>Ga0233361_1000039_pt1 | contig 23192 bp, 22 predicted proteins | sample ElkDunMinimDraft_21_FD_180678 | JGI IMG/M metagenome (GOLD analysis project Ga0233361, IMG submission 180678) | Fecal eukaryotic communites from dung pellets of Tule Elk in California, USA - Elk Dung C0 | ecosystem: Host-associated > Mammals > Digestive system > Large intestine > Fecal | place...
CAAATGCCTCCGTCAGCAATGTCAAAACGGACACTTTGCTAATATGGCAGCTATCCGCCTCTCTATCGAAAAACGCCAACGCCGCCAAAAATATATCCCTTATATCATTGCAATCATCATTTTGATGATCAGTGCTTTGCTTTCTATCCATACCTATCGCCTTTACCAAGAATCCGAGCAGATTGCACAAGTGGCAAACAAGTATGCACAGAAGCAGCAGCGCGAGCAAGAGATGATGGCGCAGATACACCGATTGGTGGATTTGGAAACCGAAAAACTGCAACATATAGCCGATACTTCTACGTCGTATATGGTTTTCTGCCAACAACTCCAGAATTTATGGGAATCCCAAGCGCAAGTGCGTGACTCGCTTGCTAATTGTTATGCCGATAATACAGACTTGAAGTATCGCTGTGTAGAAATCTGGGTACAAGAATTTGGTACTCGAGTAATGCAAATCGACTCCCAAGTCAAGCAAACCAAACCTCTTTATTGATAATAAAGAGCAGTAATATAAGAAAAATCGCTCAATCGGAGCGATTTTTTTGTATATATGCTAAAAAAATAGTATCTTTGCACCCGAAAAGATACCCGTGAACGCAATCAGCCGCAAAAGAACCAACTTGAACCAACGCATTCCTTGCCCACTCAGCGAAAAAACACTACCTTTGCAAAGCAAAACACAAAAAACACAAACAAGTATGACAAACATTCGACTAATCCTAATTATTTCTGCAGCAATTGGATTACTAACCAGTTGTGGCAACATGTCTAACGGCAAACCTATGTCGGGTGCTAAGTTAGCAGAGTACAATGAAACGAAGGCTAAAGTACAACAAGTAGAAAATCTGCTGGATGTCGTACCTCACATGGAAGCCGACGAGATTCTCCAACTCTCGCAGTTGGCTGACCAACTATGCTACACCTATAAAGAAAACGGATTAGATTCTGCTTCTATAGTCAATTGCCAAGCGCTTCAACAACGCATGGAGCAACTCAAGCAGACTATCCACCAGACCATCAAAGATAACCTACACAATATCCATGTGTCCGTTGTGAACGATGACGATTGCCTTGTGGAGAAGAAAACCGCATACCCCGTGTATCTAAAACGTGGCGAAAAACTCCATGTGAATATCAAAACCAAACGCGCTGCTACACTCAAGGTGTATAACTACGATTCACACTCCACGCTCAAAACCATCGCAGACAAAACGGTTTTCAATTTCAATATGGAAATTGAGAATAGCGCCATCTACTTGGTAGAACTCAATCCTGGCAAAAGTTCTCAATACGCCTCTATTCATATCACCTACACTACCAATCAACTTGATCGCCTCACACCTGTGCAGGTCAACGAGCGCACAGTAGAAGCCAAACAGGGTGATTTCCGTGCATGGTCAGTTAAGGGGATTAAGATGACACCTATCTATGATGAGCCTCGCAAGTTCACCCTCCGCGGGCAGTTTCAGGCTGCCTTTGCAGGCTCCTATCGCGGACTGGTACCTATCGAGGTTCCAGCAGGAACAACAGATATCCTCTATAGCATGCGCATCTCTACCAACGAAGCAGGTCGCCGCACAGATGGTCAGTTCAATGATAATATGAACACCTCTTATCGTAAGATTAAGATGTTTGGTATGCCTGTGTATGAATCCAATAGAAGTGTGGGTATCTTGAATACGATTCTTGGAGAATACACCCCATTGCGCGAGGAAGATGCATATATCAATATGTTTGTCTTTGGCAGTTCATCCCAAGCTAAAAAGTTCCAAGACGGTATAGCCACCGATAAACTGAGTTATGATGTCAATAACTCTATCATGGGTATGCAATCCAGCAACGGTCGCATTCCTGTGAAAGGTAGAAGCGTCATCTATCTTGGCTTTGAGAACGAGCGCGTGCGCTACAACAACTATGTTTGGGTAGAGGTCTTGGCTTCTAAACCAATCAACGAGTATTTCAAATCAGAGTATTATATTGACTAATAATACAATACTACACCATTCTACACAACACTACACAACTCTAAACAATACAATTATGGCAAGAATTCCAGGACTCAGTTTTTCGCTCAAGCGAGCAGTAGGCATTTCGGGCTTGAAGACCAAAGTCGCCCGTGCAGTAGGTATCCCCACCACCAAACAAGGATTAGAGCGCAAAATCGGTGGCGCTATCCTCAAAGGCTTAACAGGTAAAAGGAAATAAAGAACAGCACAGCTAAATATGGAATACTTTAGCAAAAATATCTGTAAAAAATTGGGTTATTATGTCTATCGTCTTGTGGACCCACGAAATGGTCAGACATTTTATGTAGGAAAAGGTAAAAATAATAGAGTTTTTGCCCATATAAAAGAATCCCTTATTAACTTTAACGGGGAGAGTTATCTAGAAGAGGATGAAGATGAAACTTCTGCAAAAATACAACAAATACGAGAAATAAAACAAGCGGGATTAAATGTCATAATATTTGTTCACCGTTGGGGGTTGCAAGAAAATGAGGCTTTTGAAGTAGAAGCAGCATTGATTGATTGTTACTCGGGATTAACGAATAAACAGGCAGGTCATGACAGTGAGCGAGGAGTAGCAAATATAGAGATGATAAAAAGAATACTTGAACTTAAGATTTTTGATGAAAATAATGTATCTGATAAAGAATATATGATTATCAAAATTCGTCAAGATTTTGTTACAGAGCGTGGCAGTATATATGAAACAGTTCGAGGTCATTGGAAAATAGATCCGATAAAAGCACGAACATACAAGTATGTTTTAGCAAGTTTATATGGTGAAGTTGTGGGGATCTATAAAAATGTGTGTTGGAAGCAAAGCCCCACACGAGAAGGTAGGTACATTTTTGAAGGGGAAGAGATTACAATAAATTCTGACCCTGAGGTATATAATAAATATATGCACAAACGATTACCAGAACGTTACATGAGAAAAGGCGTAAGTAATCCTATCTTGTATCAATCTGATAAAAAATAACAAACGATTTATAATTGGAGAAAGCCGAAAATCCATAGAAGAGTAGGCATAGTAAATTAATGCAATTATGGCAACATTTATTAGACAATTAAAAACTAAGAAAAAAATCAACAACAGAGTTGGAGCTGGTTTGATTTTCACGGTTCAATCAGTATGGCGTACCGGAGCACCTACTCCTTCTGAAATTAAACAAGCATTAGAATCTCAATTTGGATCAGGAGCTGGCGATTTTAGTTCATATGATAGTTCTAAATATGAGATTTTATCATAAGTGAAAACTTATACCAGATACTTTATTTATTAGCGACAGTTATGAAAAAAATATATCTTCTTCAGTTACTACTACTAACATGTGGTATTCTAAACTTCTCTTCGTGTGAAGAACCTGAAGGTCCATTGCCACCTGCAAATGAGGAGAGTCTAGATTTCACTCCATCTGGTTCAAAAGATGGTCACGATTATGTAGATTTAGGATTATCAGTTAAGTGGGCGGTATGCAATTTAGGGGCGAACTCAAAAGACGAGGTTGGAGATTACTATGCATGGCAAGAAACAACCCCTGCTAACGCACTCACGGCAATAAATTATCAAATTAATTTTAATCCTTGCAATCCTGAAACAAATATTCTTTCTTCAAAATATGATGCTGCACGAATGAATTGGGGTAAAGAATGGCGTATGCCTACATATGAAGAGCAAAAAGAACTCTGTGATAATTGTACTTGGAGATTTGTTGATGATTTTCAAGGAACAGGAGTATCAGGATGTATTATTAAATCTAAGACAACCAACAAAGCTATTTTCTTACCTGTAACTGGACTTTACACTCATGACACTCAACAGATAATAGAAAAGAATCGCGGATATTATTGGTCATCATTTGCAGGTCCTGGAGACTTATGGAAAGGATTGATTTCTGCTATTTCTTTGACTTTCTATGAGGGATTAAACTTCCGTTACGGAGGTACTTGGGATGCCTCTGCTAGAGCTGCAGGATTAGCCATTAGAGCTGTAGTAGGTCACGCTGAAGAATATATTCCAGAAGGACCATTTACACTTGATGAAACTGAGACTTCAGCGCAAGGAGTCAGCGTAAGCGGCAAGCAAGAAGGACATACTTACGTGGACTTAGGTTTGCCTAGTAGAACATTGTGGGCAACATACAATGTAGGAGGTAGTAAACCAGGAGATTATGGAAATTATTATGCTTGGGGGGAAACAGAACCAAAAGATTATTATTGGGATACAACCTATAAGTTTTATGATGGAATGAATGGTAGATGGTATCGTTATAATAAATATACATGGTTCACAGAACACCATGGAACAATTGATGGAAAATTCTTCTTAGAACCAGAAGATGATGCTGCAACGCAAAACATGGGATCTAGCTGGTGTATGCCAACAAGAAAACAACTGGAAGAACTTTGTAACTATGTTCAATGGACGGATCAAGGAACATATTATTTAGGAAGGTCTAAAACGAATGGAAATACGATGATTCTTCCTAAAGCAGGATGGGAATACGGCACAACTCCTAATACCCATAATTTTGCATGGTATTGGTCATCTGAACTAATGGAAGCCACAAGAGATGGAAGCGATTATTATGCATATCAATTGATAGACTCACCAGAGGGAGGTTTAATGGTAAAAGATGCTATGCGTATTCAAGGTCTAGCGGTTCGCGCTGTAGTCAAAAAATAAAAAAGGAGTTAGAGATATAAGTAGTTATCCATAGTCAGAGCCCCTTACAAAATGCGATTTGTAGGGGGCTTTGATGATTCATATCCTTATAAGGATCCATCCTCCAAAAATATCTTTAGTTCTGTAAACTTCACACGATTATTTTTAATCGTAAAAATGTTCTTTGATGTATATTAGAGAAAATAGCAATGGCTGTTGCGACAAATCTGCTATTAATATATCGTACTTAAAACATCCATTGTACTATAACTACAAATAATTTGTACTTTCAGCGCAATTGTAGAGAAATATTAAAAGTTATTTTTTTGTGACTTATAATTAATAAGGTGTGTTTCACCAATGGACTTTTGATGACCAGTATAGACGATGTTCATGCTCAACAAATCATCTTTGAGCAGACTTTTGAGATAATCCAACGAATTCAAAAAATCAGGATAAAAACGCTCTGCTGGCGTGGTCCTGTCACCGAAATGATTGACCAATGCTCACTTAACTCTAAACGTTTGTTTTGTAACTCTCTGCTGTACATATTATTATCGTTGGTTTGGACAAAATGGGAGTTGTATTCCCAAATTGTCCGCAAAGGTACAGTATTTATTTCACATACACAAGCATTTGGACAAAAAACGACATTTTCTCTACAAATAATGCCGAATAATGGGCTAGCAACTGCCACAAACGCTAGCTTACAAATTTAAGGATAACAATTTTTATATTGATATCATTGCTCAATTCACAAAATTGTTGTACCTTTGCAGATTGAATCTAAAAACAAATAGCATATGAAAAGAAAACTACTATTATTTGTGTTCGCTATAACTGCGCTATGCATGCAAGCGCAATCAGTAGAAAACGCAGAGCCACTATCTGTGGCGGCGGATCGCCCTGGTATGGCGACAGGCGTAGGTGTACTACTATTCAAAACTATTCAATGGGAGACGGGCTTCCAATGGGATTACGCAGACCGTCAACATTCGTTCACATTACCCACTACCATGCTGCGCTTTGGTGTAGCGCCCTTTGCGGAGTTACGCTTAGAGTATGACGGTACCTTATCCCGCACTACAGAATGGAATTACACTCAATGGAAATATCAAGTAGAGCCATTGATATTGGGTACTAAAATCCGTGTGTTCGATGGGTGGAAAGCCGTACCAAAAATCAGTTTCTTGGCGAATATCGCTATACCTATCACCAAAGAGGCATATCAGAGCTCGCATGTAGCCCCCAGTCTATATCTACTCTTTGAGAATGATGTAACCGATTGGCTCAATCTGTGCTATAATCTTGGCGCAGAATGGAATGGCGTAGATGCAACACCCAGCACCTTCCTCGCATTGTGCCTCGGCTTTACCATTAATGACCAATGGGGAGCATTTGTAGAGAGTTACAACTACTTCACTCGCCTCAATAGCCACACTGAAGCCGATTGGAACTTAGACGCAGGCTTTACCTATATGCCTCATCATCGTGTACAACTGGATGTCTATGCCTCTATCAATTGCCAAGACCCTGCTATGTACTCCAATGTAGGACTTGGCATAGCATGGTTAATTAATCCCTAAAAAACAAATCACTATAAAATATGAACCCAAAAATTCTCAAATTCAAGCAAGAACTTAATCGCGTCTTTGACGATAACTTGCACACCAAACAATGGCATAACTATGTGGACTATGCCATCATTGGTTTTATTGTTCTGTCCACTATCGAAGTATTCCTTTCTACCTACGACGGTATTGTAGAGCGTTACGGTACATGGCTACACGTTATTGACTATCTCACAACCGTTTTCTTTACTATAGAGGTGAGTTTGCGTATCTGGAATGCCGACCAGTTGGACCCTAAATACAAAGGCTTCTGGGGACGCGTGCGCTACTGTTTCTCTTTCTACGGATTGATTGATATCCTCTCTACTTATCCGTTCTATCTGCACTTCTTTATGCCTATCCCATACGTGGCACTCAAGGCATTGCGTATTGCTCGATTGCTGCGTATATTCCGCTATATGAAGGCATTTAGCATCTTGTCACGAGCTTTTCGCTCGAAGACAAATGAGATGAAGGTGTCGCTTCAGTTCTTGGCTATTGTGACACTCATCTTGTCCTTTGTACTCTTCTTCGTAGAGCATGAGGCACAACCTAATGTATATGACAATGGTTGGACATCCGTGGTATGGGCTTTTGCGCAGTATATCGGCGACCCAGGTAACTTTGCAGACACCCCACCTATCACCTTTACAGGACGCATCATTGCATGTATCATCGGTATATTAGGTATTGCTATCTTCGCGGTGCCTGCTGGTCTCATCGGCTCCGCCTTCACCGAAGTGATGGAGAAAGATGAGAAGAAGGAGAAGATAGAGCGTTGGGCTAAGAAATTGCATTTAGCATTTGAGCGCAAATTAGATCGTCCTACTGGATTGCAAATAGCACCTAAATATGTTTCCGTAACAGAAATACAAGCAAGACTCGGACTCAAAGAAGACGAGATTTTGGATGCAGTAAGCCATGATGATAACTATCGTCTGATTAATTTATCTGTAACGCAACCTGCTGATGAGCATCCACAAGATAAATTAGCAGTAGAGCATTTTCCACTTAATGCTGTATATGGACAATGCATTGATCGTGGAAGCAAAATCACCATCTTTGCACCTAGCAATACGGTTGATCCTATTATGGGGTGGTGGGCATATTATGTGGCGCTGATAGGCGGTTTTAACTATATTTCTAAAGAGTTGGGACAAACGCGTCCATATCAATCCTTCTATACTTATAGTCCTGAGAAAAATTATCCCCACAACCAAGAGTTTATGAACGACATGAATCGTTTGGCGAATAGAACTGATTCATGGATATTCTCGCTTATGCCTGCAAGCGGTTCGCAGGAACCTACTTATCCTACACAATTCCATTTTACATATGGAGCTAAGAAGGGGGATGAAACATACAGTGATCCTAACATCACTCTCAATGATATCTCTACTTTTGATGCTTTGTACAAAGAATTCCAAAAGTTACTTGAAACAAAGTATGATTTACAATCCGACTGCCAACGTTACCACACAAATGCAGCAAAGAACTATTTTGCAAGACATCTTAACAACAAAGTCAATGCCGTTGCGCTGCGCATAGCATGGAGTGTGACTTGTTGGGATATGCGTGCTATTCAGATAGCACAAGACTTTGCACAAATCATAAACCAACATATCAATCATTGCGATAACCCAGATATACCTGCTCTTAAAACTAAAGATATTGGTTACAATGGTTATTAAATAAAATGAAACTATTACTAACCGCCTTTGAACCTTTTGGTGGGGCGGAGACAAATATCACACAATCTATTCTTTCTTTATTGCCTGATTCTATCGCGGATTGGGCGATAGAGAAAGTGTGTTTGCCAGTGAGTTTCAAGCGTGCACCTATCGTATTGCGAGAGGCAATAGCGACCTATTCTCCTGATTTAGTTATCTTGCTTGGGCAATGTCCTGTGGGAGAAAATATCCGTTTGGAGCGCTTTGCTATCAATATGATGGATAGCACAAAAGGCGATAATGATGGCTATATCCCCAAAGAAGAAACTATTTACGCTAATCAACCACTCGAATTTCAAACACCATTACCAATCAAGGAGTTAGAGCGATTTTGTACAGATAATGTACAGCCTGTACAAGTGTCTAATTCCGCAGGATTATACGTCTGCAACCGAGTATATTACGAAGCATTATATCTGCACCAACAAGCAATCTTTATGCACGTACCGAAAAATATGGATCTAACACTTGCTCAACAGACAATTGCGCAAATAATGAAAAACCTATTGTATTGATTTTTGAGGGCAAATATTATATACACGAAAGCTACCGAAAGCCACCACTATGACATAGATGTGCAACAGTGGTCGCGAAGTGGTCGCGTAGCCCGCAGTCAACTTGAAAGCGGTCTGAAAGCGACCTAAAAGCCACCGAAAGCCCATAGATGTCCCAGAGATCTCTTTATTTTGTTCTATGCTTGCGCTATTTCCTCAGAGTGGGGACTCTTCGGGCGCTGCGCTCGGAGTGCGTTCCGTCGCACTCCTTCAGGTCCCGAAACCTACAACTAAAGTATCACCTGCGTGCTAAATTTCCTCTTAGCTTTTCTCCCACGGAGGAATAATAGGGGAAAAGTATTCTTTGACGTATGATTTTACAAAATTGTTTTTTACAAATTTGTTAATTTTGCGGTGCAAAGATACAGCTTTTTTGATTTTGCGGCTCATTTCGAGCGAAAAAAAACAAAAAAACTTACTTTTTTGAGCCGCAAGGGCTAAGTTGCAAGCATTTGGGCAAAAAAATGATGGTTTCTCTATCTTACGGGGAAAGCGGTCTGATAAGCAACAGCCATTTCAAGATATAAACTGATGTGGTCAGGTGTGTTTATGCTACCTCTTTGCCAAAGGGAAGGAGAGAGGCAAGGGCGAGTTTGAAATGTTGCATCCCCCATGGAATGCCAATAATCGTGCAACAGAGAATAAGTCCGAAGGTGAGATGCGTGAGTGCGATTTCCCACCAACCAAGTATAATCCACAAGATATTGAAGATAATCTGCAAGCAACCTCCATCGTTGGCAGTTGACACCAACTCATGACCAAAAGGCCATAAAGACAATGTGCCAATCTTGAAGAGTTGTACTCCAAAAGGAATACCAATGATGGTGATGCAAAGCAATAGACCTGCTATCCAATACATCAAAGCCGTGATGAATCCGCCACAAATGAGCCAAATGAGATTGCCGAGAAATTTCATATGTAGATGGGTTTAGTCGGTTTTTAAGTACTTGGTATAGTTGTCTAAGAAACGTTGTACGGCTTCGGGGAGCGGTCCATAGAACTCGCCACCAGCAGCATTGGCATGTCCTCCGCCGGCAAAAATCTCCTGCGCAAAGACATTGACAGGGCGATTGCCTTGACTGCGGAATGAGAGTTTGATCTTGGTCTTGATTCCGCCATTTTTCGCCATTTCATCGGGAGTTGCCTTATCTTCGCGCATGAAAACAGAATAGTGAATATCCTTGCTCTGAAGTGGCATATTGACAATACCCTCAGCATCACCTTTCTGGAAATTGAAACGATATAGCTCTTTGCGACTCAAGTAGATGAGTGCCGTGTGATGTTCGGGAAAAACGCGCATTTTTTGGTAGAGGCAATAGCCTACCAATTTGACGCGATCAACAGAGTATTGATTGAAAACTGCATTGTAGATGGCATCTTTGTCTGCTCCCGCAGCAATGAGTTGGGCTATCATTCCGTAGATTTGTGGTCGGTTGGAATTATAGGAGAAATTGCCCGTGTCGGTCATTAATCCCGTATAGAGTACGGTGGCGATATCAGTTGACAGTTGACAGTTGACAGTTGAGAGAAACTCATATACCAATTCGCATGTGGAAGATGCTTCGGGAATAGAAACCATAGCATCTGCGAAGTTAGTAGGGTGTAGATGGTGGTCAATCATGAGCTTTGGACAAGTGAGCATGAGCATCTTATCGCCCAATGGACCAATGCGTTTAGGGTCGTTGAAATCGGTACAAATTACAAGATCGGCTTGCTCAATGAATGCGTTGGACTGGGAGGTTTGCACGTCATATACGAGCACATCGCTTGCCCCAGGCATCCACGCCAGGAAATCGGGAAAAGCATTGGGAACGATGACTTGCGCTTGTTTGCCAAGTGACTTAAGATAGTGGTAGATGCCCAAACTGCTACCCATCGCATCGCCATCGGGTGATTGGTGGGTGAAGATAGCAATGGTGGTGGCATTTTGGATATAAGCAAGGATTGTTTTCATAGCCATTTGTACATATTTCGAGTGCAAAGGTACGATAAAATTTGCGCATGTGCAAATTTCCAATAAGAAGGGTAGGATGGATAGATAAAATCTATCTTTTGTAAAAAAAAGTGTTTGTTTTCTTGCATATGTGCAAATTTTGTAGTACCTTTGCGCGCCATTTATGTGGCAACGTGTGGCAAAACAACGGCAAAAAATAATTAACAAAACATACAACAATGAAAAAAACAATTTTATCAATCGTGTTAGCAAGTGCAAGCTTATTGGGTATTGCACAAGAGGACAAAGTCCTGATGACCATCAATGGCGAGGACATTATGGCATCTGAATTCTTGTATATCTACGAGAAGAACAACCAAGAGACAAGTTTGGAGAAAAAGACCATGGACGAGTACTTGGATTTGTTTGTTAACTTCAAGTTGAAAGTGACTGAAGCCATGGCTCAAGGTGTGGATACCACCGAGGCATTTAAGAAGGAGTTGGCGGGTTATCGCGCCCAAGCGACACCAAAATATTTGCAAGATAATGATGCCATTGATAGTTTGGTAGTGTTGAGCTATAATCGCATGGCAAAGATTCGTAAGGCATCGCATATCGCCGTACAATGCCCAATGGATGCAGATTCTGCGACTGTGGCAGCAGCTGAGGCGAAGATCAATGAACTGCGTGAGCGTGTGACCGTAGGTTTGCCAAAAGAGGTGAAGAAAGGTCGCAAGAAAGTGACTGTATGTGAGCCAGAGGGTTTTGCAGAAGTGGCAGTATTGTACTCGGAAGAGCCATCTGCAAAGCAAACCAAAGGTGCGTTGGGTTGGATTCAACCATTCCGCTATGTTTATTCGTTTGAAGATGCGGTATATACCACTCCAGTAGGCGAGGTGACTCCTGTATTCCGTAGCCCATATGGTTTCCACATTGCGAAAGTGGAAGGTGAGCGCGATTTTGAGGAGGTAAGAGCTTCGCATATCATGAAGATGACCCCAATGGGTGATATTCAACGTATGGCAGATGCGCAAGTGGCCATGGATAGTATTTATCAATTGGCTATTCAAGATACTACGGACTTTGCCGCCTTGGCACAGGCCAACTCGGAAGATCGTGGTTCGGCGATGCGCGGTGGCGACTTGGGTTGGTTTGGTCGTGGCGCGATGGTACAGCCATTTGAGGATATTACTTTCGACTTGGAGATTGGTGCAATCAGCAAGCCATTCCAAACACGTTTCGGTATTCATATCTCGAAATTGCATGAGAAACGCGGCATTCAACCATTGGATAGCATGCGTGCTCAAATCTTGCGTCAAGTGCAACGCGACCAACGTATGCAGATTGCAGAACAAAGTTTTATCAACAAGACTCGCGCAGCGTACAATTTGCCTGCCGAGATGAGTGATGCGGATGTGAAAGCCTATGCTGACGCCCACTTGGAAGAGAAATATGCGGATTTGCGCAACTTGGTGAAAGAGTATCACGATGGTATCTTGCTGTTTGATGTTTCGTTGCGCGAGGTATGGGACAAGGCAAACCAAGATACAGAGGGCTTGGCAGCCTATTTCAAGGCAAACAAGAAGAACTACACCTGGGATGCACCACGCTATAAGGGAAGCATCATCTATGCGAAGAACGAAGTGGCTGCTAAGGCTGCTAAGCAAATCGTTAAGAGTGCTCATCCAGACTCCGTGTTGAGTTACTTGAATCAACGTGTGAACGTGGATAGCGTGATGTACGTTCGCGTGGAGCGTGGTATTTGGGAAGCAGGCAAAAATTCGGCAGTGGATAAATATGGCTTCAAAAGCAAAACTGCCGAATATACTCCAAGCGAGGAGTTCCCAATCGTAGTGCCTGTGGGTAAGGTGATCAAGAGTCCTCAAGAGTACACCGATGAGCGTGCGAAGGTGACAACCGACTACCAAGATTATTTGGAGAAGGCATGGATAAAGACTTTGCGTGAGAAATATCCTGTGGTAATCAACGAGGAAGTTTGGGCAGCGATTAAGCAATAATTTGAAAAAGCTATACCTCATATTGGCGTTGGTGGTGCTGGCAATAATCAATGTGTCAGTAGGATATGTCGTTTGTCGTTGGGATATGACCGACGACAAGCGGTATAGCATCTCGGAACCAACCAAAATGCTGTTGCAGGAGTTGGATGAGCCAATAGGGGTGACATTGTTGCTGGATGGTGAACTGAATTCGGGTTTTGTGCGCTTGAAGAAAGCCACGGAAGAGATGGTGGACGAATTGGGCATTTATGCAGGCGAAGGTCTGCAAATCTTGCCCGCCACGGAGGAACTGACGAAGCAGTTTACACCTACGGTAATCCATGAGCGGACTCATAAGGGACAAACTGCGCAAACCACGGTGTATCCGTACGCACTAGTGAGTTACAAGGGCAAAAGTGCAGCCGTACAACTCCTGAAGAATCAGCGTGGATTGCGCGGCGAGGAAAATCTGAATCATAGCATTGAGAATCTCGAGTATGCGTTTGTGGATGCTATTCGCAGTTTGACCCAGACGAAGGTGGAGAAGATCGCCTTCCTAGAAGGTCATGGCGAGTTGGATGAGCGATATGTATATGATTTGACGCAGGCTCTGGCTCAATACTACCAAGTGGATCGAGGTGTATTAGGGTTGCAGACAGGTGTGCTGGATGCGTATAAGGTGGTGATTATTGCTGATCCACAAACAGCATTTAGCGAAACGGACAAATACATTCTGGATCAATATCTGATGCAAGGTGGTAGCATCTTGTGGGTGGTGAATGGTGTGCAGTTTTCGGACGATTACCTCAGTACGCAGGGTATGACCCCTATTGTGGCATTGGATTTGAATATCAACGACATGCTTTTCCGCTACGGAGTTCGGGTGAATCATGGTTTGGTGCAAGACTTGCAATGTATGCCTGTGCCAGTGGATGTGTCGCAAGACGCGTCACAGTCCAATTGGCAGCCCATGCCGTGGACGTATGCCCCATTGCTGCTTACCTCGCAGGCATCGCCTATCACACGCAATGTGGCTCAAGTGAGCGCGACGATGGCGAGTGCAGTGGACATGGTAGGTGGCGAAGATGGGCTGAAGAAAGAGGTTCTATTGGCCACATCGTCGGCAAGTAAACTGACTGGTGTGCCAGCGAAAGTGGACTTGAGTTTGGGCGTGGATGATGAGCAGAGTTTTGCGTATGCCTTTATTCCTGTGGCTGTGAGTGTGGAGGGTAGTTTCCCTTCGCTATACGCTCATCAAATGCCACCTGAGGAGCTGGAATTGCACGCTCCGCTGCTGAAACAAAGTCAAGTGACCAAGCAAATCGTGGTGGCAGCAGGCAGCACAATCCGCAATGAATGGCAGCAGGGCAATCCTTTGCCATTGGGCTATGATCGCTATACGCAAATGCAGATGGGCAATCGTGATTTTATGGTCAATGCAGTGCTCTATCTTGCGGATGACCAAGGTTGGATGCAGTTGCGCCAAAAGACGTTTACCCTTCGTCTGATCAACGACCAGCGAGCACGCCAAGCGCGTGTGCAAGCTCAGGTGGTGAGCATCGCGATTCCGCTGGCGATGTTGGCATTGGTGGGAGGTGTCGTGATATTGGTAAGAAGAAAGAAATACGAAATCAAACGATGAGACTTATGCAACAATTACGTGTCATATACTTATTCATCGCTGCAATGATGAGTATTGGGCTATCGGCTCAAGCAGTATTGCCCTACCCTTTGGATACAGTGGATGGGCAAGTGTATTATCGCTATACGGTGGAACGCAGTATAGGATTGTATCGTATTAGCAAGAATTTTGGTGTGAGTCAAGAGGAAATCCTGCAAGCCAATCCTCATTTGCAGACCGCAGGTTTGCGCTATGATGAGGTGATCTTGATTCCTGCGAAGGGATTGGAGACGCAACTGGCAGACTCTGCGCCTGCAGCAACAGTAGCGGAGGTACCTATGGAGGCACCTGCAGAAGCAAAACCAATCGTTGTCAAAGAGAAAAAAGAATCGATATTGCCCAAGTATAAACGTCAGAAGTGGCAGCAAGTGGATACAGTGGTGGTGGATACTACAGCCGTTGAAATGGATACTACCATCGTGCAGAAGGATAGTAGTGTGATACGATTGGCCATGATGTTGCCTTTGCAAGCGGATGCGCTGAAGCGGGACAAGAACATGGACCGCTTCTATGACTATTATGCAGGTGCACTGATTGCTATCAATGAGGTGCAAGCCACGGGACAAGCAATCGAGGTGCATACGTATGATGTGGGAAAGAATGTGCAAAAAACGACGCAATTGCTGTGTGATAGCACGTGGCAAAAGGTGGATGCCATCGTAGGTCCAGCATATACGCAACAAGTGGTAGCTGCAGCGGAATATGCCCAAAGAGATAGCACATGGATGTTGGTGCCATTCCTATCGAATGTGGCTAGCATCGCGCATAATCCATACTTGCTGCAATTTAATCCTTCGGAACACACAGAGGCTGATACCCTGGCACGCTATTTGGCGCAGTATGGCGATAGTGTGAACTGCGTGTTGATTGAAACGAAAGCGGGTGATGTGATACCGTCGGGTATTATGGCATTGCACCAAGCGTTGAAAGCGCAAGGGGTGCCTACCTCAAGCATTTCGCTGACTGCTATATTAGCAGACTCGCTGGATGGTGCATTCAAGACGGATATGGAGAATATCGTGATCTTCAATACCGAGAAATACAGCAACCTGAAGGCTGTGATGCCTCACTTGCTGCAAGGACATGCCACTTATCCGATTACGTTGTTCTCGCACTATTCGTGGCAAAATGAGAAGATTATTCTGCCACAATTATATACTACGATTTTTAGTGATTCGCTTATGGTGAGCGAGCCATATGAAGCGGTTTGGCAACAGTATTTTAATCATACCGTATCTTCTACTCTGCCACGCTATGACCTGCTGGGCTATGATCAAATGCGGCATTTGCTGCAGCTATTACAGACTTCTGCTGATAGTATTGCTACGCCAGTGTGGAACGGCTTGCAGGCCGATATACAATATCATCGCGTATCCCCAGATGGTGGATATGAAAATCGACAGATTCATATTATTCGCAAATGAGGTATAGTCGCTGCATAATAGTTGTTATCGCATTGATGGTGAGTAGTGTCATGCTGGCACAACCTCGTTTGCGTCGTCCAGAGATATACGTAGGTGGACACGCAGGAGTGATGGCCTCGTCTATGATCTTCAAACCAACGATCAAGGGGATGGATATTATGCAATCACCCTTGAGCGTAAATGGCGGATTGATGTTCCGCTATGCAGCCCATAAGGTATGCGCCATACAAGTGGAGGCTAATTACATGCAACGTGGTTGGCGAGAGCAAGGAGAGGGATATGATTATCGTCGCCAATTGGAATACATAGAGGTGCCACTATTGATGCACTTATATTTTGGAGGACAACATTTTAGGGGATTTTTGAACCTTGGCCCACAAATAGGTTATTGCCTCAGCGATACCGAGTACGGAACAAAGAATCCTAATCAAACGCATCAGTATGTGGCCATTCAAAATCCTTTTGATTGGGGATTGGCAGGTGGATTGGGCGTATATTACCGAACGAATAAGATAGGATTGTTTCAATTAGAGGCGCGATTTAATTATAGTTTCGGCAGTGTGTTCTCCAATCGCAAAACGGACCATTTTGAGTTTGCTAACCCAATCGGGCTGAGTATCAATCTGGCGTATTTGTGGGAGATTAAAATAAAGTAAATGACATTAGAAAAATTGATACATGACATATGGGAAAAATTATTTCATTAGCTAATCAAAAAGGTGGTGTAGGTAAGACTACAACGTCTATCAACTTAGCCGCAGCATTGGCAAAACTGGGTAAACGTGTATTATTGGTGGATGCTGATCCGCAAGCCAACACATCATCGGGTTTGGGAGTAGATATCCAGGAGCTGGATAGTACCGTTTATGAATGTTTGATCAATGGCATAGATCCTCATACAGCCATCCTGCCGACAAGTATCGAAAATCTGTATATGATACCATCGCATATTGACTTGGTGGGTGCAGAGATTGAGATGCTCAATCTGGAACATCGTGAGAATATTCTCAAGCGTGTACTAAGCCCTTTGAAAGGCGATTATGACTATATATTGATCGATTGCTCGCCATCGCTGGGGTTGATTACAATCAATGCGCTTACGGCGAGCGACAGCATTATTATACCTGTACAATGCGAGTTTTTTGCCTTGGAAGGCATCGCGAAGCTGTTGAATACCATCAAGATTATCAAGTCGAATCTCAATCCAGCTTTGCGTATTGAAGGCTTCTTGCTGACGATGTATGATGCCCGCTTGCGCCTCTCAGCACAGGTACATGATGAGGTACGTCGTCACTTTGGCGACTTGGTATTCAATACCGTCATCGCACGTAATGTGCGCTTGAGCGAAGCACCTAGTCATGGCATGTCGGTATTGGAATATGATCGCAACAGTAAAGGTGCGAAAAACTACACGAATTTAGCTAAAGAATTGATAAAGAGACAATAAGCATGAAAAAAACACTGGGTTTAGGACGAGGATTAGATGCCTTGATTGATACTACGCATGTGGCTACTGCGGGCTCCTCTTCTATTAACGAAATAGCCATTGATAAGATTTATGCCAATCCTGATCAGCCACGTCACACTTTTGATGAGGAAGCACTGCAAGAGTTGGCTCAATCCATCAGCGATCATGGTGTGATATCGCCTATCACCTTGCGCAAAGATGCCAACAATAGGTATATGATTATCGCTGGTGAGCGTCGTTACCGTGCAGCAAAGTTGGCGGGATTGCAAGCTATTCCAGCCTATATCCGTACAGCCAAGGATGAGCAGGTGATGGAATGGGCATTGATTGAAAACATTCAGCGCGAAGATTTGGATGCCATAGAGATTGCTTTGGCATATCAACGCTTGATGGATGAATATAATCTTACCCAAGAACGTATGTCGGAGCGTGTTGGCAAGAAACGTGCTACCGTAGCCAACTATTTGCGTTTGCTCAAGTTGCCAGCAGAGATACAGTTGGGTATCAAAGAGAAGAAGATTGATATGGGACATGCTCGTGCCATCTTAGGATCACCATCACCAGAACAACAATTGGCAATCTATAAGAAGATTGTACAAAATGGTTTGTCGGTGAGAAAGGTAGAAGAATTGGTCAATTCTACCAAACCTGCCAAAGCAAAGCCGCTAGCCGTTTCCTATAGCGAACAACAAACACAATTGCAGCACGCATTGCAGTTGCCAGTAAAGATTAGTGGCAACAAACTGACTATATCCTTTGCAGACGAAGATCAACTCAATGCGATTATCCAACGATTGATTTGAAGCGACTAATCATCTACATATTGTTGATTTGCTTTGTGTCCCCAGGATTGGCTCAAACGGATGTGGCAATCGATTCCACCGAATGGATGACTACTGAAGAGATTCAGCAAAAGCATCAGTCGGAGTCTTTGGTGGTGCATGCAGATTCTATGCCACTCACTCAAAAGGAGATGGATCGCCTATTTTGGAAACCAGATCCATTACGTGCTGTTTGGCTCGGGGCAATTGTGCCGGGATTGGGACAGATATATAATCGTAGCTACTGGAAAGTGCCGATTGTGTATGGCGGTTTTATGGGATGTGTATATGCTATCACGTGGACAAGTGGTCAGTATGAAAGTTACAAGACCGCCTATCGAGATATTTATTTCGACATTCGTGATGGCAAGGTGACGAATGATCCAAGCAAGTCTTATATTGCCATTCTGCCCGAAGGTTACACCATCGATCGTATGGGAGGGGCATCGGCATATCAAAATCGCCTGAAAGAGTGGCAAAATAAGATGCATCGTAATCGTGATTTGGCCATTGCTATCACGGCAATCGTATATGCGCTCACACTGGTAGATGCATATGTGGATGCACAACTTTTTGATTTCGATATATCTACCGATTTATCGCTCAATGTATCTCCACAGTTGTATTACGATCTTCAGAACCAACGTAGTGCGGAAGTGAAATTAGCAATTAGTTTTTAACATACAAAATATTTTAACCCATTGAAACGATTACTCTACATACTCATTCTTAATTGGATGTTGATTCCAGTGATTCATGCTAATGATAGCATCGTTGCTATATCCACAGACACGATCTTGGAGCGTATATTCTTCGATGAAGCATTGGCATGGTTAGACACTACCGAATGTACATCCGATACACTCATTACTGAACTACCAGACTCTATTTATAAGCAACGATTACAGGCTTTGCCATTCGTTATTGAAGTGCCTTACAATGAGGTGGTTAGGCGCTATATTTTGCGCTATGTGAAGCATAGCCCTCGACAATTAGCGGCCTTGCAACGCAAAGCGGAATACTATTTTCCTATCTTTGAAGATATTTTAGCAAAGCATGATTTGCCTTATGAATTGTGCTATATGCCTGTGATAGAATCGGCACTCAATCCGCAAGCGCGTTCACATATGGGAGCAACTGGATTATGGCAATTTATGCCTGCAACAGGCAAGAAATATGGTCTAGAGATCAATTCTTTGGTAGATGAACGGATGGACCCTATACGCTCTACCGAAGCTGCATGTTTGTTCCTGAAGAATTTGTATGCTATCTTTCAAGATTGGAATTTGGTGATTGCAGCATACAATTGTGGTCCAGGTAACGTAAACAAGGCCATTCATCGTGCAGGTGGAAAACGTGATTTCTGGAGCATTTATCCTTATTTGCCAAGCGAAACACGAGGCTATTTACCTATTTTTATCGCAGCATCTTATGCGATGAACTATGCAGAAGCGCATGGCATATGTCCTGCAATACCATTAGCAACGATGGCATCAGACACAATCGTAACTACCCAACGTCAGCATCTCAAGCAGATAGCAGATAATATTGATATTCCTTTGGCTGAATTGCGCCGCCTCAATCCGCAATATCCACGTGATATTATTCCCGGCGGTAAGGCATATGCTATTTGTTTGCCGATTGAGAAAGCAGGGTTGTATATTGACAAGCAAGATACCATCTTAGCGTATCAAGCCAAGGAGCTCATTCATAATCGTCGAGACGAGATTGAGTTACTGCATCGCACTTCTGTGAATGGAGGTTATTCCATCAATGGGGTTACCTACTATAAGATTAAAGAAGGCGATACGTTGGGCGGCATCGCTAAGAAATTTAGGGTTAGTGTCAAGCAACTTAAAGCATGGAATGGATTGAAATCAGACATGATTCGTGCGGGTAAAACGCTTAAAATAGGCAGTTAGGGAATTTAAAATAGTGTGCTATGTCAAACCCTACCAAAATATATTATTCTTTATCTGAAGTGAAGCAAATGCTTGATCTTCCAGCCTCTACATTGAGGTATTGGGAGGAACAGTTCTCGCAACTTGCTCCTCGCAAAGATGAACATGGTAATCGCTACTATACAGAGAAAGATATTGACTTTGTAAAACAAGTCAAATACCTGCGTGACGAATTGCATATTACACGTATCGCTGCCATCAAGAATGAATTGCAATCCAATACTAAACAAGTAGATGTACGTCAAAAAGCAACTGAAATTCTTCAGCAGGTGCGTGCTGAACTGGTAGAAATAAGAGCAAAAATATAGTAGGTATTTGCGTATCTGCGTTATTTTTTATAATTTTGCAGCGTTATTTGAGAATAAAATATTACATGCTCAATCAATGACCATTCGATATATAAATATGATGTTGATAGTCTGCGTGATAATGGGATTATCGGGATGCCGAAAATCCACTCCTCAGCAGGTACGACATTTAGGGGAAGATGCTCCAGTAGATTCTGCATTGTTAGCAAAAATGGAGTTTAACCAACGAATGGCCAATGCGGCAGATAAGGAATGCTTGAGATGGGTTCAAAGCGATTCGGTGGACTACATACTGGATGAGTTTGGATTTTGGTATAGAAAAGATGTTCAAGTTGATGGAACCCCATTGACACGTGGACAAAGTACGCAGTTGCATGTGGTTGTGCGTGAGTTGGATGGTAATGTGTTAGCAGACTTAGAAGATGAATTTGTGTTGGGGAGCGACAATATGCCTATGGTAATGAATCGTGTACTTAAAACCATGTGCGTAGGAGAGCGAACCACCACCATTACACCATGGTATTTGGCATATGGTGCAGAAGGAAGAGGAGTAATCAAACCATATACGAATTTAATAATAACTATAGAAATAAAAGAATAAAAGCATGAAACAAACCTATGTGTATATATTGTTGCTGCTGGCAAGTGTTGTTTGTAGTTGCAACAAAAACGTCTATTCAGAATTGCTAAAAGAAGAAGAAAAACTGATAGAATCTTTCATCGCGCGACAAGGGATTCAAATCGTAGAAGAAATGCCTACGACTATGGCTGAATGGGGAGAGAAAGTCTATTGGAAGGTACCAGACTATGACAATTTCTATTTCCATTTGGTCGATGAAGGAGATACTACTTCTGCTGAGTTGGAAGCAAAAGAGATCGTGATGCTTCGTTTTAAACGTTATACATTAGATGAATACGCTGACACGTTGAGCATGTGGACCACGCAGGATAGTGCTGAGCCGATTAAGTTTCAATACATGATTAACTCAAGCGAATCGTGTACTGGTTGGCAAGTGGCATTGAAGTATATGAAACATCATAACTCGCAATGCAAAATTATTTGTCCAAGTAAGTTAGGTTTTGAAGAGGAAAATAGTTCTGTTATTCCATATGGATATGATCTTAAGATAAAAATTAAACGATACTAATAACCATGGCACTTGTAAAAAGTATTTCAGGCATTCGCGGCACTATTGGTGGTCGCGTTGCAGAGGGCTTGAGCCCAGTAGATGTTGTGCGTTTCACCGCTGCTTACGCTACTCAACGTAAGGCGATGATTCCAGACAACAAGACAATCGTAGTAGGTCGTGATGCTCGTCTCTCTGGCGAGATGGTGGACCAATTGGTATGCGGTACCTTGATTGGTATGGGCTATGATGTGATCAACATCGGTTTGGCTACGACTCCAACAACCGAGTTGGCTGTGACTGGTTTGAAGGCAGCAGGTGGTATCATCCTTACTGCAAGCCACAATCCAAAACAATGGAACGCCCTCAAACTTCTTAACGAGAAAGGTGAGTTCCTTAACGACCAAGAGGGTAAAGAAGTATTGGCGATTGCAGAGGCAGAGGACTTTAACTTTGCGGAAGTTGATGACCTTGGTCATATTACCCATCGCGACTATTTGCCAGACCACGTTCGCGACGTAATGGCACTCGAATTGGTAGATAAAGCGGCTATTGAAGCAAAGAATTATACGGTGGCTATCGACTGTGTCAACTCAATCGGTGGCTTGGCTATTCCTGCCATCCTGCGTGCATTGGGCGTGAAGAATATCATCGAACTCAACTGCGAACCAACTGGTCACTTCGCACACAATCCAGAGCCAATCCCACAAAACCTCACCCAAATCTCTGACCTCATGCGCGCGGGCAAAGCAGATGTCGGCTTTGTGGTAGATCCTGATGTGGATCGCTTGGCAATCATTTGCGAGGACGGTGAGATGTTCGGCGAGGAGTACACACTCGTTTCTGTAGCTGACTATGTACTCAGCCATACTCCAGGCAACACCGTCAGCAATATGTCTTCTACACGTGCACTCAGCGATGTGACAGTGAAGCATGGCGGTTCTTACAGCGCAAGTGCTGTGGGTGAGGTGAATGTGACTACCGAGATGAAGCGCACCAATGCTGTGATTGGTGGCGAGGGCAATGGTGGTGTGATCTACCCAGCAAGCCACTATGGCCGCGATGCATTGGTAGGTGTAGCACTCTTCCTCAGTAGCTTAGCACAAAAGGGTTGCAAGGTGAGTGAGCTTCGAGCTACATTCCCTGATTATTGCATTTCTAAGAACCGTATTGACCTCACTCCAGAGATTGACGTTGATAAGGTGTTGGAGGCTGTAAAAGGTAAATTTGCTGGTGAGCGTATCAATGACCGCGATGGCGTAAAAATCGACTTCGCCGACGGTTGGGTACACCTCCGCAAATCTAATACTGAACCAATCATCCGTGTTTATTCTGAAGCTGCAACTATGGAAGAAGCAGATGAGTTGGCTAAGAAAGTAATTGACGTTGTTTGGGCTGTAGTAGGATAATGGAAATTCTCATCACTAACGATGATGGCTGGGGAGCCAAAGGCATCCTCACCCTCGTACGCATCTTAACCCAACTGGGGCACGTGACTGTCGTTGCCCCAGATGGGCCACGAAGCGGCATGAGCAATGCCATCAGCGTACAACAACCCATGTATCTTCGCCCACTCAATGACCCCAATTGGGGCAGCGAGGAGTGGCATAAAAATGCAACGGTATATATCACAAATGGCACTCCAAGTGACTGCGTAAAATTAGCCTTAGACGTGTTGTTTGAAGGTGATCCTGCGCGCATCAATCTGCTTGCTAGTGGCATCAACCACGGCTCGAACGCGGCAATCAATGTGATTTACTCAGGAACAATGGGGGCAGTATTTGTAGGAGCAGAACATGGAATACCCGCAATAGGTTATTCGATTGATGACCATAATCCAGATGCTGATTTTAGCCATTTTGAGGCATATATCCTAGAACTAACTCGCCATCTCATCGAAGAAG
>Ga0233361_1000040_pt1 | contig 23100 bp, 23 predicted proteins | sample ElkDunMinimDraft_21_FD_180678 | JGI IMG/M metagenome (GOLD analysis project Ga0233361, IMG submission 180678) | Fecal eukaryotic communites from dung pellets of Tule Elk in California, USA - Elk Dung C0 | ecosystem: Host-associated > Mammals > Digestive system > Large intestine > Fecal | place...
CATGGCTGCGAGCAGAGGGATATATCTCGTTTTATCAACTCCTCAAACGCTGATTGGAAACCGCCGTATGCCATAAATGGCACGTACGGTGGTGTGAGAGGGGGACGAAAGTCCCCCTACTCGATTTTTCTCGCCCTTGTATGTGAGTGAAATCTCAAGTTCGGTGACTGGATTTTTGAGGCAATGCGGTAATGCGCGGTAAACCGATTAAGGATTACAAGACGTCATTACTGCTTGACTTCGCTCAACTGTTTTGCTAGCCTGCATGGGTGAACAAAACTTCAACATTGCCTGGGTTTGAGTATAACGTTTGGGATAAAGATATCCCAATTGAAAAGAGTAGCTACGTACGAGAAAACTCTGTCCAATTCATTAACGTAGACCGGTTTAAATGTGATAAAACAAAGCTAACAATGCTCGACCTGTTCTGTGGTGCCGGTGGATTTGCAGTTGGTGCATCATGGGCTGGATTTCAGTCTTTGGTTGGTGTAGACTACTTGGCGCCAGCCATGGAGACATGGACTTCTAACCATCCTAATTCTATTGGGTGCCTCGGTGATATTAAAATGCTTGATGCTGTCGAGTTAAAGAAATTGCTCCAGAATAAAGGGATTGATCATATAAATTTGATAACAGGAGGCGTTCCGTGTCAGGGCTTTTCCAGAGCTAATCGAAAGCACATCGATAATGATGAACGAAATTTCTTGTTTAAGGAATACATGCGTTTTGTCGATGTGTTTAAGCCTGATTATATAATACTTGAAAATGTTTCAGGCATGAGGTCAACTGCTGGTGGTGCATTTGAGAAGGCTATCAAAGATAGTATGGAATCTTTGGGATATTCCGTCAATGTACGATTGCTTAATGCTGCCGACTATGGGGTTCCTCAAGTTAGACAGCGCTTGCTTTTTGTGGGAGTAAAATGTAATGATGGATTGGCTGAAGAATATATTTTCCCTGAAGGAAAGTTTAAAGATGCTCATCGAACTGTTCGTGATGCTATTTCTGATTTGCCATGTCTCGATAACAATGAAACGAAAGATAAGTATTACGTTTCACCTCAGACAGAGTTCCAAAAGTTAATGAGAGGTGAATCGAAAAAATTAGCCGTGGGAAAGCCTAAAAAGTTGTTTAATCATACTGCACCTAACCATCCTCAGGAAACAGTAGACAAAATTGCACAGACTAAGCCAGGACTGCCCATGTATGCAAAGTTTAAGCAACGTATAAGACTGCAATGGGAGTCTGCGAGTCCAACGCAACTGGCTGGTGGTATCAGACCTCAATTTCAATTTGGACATCCTGAGCAGCCACGAGGGTTAAGTATCCGAGAACGCGCACGTATACAAACTTTTCCTGATTCATACATCTTCAAAGGAGGAATAGTACAAGAGCGGGTTCAGACAGGAAATGCCGTTCCACCCTTGTTGATTTATAATCTAACTAAGCCAATTATGGAAGATATTTGTCGCAGAGATAGAGAACAAAATCGCTAAAGGAGGATTTAGTCATGTATAGGATATGGTATAGTACTGAAGAATTTGCTGACTACATAATCAATAATACTGGACTTAAAAACGAAAATACAGAGAAGAAGAAGTTGCTTCCTAGCGATGCGAGTAATGGAAAACTATTCCATACTATGCCTGATCATCTTCGAAAAATTCTTTATTTAGATTGTCCGGATATCATAGTAGAAAAAGATGGAGAACCTTTGTTCTCCATAGAAGAATCCAAAGAGGCAGGAACTGGGCATAACGTTTTTCAGCGATTTGCACGTCTAGCAGCATCGGTAGAAAACAATGTACCTGCCTTCTTTATATATCCGAAAGCAAAACTGATATACCGTGAATCCAATGATTCTATACGTTGGGATAACATAAATCCACTTATATTCAAAGCCATGGATTCCATGATGGCCTTGTATGAAATCCCTGCTTTTTTGTTCTATTTTCCCTCAGTATATGGTTCCCAAGAGGCATCAAAATATGTAAAGGATAAAGGCCTGTTGTATGATAGGGTCTATTCATCGTGTCCAATGTCTGCAGACTCCAACATGAAGAAGCTGTTTAGTCTCATCAACTTTATTGTAGATAAGGCAAGAACAAACTCAAAATGTAAATATTTGCAAAACAGTTTATTCCGTGATTATAGAGAGTGTATGATGCGGGAATATGGTAAATTGATGGGAGAGTCTCAAATTTCTATAAAATCTCCGTTATCTAGCGTAAGGATTGTTCCTACGGAGGTTTTTATAAAATATCTTTCGAAGAGAGAATCAAAAGAGTATAAGTTGGGTGATTTTCTAAAGTCCAGAAAGACAACGGCAATATATTGTGTGAATGCAGCATTTCGCGGCGATCCTTATCCTGGAGCCTTGGCTGCGGTGGATTATATGATTTGTCGGGAGGGCCAAACGTATGAAGACAGAAGTAAGAACCTAGTTCTGTTATTTGGCGAACTCAACTTTGACGAGGAGAAAGGAGTTTTGTCTATTTCTCCGTCAGAAAAAATTAGAATCGCGGATTTTTTCAAAGATGTAAAGGCATCCGAACAACATAATCAGTTGACAAAAGATTATTCTCAGCTGAAAAATTATGAAATTCCAAGATATATGATGCAGGTTAGATATGGTTCTGCATATTCTAAGGTAAAGCATATAAGAGTGTATTCTTATTTTGCTGATGCAATTTTATTCCCCGATGGTGAGTTATGGAGAGATGCGTAATTCAGGAAGAAGAAGTTACTAAGAACATTCTGTTATGGCTGAAGAGAATGGGGTGGCAGATAGTGTGTTATGATTATCCACAAAGTGGGACAGGATGTTCGTTGAAACCTAATAACAGTAGAACTAAGAATAAAGGGTGCATCAACCCTGATATAGTAGCTGTTAATAAGAAATCCAAGGTTTGTCTGTTCTTTGAGAATAAGAACCGCTTTTATCGTAAAGACTTTATTAAGCAGAATGCGCTTAGGACAGATAACCTGTATACCCATGCAATAGGCAAGCTTTTGGAAGAATTTTCAGTTGATGTTATTTATTATGGCATAGGGTTGCCGTTGGCCAAATATACAAAAATTGCTGCTGAATGTGCGCAGCTGGTTGATTTTGTTGTTGGTGTTGATCCTCTATCTGAAACTCCGAAAGTCCTATATACGTCTTCATCAAGTGTTTTTGGGGCGGCTAATCAAAAATGACGCGTATATAAATACAGTTTTTTCATTTTGGATATTAAAAAAAGCGTAAAGTGTTGGTCCATTGTACTCGTTAATCCAAAAAATGATAAGTTGAAATTAAGGGAAGTTTATTATGGTTTCAGAAGTTAAAGGAGAATATTTTATTGCACAGGGAATTAAATATGAACCTGAGCTTAGGTCAATAAAAAAGAAACAGGGTGGGTTATTGCGTCCAGTATTCGAAGCTATTTCAAATTCTTGGGAGGCTATCATCGAACGTTTCGGGGTAGAAAAATTAGCTGAAGGGAGAATAGAAATAGATTTTTTTGTACAAAGCAAGCTATTAGCCGCACGTGATGTAGGCTATGAGTTTGAAAAGATTCGTGTGGCAGATAATGGCATTGGTATAGTTGATGAGGGGTTTGAGCGCATTAAGCAACTGAGAGATAATGGTAAGGGGGTGGCAAATAAAGGAACGGGGCGGGTGCAATATATACATAGTTTTGATTTGACGACTTTGACCTCAGTATATGAAGATGAAGGCAGCTATAAAGAACGGATAATTAGATTATCAAAATCTGAGGAATACATTTCTAGAAACTCAATATTGTGGTATTCTTTTCCTATCAAAAGTGATAAACAGGATGTAGGCTGCGTAACAGAGTTTTATCAACCCTTACTTTCTCACGAAAGCGAGGAGTTTACTGGACTTATGCCCTGTAAAGTTAAAGATGCGATTTTAACGCACTTTATATGTTCATTTGCTAGACATCGTACAGCAATGCCTCAAATCCGCATTAGAAGATATGTTGATCGAAATTTAGACGATGAGTGTTCCATTACGGTTGAGGATGTTCTCGTTCCTGACAAGGAAGAAAAGATGCAGATTGCATATTCTGCTATAAGTTCAGAAGGAAAGATAATAAGGAGTGAAAATAAGGAAACATTTAAGTTGACTTCCTTTGTTGCTGAGAAAGAGCGAATTGCAATGAATGCATTGTATCTAGTGGGAAAAGAGGAAATAGCTAATAAAATCAAATTAAATGATTTAAAAGCTAAAGATGATATTGATGGGAAAAGGTATTTGTTTTTTCTTTCAGGTAAATATTTAGACGATAGAGATGATGATGCACGCGGTAACATTGTATTAATGAAGAGAAAAGATTTCCGGTCTCGGGCTGAGGAGCTTTCTTTAGACGATGAAGACGCAGAGCAGATTTTATGGGAAGATGTTGAGGAAGACGTGAATGAGCGTATCTCTAGTATGTATAGTTGTATTGCGGCTAAGAAGGAGGCTCAAAATGAGGTGATAGATGATTTGAAAGAAATGTTTATTTTGAACGAAGATGATGTAAATAAGATTCGTAAGAGGGTCAAAAACTCTGATACTCCTTGTGAGATTTTAGAGAAAGTGTATGATTTGGAAGCTAAGAGAAATGCGATGGCGGATGCTCAAATCCGACAACAAATTCAATTGCTCGTTTCTTTAAATCCTAAGGATGAAAATTATAAAGAAACGCTCGAGGATAAGGCACAAGAGCTTTCTGCACTTTTACCCGCAAGAAATAAGCATTTATTATCACAGTACGTCTGTAGAAGAAAGATTGTTTTAGACTTGTTGGATAAGTTGATAAAGAAGAGTCGAGAGGAGGAGAATGCAGTAGATGAGGCAATGCTGCACAATCTGTTTATTTCTAGGAATAGTGAGGATGTAAAAAATAGTGATTTATGGTTGATAGACGAAGAGTATATGTATTTTAGAGGTGTTTCGGATAAGAGATTAGATTGTGCTTCTATTAATGGCGAGTTGCTTCTTAAGGAACAATTAACGCCAGAAGAGGAAGAGTATAAATTGCGTCAATACTCTGATATTAGTAAATTGCAGAATCAAGGGAATCGACGTCCTGATGTTTTATTGTTCCCAGAAGAAGGAAAATGCATGATTTTTGAGTTTAAAGCTCCTGACATAGATGTTTCTGATCATCTTAAACAGATACAACGATATGCAACCTTGATTCATAACTTGTCAAAGGATAAATTTTTGTGCGACAAATTTTATGGCTATCTTATAGGGGAGAATATTGATTATGATGCAGTCACAGATGTTGAGCCTAGGTTCAAATTGTCACCTGCGATGGAGTGCTTGTACAATCCGCATGAGCCGATAAAAGGAAAATTTCAACGCGCAGAAGCCGAGTTATATACTGAAATATTAAAATATTCTGATTTGCTTAAACGAGCAAGACGCAGAAATCAAATTTTTAGTGACTTGCTGTTTAATAATACAGCAGTATGCGGCGGTTCATGTCATGCATCTTAATTGTTGATTCCATTGTTAAAATTGAATAGTTTATTTTCGTCTGAATAGCGAGGAGATAAAACCAATGTACAAAATATTTCGCTTCTATCACTATATCAAATCAGAATACGTAGAGCCGTTTCTGCGAACAGGATTACTGAAAGTAACTCAGCTTGGGCATTCTAATGATTATTTTGAGTTTAAACCGGGGTTTTCTAGTCTGAAAGTTGAAAAAGAGTGGAGGAATACTATACTCGGTGGTGAACCCTGCGTGATTTGCTTATCAACTCGCATGTCATCTCCTGTGATGTGGGGGCATTATGGCGATAAAGGAAAAGGCGCCTGCCTAGTATTTGACCTTCCGATAGAGAAAGGAGGAAATCCTCATCTCCCCGATTTACATCGTATATATGGTATTCAATTGCCTCTAGGAAAGGTTCGGTACCCTAAGGAACAACATATCATTGATAAAGTACCTCCAATAAGTAGTAGTGCAATGAATGAATTGGTGACCAAACTTGCATGTACTAAAGCTAAAGATTGGGAATACGAGCAAGAATATAGGGTGTTTGTGCCTGAAGACTTTCTGCAAGCTGATAATGGGAAATTATTTTGTTCTGGCTTATTACAGTATTGTTCTGCTGTATTGCTGGGCTGGGAATGCCCCTTGAGTAGGTTGTATATGGAACGAGTGAAAACACTTTGTGGCATAACGAGCATGTGGATCCTGAGCACACAGCCATCAAAGGACAAATTTGAGATATGTGTGAGCAACTTGAACGGCCAAGATTATGCTGATACTGATGGATCATTGCTTGATGAATGGGTGATTTGACCACAAATGTGGTATCTGATTGATAATTCGTACTACCGAAATTGAGAAGATTGTCAGCAACTCACCAACTACTATGTTTTGCCTGTCTAATGTATGAGACGCAATACCCCGGCACAGGCCGGGGTTAAGTTTTTGTAAAGATGGGGTTTGGAATGGTTATCTCTCCTTTTGCTGTTGCAGGGAGAGGGCGTGGAGGAGGGCGCGGGTGGCGCGGAGGACGATGGCGTTGCGGCTGGTGTGGTGGAGGCGCGCCAGGCGGTCAAGTTGCTCGATGAGGGAGCGGGGGAAGGAGAGAGGAAGGGCCGATTTCAAGTTATTTCAAATTGAAAATTGCAAATTTCAAATTGGGGGGCTAGCCCCGCTGGCGCGGGGGAGGGAGAAGGGTAGGGAAAGGGGTAAGAGGTAAAGGGGCAGCAGGGGCTTAGATGTAGACGCGGGGGACGCGGGAGGAGATGCTGGTGATGACGTTGCTGGGGATGGTGTGGGCGCGGGTGGTGATTTCTTGCCAGGGGACGTTGGGCCCCATGATTTCTGCCACATCGCCGGTGTTGATAATGAAAAAAGCACATGGGTGAGAGTCTTTGCTTGTCATTACAGGAGGGGGTGTTGGAATTACGTGGGCGAAAGACGTGCCAAAATCAAGATTTTGTGTGATATGGGTGTGGTAAAACTTGACAAAAGCGCGCGAAATGGCGTATAAGACGGCATGCGAGTGGTCATGATGGCGACAGGGGATATAGCAATTCCCTCATTTCATGCATTGAGAGAGAGTGGCAATCTGGTGGCGTTGATAACACAGCCGGATCGTCCGGTTGGGCGGCACCAGGTATTGACTCCGCCTCGCATCAAGACCTGTGCCGAGGAGGCTGGAATACCGGTGTTTCAGCCGGAGCGCATGCGCGAGGCCGCAGCGGTGCAGCAGCTGCGGGATTATGCGCCGGATATTGTGGTGGTGATGGCTTATGGGCAGATTTTATCGGAAGAGGTGATACAGGTACCCACGCTGGCATGCATCAATGCGCATGCATCCTTGCTGCCGCGTCATCGTGGGGCGGCGTGCATCCAAGCGGCGATTGAGGCCGGCGATGATGAGACGGGTATCACCATCATGCATGTGGTGCGCAAGCTGGATGCAGGGGATATCATTTGCCAGAGTAGCGTGCCTCTCAAAGGTACGGAAACAGCCGAGAGTTTGCACGATGATTTGGCTCAGATGGCTCCGGCTGCTCTCATGCAGGCTATTGCGGATTTGGCTGCCGGTTGTGCCGACCGCCGGGAGCAGGACGAGAGTCTCATGACCTACGCGCCCAAGCTGCTGCGTGCAGATGGGTTGATTGATTGGAGCCAACCTGCGTTTCAGGTGGCACGCAAGATTCGCGCATACCACTCTTGGCCGGGTACATATACGCTCTACCCCTCCGTCAAAACAGGTGGGGATAAGCCGCTTAAGATTTTCCCGCCCATTGATATGTTTTCGAACTATAAAAAGCCGGTGGATGCCGTGCCGGGCATGGTGCTGGAGGCCGGTCCGGATGGCATGATTGTGTCCTGCGGTGGTAGGCGGGGCGGGGTGGTGCTTATTCACACCATGCAGCCACCGGGCGCTCGCAAGATGAATGCAGAAAGCTTCTTTGCCGGGCACAAAATCATGCCGGGTACGATTCTTGGCTTGTCTGCCGAGACGCAGGGCTGATGGGGGGCTTCGTTTGGCCCATCGGGATGGTTCTCGTTGAGAATCACCTTCATCTGCGGGTTTTTGCTTGCAGAATGAACCACAAAAGGCTATAACAAGCTCATGTCCGTGCCGCAGAATACGATTGCTCTCATTTTTGATTTTGACCAGACGCTGAGCCCCCACAACATGCAGGAGGATACCATTTTCCCGGAATTTGGCATTGATGCAGCGCAGTTTTGGAAGAAGTGCAATACGCGTAGCCAAGAAGAGGGGTGGGATGGCGAGCTGAGTTATCTGAAGGAGCTGTTGGATGAGCTGGCGATAGACAATGTGAGCAACAAGCGTTTGCGTGAGCTGGGGCAAAAGCTGGTGTTTTACCGGGGGCTGCCGGAGTTTTTCGAGCAGTTCCCCCTGCGTGCGCTCAGCAATGAGCATCGCTATGCCGGTATCCGCGTGGAGTTTTATATTATTTCCAGCGGCATCAAGGCGATTATAGATGGCTCTGTGATACGCCCATACATGCGGGAGGTGTTTGCCTGCGAGTTCAGTGAGAGCTGCGGCCGCATCGATTTTCCCAAGCGTGTTATCTCTCACACGACGAAGACGCAGTTCCTCTTCCGCATCAACAAGGGGATGCTTAAGTACACGGAGGATGTGAATGACCACATGGATGGCGATTTGCGCCCAGTGCCTTTTAAGCACATGATTTACATTGGCGATGGCCCCACCGATGTGCCTTGCTTCACGGTGATGCGCCAGCAGGGTGGGCATAGTGTGGCGGTGTACAATCCGGATGATTCCTCCCGCCAGAGTTTCCGCAAGTGCTATGGACTCAAGTCGGACCAGCACCGCGTGGATTTCTTTGCCCCTGCAGATTATAGTGCAGGGAGCCACCTTTGCAACATTTTGGAAGAGACGGTGCGCTGCATGGCAGATGGTATTTTGCATGCACAGCGCACAGCGGTAGAGAGCACCCGCGCAGGAGTTTCCAAATTCACCCACTGAGCTATGAAAACGCTTCCTTTTTTGCTGATAGTGGCGCTGCCGAGCAGTATGCTTTTGGCGGTAGCGGAACCCGCGCCGCAGCCGGAGGTAGCTGCCCCGGCTGATGCGGAGTTCTCGCTCAGCAGTATGCCGTCGGTGGTGTTGGAGTTCGAATCGTGCATACGCGGTATTCGAGATGAGCGCAGTGCCATTGATTCCACGGCACAGGTGCAGGCGCTGGTGCCACGCATGAAAGAGCTCTTGCAGACGCAGATTTGGGAAAACCCGGAGGAGGCTCTCATCTTGGCGCAAATCCTCAATTCTGCCTTCAATTTGATGCTTACCGAGCCGCCGTGCTACGGCTCACCGGAGCTGGCCGAAGCCATTGGCGAGCTTCTCTCCGTCTTTACGGGTAAGTGATGGCGCGGGGGGAGGGTGGAAACTCCGTGCTTTGGGAACTTCGTGCTATGCACGGGAAATAGCCGATTTTCGCTCGCCGGGGGTGAGGCTTATTGCTTGAGCCAATTCACCACGCCTTGGCCGATGCAGCGGGCCAGTTTGCGGGCTTGCTCATCCCGGCGGATGAATTGCATGTGCTCGCGGTTATTGGTGTAGAGCGCCTCAAACACGATGGCGGGGATTCCTTCTTCATCCAGCGTGTTCATCCAACCGGCAGAGGGTTGGCTGCCGATGTAGCGCGGAAGTACTTTGATGCCCTTGCCGGCATTGGGGATGCCGCCGGGTTGGTCCAGCAGCTCGGTGCGCAACACGGAGCACACACTTTCTGCTAGGGCGTGGCCGTGTTGGCGGTTGCAGATAATCAATCCCGTGGGCGGGACTTTGGTCCACGTGCGGCTCACGCTGTTGAGGTGGAGGAACACCACGCAGCGCGCGCGCAAGTCGATGGCTTTGTCCGCACACACCATGCCGGCGCCAATGTGCGCCGGATGGTGGGTGGAAGGATAGCGGCGGGCATTTTTATCCGGACGATTCAGGAAGAGTACCCCCGCGGCTTTGGCGTGCTCTGCAGCAGGGCCGGTGGTGGGGGCGTTGCCTCGGTTGAGGATGATGCAGGGGTAGCCCGCTTGTTCAATGACGCTTTTCACCTCCCCCGCGTAGCGGCACCAGAAGGTGAACTCGTTGATGGTTCTATCGGGAGATTCCGCGCCGCTGGAGGTGGTTTGGTGGCCTATATCCAGCACGATGGGGCGTTCATGGGTGCTTGTGGAGCCGGCGGGGGTGTTGTCTGCATGAGTACACATGCCCAAGCTCACGCAAGAAAGCGCCAACAATGCCACCTTGCGGATGCGGTGAATCATGGTGGTGTATGATGAGGTGTAGAGGTTTTATTTAATCGTCACCTGAATGTTGCGGATGGTGTTGACCATGCAGCCGGCACCTACCGTTTCTGTGGCCACTGCCGTGCTGGCTCCTGTGAACTTGAGCGTGATGGTGCGACCCGCATCCATGGGGGACATATCTACCTCAATGGTGCCGGTGTTAGCACCGGTTTTGCGGTAGGTGTATTTGCCCCCCTTGCCGGGCGCGGTGATGGGCAGCAAATTGCGCGTGGCTTTGGGCTTGAGCCCCATGATGATGAATACCTCTGCGCAGCCCTTGAGGTTTTTCTGCGCTGCTTTGTAGGACTGCCAGCCGGAGCCGGGGGCATCTTCTTCCTCATAGCAGTATTGGGATTGCGTGTAGTCGAGCGTCACCGTTTTGCCGGAGAGGGATGCGGGAGCAGGGGCAGCCAAGCAGGGGGCTACCATGGCTGCAGCCGCGAAGAGCGGGGAAATGATGTGTTTCATATCGGGATTATCTTATTTTTTGAAGCTGCTTTTGACGAGGTTGATGATTTCCTCAGCTGTTTTGCCATCGATTTTTTTCAGGGGATTTTCAGCGGAGCTGCCACTGAAAGCCGCGCCCAAACCGATGATGAGCATAGCTCCTTGGAACTCTTTTTGCTTTTCCGGCTCTAGGCTTTCCATCATCAATTTGATACTTTCTTCCGGCTTGTCGGCATCGAAGGTGGGCTTGCCACCGCAGGATGTCACTGCCAGCATAGCGGCGCACAGCAGCAGGGTGCAGAGTTTGTTTTTCACAGTAGGGGTATAGTTGTTTTCTTTTTATTTGATGGTGAAGCGGATATTGCGGATGCGGTTGTAGCCGTTGCAATCATCTTCGGTACCACCGGTGGCGGTGCCTGTGGTGGGCGAATCGAAGGTCAGGCGGAAAGTCTCGCAGTATTCGTGCTCCTCGGTTGTGACCTCAGCAGTACTGCCACCTGTTTTTTTGTAGGTCCAGATGACATAATCATCTACAAAACTACGGCGTTCGTAGCGGTTGTTTTTGCCAAAGGTAGGCGTGGTGGTCTTGGACGGATCGCATTTCTTCCACGGCCCCCACGAGATGTTGGGGTAGTTGGAGGAGTCGCCTTCGCTGTTTTGCGCGGTAGAGTAGTCGAGGACTATCTTCTTGCCGGCGATGGAGGAGGGGGAGGCGGCGGTGGCTGCGGTCAGCGCTGTGGTGCCGCCCATAGCATAGGTGCCATCCTGCAAGCTACGGGCTTTTTCAGCCAGCGCGATGAGTTCTTGGCAACCGGTGGTGGAAAGAGTGGCTAAGGCGATAGCTGCCAAGGAAAGTATATGTTTTGTAGTCATGGTATTGTTCGTTTGGTGTTGGAAAGATGCTTTTTATTTGAGGGGGATGGCCTTGTAGCCGGGGGCGATGGTGGGTTCTGTGGCAGAGAGAGTTTCGCCCACAGCGTACACGGTTTTCAGATCCTCACTGAGCAGCAGGGTATTGATGTAGCTATCCCCTACTTTGTAGACGACCTGCAAGGCTGCACCCTTGGCGGCCATGGATTGAATGGAGGCGGGCTCGCTCCATACGAGTTTTTCGGAGCTCATGAGAGCGGCCAACTCATCTGCCGGCACGATGGTATCTGCGCTGATAATGCCCACTTGGTGGGAGAGCACGGAGGCATCCACCGCATCTGTTTTGCAACGCTGGGCAAGGTAGGCTTTGGCAAGTTTGGCGCGCAGCTCATTGTTGATGCGTTCCAGATGCACCTCCATCATAGGGTTGTAGCCCTGGGCCTGCTTCATGAGAGCCAGCTCGGCATTCGCGGCCAAGATATCCGGGTCGTGCAGTGCACCGGTGAGCTTGGTTTCCTCTGCGGCTTTCACCATAGGCACGGAGAACAAATCTGCATCATCCGCGCACAGGGCTTTTCCGCCGGAGGGGGATTCATAGCTGCTTGCTCCCTTCTTCCCTTTCTTGCTCTTTTTGCCTTTCTTTTTGTCCTTGGCATTTTTCTTTTTGCCATCCTTGGCTTTTTTGGATTTTTTGACGGTGCTTTGAGCTAGCATGGGGGCTGCAAATGCCGTGGCTGCGGTGGTGGGCATCGGCAGTAATAATCCGGCAAGAGCCAAGGTGAGAAGAAGGTGCTTATTCATGATGGTATGCTTTGTGTTGCCCCTATCATACCCGATGTTACACGCAATTTCAACTATGAAATGCTAATCCGAGTACGTGTGCACCACATGTGTACCAATATGGGGGGATGCTCATGCAGATGAATATTTCTGCACAGACTCGCGCACTCCTGTGTGTCGCTTCTTAATGGTGGTGTGTCGTAAAACGAGAACGCAATCAAGAAAAACATAAAGAAAAATGTTTACAAATGAAAAAACAGGGAGTATTATGTCTCTTATGAGGAGTCGGAATGAGAATAAGCAAGGCTTAAAATTCCCCAAAATGAAAAGAAAAGGTGAGAATAAGCCTGATGATGTTGTTTTAGAATCTCAAAACGCGACAAATCAATCTTTGCAATTAGAAATCACGGTAGAGACTTATAAAACGCTATCACGCTTGGCCGTGGCGCAAGGGGTGAGTGTGGAGGCTCTGGTGGCGCAAGCTGTAGCTGCGTTGGCCGAGGAATGAGAGCTTCCGTAGATACAAAATCCTTGACTTTGGCGCATCGTGTGATACTCTGGAGACACGACAATGGGGGATGAGCAGATAGAGTTCAAGAAAGAAATCAAGCAGTGGCTGCGGAGCCATGGCTTGGGTTACCGCTGGGTGGCAGAGCAGTGTGGTGTATCGGAAATTACGGTGCGCAACTGGATGAGCCAAAAGAACATCCCCCCGCTCAAGCAGCAGTTGCTGGAACGAGTGATGGTGCAGATGCCCACCGTCCAGGTGCCGAAGACCATTCCCGAGGCAGATGTTTTGTCCGGGGTGAGTGTGCGGGCCTCGTTCTCTTTGACGGTGCAGCTGGAAGCCGGCATGTATGATCGCTTGGCGGCGCGCGCAGCGATGGAGGGTACCTCCATGGAGCGTATGGTAGCGGTGGCTATTGCTAAGCTGGTGAACGAAGGTGATGACAGCGGAGCCAACGGAATGCGCTCACGCAAGGTGTTGCTGCCTACGGAATAAAGCGCAACCGGTGCAGCTTAGTGGCGTGATTTCAAATTTCAGGTTTCAAATTTATAATTTATGGGAGCTAGCTGACTTGCGTCAGCTATAAAGCGAAGCGTCATCCATACTTTGGGCACGCCCCACCATTTTTTTGCGCGATAGCGCCACTTTTTTCTATGTGAAAAATGAAATGCGAATGTTGAAATTGAGTTTCAATCACTAGTAGATAATTTGAGGCACATTTCGCCTCATGCGTAGGGTTTGTAAGAAACCTTATTGCGTGGCTTTGAGGCGGCGGGCTTTGAGGAGCGTGGGGGCGAGCTTGGCGCGCAGGCCGGAGATGATTTCGATATCTTTTTCTGCCGCTGTGATGGAGCGGCCTGTTTGTTCGGCTTCTTCGTAGTTCTTGAGCTCGCGCAGGAGGCAATCTTGCAGCGCTTTGACGCGGCGGGAAATGAACATATCCAAGGCTTCGCCCACGCGGCGGCTCCATTGCTCCAAGCGGGCGGCGATGGCTTCGCGGCCGTCGCGGCGCCAGTCCGGCACAGTTTTGTTGTAGCTGTAGCTACAGTTAATCATGCCCATGAAGGTGGTTTCTTTGAGCTCGCGGAGGGGGATGGGGGAGCTATCCAGCTCCACGTGTTCCCACACGTTGAGGATGGCCTTGATGTAATCCTTTTCAATTTCTTCCGCTTTGCGGCGGCCTAGGATAGAGGCGCAAGTTTCGATTTTTTCTTTTTCGAGCTGGGTGAGCTCGCAGACTTTGGCGGGTGCGAGCACGTGTGTTTCTTGTTCTTTGGCCAATTCGCCGAGGTCGTTTTGTACGTTGAGCCGGATGCGGTTGAGCTCCGTGGCCGGCATTTCATTGGCAAGCCAATCTTCGGGGAAATAGCCATCTACCGCTAAATCAAGAATGGCATCCAAGCGGGTGTAAAGAGCTTGGCGTGCTTGATCTGCCAAGTATTTGCAGCGTATACGGCCATCTTTCAGGTTGTTGCTTTCAATGGCCTCGCGCACGCGGGCAGAATCCAGCAGTTTGTGCACATCTGCTTGGATGCGGTGGATGTTGGAAATGTGGTCTTGGCTGCTCTTGGTGAAGTCTTTGAGACGAGAATCAAAGCCTTCCAGCGTTTTGAGCAAGTAGTCCGATGAATTGCGGCGCAGCGTTACTTCCGGATTGTGCAAATCTGCCAAGATTTCATCCTCCAGCAGGGAGAGGTTGGATTTGCTGCCCGGTGTGTTGGTGGGTATAGGGGTATCGGGGCTGCGGAATTTGTTGTCCTGCTGCCACCAGGCCAGACCGGCGTTGACCCAGCTGCCGGGGATGACCTTGCGAATAAAATCGCTGAGTTGCTTTTGGGTATTGAGCTGTTGGCGTTCCTGCTGCTCCATCTGTTCTTCGGGGGTGAGCCAGAATTGGGCTTCGATGCGGTTTTGAACCACGCGTATGGGGCGTTGGGAGCGCTCCATCGCGGCGCGCAGGTAGTCGCGTGTGTCCGGCGTGAGCGCGGCAAACGAACTTTGCACCAGCAGGAAGTAATCTGCATTCTCATTCATCCAATCATGCAGCTTTTCATCGTGCCAGTTGGAGGTGAGCCCATCCATGCCCGGCATGTCCACAATGCCGATGCCGGCGCCCAAGAGGCGGGCTGCCGGCTCCACCAAGAAAATGGCGGCGCAGCTGGCAGAGGTGTGCCCCATGGCCCAAGCATCCAAGTTGGCTTGGGAGAGGTTGCGGCGCTCGATGGCCACTTTGTCCTCGAACTCGGGCGGTGCCACGTGGCGCAGATAATCAATCACCAGCTCAAAGAGCTCTTGCTCGCTCAGGGAATCTGCCGCCATGGGAGAGAAAAGCTCCATGCGCTCGGTGCCATCATCGCTGGCCAAGATGACCATGGGAAGGCGCGTGGTTTCAATGCCCAGTTTGGTGGCGCACAGGTTGCGGCGTGTCAGGCAGTTCGTGAGGGTTGATTTACCGCTCTTTACCGAGCCTATGGTAGCCATGAGCAACAGCTTGGAATCAAAACGCGCCAAGCTACGCCGTATCTCGCGGGCGGCGCGGGTGGTCTGAGCGCGCAACTCGGGGGAGGCCTGCGGCATGTTGTCCAGCTTGGTCGCGTAGTCGGCGGATTCTTTGCAGATGATATCCAGTGGTGTTTCCATGGTGCCTGTATTATAAGTTGTGGTGGGCGCGGCTGCAAGAGAAAAACGCAGCCATTGATAGCTATTTGGCGTCTTGCGGGGTGGGTGGGGCATCCAGCGCACCGATGCTGGCGCGGAAGCGGATGGGTACGCGTTCGATGGTGGTGGGGGGGACGGTGGTCAGGGCCGGTTGCGGCGTTTTTTTATCGGAATAAAGGAAGTAAACGACACGGGTGGTCTGCGACTGGCCGTTTTGAGCTTGGGCGGTGGCTTTGATGCGTGCTTGGTATTGCACGGTCTTTCCGTTGGGATCGCAGAGGCGGAGCAGCTTTTTTGTGTCGGGGTGGTCGTAGATGATGGCAAAGGCTACTTGGGCCGCGTGTTTGGTTTCGGGCGTGGCTGCGATGGGCTCAATGGTCAGAGTATGGCCGGCCACATTCAGTTGCTTATGTTCCTTGGGGGAGAAGGGAACAATAGGTGCTTTGTCCTGCTCGCGGGTGATGGGTACGGAGATGTGGCTATCAATGGTGATGCTGCTACCCTGCGGGGTGGTGAAAAAATCATACACTGCGGTGTGGCAAGCATCATTTCCATCGTAGCAGTGCTCCCACTCGCGGAAGGTGCCCAGCAACAAATGGCCCTTGCCATCCACGCATTGCAGCGGCTCGTGGGGGATATCTCCCGCTTTGACCGGGGTGATGCTGATGCCTTTTTGCGGTTGTAAGTGAATGCGGATGGTGCAGGGGGGCTGCTGCTCTTGCGGGGCAAAGTGGCATTCGATGCTGTCCAGCTCCGCTGTGAGCAGCGGTTTATCCGGCTCCTCCGCAGCAATGAGGCTGCCGGCCAGAATGAACGCAGGTATCAGGTGCTTCAGTTTCATGGCTTGGTGGTGGTGGCGGGAAGTTCCGCAGCCGGGATTTGCCCCCCTAAGTTCATGTGTAAATCAATGGGTGTCTCCACGGTGCGGAGTTGCCCGCAGGTGACAATTTCTATTGTTTCCTGCGGTTTTGCATCCCACAGTGTAACGTGTAGGCGGGTGGTGCCATCTTTGCCTTTTTCCGTGCTTGTTGTGAGCTCTTGCCGGTGGGCGGGTGAATCTGCAATATCTGCATCTTCCCAGATACGGCAAATGTGCAGTACATGCACTGTGTCCGGGTAGGTGAGGGTGAGCTCAGCGGTTTGCAGTTGTCCTCTTTCCAGGTTGCTCTTGGCTTTGTTGCCCACCGCCGGGGTGGCTTTGTAGGTCACGCCCCCTAGGGTGAATTCCGAGGGCTCGGTGAGGGAAAGCTTGTGGCGTGGTTGCAAGGTCACATCGGCGGCCAAGGTCAATTTCACATTTCCTTGCAGGCGCAGCCAATCACCCTTGGGGTGCGAGCTGAGCTCCAATTCAGTTTGGGCACAGCCGGGAGCTTTGGGGCAAATGCTCACGGCAGAGGTTTTGCACGCTATGCTTTTGCCCGTGGCATCCGTTCCCTTGATGCTTCCTTTCAACGAAGCCTGCTCGCGCACTACAAATCCGGCGGGTGGAGTGAATGCCAAGCTCATCGTCATGCGAGGAGTCCCCTCTATCGTAGGGACGCGGTAACTACGCCGATAGCTGAGCACACTTGTTTCCACGCCGGGGTCTTGCGCGGGGCTTAGTGTGCAGCAGCCTGCCAGTAGAAGAAGCAATTTCTTCATGTCGTACGGGGGGTCAGGGAGAGAGGGATGAAAATCGTTGTGTCTCACTCCTTATAGAGCATTTCCCCCTGCGGGGCAAGCTAAAAAGCCCCTGCTGCCATGCAAATACGGCGGGATGTAACAATGCGGCCTTGGCTCACACTCATTTTTCCTTTTGGTGCGCCAGAGAGAGAGCTGCGATGAGAGCGCGTGTGGCTCGCAAGACAATGGCATTGCGGCTGGTGTGGTTGAGCCGCGCCAGCCGGTCTACTTGCTCGATAAGGGAGCGGGGAAAGGAGAGAGGTAGGTTTGTTTTCACGCGGGGAAACCGGGTGAGCTTGAGGCTCGGGGATGGGGGATTAGATATAGACGCGGGGGACGCGTGCGGTGATGCTGGTGATGACGTTGCTGGGGATGGTGTGGGCGCGCGTGGTGATTTCCTGCCACGGGACATTGGGCCCCATGATTTCTGCAACATCTCCGGGTTGCACGCCGTGCATGTGGGAGACATCCACCATGATTTGATCCATGGTCACGCGGCCGAGGACGGGGCAGTAGGAGCCGTTGAGGTAGACACGCGCGCCGGTGTTGGAGAGGTAGTGCAGGTAGCCATCGCCAAAGCCGATGCCAATGGTGGCAACCTTGGTGGGGCCGGTGGTGATGTAGGTGTGGTTGTAGGAGATACCGTGGTTTTCCGGGAGGGTGCGCAGGAGGGTGACCCTGCTGTAGAGGGTGAGGGTGTTGCGCAGCTCGCGGTTGTAGGGTGAGGGCATGGGGGAGTAGCCGTAGAGGATGCGGCCTAGGCGCACCATGTTGGTGCTTGGGGCGCGGTAGTTGAACACGGCAGAGCTGCTGCAGAGGTGGCTGTATGGTAGTGGCGTGGGGAGACTGGCCACGGCGCGCTCAAAACTGTTGATTTGGCGGTGGGTGAAGGAGATGTCATCTGCCGCGGCAGAGAGGTGAGAGTAGATGCCTTCGAGGTGGATGTGGGGGAGGTGGCTGAGGTGCTCAACGAGGGCCGGGAGGTCTTGGGGCAGGACACCTGCGCGGCCCATGCCTGTGTCTACGTTGATGTGAAGGTGTGCTTGTTTGCCGTAGAGTTGGGCGAGGGAGTTGTAGTGGTCTGCCTCCTCGGGGGAGGAGAGGGCGGCGCGCCAACCATTCTGAACGATGATTTCGCGCTCGGCAGGGAAGCTGGGGCCAAGGATGAAGGGACAGGTGCGGCAACCGGCATCGCGTACGCGGGCGGCCTCGCTGATGGTGGCTACGCCGAAGAAGGCGATGTCGCAGTCATCGAGCGCGCGGGCCACTCCTTCCAACCCATGGCCGTATGCTTCAGCTTTGACGATGGCCATTTGTTGATGCGTGGGAAGAACGCGGCGCACAACGGAGAGGTTGTGTTTCATGGCATCGGTGTCCACTTGAGCCCAAGCACGGTAGAGGGAGGTATCCTGCATGAGGGTATTTTATGCCCGAATGCGGGGCAATGCAATGAAAAAGAAGGGGAATTGGTTTTAATTTGCAAATTTTGCGTTTTCCATTTCAGATGGGGGAATGTTCAGCGTGCGCGTGCGCGGCAAAAAACTTGCTGCTTGCTAAGCGGAGAAAAATATGCTTAAATGAAGAAAGGACATCCTGATAGATTGCGTACATACTATTACCATGAAAGCTCGATACATCTTGCCGCTATTGGCGCTGGGCTTGTGTAGTGCACAGGCCGGGGAGAGAGAAACCTTTGATTTTGGGTGGAAATTTCGCTATTTTGGGCCGGAGAATCCGGCTGATGTGGGGTTCCCCGTAACAGCGACAGATCACCAAGGGCAGCACTCGCCCGCCGCTGCAGTGGATGGTGATTTGATGACTCGCTGGTGCGCCAAGGACCAAGACCCCGGCAAGGTCCTCACGATTCGCCCCGGGTTCAAGGAACCGGTGAAGCTGGTGATGGTGTATTGGGAGCAGGTGAATAATTGCGACGTGACGCTTGAGGTAGTATCCGGTAAGGAGGTGCAGCGCGCGCGTTTCAAGGTGGGTAATCAGGCGGCGTCGTTCCTTTGGGTGAATGGCAAGACAATAGATACGATGCGCGTGAAGGTGAATGGCACGAATGATAAGGTGTGGGCCAGCGTGCGCGAGGTGCTGTTCACCGGGATGAATGACGAGCAGCTGAAGGTGGTGCACAACCGAGATGATGCGTATGTGCACGCCGCAGTAGAGTATGATGAGAGTGGCTACAAGGATGTGCAACTACCGCACGACTGGGCCATTGAGAGCCCCTTCCTGATGGATGAACCCAATGAGACGGGCAAGCTGCCGTGGAACGGCTGGGGGTGGTACCGCAAGCATTTTGACGTGCCGGCAGATTTCAGCGCGGAGAAAGACCGCTACTTTTTGGATTTCGATGGTGTGATGTCCACCCCCCAGGTGTATGTGAACGGACAAAAGGCCGGGGAATGGGCATACGGGTACAATTCATTCCGCGTGGATATTACACCGTATTTGAAGCCGGGGCAGAAAAACTTGGTGGCGGTGATGGCGAGCAATTTGGAGTTATCGACCCGATGGTATCCCGGTGCGGGTATATACCGCCATGTGTGGCTGACCAAGACGAAGCCGGTTCATTTGGAGCAGTGGCCCACCTACATCACCACGCCGGAGATTGCAAAGGATAAAGCCATTGTGAAGATTCAGACAGGGGTGAAGAACACGTCCGATAAGCCGGTAGAGGTGCGTGTGCACAATGAGATAGATGGAGTGCAGGCCTCCCCCGCCACGATTACGCTGGCTCCGGGGACGGATGGCTATGTAGAGCAAGATGTGGAGGTGTATTCCCCCCGCTTGTGGAGCTGCGAGACCCCAAACCTGTACACGGCCAAGACTTCCATCTTGGTGGATGGAAAGACGATAGATACTGCGGAGAGTACGTTTGGTATACGCCACATCGAGTGGAAGAAGGACGGCTTCTATCTGAACGGAGAGCGTGTAAAGCTGAAGGGCGTGTGCGAGCACCATGATTTGGGCGCACTGGGGGCGGCTTTCTATGCCCGTGGCTATGAGCGCAAGATTGAGAAGCTGAAGGAGATGGGCTGCAACTCGATACGCATGACGCACAACCCGCCTGCTCCTGAGGTGCTGGATTTGTGCGATAAGCACGGTATCTTGGTGATTGATGAGTTGTTTGATATCTGGCGCTACCAGAAGTACGATAAAATCAATGGTTACCACATTTACTGGAAGGAGTGGTGGAAGAAGGATGTGCACAATTTTGTGGTGCGCGATCGCAACCACCCGTGCATCATTGCCTGGAGTGGGGGTAACGAGGTGCCGGAGCAGGGCAGTAAGAATGAGAAGCGAGCCAAGATTGGCCGCGAGACGAGTGAGGGGCTGCGCAGTGAGTTCCGCCGCTATGATCCCACGCGCCCCTATACTGTGGGGTGCAACGATGCTACGGCCTACCGGAATGGATTTAGCGAGACATTGGATGTGTATGGCTTTAATTACAAGCCGCATCTGTATACAAAGTTCCGCGAGAAGAACCCCGATATGCCCTACATAGGCTCGGAGACGTGTTCATGCGTGGGAACGCGCGACACGTATTTCTTCCCGTTGGGGTGGAAAGTGGGCTATGGTGCGCGCTATTTCCAAGTGAGCGCGTATGGCCTTTCCTCCACCGGCTGGGGAAGCTGCCCGGATATTGAGATGCATGCCCACACGTTGGCACCTGATCTGGCGGGTGAGTATGTGTGGACGGGCTTTGATTATCTGGGTGAGCCGACACCATACAACCAGGATGCATCCAACGTGGGCAACTTCATCGGGGCATCTCAGGCAGAGATTGATGCCGCTATGAAGATGCTCAAAGAGATGGGCAACAAGGCTCCGAGCCGTAGCTCGTATTTCGGTATTATCGACTTAGCCGGGTTCCCGAAGGATATATACTACTTGTACCAGAGCCAGTGGAATCCCACCAAGGCGCAGGCTCATATTCTGCCGCATTGGAATTGGCCCGGGCGCGAGGGGGAGAAGACCCCGGTGATGGTGTTCACCTCCGGCGATGAGGCAGAGCTCTTTGTGAACGGCAAGAGCCAAGGCGTGCGCCGCCGTGGCGAGGGACCCACCTTCACCCAGAAGGATAAGTCTCTTGTGGTGAGCAAGAATCAGTACCGCTTCACTTGGGAAGATGTGGTGTATGAACCCGGCACGGTGGAAGTGGTGGTGAAGAAGGACGGCAAGCCTTGGGCCACCGCCAAGCGCGTGACGGCGGGTGCAACGGCTATGGTGCAGGCACAGGTGGATCGCGATACCATTGTAGGTGATGCGCGTGATATTGCCCACATTGAGCTGGCGCTGAGTGATGCGCAGGGAAATGTGGTGCCCACGGATAGCCGCAAGGTAGAGTTCTCCATCGCGGGACCGGCAGAGCTCATCGGTTTCTGCAACGGCAACCCGGTGGACCACACCTGTATGCAGGATTTCAACCAGCATTTCTTCAATGGCCGCATCCTCGCTATAGTGCGCGGTAAGCGCGGCGAAAGCGGTACAGCTACTGTCACGGTGAAGGCTGACGGGCTGCCCGAGCTGAAGGTGCCGGTGCAGATTGCTCCCGCCTCCGAAGAGCAACTTAGAAAATGAACAATGAAGCCGCGCGCGAAATGCGCGGGCTGCATTGTCCACCTCCCCAGAAAAAGAGGGGTGCGCTTTGGGCGCACCCCTCTTTTGCGTCTCAAGACCGGGGTGGAAATCGTGCTTGCAGAAGGGGGGAAGGGGTGGTATAGTACGGGGCATGGACTTGTCTGCTTTTCGAGAAGAATACCTGAAAGATACCTTGCACCGCAAAGATTTGGCGGATTCGCCCTTTGTGCAGTTTGATAGGTGGTTCAAGCAGGCATTGGAGGCGGGGATTCCTGAGCCGAATGCCATTAGCGTAGCGACGTGTACGCCGGAGGGGTGCCCCTCTCTGCGCACGGTTTTGCTGAAGTATTATGACGACCGTGGCTACGTGTTCTTTACGAATTACAAGAGCCGCAAGGCGCAGGAGATTGCGGCCAACCCGGAGGTGTGCATGATGCTGCCGTGGGTGACACTGGAGCGCCAGATTATCGTGTATGGCCGTGCGGAAAAAATATCGCGCGCGGAAACACTCAAGTATTTCCTCTCCCGCCCACGTGAATCGCAACTGGGGGCTTGGGTATCGCACCAAAGCCAGGTGATTTCTACGCGCAAGCTCCTTATGATGAAGCTGCAGGAGCTGCGCCATAAGTTTGCGGAGGGGCAGGTGCCGCTGCCGGATTTCTGGGGCGGTTTCCGCATTGTGCCCCACCATGTAGAGTTTTGGCAGGGCGGCCCCGGTCGCGTGCACGACCGCTTCCTCTACTCCCTGCAGCCGGATGGTTGCTGGGATATTAAGCGCTTGCAACCCTGAGTGGGGCACATGCGTGATTCTTTTTCTGGGGGGGATGTTAGCTTAAGCAGGGGAAACAAAAAGACCCTCTGTCACCGTGGACAGAAGAGCCGTACAATGCGCGTCTAGGCGCGATGCTGCTTCCCAAGTGAAGCAGCGCTGCATACAACCAACAGCTTAGTGCTGAACGGTTGCGGGAGCCTCCGGAGTGGGGGGCAGGGTGTTAGCAGTAGCAGTCAGAGCACCGAGGGTCAGGGTAATTGCGATGGCTTTGAACATTGTCTTGTATTCCTTTCTTTGTTGCTGTTTGCGCGGCCACATTCTACGCTTTCTTTTTGGTTCGTCAAGCGAAATTTTTGGAATTTTTCATTTTTTTTGAAAGTTGAAAATTGTAAAAACAGTTGCGACACCACAGGAAGCCCCCAAAAAGGCACTTTCGCTTCCACAAAAAGCCAAAGGGAGAGGGGTGCTAGCAGGATAGGGGGTGCGGGGGAAAGGACGGCAATGAG
>Ga0233361_1000045_pt1 | contig 22145 bp, 9 predicted proteins | sample ElkDunMinimDraft_21_FD_180678 | JGI IMG/M metagenome (GOLD analysis project Ga0233361, IMG submission 180678) | Fecal eukaryotic communites from dung pellets of Tule Elk in California, USA - Elk Dung C0 | ecosystem: Host-associated > Mammals > Digestive system > Large intestine > Fecal | place...
ACACAGCATCGGCATGGCCATGGGCGTGACCTGGGGCGAAATCAACACCCTCTCCGCCTACAATGTGGACCAAGACAGCACGCACCTTGCCGCCTACGGGCAAAGCCGCCTGGGCAAGAGCCTGACCCTTGATTGGAGCGCCGCCTACGGCCGCAGCGAGAACGATGCGGATATCTTGGGCAGCAGCTACGACTGGACACAGCACGCGCTGCAGCTGGATGCACGCCTGAGCTACGCCTATGCGCTCAACGAGCGCACCACGCTGCGCGGCTTCGGGGGCATGCAGTACCTGCACATCGACTCCGACACGCCTGAAAAGGGCATGAAGGCGGATTCCATGCAGAATGTGCGCGTAGAAGTGGGCGTGGGCGCCACCTACATGGCTACGGCAAAGACCGCCGTCTACGGCGAGGTAAGCTTCATTGGCGACATCGTGCGCGACAACCCCGCCACGCACATCGGCGGCACCTGCCGCGGCGGCTCAAACCCTGGCCGCGCAGGCATGAACATGACCGTGGGCGCTACGCACGCGCTCAACGAAAACTGGAGCCTGAACGCGAGCTACAACATGGAGCTGCAGCCGCGCGCCAACGCGCACAACGCCACCATCGGCGCCACCTACCGCTTCTGATAGAGGTGCCAAACAATCATCTGCCAGCCCCGCCCGAAACGGCGGGGCATTTTTAACCATGATTGATTTTGCGTGTTAGCTGTGTCATCATGCCATTGAAAGCCCGATAGTAGGGTACATTTGGCTTGCTAAAGACATGGGCGGGTGGTAGAATGGCGAACCGCGCTGCGGGCGCGGGTCGCTGAACTGTCATTTTTTATAGCAACTGCATCATGATCAAGTGGATACTCAATAAAATCGTCGGGTCGAAGAACCAACGTGAGGTTAAGAAGCTCAAGCCCGTCGTGAAGAAAATTCTTGATATTGAGGAGTCTTGGAAAGACAAAGACCAGGAATTTCTGAAAGGCAAGACCCTCGAGTGGCAGGCGTACCTGCATCGTTTTACTCCGCTTGATTTGCCGACGCGAGGTGTGATTCTCTCTGCCGGTAAGGATGATTTGGAGAAGTATGCCAAGCAGTTGAATACGCGTTTTGAACAGCTGAAGGACTTGTTCCCCCGGCTTCCTCAAGTAGAGGCAAATGCCGAATCAATTGAAGAGGGCAAGAAGGCATTTGCGGAGATTGAGCCGAAGTTCGATAAGTTGCGTTCCAAGTATTTGGAGACGATTTTGCCCGAGGCGTTTGCCGTGGTGAAGCGCGCAGCCCGCATCATGTGCGGCAGCGAGATTGATGTATGCGGCACCCCTGTGAAGTGGGATATGGTGCATTTTGATGTGCAGTTGCTGGGTGGCATAGCTTTGCACCGAGGGTTCATTGCAGAAATGGCAACCGGTGAAGGTAAGACACTTGTGGCAACGCTTCCTGTGTATCTGAATGCCTTGACCGGCATGGGCGTGCATGTGGTGACGGTGAACGATTACCTTGCCCGCCGCGACTCCATGTGGATGGGCGCACTTTTCCGATTCTTGGGGTTGAGCGTGGGTTGCATTCAGAGCATGATGCCCAATGATTCCCGTCGCACACAGTATCTGTGCGATATTACCTACGGTACCAATGCAGAGTTTGGTTTCGACTACCTGCGCGATAATGGTATGGCCGGTACACGTGAGGCCCAAGTGCAGCGTGGACACTATTTCGCCATCATTGACGAGGTGGACTCCATTTTGATTGACGAAGCTCGCACTCCGCTCATCATTTCCGGCCCCGCCGTGGTGGAGCGTGAACAGAAATACGATGAGCTCAAACCGCTCATTGACAAGGTGGTGAAGAAACAGGCAGCCCTGTGTGATGAGCTCATGCAGAAGGTGAAAGAATACGCCGCAGCGGGGGATATTTCCGCCGCCGGACGCTGTTTGTACAAAGTGAAGCTGGGCATGCCCCGCAACCATGCTTACATGCTTTCCCAGCAGGATCCGGAGTTCCGCCGCATGGTGGAAAAATACGAATTGTTCCTGTATCAGGACCCCCGCAAGATTGAATTGTTCAAGCTCAAGGAGGAATTGTACTTCTGTTTGGATGAAAAGACGCATGATGCCGACCTGATGGAGAAGGGGCGCGAGTTGATTAGCCCCGGGCATCCCGAGGATTTTGTGTTGCCCGACATTGGTACCGAGTTTGTGAACATTGACGAGGACGAAACGCTCACAGAGCGCGAGCGCGAAGCCCGCAAGACGATGCTCATGCGCAAGTTGGATGAAACAGGTGCCCGCTTGCACACCACCAGCCAGCTGCTCAAGGCGTACACGATCTACGAGCGTGATAAGGAATACGTTGTCAAGGATAACAAGGTCATCATCATTGACCAAAACACGGGGCGCGAGATGCCCGGCCGCCGCTGGAGCGATGGTTTGCACCAGGCTGTGGAAGCCAAGGAAGGGGTGGAAATTGAGGCTGAAAACAAGACCTACGCCACCATTACCATCCAGAACTACTTCCGCTTGTACACGCGCTTGGCCGGTATGACCGGTACGGCAGAAACGGAGGCCGCCGAGTTCCACGATATTTATCGCTTGGACGTGCTGCCCATTCCCACCAACAAGCCATGCATCCGCGAGGATTCCAACGACCTTATTTTCAAGAGCGCACGCGAGAAGTACAATGCGGTAACACTCAAGATTAAAGAATTGCACAAGAAAGGGCAGCCCGTGTTGGTGGGTACTGCCAGCGTGAGTGCATCTGAGCGCCTTTCCAACATGTTGCGCCGTGCCGGCATCCCCCACGAGGTACTTAATGCCAAGAATCACCAGCGCGAAGCTGAAATTATCGCCCGCGCAGGGCAGCGTGGTGCCGTGACGGTTTCCACCAACATGGCAGGCCGCGGCACTGATATTAAATTAGGGGCCGGAGTGGCCGAGCTGGGTGGTTTGTTTGTGCTGGGTACGGAGCGATATGAATCGCGCCGTATTGACCGCCAGTTGCGCGGCCGTTGCTCTCGCCAGGGTGACCCCGGCGCATCTCAGTTCTTCCTTTCGTTTGAAGATGACCTGATGCGCAACTTCGGCGGTAGCGAACGCATGACCAAGATGATGGACCGCTTCGGCATGGCCGAGGGTGAGGCCGTGGAGAACCGCCTCATGAACAAAATCATCGAAGGTGCGCAGAAGCGCGTGGAGCAACGCAACTACATGTGGCGCAAGCATGTGCTGGACTACGATGATGTTATGAACCAGCAGCGCACCATTGTGTACGGCATGCGCAACGAAGCTTTGTTGTGCGAGGAACCGCGCCAGATGCTTTACGAGGTGCTGGAGGAAGGCGCACGATTCAAGTGTGATCTTTACCTCAACGAAGATAACACGGGGTCCATCCACCGTTCCGATTTGTTGCAGTGGGTCAACTCCACTTTCCCCATGGGGTGGGGGGAGAAGGATGTTGATTTCGACAACTTGACACCCGATGACGTAGCCGACAAGATTATCGCCCGCGTGCGCGAGATGTACGAAAAGAAGGTTGAGGGCGAGCGCGCCGACCATGTGGACCAGATGGAGCGCTCCATCATGCTGCAATCCATCGATAAGCTTTGGCAGCAGCATATTACGGATATGGATGCGCTGCGCGAGGGCGTGCGCCTGCGAGCCCAGGGGCAGCGCGATCCGCTTGTGGAATATAAGCGCGAGGCTTATGAGCTTTTCGAATCCCTCATGCACAACATTCAGTTGGAGATGCTCAGCGGACTCTTCCGCAGCACAACCAGCTTGGATGCTTTCGAGGAATTCTTGGCCTCGCTGCCCGGCAGCAATGCCGGAGATGAGGATGCGGATGTGACGGATATCTTGGGGAATGGCGACTTGCTTTCCGCTCTGCGCGAGCAGATGGAGTTCTTGCAGCGCCGCCAGCAGGAGATGACCGACCAGCAGCAGATTCCCGCTCCCGAGGCGGCAATCGGCGCTCCTTCCATAGACTTGGATGAGGCTGTGCCGATGAATGAGTCTCTGAGTGGTGCTGCCGTGCCGGATATGCCTATAGTGCCGGAGAAGAAGCTTTCTCTGCCGCGCAAGAAAGTGACATTCAATCCCAAACGCCGTGAGAAGATGGCTCCCGTATCTTTGCCCCAGGACGCGTTGGCTCCCGAGGGGGACGGCCTGACCATGGGCAGCATAGATTCCGGTAACCTCTTTGAGGGCCCGGAGGCAGACGAGAAGTAAATCCTGCTGCAACCTCTCTACGTTGCTATGAACGTCCGCTCGGCATTGGAGTATGTTCCCTACTTTCGGGGGCGCCTGTTCGTGGTTCACATCGCGCAGGAACTCCTTGCCGCGGATGAGCTGGTGGACGCTTTGCTGGATGTAGATGCGCTGCATGAGATAGGTGTGCGAGTGGTGCTGGTGGCCGAGGGGGGCGATACCGCAGCGTTGGTGCGCCGCGCCGGCGCTTGCGAACTGCATGCCGCAGAGGCTGAGCAGCCACTAAATGCCGGGCCGGCATCTACGGAGAGGGTGCGTGAAATTGTGGAGCGCCGCCAAGTTGCCATTGTGGCTTCCGGTGAAACAGGGCGCTTTGATGAGGCGAGTGTAGCGTTGGCTGTCTCCATGGGGGCGGCTAAATACATTTGCCTGTGCGCAGAGGGGGTGCCTTGCCGGAGCGGACATCCCATCTTTGCTATTCCAGAGAGCGAGGTAGAATCCTGCACGGATTGTTCCCACGCAGAAGTGCTGCATGCAGCCGCAGCTGTGTGTCGCCGCGGCATAGCGCGTGTACATATATTGGATGGCAAACACCGAGGCGTGTTGTTGGATGAGCTTTTTTCCGAAGAAGGTGTAGGAACGATGGTGCACACCGACTCATACCGCGACATCCGCCCCTTGCAGGAGGAAGATATCCCCGAGCTGCTCTCCATGATAGGCCGCTGCGTGGTGGATGAAAAATTGGTGCCCCGCACCTATGAATCCATCCGCGCAGATTTGCGTAGTTACTACGTCTACACGCTGGACGACACGATTGTGGGCTGTGTGGCTATTTATCCCTACCCGGAGGATTCCTGCGCAGAACTTGGCTGTCTGTTTATTAAGAAGAACTACGAGGGGCATGGCTATGGCCGCGCTATGTGCCGCATGATAGAGCAGAAGGCTCGCGATATGGGATTTGAGTGGTTGTTTGCCATCTCCCAGAGTGCGGTTTCCTATTTCCGCGACCGCTTGCACTACGCCCAGCTTTCCCGCGACGTGTTACCGGCATCCCGCCGCCAAGCGCTGGAGCTGAGCGGCCGAAGCTCCGAGGTTTTTGGCTGCCGATTGTGACTTTTTGTCATAAAATGCGAATCTGCGCTTGACAGGATGCTAAAGCGTGTTACACTTCCGCCGCATGTGGCTGTTGGGTCGTATGCTCATTTTTGATTAAACTACCAAGGCGGGAATCGTTGCAGCCTGCCGCAATAGCTCAATTCAATGGTGATTTCTGTCGTGAGACAGATTACAGATAAACCGAATAACAAAACAACTGTCGTTATGAATCTTAAAATCTATACAGAAGAGGTAGATGAGTTAGCACAAAAGCAAATCTCGAAACTCTTGGCGCAGCCCGCGTTTGCAGACGCGAAGGTTCGCATCATGCCGGATGTGCACGCCGGGAAGGGGTGTGTCATCGGCTTTACAGCAGATTTGGGAGATAAGGTAATCCCCAACATTGTGGGGGTGGATATCGGGTGCGGTATGTTGACTGTGAATCTGGGTAAAAATAAGCCGGATTTTGCAGCTTTGGATGAGATTATGCACCGCAATATTCCCAACGGAAAGTATGTGCGAAAGGAGGCCATCGAGCCATTTGACGAGCTGCAAGCTTTGCATTGTTTGCCCCGCTTGGAGAAGGTGAAACGCTTGGAGTGCTCCATGGGAACACTGGGTGGTGGTAATCACTTTGTGGAGGTTGATACCGATACTCAAGGAAATTACTACCTGATTATTCACTCCGGTTCCCGAAATCTGGGTAAACAAGTGTGCGAACTCTACCAACAGGAAGCCATCAATCTGCGCGCTGGCCGCGGTGATTTGTCGGAAAGGGTGGAGACACTCATTGCAGAGTTAAAAGCCCAGGGGCGATTTGCTGAGATTCAGGACTCTATCCGCGCCCTGCAGGCAGAATGGCATGCAGCAATGCCGGATGTTCCCGCTGATTTGTGTTATCTGGAAGGCGAGGCGCGTGCACGCTACTTGGATGATATGAAAATCTGCCAGCGTTTTGCTTTGCGAAACCGCGAGGTGATGGCGGAAATCATCGTGCGGCGGCTGGGGTTGAGCGTGCAGGATATGTTCCATACAACGCATAACTATATTGACCACGAGAGCAATATCGTGCGAAAGGGAGCCATCTCCGCACGTGCAGGAGAAAAGTTGCTCATCCCGATTAATATGCGAGATGGCTGCATCTACGGTATCGGCAAGGGCAATGATGACTGGAACCAGTCTGCCCCCCACGGCGCGGGTCGACTCATGAGCCGTACTCAGGCTCTCAAGCAGCTGTCTGTGGAAGAATTCCGGGAGCAGATGAAGGGCATCTACTCTACCTCTGTGAATGCCCGCACCTTGGACGAGGCCCCCATGGCATACAAGGGCATGGATGCAATCCTGCGACACATTGGCCCCACGGTAGAGGTGGTGGATATCTTCAAGCCTCTTTACAATTTTAAGGCCGAAGAAACGGAAAATCCGTTCAAGAAAAAGCACCAATAACAAGGAGAAGCACAACGAGCCAAAATCAGCACGTTGTGCTTCATCCTTTGTGGATTGTCACTCCTTTGGGCGAAATAGGCACAGAATGGTTTTTTGGGTCATATGAGCCCAGATTTTAGACAGGACGGCAGCACATTTGTCTGCGTGTAATAAGCGAAACACAAGGGATTGTATAAAGGATGCCACCAATCCCAAGAGGAAGATGGCAAGGCCTGCTACAACAAGCCCTATCGAGTCGGCACTTCATTCCACAATGAAGAATTTGTGTAAGAAGGGGGTGATGTAGTGTTCTAAAATGCAAAGGTGACTATGTGAAATGTAGACACCAAACATGAGAGGTGAGAGAAATAGGACAACCTTGGCAAACCTCCATTCTTGCAAATTCATCCTCACCAGGAGCAGGAAAAGGGAAATTGCTAGCATCACGAGTAAGGGTGATGTGTAGCTTAATTGAAAAGGAATAGCTTGGCTGAATGGATGCGCTTTCAGCAAGGATGCCAATACAACTGTTCCAGTTTGAGCAAATAGGCCAATGAGAGCCGCGATGATAAGCGTGGAGTTTTTCCATGCGGGCGGCGAGAGCCGAAGAATAGCACCCACTAAATAGAGGGCACACATCCAGATGACATTATACCCTGTTCCGGCTATTTCACTAGTAGAGCTATTACCACGATTCACAAAACAGAAAAGAAATAAGAGCGAGGCGAATAAAGTATAGTGCACAGAGTGCGGTAAACGCTTGATGAAATCATTGAGATAAGGCGAGAGAATGAATAAGCCGGTGTAGGCTGTAAAGAACCAGAATCCACCGGCCAGCGGGACCGGAAGTGCCTGCAACATGATGTGACTAGGATTATCATAATATCCCGCCTTCAAAGAAAGAGGAACATAAAGTAAATTGAAAAAGACCACCAGAAGCCACAATTTGAAAAAACGTTCTGTTTTGTGGGTCGAATATACCCCACAATATCCGCTGATGAGAATGAATAAATCTACCCCGGTGTGAGCAAGAACTGCTATGGTGAGAGATACTGCTTTTCCCACCATGCTTTCTTGGTGCTGAATAAATTGCCCGCTCCCACATGCATGACAGATGCAAATAAACAGCATAGCTAAGATGCGTACAACATCAGCAGATATCAGTCTGTTCGAAGAGGGGCAGAGAGTAGGGGGAGAGGTAGCCATATATCATTAAGCAAGAGGTGTGGAGAATGTGTTTTCTGCTGCGGAAAGCAATTTTTTTGCGGAAGCTCGGCCTTTGATCGCGAGAGCGGGTGCGAAGACGGAGAGTCGGAACTCTGCAAGCATGAGCCCGTATTCCAGCCAAGCCGCAGAGTGAGCATGGCGTTCGAACTGGCCGTAGAAATCCGGGTGGATGGCGGCGTTGATGGTATTGATTCGCTCCAATTCGCGAATGGCCGGTTGTTCTTTGATACGCCGGATTCTTTCTTGGAAACCGCGAGCAAAGCGGAGGATATCGCTGTGGCGTTCCGGCGGAGTTGAGCACAGGAATTGGGGGCGGGTGAGCCAAGCCCAATCGCGTTGCAAGTCCTCGGCAATGCGTGCGGCGTAGCGGTCTTGCCCGGCCGTGAGGCAGAACTCCCGCAGCGGCGTGTGAGCTGCGGCAAGTTGCTCCCAGATGCGCGAGTAGGTGCCGGCGATGGCATCGTATAAGCCCTCGCGCATGCGCAGGCATGCCGTGGCAAATTGCTCTGCTGTGCGCGGAAGGGGAGCAAGGGTTGCATCCATGGCGGCATAGACGGTATCAAGAGCGTTGGCAGAGGGTTGTGTGCCGATGGTTGTGAGAGCCAGTTTCGCTTCTATCCCGGCGATGGGGATTTTTTTGCGGATGCTGTTGATAAAATCGCCGTGTTTACAGAGCGCCAGGCGACGCACACCGAACCGATGTGCCAAGGCTGCCTCTGCGGCATCCGGGAAGACACGCACGCTCGCTCGTGTGCCGTCATCTTGCAGCGCAGGGTAGCCCTTGCCCGTGCCAATGTCTACATTTTCGGGCAAATCTCCACAATCCCAACGCGTCATGGGTGTGGAGGAGAAGGTGCGGGCCGCTTTTTTGTGGAATCGTTTGAGTCGGTATGATTCCAAGCGCTCTCTCAACTCTTGGGGGCTTGTGCCCATGGCTAATTCATCGCCCGCATCGTTGCAGACCCATATTTTGGTGATGAGGTCTGCCGGGAGGCGCGAGAAATCAAACTGCCCGGCATTGCAGAACTTGCCGCTACGCTGCATCACGAACTCCGCCAAAGCCTGCGCCAACGGGCGGTCCGGTGTACGCGGTTCCCATATATCCGCAAAGGAGTCGGCAGCATCTGCTATAGGCATGATGAAGTTGCGCAGGTCTTTGGGCAGAGTGCGCAGCAGTATTTCAGAGCGCTCTGCCAAATGGGCCGGCACGCCCCAATCCGGAAGCCAATCGGGGAATGCATCAAGCTGGTCTATGTGTACACCCAATGTCACACCATCATCCGCCTCGCCGGGGTTATGGGCGTAGTAGATGGGGTATTCAGCTCCCTCCACATGCCATTCATCCGGGTAGAGATCGCTCGGAACTTGGTCTTCGCCCGGGTAGATACATTCCTCGTAGGGAATGCAGAGACACTTGTTGTCGTTTGCTTCTGCTCTTTGTCGCCAGCGGTGTAGGGCTTTTTCGCTGCAGCAATCAGCAGGGATGAGGGCATCAAAGAAGCGGAAGACGCTCTCCTCGCACCAGATGAGGTCGCGGCGCCGCAGTTTTGCTTCTGTTTCACGCACTTTTTCCCTCATGTCTTCCAAATGATGCAGGAAATCCGGTGTGGTTTTGAGCTGCATGGCCAAAATACCATCGCGAATCATGATTTCGCGAGCTCCGGCGGGGTTGCAGCGAGCGTAGCTGATGCGGCGCCCATCCACAATGGTGAGACCTCCGCAGGTTACGCGTTCTTTGGCAAATACTTGGCCGGAGCTCTTGTCCCAAGCGGCATCATAAGCATGGCGAGAGCACAGCTGTGGGGCTATTTGCTCTATCCAAAGCGGGTCCAGCACGGCACAACGGCGCATCCAAAGCCGCGTTGTTTCCACTAGTTCGGAGCCCATAATCCAATCTGCCCGCTTGTTGCGACGAAAAAGACCGGAACCCGGGAAAATAGCAAAATCACGCCCGCCGGCACCGCGATAGATTTTATCCTCCGGCCGCCACACACCGAATTGCAGGGGCGAACCGGCAAGTATGGCGCGGTGAATCATGGGCGCTGTGGCTTGTTTTTCCTCAGATTCCAAAGCGGGGATGCGCCACTTCATGGTGTCTGCTAAAGTGGCGGACAAATCCTGCACGAGGTTGTGCCACTCGACAACTCGCAGGAAATTGACGTAATTTTTGCTGCACCACTTGCGCAATTGGTTGCGGCTGAGCTTCTTTTTGTCGCGAAAATCGAGTGTGGCGCGCCAGAGTTTGAGCATGGCCAAGAAATCGCTTTCTGCATCTTTCCATTGGGCATGCGCTTGGTCTGCCTGGGTGGCGGCATCCGTCGGGCGCTCTCGTGGATCCATGATGCTGAGACCGGCCACGATGACGAGCAGCTCCGGCAGACTATGTTCCTTTTCTGCTTCAAGCAGCATGCGCCCCAGACGCGGATCGAGTGGCAGACGAGCCAAGCTGCGCCCGGTGGGGGTGAGGTGTTTGCGGCGGTCAATGGCTCCAATCTCTCGCAGGGTGCGGTAGCCCTCGTTGATGAGCCGACTGCTGGGGGGATCCGGCAGGGGGAATTCGCCCAAGGGGGGCAAATGCAAATCTGCCATGCGCAGGATGACGCCTGCCAGCGAGCTGCGCTTGATTTCCGGGTCGGTGTATGCATCCCGCGTTTGAAAATCGCTTTCCGCATAGAGGCGAATGCACACGCCCTCCGTCACGCGGCCGCATCGGCCGGCACGCTGCCGCGCACTTGCTTGGGAAATGTTCTCCACTTGCAGCCGTTGAATCTGGCGCCCCGGCAAGTAGCGGGAAATGCGGGCCAAGCCGCTGTCTATCACATAGATAATACCGGGGATGGTGAGGGAGGTTTCTGCCACGTTGGTGGCCAACACGATGCGGCGAGTGCGCCCCGAGGGGTGGAAGATGCGCTGCTGCTCTCCTAAGCCCATGCGGGCAAAAAGGGGGAGAATGTCTGTACGCGGCAGGTTCATGGCCTCCAGCTCCTCGGCACACTCACGGATTTCTCGTTCGCCGGGCAGGAAGACCAGTACATCTCCGTGCTCATCGTACTCTGAGAGCCACTCCACAGCGCGCGCTACGTGTTCCGGCAGCTCTTCCTCGCTATTACGTGGGGGCATGTAGTGCATGTCCACATGGTAGGTGCGGCCTTCGACATTGATGACGGGCGCGCCGCCGAAAAACTCGGAAAAGGCGGCGGCATCCATGGTGGCAGAGGAGATGATGAGCTTGAGGTCACGGCGGCGGGCCAGCAAAAGCTTCATATATCCCAGCAGGAAGTCGATGTTGAGACTGCGCTCGTGAGCCTCGTCGATGATGATGGTGTGGTATTGCCTCAAATCACGGTCATTTTGCGTTTCTGCCAGCAAAATACCATCCGTCATCAGCTTAAGTTTTGTTTCCGGGCCGGTGTGGTCATCGAAACGCACTTGGTAGCCCACATATTGCCCCGGTTCGCAGCCGACTTCCTCCGCAATGCGGCGCGCCACCGCTACGGCGGCCAAGCGGCGAGGCTGGGTACAGCCCAACATTCCACGGCGTTTACCGGCCACTTCCAAGGCAATTTTTGGCAGCTGCGTGGTCTTGCCACTACCGGTTTCGCCCACGACGACCACGACTTGGTGTTGGCGCAGAGCATCTGCAATTTCGCGGCGTCTGCGGGAAATGGGTAAATCCGGGTATCGGAATGCGGGGAAGTTGTTGCTGGTTTGCTCCGGCATCATTTGTCGGCTCTTGTTAGGTTACCACGGGAGCATGGCACCACCTTGCAAACGCGATTTCTCAGCCAAAAACACCATGCGGTGCCCGGTGATGCTATCTTCCAACGTGGGGCATCCGGGGGATGTGCGCTCACCGCGCAGCAGCGCCACAAAATCCAGCACAATGCTGCGGTCTCCGCCGCCGTGTGCGTCCCCTTGTTGGAAGTCGGACATATCGAGTGTTCGTTCAGTGTAGCCCCCGGGGGCAGCGGGATCAATCTGGCGCACACGGAAGCATTCTTCCTCAAAGGTACCGTATATTTCACCACGTGTACCTGTCACGTGGATGAGCCGGCGAGGGGTACTGGCACCGCCATTCATGGTAAAGGTGCCAATAGCACCATCTCGGTAGTGAATGAGCACGGATTGGTGGTCCACAATGCTGATATGGCAACGGTGAACGCAGCGGCTGAAAGGATTGTCCGGGCGGCGCAGGATTTCTTCTTTATCGGCATCGGTAGCGGGTGCAGTGTCTGTATCGTGCCACACGTTGTTGGCCCAGCGCATGGGGTGTTCGATGTAGAGCCGCCGTGCAGAGAAGGGGCATTCGCGCTCCAGTTGGCAATCGTTTAGGCAGTGTGTACCCGCACCTTCGGGGGCTTTCTCTTCCTTGAACTGGAATACCCCGCCCACACTTGAAATGGAGGTGGGTACATTGTTGCCCATGAGCCAGGACATGATATCCAAATCATGGCTGCACTTCGTGAGCAGCATACCGGAGCCGCATACTTCCTCTCTAGCGTACTTGCCACGCACAAAGGACACAGACTCATGCAAATAGCCCACCTGATTGGCCATGTGAATGTTGATGACCTCGCCGATGACGCCGGTGGCAATCACACGGCGCAGGGCGCGGTAGAAGGGCGTATAGCGCAGAATATGGCACACCATCACCTTACGCCCTGTTTCCTGCACACAGTTTATCAGCAGCTGTCCTTCCTCATCATTGAGCGCATAGGGCTTTTCCAGCAGCATATCATAGCCGTGGCGGAGCAGGGGGATAGAGGTGCTCACATGGAGGCGGTCCATGGTACAGTTGATGACCGCATCAGCCATCTTGGGCCGCGCCAAGAGCTCTTCAATCGTAGAAAAGCAGTTTTCATCTGCCAGCCCGAACATGATGCGCGCTTGTTCTACGCGCTCTGCATTCACATCCACTACGCCTACCACGCGCAGTAGCTCCGGATTCGTGAGCGCCACGGTCGAATAGATGGAGGCGCGCGCCCCCATCCCGACAATGATTACACTAATCGGCTCTGCTGCGGCAGCGTTCGGTGTCTGTGTATCTGTGCTCATGATTATTTGCCCCAGCGGCGGGTGATACCGCTGTAGGAATCGATGCGACGATCACGGAAGAAAGGCCAGATGCGGCGGTGCGCTTCCAGCGCGTTCAAATCAATATCTGCGTACAGGATGCTGCATTCTTTCACCGGTGCCTTGGCTACGATTTGCCCGCAGTAGTCGGCCACGAAAGATTGGCCCCAGAAGGTTGTCTCGCCTTCTACGCCGCAGCGGTTTACGGCGCATACGTAGCAGCCGTTGGCCACGGCATGGCCACGCTGCACAGTTTCCCAGGCACAGTGCTGTGCGGTGTACAGCTCTTCCTCACCGGGAATCCAACCGATGGCGGTGGGATAGAAGATGATTTCCGCCCCTTGCATCGCGGTGAGTCGTGCCGCCTCAGGGTACCATTGGTCCCAGCAAATTAGCACGCCAATGCGCCCAAAGCGCGTTTCAAAGCATTTGTAGCCTTCGTCACCGGGGGTGAAATAAAACTTCTCCTCAAATCCCGGGTCTTGCGGGATGTGCATCTTGCGGTATATGCCCAAGAATGAACCATCTGCATCAATCACCCAAGCGGTGTTGTGGTAGAGCCCGGTAGCGCGCTTTTCAAACCCGGCAGCCACGATGACAACCCCTAATTCTGCGGCGAGAGCACAAAGTTCCTGCGTCCATTCTCCGGGAATGGGGTCGGCGGCATCAAATAAATCACAATCCTGTGTGCGGCAGAAGTACAGCGTGGTGCACATCTCTTGTGTGCAGATGATGTTGGCTCCGCCGGCTGCAGCCTCGCGGATAGCCTTCATTTGCAGACGCTTGTTTTCTGCGGGCTCTGCTACTGCTTCCTGCTGGATGAGGGCAATCTTCGGCATGCACGTAGTTTACCACGCTTCTGGCAAATTGGCAAGGCTGCGCCCCTAAAAAGAACTTTGCTGCCGGAGAAATATGACACGTAACTGCTTACCCTGCTGGAGAGAGCCTTTTGTTTTGCGATTGCGCCCACATTCTTGTTGCAGAATCATTGTCATCCCATAGCGGCACTTAAAAGCCACTCCGTCTACGCCAAGGTTGAGCGGAGACGGAGTGGGGAGGGAGATTTCTGGACGGGGGCTTTAGAACTGAATCTTGTAGCCCACGGTGGCGTTGAAGTTAGTATAGTCGCTTCTCAGCTCCATTGCACCATCGGCAAAGATGCTGCCCTTGCCTACGGGAACCGATATACCTGCGCCCAATTCTACGCCGAATGCTCCCATCTCCGCGCTTTCGATGTTGGCGTGGGTGGCGTGGTTGATGAAGCCTACCGTGGTGTCGGTCTGCGTATCTCCGAAGTCATACTTGGCCAGCGCGCGTGCCTCAAAGGCGCAGGCGCGATTGAAAGCACGTTCTCCCACCACAGCGGCGTAGCGGGCACCCAGTCCCAGCGTCATGGTATCGAGGCTCTGCTCACCCACATTCAGGGCTGTATCGACTCCGCTTTCACGGTAGCCATCCACTTCTGCATGACGATAGCTGATGTTGAACACAGGGCTCAATGTGCCTTTGCTGCCGAGGGTGAAATCCCGGCTCACCTCATACATCAGACCGAAAGCGGTGCCATCCGTATCGCCGTAGGTATGATAACTGTCGGTGGCATGGCTCACGGTTCGCTTGTAGTCGGCCTCCATGGTACCGGCGGTGCCGATGAACGCATGGCTCCACTTGCCGGACTGGTAGCGGGCAAAGGCACTCAGATAGGTGGTATCCATATCACCATCGAGGCTATCCGGACCATCGCTCCGCAGGTCTCCATACATGGCAGAAAGCGCCAGCCCCATGGTCAGGTTGCTGTTCACCTGCATACCGGCTCCCACGGTGCCACCCCAGCTGTTCAGGGTATATCCGGGAGCTGATCCATCATCATTTTGCTCCGCTCGATTGCCCTCTGCATTCACCCAGGCAAAGTAACGTGAGGGGAGCGACGTGGAGACAAGCCCACCCTTGCCGTCCCATGCCACGCTGTTCGTTCCGTGGTTGCCCATGGCGGCGCGATTGCGGATGGCTCGCAGCTGGCGTTCCACATCCCCGCTGAGAGCCTGTCCCAGCACGGCGGTGGAAGCTCCTGCAACAGCAGCCAAGTCTTCATCCGTCATCTTTCCGGCATCTACCGTATCAATGAGCCCGGCAAGAGCCCCACCTGCCGCATTCTGCTGGGGATTATGCTCGGCATAGGCCGCATTGAGGATGCGAAGCCCGGCGCGTCCGTTGTAGCTGTAGTGTTTCACCTGTTCGCCAACCTTATTTTGCACATACACCGGATTAGTGTCAGCTTGCAGCACCAGAGAGCTTGCAGTGGCCGCGCGGGTGAGCGGAGTCTGCCAGACCAGCGTGTATATCATCTTGCCGTTGCTGCCCAACACTTCTTCCTCGCCATTTAAGGTGGTTGTTCCTGCGTAGGCTGAGCCGAGGGTCAGCACGGTGGTGCTGCCCGTGAGCTTCAGCAGCTCACTGTCGGCCACCGTCAGATTCAGCGTATCATCAAGGAGCATCGCAGCGGAGGCAGTGGAGCCGATATTGCCCAGCGTGATGCCTTGTGTGCTCAGCGCACCTGTGGCAATCAACGTGGCAGCAGCGTCTGCCGAGCCCAGCGTCAGCCCGCCCTTTACCGTCAGATGTTGGACTTGGCTGGTTTGACTCATCAGAGAAAGAGCCCCCGGAGTCACCACAGTCCCCACCGCATCTGCGGTCAGGCTGTTCATGCTCGCATCGCCATTCTTCCCCAGCTGCACGGTGGAATCAGTATTGCCCAGATGGTTCACGTCTAAGGACTCGGTCCCCGCCGCAATCGCTCCGGTATACACCGTACCTTTCCAGCCGGAGCCCAGCTTGACGCCACCGGCCAGCGCGGAGCCGCTCTCCAAATCATAGCCACCCGTGCCGGCCAGCGTCACCTCCGCAGCACTTGCATCCAGTTGTGCCGCTTTCAGTTCTACGCCGTTGCCGATTTCCACGGTAGAAGCGGCGGTGCTCTTCACATAGTCAACTCGGTTATCGCGCAGGGCTGTATTCAGCACCAGCGTGCCACCGTCCAGGCTGATACCCGTGGCTTCTGTTCCCTTGCTGTTCGTGAAGTCAGCCTCATTTCCCGAGCCGTAGGTGATGCTGTCACCCGCTGCCACATGGAAGACTGAGCCTACATCGCTGCCATAGACATGCAGCGTGCCGTCAGCCTCAAACGAGAAGTCCGCATCGGCATCGCCTACCAACTGCCAATCAGCCCCATTGTCGGTGATGGTGCCGCCCTCGGCTATCGTGATATCCCAGCAGGCTGCTTCGAAACCGGAGTTTGTGCTGTTCGGCGTCGTGCTGCTGCCGATGAAATAGCCCACCCGGTCTACCACAGCATCTTCGGGCGCAAAGCTGTCCTTGTTGACAGTGATGGTGCCGTCCAGTGTCAGCGTGCTGCCGGTACCAAGCGTTATCTTGCCGCCGAGGGTGGATGCACCGTCAATGCTCAGGCTTGCGCCGTCTGCCACAGAGCTTTCGCCTGTGGTGGTGAGCCCTGAGGCAATCTTCGTGCTGCCACCGGTGATAGCCAGCGTACCCACGCTCAGACTACCCAGCGTATTGACGCCGCTCAGCGTCAGCTTGTTGCCGGTCAGACTCACGGAGCCTGTGCCGGTCAGATTGGCTGCCACTTCCTGATCTCGGGCAGCCAGTGTGTGGCTGTTGCTGCCCAGATCCACCTTAGAGCCGCTCACGCCCAGCTTGTCCAGCTCCAGTGCAGTGGTATCGCCGGTGGTGTTCACCGTGCCGCTCCAGTCAGCACCCACGCTCACGCCGGAACCCAGCGTGTTAGCGCCATTGACCATGGTGTAGGAACCGCCGCCGATCAGCACCACACCGGCGGCACTGGCATCCAGCTGGCTGGCATTCAGGTTCACACTGTCGCAGATTTCCACGTTGCCTGCCTGTTTGGCCGTGATTTTCATATCGGCGTTGGCCAGTTCCGTGGAAAGGCTCAAATCACCGCCACTAAGCACCAGTTCTTCTGCATGCAAGCCGTTGATATTCTCAAACATTGCAGTATTCTGGTCATAGGTGATGGAGTCTCCGGTGTTGATGTAGAACGCCGTGCCCACGCTATCCTTGCAAACCACGTGCAGCTTGCCGGTGGCTTCGTCGAAGGTGTAGCTGCCGTTGGTCACACCGGTCACGCTCCAGTTGGCGCCAGTGTCATCGGCTGCGTTGCCGGTGACTACCTGAATCTGCATGCCATCCGTGGACAGGAAGCCGGAGCTCATCTCCGTAGCCACGCTGCCTTGCTGATAGTGAGGGTTGATGGTAAGGACATCCTCATCAGCATAAGTGGAGGTGCTGATAGCGATATTGCCACCCAGCACCAGCGTGCCGTTGTTGGTAATCTTGCCGCCCAGTGTGCTATCCCCGTTAATGCTCAGGGTGGTAGAGAGCGCCACAGATGCAGCGCCGCCTGTATTCAGACCGTTGGAAATTGCGGTGGAACCTCCGGCAATTTCCAGAGAACTCACGCTCACGCTGCCCAGCGAGTTTGTGCCGCTAAGCGTCAACTTGTTGCCGATCAGGCTGATTGAGCCGGTGCTGTTCAGGTTTGCAGCTACGCTTTGGTCGTGGGCTGCCAGCGTGTGGCTATTGCTGCCCAGCTCCACCTTGGAGCCACTCACACCCAGCGTATCGAGCTCCAACGCAGAAGTGTTGCCGGAGGTATTCACCGTACCGGTCCAGCCAGAGCCTACGCTCACGCCAGTACCCAGTGTATTCGCGCCGCTTTCCATGGTGTAGGAACCGCCGCCGCTCAGCGTCACATCAGCCGCACTGGCCTTCAGCTGGCTGGCATTCAGAGCAGCGCCATCTGCAATTTCCACGGCAGAAGCCACGTGACTCTGCAAGGTGAGGTCAGTATTCGTATCCACTACCAGCTTGCCGCCGTTCAGGGCAAGCGTTGTGGTGTCAGCAGTGAAAACGTCGTCTGCGTTGTCAAGGCTCACTTCAGAACCTTCATTCACCCAATAGGTGGAGAAATCTTTCTCCTGGAAGGCAAGAACCTTACCACCTGCATATTCTGCATCGCGGCCATCCGTCAACTGCCAGTCAGCCGTATTACCGGCAGTCGCACCTGTTACCACGGTGTAGATATCCTGAATCGTGCGGAAACCGCTGCCACCGGTAGTACCAGGCTCACCGGCTGCATTCGAATCGGAATACCAGTTTTCATTCTCCGGAGAGGCACCCAGCAGCGAGGTATCCAACGTCATGTTCCCGGCAAAGGAGAGCGTGCCGCTGTTGTTCAGCACTGCCCCCAGGGTGACACCGCTCAGCGATACGTTGCCGCTTGTTGAGATAGCGGAACCAGCGGTCGCCTCCTGCAACGTGCCACCGGTCACGCTCACTGTGCCGGAGATGCTATCCGTAGTCAGGCCGTCGGAAACCGTGGTACTGCCACCGGTGATAGCCAGCGAGCCCACGCTCAGACTACCTAGCGTGTTGTTGCCGCTGAGTGTCAGCTCCTTGCCTGTCAGGCTCACGGAGCCGGTGCTGTTCAGGTCGGCTGCCACGCTCTGGTTGCGGTCAGCCAAGGTGTGGCTATCGCTACCCAGCTCCACCTTAGAGCCGCTCACGCCCAGCGAATCCAGCTCCAGAGCGGAAGTATCGCCGGTGGTGTTCACCGTGCCGCTCCAGTCAGCACCCACGCTCACGCCTTCGCCCAGCGTATTGGCACCGCTTCCCATGGTGTAGCCACCCGCGCCGGCCAGCGTCACGTCTGCTGCACTCGCATCCAGCTGCGCGGCACTCAGTTCCACGCCGGAACCGATTTCCACGGTGGAGGCAGCGGTGCTCTTCACATAGTCCTCGCGATTATCGCGTAGCCCAGTATTCAGCACCAGCTTGCCACCGTTCAGGCTGATACACGTGGCTTCTGTTCCCTTGCTGTTCGTGAAGTCAGCCTCATTTCCCGAGCCGTAGATGATGCTGTCACCCGCTGCCACATGGAAGACTGAGCCTACATCGCTGCCGTAGGCATGCAGCGTGCCGTCAGCCTCAAACGAGAAGTCCGCATCGGCATCGCCTACCAACTGCCAATCAGCCCCATTGTCGGTGATGGTGCCGCCCTCGGCTATCGTGATGTCCCAGCAGGCTGCCTCGAAACCGGAGTTTGTGCTGTTCGGCTTCGTGGCGTTCCCGATAAAGTAGCCCACCCGGTCTACCACAGCATCTTCGGGAGCAAAGCTGTCCTTGTTGACTGTGATGGTGCCGTCCAGCGTTAGCGTGCCGGAGTTGTTGATTTTGCCGCACAGCAAGACATTGCCGCCTAGGGTAAGAGTCGCTCCCTGTTGAACGGTGGTGACTCCTTTCAGCTCGGTATTTTTCCACTCCGTTGTATCCACACTTCCGCTGCTGAGTGTCGTGTCCGTTGCTCTTACTGTGCCATTCCAGTCTTTTAACGATACACCCGGGCCGAGGGTCAGCTCCCCTGTTATCTCGTAAACACTCGATTCTGTACTGGATACGAGAAGTCTTTTTGATTCATCAAGATCATTCAGGCTTTCTTTTCGAAGCACTACGTTTTCCCCCATCTCAATGGACCACGAAGCATATTCTCCCAATATATTCAATGTAACGCCGGGATCAAGGCTTCTATCAAGATTCAAGCTTCCTCCACACAAGGAAATGTACTCCAGCTGACCTCCGGCAGCGCTGGCAATTTTGCCATAGGTTGCGCTATCGGTATCTTTCAGTAAATATTCCCGGTAATTGGTATCCTGCGTTTGGCCTTGAGCTATACCATTATTCATTTTCAATAGATCCCCATTGTGATAAATTGAAGCGGCCTCACTATCGGTCGTTCCTCCGTCAACTACAACAATCCGGAAATCACCTTCGCGGAGGAAACCGCTCTCGGTTCCTTCATTGCCAAATTCGTCTATTCGTACGGAAATATCAGTTTCGCTGGGAGTTATTCCAGATACGTCAAAATTTCCATCCAACGTCAGCTTTCCACTATTGAGAATTTTGGTATCAAGCTGCAGTATATTTTCTTCAGATGTTTTCAGCTTACTTTCGCCGCTTGTTGTTATCGTTCCGATGGCAGATTCATTTACCAAAACCTCCATTGTCGAATTCTGCAGATTAACACTATATGTGACGTTTTTATCAGAGATTTTTAAGGTAGAGTTTTCTTTAACCTGAATACACGGATCTGCCGCAGTCAAAGCAAGGGATGCGGCAGATTGTATATCCACCGTGACTCCATTGCCGATAGATAGATTTTGAGCTTTAATATTTAATTTATTATTTGTTAAGTTCGAGTTCGTATTGAGCGTCATTAAAGACCCAGCAATTAACGTAGCTCCACCATCACTAATTGAAAGCGTTCCATTTACGGTAAAATTTCCATTTACTTTGATTGTGGAATGTCCGCCATATCGACCTATATCCCAATAACCATTCACAACCACTTTATCCGTGTATCCTTCAGCTTGTGAAAGGTTACACCCCTGGGCTCTAAAAACGCTTTCTGACACATCTTTGTATGTCGTAAATGTATGGTCTCCTATCAAATGTTTATATATGTTGTCGTATAATCGATAAGGGTCTGTTGTCAAGTCAATAGCAGTACCGCTGACCCAATCTGCTGAAAACGCAGAATGAATTGATAATGAAAGCATGGCTGTCAACAAAGCACGGCGAAGAGCGATAGGAAGATGTGTTTTCATAATCGTATGGAACCTTAGAGAGTCTGTCCCGTTTCTCAGTGTACAGCATTACCAATGAAGACTCCTGTCGGGCCTTCGCTGTATCAATAACTTATCGAAAAGGTCTTCTCGGAATCTCAGGATTACAGGCAGATATTTTATCCCCGAAAAAGCCTCATAAATTGTAGAAACTTAGTCAGCCCCTCATTTTGTTTTTGACACCAGCATTGGTAAGGATGGAAGCATTTTTTACCATGAAGAAAAACCGAATTTCACATATGCTGTTGGCTCCGCTTCCGCCACAAGGCGGTTTTAGCGTGACGAGTGAAGAATTGGCAGCCTTGGAACTGCTGAAAAGTACAGGCTTGCCTATATTGGAAGCTGCTCAGGTTGCCTGCGCTGCGTGCAGAGCAGCGCAAATAGCCCGGCTTCGGCAGAAAGGAAACCTTTCTGTCTACGCCTAGGCTCGCGCCTCCGAAACTCCGGCGCTCGGAGTGATTGAAACCGTGCAGCGAGTTCTGGACACAGGAATAAAGACGCTGGAGCAACAGGAACACACAGTGACGCTGAGCGTGGCCGCAAGGACCTGCGCGTGCAAGGCGCGGAGGACATGCCGCTGCGCTCCATGAGTACGGCGGATTGCAAGCGGATTCTTGCCGCCGCCTTCGGTGCCAGCCCCAGCAGCTACCGCAAGGGCCGCGTGATTCTCAGCAGCGTGTTCAGCTACGGCATCCGGCAGGAATGGGCGGATAGCAACCCGGTGACGCGTATCGAGGTGCCTGCCGTGCAGGAAAAGCCCATCGAGCCGCTGGCCCCGGAGGAGGTGGAACGCCTGAAAGCCACTGCCGGGCGCCCGGAGTTCCGCGATATGCGCTTCTCGCTGAGCCTGATGCTCTATGGCGGCATCCGACCCACCGAGGTGAGCCGCTTGCAAGACGGGGATATCAACTGGGAGGAGGGGCAAATCATCATACGACCCCGCGCAAGTAAGACGGGGGGTGGGCGTGCGGTTCCCCTGCGTGGCGTGAGGGGCATCCGTAAGCGTGAGAGGTTCATCCCCCGCAACTGGAAGCGCAAGTGGCGGGCCTTGCGGCGTGCCGCCGGATTCCACTACTGGGTGCCGGATGTGTGCCGCCACACCTTCGCCACGTATCATGCTGCCATGTTTCGGAATCTGCCGGAGCTGCAGCTGGAGATGGGGCACCGCGACACATCTTTGTTACGCTCGCGGTATATGGTGCCGACGCATAGAAAAGATGCGGAACTATTTTGGAAGGGGTGCCAGTAAAAGGGGGCTCCGACTCTCCGCTGCGGGGCGATGAAGAAGCAATCGAGTAGGGGGACTTTCGTCCCCCTCTCACACCACCGTACGTGCCATTTATGGCATACGGCGGTTTCCAATCAGCGTTTGAGGAGTTGATAAAACGAGATATATCCCTCTGCTCGCAGCCATGC
>Ga0233361_1000046_pt1 | contig 21370 bp, 21 predicted proteins | sample ElkDunMinimDraft_21_FD_180678 | JGI IMG/M metagenome (GOLD analysis project Ga0233361, IMG submission 180678) | Fecal eukaryotic communites from dung pellets of Tule Elk in California, USA - Elk Dung C0 | ecosystem: Host-associated > Mammals > Digestive system > Large intestine > Fecal | place...
AAAACCACGTGAAAGTGGCTAATATCGTACACGAGAAAGCCAAACGATTGGTGGAGTGCGGCCATGACGTAGTTATCTTATTAGATAGTATCACGCGTCTCGCGCGCGCTTACAATACGGTCGCTCCTGCCAGCGGCAAGGTACTCTCTGGTGGTGTTGAGGCGCAAGCCCTGCACAAACCAAAACGCTTCTTCGGTGCGGCACGCAACATCGAGAATGGCGGTAGTCTGACCATCATCGCTACGGCACTGACCGAAACTGGTAGCAAGATGGATGACGTCATCTTTGAGGAGTTCAAGGGTACGGGCAATATGGAGTTGCAATTGGATCGCAAACTCAGCAACAAACGCATCTTCCCTGCCGTGGATATCCCTGCTTCTTCTACTCGCCGCGACGATTTGCTCTTGCCTGCCGATGTGCTCAACCGCATGTGGGTGATTCGCAAGCAACTCACCGACATGAACAGCGTGGAAGCCATGGAGAAGCTCAAGACATACATGGAGCGCACTGCCGACAACGACGAGTTTCTGCTAGCAGTCAATGGCGCAAGATAAGTACAAGTTCTACCACTGATAAATCGGTGATTATCAACAACATCTGTGGTCTGAATAGAAATTATTAAAGTATGCGTATTGCGATTATCAATGGTCCTAATCTCAACCTGCTGGGCAGGCGAGAGCCGAGTATCTACGGCACCAAATCCATGGAGCAAGTGCTCTTGGATATTCAGCGTGCCTACCCCGATCTGCACTTCGAGTATCGCCAGTCCAATCACGAGGGCGACTTGATTGATTTCGTGCAAGAAATCGGCTACCATCCCGCATTTCAAGGCATCGTGCTCAACGCTGGCGGATATACGCATACGAGCGTGGCATTGCGCGACGCGGTGGCATGCTGCAGCCTGCCTGTGGTGGAAGTACATATCTCAGACATCACCCAGCGCGAAGCATTCAGGCGCGTGAGCCTACTCACCGACGTATGTGCACACACCATCATCGGACACGGCACCGACGGATACCAAGAGGCTGTACAATGGATTATCAATCAACACTAATGAAACATCACTCGCTCATATATTGCCTATTAACCATTGTTCTGGCATGGGGTAGCATCGCTACCAATGCCCAAAACAACCCCTACGTGGACGACAAACTCCTTCACTTCGGTTTCTTCCTCGAGTTGGACGTGCTGTCCTATCTCGTAGAGGAAAACGATAGTTTGACACAGCTACAATTGCCTCAGGCCAACGGCAATGTTTATCACCTACGCTCTTCTGCTGTAGGAGCAGGCTTTGCTGCGGGATTCATCGCCGATTTGCGCTTGAGTCGCCATTTGAACCTGCGCTTCACACCCGCACTGCATTTCGGCGAGCGCACATTGCAATACAAGAGCTACACCACCCATGTAGAAGGTAGTACCGAGGCATTGCGCGACAAGATTGGCGTACTCACCATACCGATCTCTATCCCACTCTACCTCAAGTGGTCCGCGGAGCGAGAAGCCAACTATCGACCCTATGTGATTGTCGGTGGCGGCGTGCAAGTGGAGTGCTTCCGCAAGAAAGATGCCGTCATCTTGCACCAACCATTCGATGCCTTTGTCTCCGCTGGATTCGGTTGCGACTTCTACTTCCGCTGGTTCAAGTTCTGCCCTGAAATCAAATACAAGATTGGTTTCTTAGACGCACATGTGCCTACATCCCGCACCGAGGATGAAGGCTGGCAACTCACGGCACAAGACTATTTCTACACCAATGCCATCCGTCGATTGACACACCAAGAATTATCCATCGCATTCAACTTCGAATAATGAAAAAGTGGTTTATCATATTGCTCGCTATTGTCGGATTCATGTCCTGTAAGCAGGATATCTTATCCACCGACCCTACCCTCATGCTCCGCTTCTCGCACGACACCGTGCTGTTCGACACCGTCTTCACATCCATGGGGTCGTCCACCAAGCGAGTAATGGTGTACAACCCTACTGCCAATGCACTCCTAATCGACCAAGTCTTGCTACAAACGGGCAAGTATTTCCACATCAACTTAGATGGCGAGAACAACATAGACCACTTGCGCGACATCACCCTGCGGGGGGGGGACAGTCTCTTTCTCTTCGTGCGCGCATCCATCGACCCACTCGCAGAGAATAGTCCAGTGTTCATCGAGGACAATATCACTTTCCGTGTCAATGGCAACATCCAGCATGTCAACCTACAAGCCTACGGACAAAACGTCAATAAGATACAGGGTGAAAACGGGTTGAAGATCTACCAAAGCCTCTCACTCAGCGACACCCTCCCTTACCTACTCTACGACACCATCGCCGTGGCTGGTAACCTCACTATCAACGCTGGAGCCACCATCTACATGCACACTGGAGCAATGATTTATGTCTATGGCAGCCTCAATGCCAAGGGCACGGCCGACCGTCCCATCATTTTCCGAGGCGACCGCACCGACATGCTCTTCGACTCCGTACCCTATCGCATGGCATCTGGGCAATGGAATGGTATCTACCTCATCCACACCAAAGGGCAACTGCCACCCACCCACAATCTCCATTATGTAGATATCCTCTCTGGCAGTATCGGACTGTATGCCTATTCCGAAGCTACGGGCTTGCTCCTGCCCAAACTCAATCTCCATAATAGCCGCATACACAACCATTCCATCTACGGGCTCGTGGTACAAAACATGGATGCCAAGGTCGTCAATTGCGAGATCAGCAACTGCGCTTCCTATTGCGTCTACCTCGCTGGAGGCAAGCACGATTTCATCCACAATACCATCGCTGCCTACTATGGCTATCCTTACACCAATCTCAATATCCACCAGAATATCCTCCCAGAGGACGTGGCTGCCGTCTATGTCAACAACTTGAGCAAGAATACCGCCAAAACCATCAGTTCCTTCACCAACTGCATCATCACTGGCGGCAGAGCCAACAACCTGCTCATTGCCACGCCATTGCCTGAGTATTACGAGGGTACTATTTCCCACAACTACCTCCGCGCGGATTCGCTCCACGAGGCATATGCCAACAACAATGTATATGCTTCAGATTCCGACTCGTGCGTCTTCCGCAACACCTATTACCTCTACAAGGAATACCACTACTACGATTTCCAACTCGACACCCTCTCGCCTGCCCGCGGCATCGCGGATAGCATCGTGGCGCTCTCCTATCCTACCGACCGCCTCGGCATCCGCCGCAAATCCCATCCCGATGCAGGCTGCTACGAGTTTGTGGAGTAATCGGCTTTCAGGCTTTAGAGATATGCACCAATATAGATAAAGTACCTCCTCCCCTTATACCTCTATATCATACTTCTCACACAAATACTTCACCACTTTTGGTGGCAGTATCTTCGTTTTCGCAGTCACGTGATGTGCTCTCAGATAGGCTTCATCGCTCTTCAGCCATCGCCTAAAAGTCTCTCCACTCACACCTGCCGCCCGTGCCAGTTCTATTTTGCTATATGCTTTCATCCTTGTTCTCTTCTATTATGATTTCCATTAGTAGTTGTTTACTTCGCTCCATTCTCCGTTATGACTATCTAACAGCGAAGCGGTCTAACAATGCAATGGTCTAACCTCTAACAGCGAAGCGGTCTTTTATCCCGCTGTCTTTCTCGTTACCACGTCGATACCACTTCGTTACCATTCAATCACCATCCAGTACTTTCCCCCTACCTTTCCCGTATTTTTCCGCAAACCGTCTTCTCGCTTCCAGTTGTGCTGGTGTAGGAGGCTTATATCGTCTCGGACATCGTTGAATTACCTGTTTCCCGTACAATACTCGGGCATAATAGTCTTCACCGATTTTGCCCTTTAACTGTTCAATTGGAACATACAATCTCGCTCTCATAATTCAAAATTCATAATTCTTAATTCATAATTCTCCCCCCTTTTGATCGGAGCCGTTTGACTACCCTCTTAGTATGTATACATTCCCCTGTATAGGGGGAATGATACTAAGGGGGACTCATGGCTCCTGCTCAAAACAGGCTTGGTATCTCCTCTACTTGCCCCTTCTGGCTTGTGCTACGCAGGTCATAATATGTTTCATTGTCGTTGATCTTACGTTTGTCAATCAGCTCCATCTGATAAGCCTGCCGCAGCAACTCCCTGTAGGCGGTTTCGCAATTCACTTCTGGAAAACAACGCATCGCTTTTTGCTTAAAATCGTATGCTCGCATGCTACGCAATTCACCAAACACCCTTAGCACAATCGCCTGTGCATTGATCTGTTGCTCGTAGAGGTTATGTCCGTTGTGTCTTGGCTCTTGGTTTCTTGCTCCTTGTTCCATCACGGGCAAACCCTCATGACTCACCGTAAACTCCAACTTCGCACCAATATCATACTTCCGCGTAGCGGTCTGCTTCAGCGTAAACAACCGCGTGTCCAGGTCTTTCTGACACTCATACGTCTCGTAGCTCTTGTTCTGCAACTCCGTACCCAATGCTCCGCGCAACGTCTTGTCTTCCAGCGCTTTGTTCTGGTGTAGCACGCATACGATACACGCTCCTGACCATGAAGCAAGCGATAGCAACTTATCCAGCACCGTCTGTGCTTCGGAGTAGTTATTGATATCACCTACCACATCGCGAATACCATCAAAGATTACCAGATCGGGCTTATGTTGCACAATGCACATCTCCGCCCAATGCAAGCGGTCTTGCCAGTTGTCCCGACGCAGGTTATACACATAGTATTGCTCATCGGGTATCGCCTGCCCAATCAGCGAACCGATACGATGACACAGGATCTCGTGCGTGGAGTCTTCGCTCTGCTCGGTATCGATCCACACCACGCGCAGCATTTCATCGTGCAGACGTGAGAGCCCCATGATCTGCTTACGCACACCCAGAGCCATCAGTATTGAGCAGATGAATGTCTTGCCCGACTTGGCTTTACCCGTGAGGGCTACAAGTTCCCCACGAGCAAAGCAGGGGCGGTCGCCCCAACGGAAAAGAAAATCGTGTTGGGGCACCGTCGTATCGGGAGTAATCCTACGGGCTAAGATCTCTTCATATTCCGATTTCATAATTCAAAATTCTTAATTCATAATTAGTACAACTCTTGTATCATTCTTTTCAGCCGTATATACGCATCGTAATGCGGCACATGCAGGTCGATACGTATCACCTGATCATCGCCACACTTCACGTTCACATGCGGTTCACTCATCAGTTCTGCGGCTGAAATCTCAAAGTACGCTGCCCACTTCTCCACATGTTCCATCGTGACACTTCTTTTCCCGCTAATCACGCGACTCAGATGTCCTGGATCCATTCCCAGTTCCAATGCCATTTGTTGTTTGTTGATGTCGTGTTTGTTAATCAATTGCAGCACATTCTTGCGTACCACATTTTCCAAGTTTTTTGTCATAAAGCGTTTATTCTTAAGTGTTTAATAATCAGCTTCGCACCAGCAGTTTAACCCTTTCAAACTCGCTCTGCGAATGCGCTGCAAAAGTACGCTTTTCTTTTCACATGCCTCTTGCCCCATTGGCACGTTATCCCCTCCCTCCAGCCTATCAGGCAAAATCCCGCAATCCTCTTAAGCCCCTACTCTTCCCCTCGCTGCACATTCTTCCATTGCCCCGACTTGTAGTCGGGCACTCCCTTTCAAAATTCTTCTATTGTCTCGACTTCTAGTCGGGTATCCTCGCTCATTACCCGTATAATCATCTACATTTTCTCTCCGAAATTTGCTCATCTGCCAAATTTTCACTACCTTTGCACCATTATTTCAACATTCCCCCTATATGACACCCTCCCACTCCGATAACAACTGGCAATGGCAAGAGCCTGGCACAACATGGCAAGGTGTTGGCTTGTATCATATTACCCTCACTATTCCCTCTCGCGAACCGCTCTTAGGCACGCTTCTTATCCCAGACAATGATCCCAAGCAAGCCACTGTAGAATATTCTGCCTTAGGTCGAATGTTGGTGAATGCGTTATGGGATGTCCCCAATCGAATCCCTGAAATACAAGTATTGCATTATTGTTTAATGCCTGATCATATCCATGCCGTCTGGTATGTGCATGAGAAGATGCCGCGCGGCATTAAAAGTGTAGTGCAGGGCTTTTGGCAAGGTATTAAGAAAATAGGACGTGCCTATTCGTTCATCATCTCCCCTTCTCAAGATTCTTCTTTTGCCCACGGGGTCCCCGACCAATCTCGTGGATTGGTGGGGTGTTTGACGACTTGTAGTCGGGAAAACTACCACGAACTTTTGTCCCTTTTAAAGTCCACCAAAGATACGCTCTCTTCTCGTATTGGTGAGGAGGCATATGGGGCTTTATTTCCTATTTTTACAGAGATGCCGCATATCCGTCCTATGGGACAACGCAGACAATTACCTGCCACTATTCAGTATATTATCAATAATCCCCAACGCCTTGCTACTAAGCGCATTATACCAGGTTTCTTCCGTGTGCAAGAGGGCATTGAGATTGCAGGGCGCTCATATAGTGGTGTAGGTAATATCCGCTTGTTACATAATAAATGTTTCGCTCCCGTCCATGTACGCAGTATGTGGGTTAAGGATGCGGAACAACACGGCGACATGCAGCCGCTTCGCGACTATATGAACGGCTGTATTCTTGCAGCTCGCCAAGGCACGATTATGGTCTCTCCTTTCATTTCGCCTAAAGAGAAAGAGGTCATGTCTGTTCTGCTCGCGGAGAAGCATCCTTTTATTTTGCTCTCTGACAATGGCTTCCGCGATTATTATAAACCCACTGATGTGCTATTTGATGCTGTCGCTGAAGGTCGTGTCTTGATTCTCAGTCCATGGGAGCACGACCCAGATAAACGCCATATCTCTCGTGAAGACTGTGTCGCGCTAAATGCTATGGCAGAAGAGATCAGCTCCATCTCTCATTCCTAATTCTCCCTGTTCAACATTCTTCCATTGCCCCGACTTCTAGTCGGGCACTCCGTTCAATATTCTTCCATTGTCCCAACTTCTAGTTGGGCACTCCCATTCAATATTCTTCCATTGCCCCGACTTGTAGTCGGGCACTCCGTTCAATATTCTTCCATTACCCCGACTTCTAGTCGGGTACTCCTGTTCAATATTCTTCCCTTGCCCCAACTTTTAGTCGGGTACTCCCCGCCTCTACACCCTTACCCTCTTAAACCACTAAGTTCTTCTCACTTTTTACCCTAAAATCGCAGAATTTTAACAATTTCTGCAATTTTATTTGTCCATATCAAAAAAATGTTGTATATTTGCACCGCGATTCCACGCCGGGGATGTCTGCACGTCATCGGCTGGGGTAGCAGACATATTTAAAAGGCGTTTATTAGCGCTCTGTTCTGACTCTTAGAAACTTCGCAACTTTCTATAAATCTTATCAGGACTTAGCAACGATAGATGTCCTACGGGATATAGACTATCCAGACCAACATCTTTGTATGTTGCTATTGCGTGTATAGGCACGCATACGCGACATATTATACACAATAGGTGTGGTCATTGGGGCAATTGTCAATCGTTAACTGTCAACTGTTAACTGTCAATTGTCAACTAGTATATATTCGGCGTGGGCTTCGCGTTGTCGGTTCTATAAGATTAGGCAATGCGAAGGCCTCTAAGGGTGGAACTGGCAAGAGCAAGTTTCACGCTTTTATTTTGTGTCTAATTGGTAAAAAAAAAACTCATATCAGATGAGCTTAATGTTAATATTAACTAATTAAAAACACAAAACAATGAAAAAACTTCTTTTATCAATCCTCGCAGTGGGTATGTTTGCGTCATGTGGAAGTCAAAAACAAACTCAGCAAGTAGCACAAAATCCAGGTTATCAACGTACTGCTATTGAGATTCCATGTTCTGAAAATGGATTTGACGATGCGGATTATTACCGTGGAACAGGTACCGCAACAGCGGTTAATCAACAAAATGCACGTCGTGCAGCATTGCAAAATGCCAAGGCTATGGTACGTGAGAAATTAGGAGGTTTTGTTCAAGGACTATCTACTGATTATAGCCGTAATGTAGCAGGCGAGGCGCAAGCTGCTAAAGTACAAAGCATTATTGAAGGCGAATTTGCAACTTTGGTAGAAAAAGAATTAAATGATGCACAACAAACCTGTGAAAAAGGTTTCGTTTTACAAGATGGTTTATTTGAGTATTGGATTGCTATTCAAATTCCAAAACAACAATTGATTGAAAATTTGACCAGTCAATTGAGCCGCAACGAAGAACTTGAAATCGAATTCAACCGTGAAGAGTTCCGCAAATTTGCAGAGGATAAGATGAAGCGTATGCAAGAAGCTCAAGAAAAATGAAAAGATTAGTAATAGTCATACTTACATTGGTTTGTGCCTTTTCATTGGAGGCACAAACCAATGCCTCTCGTCCTTCTTGGTTAACACGTCTACCTAAGGCACCTAGAAAGGCAATGTATTATTATCGAGTTACTACGGCAGAGGCGAGAACATACGAACAAGCTTATGCCAAAGCGTTTGCAGCTGCAATTCAGGAAAGTCGTTGGAAACTGGGTGTTGCTGTAGATATCAACACAAACGAAGAGGAACAAAAACAAAATATCATTAACAATATCAACGTTCAACCATCACAAGTGCGATTGCAACTTAACAAGGCATGTGAGTATATTGAGAATAGCACTGTCAATATGAATGTTCGTGTATCTATTTTATGGCAGGTAGCACGCTATGGTAACGTGGATCCACAATTCGATGATTTTACGGATTGTGAATAGTTAAATAAATGTATATATTTTACTTATTTCATCCTATTGAAATCATTAATTTATATACTCAAAATTATTGCTGTCCTCTTTTGATTTATCGATGAAAAAGAGGAAAATAAGTAATAGATGTAAATACACAGTAATGATATGAAACGTATTTTTACTTTGATAGGTGCAGTTGCCTTGGCAACCACTCTTTCCGCACAATCTCGTTCATTTGAGGATTACAAAGCGCAGCAAAACGCTCGTTTTAATCAGTTCAAACAAGATAAGCAAGCAGAGTTCGATGCATTCCGCAAAAAGCAAAACCAACGCTATGCAGAGTTTATGCAAAATAGTTGGGCACATCGGAACGCGCAACCAGCAGTAGCACCCGAAGAGGAGAAACCACAACCTCCAGTAATCTATGAGGACCCTACACCAGCTCCCGCTCCAGCACCGCTACCTAAAGAGGATGCCCCAAAGCCTACGCCTCAACCACTGCCAGCTCCAGTACCTCAACCCCAGGAAGAATCCACTCCGATTCTAGTGAAGGAAGATGTGGTTGAAGTGCCACAGCCACTACCAGCCCCAGAGCCAATAGCTCCTGTGGAGCCAAAACCAGAGATTCCACATGAGCCCTATGCAATATCGTTCTATGGGACATTAATCTCAGTAGGTTTTCCTACGAATGATGTCTTTAAATTGGAAGGGCTATCCGAAAAACAATTATCCAAGGCTTGGAGCCATCTTTCGTCAGAGGCATACGATGTTACATTAAGCAATGTGTTGGCTGTGCGCGAGAATTTAGCACTCTGCGATTGGGGATATGTGGAGATGTTACAAGCCATAAGCGAGAAAAGGTATGGCAAGACCAACGAGGCAGTATTTATGCAAGCGTTCCTACTTTCTCAATCTGGATATAGGATGCGTTTGGCAATGGATGATACGCGATTGTATGTACTGGTGGCAAGCCAATACAGCATCGTGGGTATGCCTTACTTTAAATTGGACGGTACCAAGTTCTATCCTATCAATTGCAATAAAAACGAGTTGTATATTTGTGAAGCAGCATTTGATAATGAGAAAACCCTGTCTTTGCAATTGCGCAAAGAGCAGAAATTGGATGCTGAACTGACTACACCACGCCATTTGCAATCAAAATATGGTGTGACAGCCAATGTGGTGGTAAATAAGAATACGATTGATTTCTTCAATAATTATCCCGCATCGTTTTTCAATGATGATGTGACTACGCATTGGGCAGTGTATGCGAATACACCATTAGATAACGCCATTCAATATAGTCTGTATCCTGCACTCAAACAATCCATTGTTGGTTTAAGCGAACGCGATGCGGTAAACAAGATATTGAATTTCGTGCAAACGGCATTTGAGTATGAATACGATGATAAGATCTGGGGTAAGGATCGTGCTTTCTTTGCTGCTGAAACATTGTATTATCCGTATGCCGATTGCGAAGATCGTTCTATTCTCTTCTCTCGCATTATACGAGATATAATGGGATTAGATGTGGTACTCCTCTACTATCCAGGACACTTGGCTACCGCCGTGGCATTTACGCAAGATGTACAAGGCGATTATTTAGTATATAATAATCGCAAATATATCGTATGTGATCCAACTTATATCAATGCTCCGTTAGGCGAAACCATGCCTGGCATGAATAATCAGGAAGCACAACTTATTGTTTTAAATTAAAGAAAATAATATTACATTTTGTGAAAAATACATTAGAATGACACATTTACTTACTACTGGTCATCGTAGATGGTGCGTAATCATATTACTGCTTTTTATTGGTTACGTATATGCTGCCAAACCTACTTGGATACGTACTTTACCTAAAGCAGAAAATACTACGTATCGTTATGATAGAGCTGATGCTACAGGCACTTCTGAAGAGTCTGCACGAAACAAAGCGTTAGCGATGATTTTGTTAAATGCAAAGAGTGCAACAACAGGCTTAACTGTCGATACGGATAAACTGAAAGATGCTGCACAATGGGGAGATGAGAACATGTTAGAGTACATCCAGCAAATGCGTATTCCCATGCGACAAGTGTGCTACTATCGCCAACAGTTAAAGAATGGACTGGTACGAGTATATGTGCTTTGTCAAGTGTCTGTAGATGCTAGGATGAAACATGAATTTACCGAATTTAGACATTGTGGTAGCTCTGGTGATGATGAAGTAGGATTGGTGTCGCTGCGTCCCGATGAATGGATGAAATATGAGAGTAATGCTTATTTTTTCGTAGCTGAAGAGGAAGAAGTTGAACAAGGCACTGCCAAAGGATTAGGAGTTAAATTAAAAGAGAAGGCTAAACATGCCTTGATGGAGCGATATTTCTTAAAAGATACGGCTTTACATATACTAATTGGTGCGGAATCAATTGAGTATAAAAAAGAAGCATATGCCATTGCATATATCAAGCGCAACGATGTTCTCAAACACTATGGTCCTTACGTAAAAGGAGAATTAGATATTTGTTCTGCATGGTTAGAGAACATGGATAGTTATATGTTGGAAGATAGAATTAGTGAGGCTTATGCTCTGTGGGAAAAAGCACAGACGAAACTCGAGGAATTACAACCATATATTACATTTGTCGAAACCTATGAGATGTCTTATTATGCATCAGAATATACTGACAAGAATAACGAGATAAAAAAATTGTTAGCTGAGAAAAAAATCCTCATTGGAACGAGCGTTAGAGATTCAAGACAAAGCAAAGTCTTAGAATACATAGGTATGTCGGAGGGTTATCTTAAAAAATGTGCGATAGGAGATGCTTTGCGATATCTTTATGCTGCGCAATTGATATTAACAGATTTAGGCGATTCAGATATCATCAAGTATAATGGTGTTTACGCAAAAGATTATATTCAAAATTCAATTAAAGATATATTAGCGAAAGTGGATATCAAATGTGATGGATATATGCCTCAAAGTTCTAATGAATACAAATTGAGTTTTCGATATAATAACGAACCTATCAGTAATATTAGTTTTAGTGCAAATGCTAATGAGGGATGGAGTGATATTTTAGGAGCAAGAGATGGTTGGTCAACCATTTTTACTCCAGATGGCAAAGCTATACAACAAGTGTTTGTTCGTTTAGATTATCGTTATGAAGCGGAAGCCAATTTCGACCCAGAATTGTCAACGTTAATGAAAAAATACAATTTTAATTACGATCAATATGCGATTAAGACCATTCCATTGGTGCAAAAGCAGTATAATATTTCGCAAGTAAATAACACTGCAGGCAACAGGTATTCAACAGCAATCAATCAAAACGTGGTGGCAGATAAAGTTCAAAAAACATATCATTATATCACTGGAGAAGATTCTGCAAGATATCATACTCTAACATTAAAGGTCGTAGAAGCAATTCGAACCAAAAATATGGATAGAACCTCATTAGAGAGTGTCTTCACTGCAAAAGGATTCTTGCAATATCAACGAATGATGTCTTATGGTAATCCTCATGTAATAACTACTGATGTATGTAAGTATCTACATATCGGTGAAGATGTACAATGTAGAAGTTTACCAATGACTTTTTCATTTACCAAGGGTAAAAAGGTAACTGAAAATGTAATTTTAGTGTACAATGCTATTGGAAAAGTAGATGGTATACAATTTGCATTGGACGAACGAGCTGCGCGAAATATCATGTATAGCAATACTATTGAGGAGACATCCAAATTGCTCTTGGTACATTTTATGGAAAATTATCAAACTGCTTTCGCATTTCAAGATTGGGACTATGTGGAGAAAATATTCTCAGATGATGCTGTAATCATCACAGGTCGTGTCATTAAACGCATGGAAACCTTTGATGATGGTCGTCAAATGCTTATCAACGATTATAAATTAACTAGACAATCCAAAAAAGCTTACATTAGTCGTTTACGTGCAACACAGAAAGAATGGATTAATATTAAGTTTGGTCAAACATCAGTGGAACAAAGTAGCCAACGTAATATGTATGGTATATGTCTTTTACAAGACTATTATTCATCGAACTATGGTGATCATGGGTATCTATTTTTGCTAATTGACGCAAAGGATACAGAAAATCCTGTAATACGAGTTCGTACTTGGCATCCAGAAAGCGAGGGCGCAATCCCATTCACAATGAGTGATTACGACAGGATAACAAGTGGAGTAATGTATTAGTATATTAAAATCTTATGTATCATATATCATATAATTAACGAATGAAACATTTTTACTCATATCTATTCGTCTTTGTATTACTTTTTACTCCTATAGTGTGTGTAGGACAATCATTAGAAGTGATAAAGCCATTTGAGAAGTTGCAATATGCATCTGTATTGGCAATGTATAGTAAATACTTTCAAAATTTTGAAAATCCAGATGTAGATGATAAATTTGCATATGCTGTGATTCGCATAAAATTAGAGGGGAATGAAACTCAAGTGCTAGCAGCCAAAGAAAAACTAAGTTTATATTTAGGGCAACATTATCAACCAGAATCTAAGATAGATGAAGTGGAAAATGAGTTGATATTTTTGGTGCCATCATCAGCGGGAACTGTTGTTCTTACTTGTGGTGAGGGATGTCAGAAACAACAAATACTTTCACTAAATCGTTTAGAATCAGATGCGGTTTATGATGGAGCTGTATGTTACAATCCTGTTGAAGACCACGTGATGCCAAGTACAAAATCTGCTCAAACCATCCAAGGTACTATATTAAATGCTACTACAGGAGAACCTTTGAATGGAGCTTCTGTTGTAGAGGTAGGCACATCAAAAGTAACAATTACAGATTTGGATGGAGATTTTATGCTTGTAGCCAGTGAGGGTACGATGCTTGAAGTGACTTGCAAAGATTTCGAAACAAAGATTGTATCTGCTGCAAACAATATGCAAATTAGATTAAATCCACTTCAAACATCGGATACTAACTCTACCCAAACCATCAAAGGTACTGTATTAAATGCTACTACAGGAGAACCTTTGAATGGAGCTTCTGTTGCAGAGGTAGGCACATCAAAAGTAACAATTACAGATTCTAATGGAAAATTTATGCTTGCGGCCAAAAAAGGGACGATGATTGAGGTTAGTTATAACGGGTTTGAGACAAAACTTGTATATGCCACCAATAACTTGCAAATTAGATTAAATCCACTTCGAAAATCTAAATCCAACTCAAAAAAAACACTAATCAACACCTATCTGATGGGATATGCTGGAATGTCAATGAATTTACGTTGGGGTATCGGATTAACTTTCGGACAATTGTATGACGGACTCGGGTGGTATATCAAAGGAAGAAGCAACTTCATATTTCCTGAAGCGATAGAAGGAATAACTTGTAATCAACAAGGAGTGATTAGGAATGGAGACGAGCATGTGATACCTTTTTATACAGATCAAACTGCAAACTCTGAATGTGTTGCAAATGTGGGATTTGCAATGGACTTCTTGAGAAATGTCAAGTGGCGAAATGAGAATAACATGTTTGGCATGTACGTTGGTTTAGGATATGGTCATTCGCGTCTCTATTGGCAGTTAGAGGGCACATCAGAGTGGATCATGTGCGCTCCAGGATCAATCACAGGTGTTAGTGTCGATGCAGGATTAATTGCAAGTATGGGAGGATTCACTCTGTCTGCGGGCGTCAATACTATTAATTTCCATTACTTAGAATTTGAAGTAGGTGTAGGTTGGACATTTTAAATGAATTTTATATATGAAAAAGGTTTATAATCAGTTGTTGCTTCTTATTGCGATACCTTTATTTTTTTGCACATGTGTGGAAGAGAATGTTTCCATGCCATACCATTTATTCGATATATATCAAATTAATACCGAGCCATTTGCCACTGGAGTCACAATTTCATGTGCTGTAATAACGGAGTATTCTATTGATGATTTGTATATTCTTTATACACCAAATGTAGAAGATTTACCTTTCAATGATGGAGAACAAATCTCACTTCAATCCATTCAAATGACTCCTGTTGATGAACAGAATCATTTTTCAGTAACCATTGATGGATTACAAGAAAATTTGTCTTATTATTTTTGTTTTAAGGCATCAAATGCCTATTCATCAAAAATACACAAACAGCACTATACTTTTCAAACTGTAGCAAGTCATAGTAGTTATGTTGATTTGGGATTAAGTGTAAAATGGGCAACGTGTAATCTTGGAGCGGAAAATCCAGAAGAGTTTGGCGAATACTATTCTTGGGGTGAAGTAAATCCTAAAGAATACTATTCATGGAGTACTTACAAGTATTGTTCTGGTTCTAAAACAACGTTGAATAAATACTGTTATTCTAATGCTTATGGCAATGTTGATAATAAGACAAAACTCGATGCAACAGATGATGCTGCTCACGTCAATTTAGGTGGAGCTTATCGTATGCCAACTGATTCTGAGCGAGACGAACTCATTGAGAATTGTGTATGGAAATGGACTACACGTAATGGAGTAAATGGATATAGTGTAACAGGTCCCAATGGAAAGAGTATTTTCTTGCCCGCTGCAGGTGTTATGGAAGGAGATAATTCGGCAGAATCAGGGAAGGCTGGGTACTATTGGACAAGTTCATTATATGTTGATATAGCAGATCCTCATCCATACTATGGACTTTGTGTGTTTTTTGAAGATGGTGAGATTGGTAAATATGGAGTGACACGTCATTCTGGAATTTCTATTCGTCCTGTATATGATGATCGTCCAGATAATTTATTTTCAATAAGTGAAACCAAGCAAATTCTGTTCGCATCAGGAAATTTGCAATATAAGGCAAGTACTAATACTTGGCGTTTTGCTCCTAATCAATATGACTATATAGGTGCTTCAAATGCTAATATTAGTTCATCTTATACGGGATGGATTGATCTATTTGGATGGGGAACGGGTAATAATCCAACTAATAAAAGTACATCTAATTCCAACTATTCTACATTTGTTGATTGGGGCAACAAAAAGATTGGTAACGATCCTGCAGGTACATGGCGAACACTAACATATGACGAATGGTATTATCTACGATACACTCGCCCTAATGCTGGTAAATTATGTGGAATTGCTAATGTAAATAGTGTGAATGGTTTAATCATACTGCCAGACAATTGGGTATGTCCGTCTGGAATTACTTTTAAATCAGGTTTTCACTCGAATGAGAATTTAGATAATTATGCTACATATCAATCTTTTAAGGGTAACACTTGGGAACGTATGGAGCAAGCTGGAGCTGTATTTTTGCCCAATGCAGGTTATAGATATAATACCACAGTAAATGGTTATCAAGAGATTGGATATTATTGGTTGTCCACAGAGTATGAAGTAGATGGTTCCTACTACCCTCTAATATTCTGCATAGGGTCAACCGAATGGAAAGAATACTATGAAGAAGATCGCTATTGTGGAATGAGTGTCCGCCTTGTTAAGGACTTCTAAATTGTAACATATTTGTCACCTTCACGAAATGCCTAATTCGCTTATTTGTAACTATTTCTTAAGTCATTTATGCAAGACACACTATTTCATAATCGCTATCGTCTTCTCCGCAAATTAGGTCGTGGTTCCTTCGGCGAAGTATGGCGCGCTCATGATGAGGTTGCATGGTATAATCTCATTAATACCCATCCTGTTGCCCAAAAGAAACCAAATGAATTGGGATTGTTTGATATGTCAGGTAATGTAGGTGAATGGTGTTCTACGAAACATAAGGGATACCGTGTAATACGTGGTGGAGGACATAAATATTATTCTAGATACAACACAATAACAAATTGTATGTATGATTTTCCTAATTCTGATGGATCTGGGGTAGGCTTTCGCCTAGTCACTCAATAATAATCCCCCACCCTCCCCCCTCTTCCTACTTTTTCCGATTTTGTCGGGCTTTGTCCCACAATGACCAACGTTAACCCACAGCAACCCTGTGGGTTTGTTGTATCTTTGCACCCGATTTCGAAATAAGCGCGCATTTTGGAATCTAATACACCTAACATCATTAACCTTTCACGCTACAACGCAAAGCACACAACGTCCTAAGGGCAAACAACGTCGCAACGTGACATGTAACGTGAGTAAAACGAACACAAAAAACTATGGCAAAAATCCGTCCTATCGACACCGTCAAAACCATGAGTGGCAAAGTATGCGAACACTCCGACATGTACTTCCGTACCAACAAACAAACCCTCAAAACCGTCACGGGCAAACTCTGCAACCCATCAGACGAGGAACCTACCGAGGCACAACTCAAAGCACAATCACGCTTCGCTAAGATCACGCAGGCAGCACGTGACATCATCGCAGACCCTGAGCAACGTGCCAAATACGAATCGGCTTATCGCAAGCAACACCGTATCGGTTCACTCTTAGGCTATGTAGTCAGCAAGATCAAAAGCCAATACGACGAGAACGGCGACCCCATCACCAACTCCTAACCCTCATTATCAACTGTTAACTGTTAACTGTTAACTGTCAACTATCAACTAAACCCCTCTACCCCCCTCCGACGGCATGGAGGATTCCGAGCACCGAGTAAAAAACACTTTTTTTGTTTTGCTCTCCAAATGCGGCTTTGCTGCATTTCATTAGAGCAAAAACAAAAGATAATCCTTGAATTGATTATAATTGACGTTCCAATTGACAATAATTGTCTTAAAAATATCTCCTCGATTTTTAATTATTTTTATAGCGAGTAGAACGAAGCGTATTTTTGTTTAATTAGTTTAATTCGCCGTTATAATAATTCTTGTTATCATTTTACTCGGTGTTCGATTGCCGAACACATATGGCACACGTAACCTTAGCAGCCCCTATCACTGGCTTGAGCGGTAAGCTCTCCAAATCGCACGCCGTGGTGTTCAACATGCGACAAGCGCCCACTAGCAACGAGCGTATGATCAGCATGCCTTGCTACACCAACTACCGCGACCCACGAAAGAAAACCAAGCTCACCGACAACCAAAAGACTTGGAATACCAAGTTCGCAGAAATCGCACAGATGACCCGCGAACGTTTGGAGGATCCTGCTTTCATGGCAAGCGACATGACTGCCTTTGCTAAGCAATCCAAGTTCAAAACCATCCATGCATTTGTCTTCCACATTTGCAAAGAGGAACTCGAAAACGGCAAGTAAGATGCAGTAGTTTCCACTGATTTCACTGATTTGCACGGATCTTCTTTGTTATCCGTGTTAATCCGTGAAATCCGTGGGAATAAAAAAAAACAAAGGCAAGCATGAAAAAAGTACAATTGTTTTTAGCAGTCAGTCTGTGCATCTTCGGGTGCGCATTGCTTGCATGTGGCTTCCTCTGCCCGCCTATGGGTGAGATACACCACTCCGTGCTCATCGCCTTCGGTGAGATACTCACCTTCAGCGGCAGTCTTATAGGCATTGACTATAAATACAGGTATAAAGAATAAAGGCGAAACTTGTTTTCGACTTTAAGAGGAGGAGTCGCCTTTGCCCAATGACGCAAAGCGTCAGTCAATGCAAATGGCGTACTACGACGAGGCATCGACTACAAGTACCGCTACAAATCCCCCTCCTGACCTCTAAACACTAAACAGTAGCGCCTAAGGCGCGTTTACTAAACACCAAAAGAGTATGTATATCCGTTTAATCCGTAATCAACCCCAAGCCTCCGCCATCACTGGTCGCCTTGTTATCAATGGTCGTTGGTTCTGCAACACCCTTGAGCGTGTCGGCTACCAAATTCCCGCCATTTGTTACCCTATACGCGTTACCCAATCGCCTCGTTTCAAACGCTTACTGCCTATCGTGCAGAACGTCCCTCGCATACCTCCCGTATGTACTGAAGATTCAGCGACGAGCCCCAATCGGGGCCCCCACGAGCTTCGTGAGCGAGTGGGGAGAGGAGAAACGGCGGCAACCTTAACGAACGAAGGTGAGTTCATTGTTGCAAACCAGTTTCGACGAAGGAGCGGTGGCAATGGATTACGGAGTACACCGAGCGAACGAAGCGAGCAAGATAAGATTTATGAGATTTCTCGACCGAAGGGAGTAGGAGCGTTAAGGCAAGGGATCCGCTTCCATCGTGGCACTCGTCCAGAGCACTCCACTGGCTGTATTTTGGTTGTCGCAGACAACCCCAGCCGCTCGAGGGAGTTGATTCGAGCGGAAGTTGTTGAAAATAATGTTGTTGAAGTTGTTGATTCTAATAATCCCATCGTCGGTTGTCGTTCCGCTGCCGATGTGGAAAAGCAATTAACTGATTTAATCCTCCAAGCCCAACAATCCCATGAAGAGATCATCCTTGAAGTCACTGACTTTCGTCCTGGCACTGAGTATGGTTACAATACTCCTTGCCCTTCGTCGGAATGTGCTTGCGAGAAAGAAATCCGCTCCGCGGCTTTTGCTCACCGCCGTTCCTCCTCTTAAAGGCGAAACAGGTTTCGTCTTTATCTTCAATGATCATATTTTTGTTTTGCTCACTAATGCAGTGTGCTGCATTCTTATGGGCAAAAACAAAAATGGGTTCTTCGATTTATATATATTTTTGTAGCTCGGCACGAGCGTATTTTTGTTAAAAAAAATTGACACTAATTGACGTCAAAATTGACAATAATTGTCTTTAAACATAATCTCGTCATGCATTATCTTTGTCTCCTTTTCCTTGTATTCCTTGCTTCATGCAAAAGCCTTGACAGTGTACAGTGTACTATTGACAGTGTACATCACAACAGCGTTTCCCAACTGTCAACTCTCAACTCTCAATTGTCAACTATAGCGGACACGATCCACGTAGTGGAGTATCGTGACCGCTTGGTAGAGCACCCCCCTGAGCGCTATATACCACCATTCTACAAACGCTGCACCATTGTACTTTGGATATTGATTGTAGGCATCGTCTTATATGCAATCCGAAGGATTAGATTCCCCACCTCTAACCTCTAACCTTTAACCTTTCAGTTTTCAGTTTTCAGTTTTCAGTTCGATACGAAGACCATGCATCTACCACCAAAAAACAATTGCGGACATTCCTGCCCGCAATTGAAAATATCCTTGATCAACTATCTTCTTACAACTTCTGTCCAGTGATGGTGTATGTTTTGCCGTCTTGCAAGATATATACCTGTCCATTGCGGAGGAGTTTTTGAGCTGGGTTCGCAGGATTGGTATATACCTCTGCGGAGGTAGGAGTATCTGCCTCGTAGATAGCTTGGATAGTAATCTCATTGGTGATAGGCTCTGCCACAGGTTGCCAATACAAGAACGTGAAGCCTGCAATCGTTGGGGCAGTAGGAACCTTAATGGTAATAGTTTGGCGATAGATTTCGCTATCATTATCCTCGCTATTAGTAAAGACGATGGTCATTTCCGTATCCTGGAGTTCTATCTCCTCTTCTGATTCTCCTTCTATTGGCAAAATCGTCCCAAACTCTTTCCATTGCTCTGCCGCCTTGTAATCATCTAACGACTGTGCAGGGACATATAGCGTTGCTTCAGAAAGAGGCATATAGTAGAATACGTCGCCACCTAATAACTCAGGTACTTCAATTGCTTCACAGATAACTGTTTTAAGAGCGGAGCACCACTGGAAAGCCTCATCTCCAATACTCGTTACGCTGTTAGGGATAGTAACAGAGGTGAGGGAAGTGCACAAAGCGAAAGCCGAACTTCCAATACTCGTTACGCTGTTAGGGATAATTGTATTTTTGCAGCCAGCAATAAGGGTATTCGTTGCAGTCTCAATAATCGCATTGCAATTTTCGCGACTATCGTAAGTATCATTACCGCTTATAACTACTATAGAAATCAGGTTATCGCAACTACCGAATGCCTCACCTCCAATACTCGTTACGCTATTAGGGATAGTGATGGAGGTGAGGGAGGAGCAACCATAGAAAGCCTCATCTCCAATACTCATTACGCTATTGCCTATTATAACAGAGGTGAGGGCGTAGCAATTCCAGAAAGCCTCATCTCCAATACTCATTACGCTATTGCCTATTATAACAGAGGTGAGGGCGTAGCAATTCCAGAAAGCCCACTCTCCAATGCTCATTACACTGTTAGGAATAGTAACAGAGGTGAGTGCGGAGCAACCAGAGAACGCCGAACTTCCAATGCTCATAACGCTGTTAGGAATAGTAACTGTTTTGAGGGATTCGCAATCCTTGAAAGCACTCTCTCCAATACTCGTTACGCTGTTGGGGATGGTAACAGAGGTGAGTGCGGAGCAACCAGAGAAAGTCCCCCATCCAATACTCGTTACGCTGTTAGGGATTGTAACAGAGGTGAGGGCGTCGCAATAATCGAAAGCCCCCCATCCAATACTCGTTACGCTATAGGTTGTGCCCTCGTAGGTAACAGTCTCGGGGATCGTGACGGAGGTAAGACCAGAGTAGTCGGAAGTAGAATAGAACTCTTGATACGTTACCTCCACAGTAGTGTCACTAGTGATGTTGTAATAGAGCCCGTCATATTGGAAACTTTGTGCCCAAAGATTAGTCGTAGCTAAGAGTGCTACCAAAATAGTAAAAATCTGTTTCATGATATATGTATTTTATTAGTTATATTGTCAGTGTCCACTATGCTAATCCGCCATAACTAGGGTAGTGAAAAACCTAATTTTTTGTTAACAAAAAATTAGGTTTT
>Ga0233361_1000047_pt1 | contig 21271 bp, 17 predicted proteins | sample ElkDunMinimDraft_21_FD_180678 | JGI IMG/M metagenome (GOLD analysis project Ga0233361, IMG submission 180678) | Fecal eukaryotic communites from dung pellets of Tule Elk in California, USA - Elk Dung C0 | ecosystem: Host-associated > Mammals > Digestive system > Large intestine > Fecal | place...
ATGTGCCCTTGCGCTCTAGCACGCCAATCTTTTGAATTGGCATAATCCAGATGATATCCACGCCACTCTCTTTGATTTCTGGCAGGAGTGCCTCAGCAGCAGCAAAAGTACCTTCTGGAGTAGCTTGACGGGTGTTGAGCTCGTAGATTGTAGCGTCGTATGCCCAGCAAGTATGGCGAGCATCGCATGGTTGTTTTGCACAGGAGATCATAGCCAATGCTCCGAGTGCGAGAATAAGGATTTTTTTCATTGTTTTGTTTGTTTATAAATGATTAGTTGATTGAATATGCCAGGTTAGCTAAATCAATGCTCACGCGTACTGTTTCGCCCATGTATGTGCGGTCGAATACCCAAAGGGTATCGGTCACCGTCACAGGGATATACTCGCCGTATATGAGTGGGAGAGAGTTACGACGGAGTTGCACGAGTTGTTGTACTTCGTTGCGGAATTGTTGTTGGCGCTCGGAGAGGCCATTGAATTTCAGCATATGGCGGTTGTCAGGGTCGTTGGCGCCAGCCTCGCCGTACTCATCGCCTTGGTAGATACATGGCACGCCAGGGATGGTGAGGTTGATGACCTCAAGCAACATAGCCGCTTTGTATGCCTGCTCCTCTTTCTCTGGATTGCCATCTGCTGTCACACCAATCTCGCGCTCCCAACCAGCTGCTTTGTCGTTCTCATTCCAGCTCACAGCACCACCTGCGAGCGAGATGAAGCGGCACTTGTCGTGGTTGCCTGAGATGTTACCCATGGTGTGGTGCGAACCATATGCAGCCAGTGATTGCATGACTGTCTCGTGCATCTTTTGGAGTGATTGATTTGGTTTGCCTAACACGTCAATAGCGGTGTGGTAGATGTTGAAGTCGAATTGTGAGTTGAGCATACCGCTCTTGACGTATGAGCCAATCAATGAAGGGTCGCCATATGTTTCACCAATCATCCAGATGTGGCGGTTAGGATAGCGTTGCTTCATCTTCGCACCCAATTCGCGCCAGTAGTTGAGTGGAATATGCTTGCAAGCATCGTGGCGGAAGCCGTCGAAAGCGAACTTATCGAGCCATACGAGTGCAGAGTCGGTCATAGGTGAGCAAACCTCTGGACGCTCGAGGTCAAGGGTAGGGATATGTACGTCAAACCATGTGGTGAGGCGTGCTTCATCCCAGAGCTCGAAGTTGCGACGTCCATCAGGCAAGATACTATCGGTATGCCAGTCAGGGTGTGCTTGCAGGGTAGGTGAGTTGATGTGCATATGGTTAGCTACATAGTCAAGGATGACGTTGAGCCCGTGCTCGTGAGCGACAGCCAACATCTCATGCAATTCCTCCTCGGTGGTAAAGCGTTTCTCAACCTCAGTAGTAAAGATAGGCCAATAACCGTGATAACCAGAGAACTTGGTATAGGTCTTGGTATTGTCGTATTTATTGCCATTAGGGAACTTGTTCATGCCCCATGCATCCCATGGGTTTTGGGTGATAGGAGAAATCCAGATGGTGTTGATACCGAGCTCGGTGAAGAAGCCTTCTTTGATTTTTTGTGTGATACCTGCGATGTCACCACCTTGGTAGTCCACGATGTCGAGTACCTCTGGGCTGTTCATCTTCCAGTCGTTGGCTTTGTTGCCATTGTGGAAACGGTCAATCATGAGCGAGTAAAGCACTTGTGCTTGGTCGTCGTGACGAGTCAATTGTGCAACGTCGCTAACTACTTTACCATTCTCCAATGGGATAAGCAAGTCGTTGAGGCGTTTGCCGTCGCCCATCGCATATACTCGGATGAAACTACGACCTTTGCTCTCGCGCCATGCTGGCTCGATGGTCAGTGTTGCTTCCGTACCGTATTGCTCGTAGTTGATGTACTCGGTAGCACGGGTGTCTTGCCACAATACACGGAATTGGAGATGCTCGTAGTCGTTGAGCACACCGATGGTGATGGTAGAGTCGGTAAATGATTTGGTTACCAAACCTACTTCATAATTGCTTTGTGGAGTAACTAGAATGTCGTATTGGATGCCGCTCTCTTTGTCTGTTGCGCTGAGAACGGACAAGGTGAGGTCACCAACCAGTGTGAGCAAACCATTCTCTACGGAGAGTACTTGGTAACTTGGTTCTGTGGTGAACACCAAGTTGTCGAAGTTGCTTACTTGTGGCAGGTAATCGGTGAGATAGATTACTTGTTCGCCACCATTATACACAATAGGCATAATAGGGTTTTGCGTATTGGCATTGCGGTCGCCGCACGCGCAGTTGCAGCAAGCCATTAGGCTACTTGCAACGAGGATGGATAATAAGATTTTTTTCATGATGTGATATAGTTTATTTTAATACTTGAACGTTCATTGTCAATTAAAATAGCGTCAATTGTTTATGTGCAAACACTTGATACCCCACATGGCAATTAAAGCATAGATGGGGTTGGCAGTAGTTCTGGTAGAGGTGTATCAATGCTTGTGTATCGGCTGCGGTACGAATCGTTTGTCCGAGCATAGCCCATTGACGAACGATGGTATTGTCCTCTTTTTTTATGGCATTGAGCCATTGGATCGCAGCATCTACTTGCCTATTTTGCATGTATGCATATTTGTATGGTATCACCGTGTTGATGAGCAAAATGTCAATCGAACTTTTGCCAAACGGCAACGGACGTTGTACGCGGGTATAAACCTCTTCGTCGCCATATTGCAAACTCAATAATTCGACCATCTGTTCTGTCGTCTGTGCTTCCATCAACTGAGCGAATAGAAACTCTGACTGATAGATCAAGTGCGCAAATTGTCTAATGCGAACTTCGGGAGCACCTTGTGGGCGCATTCTCGCTTTTTTCCACATTTGACCATCAATAGGAGTGAGCGAGAACTTCTTTTGTAGGAAGCAGTACTCCTCCCATAATCCTTGCTCCTGGCTCCTTGCTCCTTGTTCTTTGTTCCTTGCTCCTTGTTCTTTGTTCCTTGCTCTTGGCTCCAACAACCCTGCTTGCCCCAGTAGGATAGCCGTGAGCTGAAAGAGACTATTCCTGTGCTTTTGCAGGCAGGAGAGTGGGGTGGCCAATGCCAATGCTTCAAAGGGCATTCCATTGGTATGAAAGCCAAAATTATGCGCCAATGTGATATAAAATGCATGTACCCAACTCTGTTGTGTGATGTCGAGCAACTGCTTGATAGATTGATACTTGCATTCTAAACGTTTTTCCAATAATAGCCTTTTCCAATCCTGAGTTAATAGGGCGGGGTCTTGCAGCAATTGTTGGGCGCATGGGATGTTCTCTAATGTGCCATGCTGGAATAGCTCGCTGAGATAATCCCTTTGGTGCGGGTATTTCAGTTCGCATTGAGGGATTAGTTCTCCTTGCGAATTGCGTACCTCTCTATCTGCTTTTGCTACCACATGCAGGATTGTGTTGTCATACGCCATGTTGGTGTGGTGCTTGTGCTTGTACCAATCTGCCGAGTGCACATGTATCTCAATATTTCCCACCCAATCCTGTCCGTCAATGCGGATATGCGCATTGCTAAAGTCGGGTCCTGCGTGGATATTGTGTTGCCCTACGGACACAATCTCAATGGGCTTCCCTTCAATTGTTGATTGTGGAAAACCCGACCAAATGCGCTTCTGCCATATGTAGTGCAATAGTATCTCTGGCATTTGTCGCTAAAATCGACTGCAAAGATACTACTTTTTTCTCATTCTGCAAAAAAAAATATATTTTTTTCTATACCTATATTTTGTTTTCTATCATTTTTGTACCTCAATTTCCAATTCTTAATTCATAATTCAAAATTCTTAATTCATAATTTTTACCTATCTTTCCGCTGTCAATTACGTACCATATACGTAGGATATACGTAACATATACGTAAGATATACGTAGGATAACCGAGTTGTTAACCTGAGAATACCCTATCTTCCTCTTATCTTCCCCCTGCCATCCCCCTGTCTATTTCCGCTTTCTTTCTCGTTACCACTCCGAAACCACTTCGTTACCACTCGATTACCATTTGGTACATTCCCCGTACCCTGCTACCTATCCTCCGCTCGACGGATTCCCGTCTCGCGAGTCTCGATTCCCTAATATCCGCCACCTATTTTTTGCTCGGCGATATCCCGCCGAGCAAAAAAACACAAGAAAATGCGATTTTTCTTGCACACCTGCAAATTTTGTTGTACCTTTGCAACCGCAAACCCAAAGTTTGCAGACATATTATTAAAAGCGTTTACTACGGGGTCCTCATAATTTTAAGCAATGGGGTGTCCTCAGCGCTTGTTTTGGCTTCCTGAAACTTGGAAACTTTCAATCTATCCAAAACAAGAAGGCAGTAAACGCCCTTATGGGATATGTATATCCCGCCCGCAGAGCGTCCTTCGTGGACTGCTCTGTTTGGTGGCATTTCATATTCGGCGTGGGCGTTGCTTGCTTGTTCTTATAGATAAGGTATTCCAAGACCTCAGGAAGAAGAATAAGCAATGGTAAGGTTCCACGCTTTTTCTATATTTATACCAACGGGGCGTTTGGAGCCAACTCCCCACAAAAAACAAACAAGTATGAAACGATTTTTTACTTTTTTCGTTGCGTTATTGAGCGCATGCACTTTCTCTGCTTATGCAGCGATTGTCGATGGCACCTGCGGTGATAACCTCACCTGGACACTCAACACCAAGGATAGCACCTTGGTTATCTCGGGAGAGGGGGAGATGGATAGTTATATTGATATGCACGTATTTCCATCATGGATAGAATACAAATCTTACATTAAGCATGTGACCATCCAAGATAGCGTAACGAGTATTGGAGATTACACATTTTATCTACCAGCTGAATACGAAAATATAAGGTCTATAACCCTCGGCAACAGCGTAAAAACTATTGGAAGTGATGCGTTCTCTAGTTGCCCTTCTTTGACTTCCGTCACTATCCCTAACAGCGTGACGAGTATTGGAGGTAGTGCGTTCTCTGGTTGCTCTAGTTTGACCTCTATCACTATCCCTAATAGCGTAACGAGTATTGAACATGGTGTGTTCTCTTCTTGCTCTGCTTTGACTTCCGTCACTATCCCTAACAGCGTGACGAGTATTGGAGATTGGGCGTTCTTTAATTGCTCTGGTTTGACTTCTGTGACTATCCCTAACAGCGTCACGAGCATTGGAGCTTGGGCGTTCTATGAGTGCTCCGGCTTAACTTCCATCGCCATCCCTGACAGCGTGACAAGTATTGGAAATTATGCGTTTGATGGTTGCTCTGGTTTGACTTCCATCACCATCCCTAATAGCGTAACGAGTATTGGAAAAAGTGTGTTCTATGATTGCTCTAGTTTGACTTCCATCACCATCCCTAACAGCGTGACGAGTATTGGAGAGAGTGCGTTCTCTTCTTGCAAAGGTTTGACTTTTGTCACTATTGGCAACAGCGTAACGAGCATTGGAAGTGATGCGTTCCGTTATTGCAGCAATATCCAAGAAGTAACTGCTTATATGCCTACACCAATAGATGCCAAAGATTGTGGAATAAATCCTGCTGCTGCAACCCTTTACGTCCCAGCGGAATATCTTGACATCTATAGCAATACTCTCTGGTGGGAGGATTTTGCTAAAATCCGTGCTATTGGTTCGGATTGGGATGTTGAGTTCGTGGATTGGGATGGTACTGTCCTTGCTACAATGAAAGTGCCTAATGGCGAAGCCGCTACTGCTCCTGCTGATCCTACTCGCGAGGGTTATACCTTCATCGGTTGGGATAAGGACTTTAGCGCAGTTACCGACCACATGACTGTCACAGCACAATACCAAATCAACCGCTACCGTGTGCGTTTCTTCGACTTCAACGACACCCTTTTGCATACCGACTCTGTAGAATACCAGGCTGCGGCAGTAGCACCTGCTAATCCATACCGCACAGGATATACTTTCACGGGTTGGGATAAAGCCTTCGACTCTATCACAGCGGATTTGGATGTCTATGCTCAATACGAAATGGGTGAAGATTACGATATGACCATCGTCTTTACCAATAGCGAGGATAATGATAGCGAAATTTACAGTCAATCACTCACAATCAAGGTGCCTGCTGCACCAGAGATTGAGGGCTTTACTTTCCTTGGTTGGCAACCAGTGGCTACATTAATCACAGATACTATCACCATCCAAGCCATCTACGAAGCTGATGTTCCATCATCCGCTCCCGAGGTGTATGTCAATCCTGTTAACCCAGCTCAAAAACTCCTCCGCAATGGTCAGGTATATATCTTGCAAGATGGTCAAACCTACACCATCACAGGACAGAGGTTCTAACGACTTTTCATAAAATTACCATCATCACCAAGAGCGACACCCTTTTTGCGGTGCCGCTCTTTGTTTTAACCTCTTGAAATCATTGCTGGCTACAAATTGTTGTTGTGTTTTCTCTCGAGCGCGAGCTGTGTTGTTGCTCGCGCAATGTTGTTAAAACAAGTTGTTGGTGTTGTTGATTAAAATAATGGGATTTATAATCAGTTGACACTATCTATAGTTTTTTCACTACATTTTATTAAGATTAAGCGGACGAGCTAAAAGCGAGTGCTAGCGGTTGCAATTTATCACGGAGTGCTAAGGAAGAGATGGGGCGTATGCGTGGCAAATTGGATTAATAAGATTTCTGCCAAAGGCAAGGAGATAAGTTTCTTTGTATTAATGATTCGATTTTGCGGCTAATTGGCGTTCTCGCGCGTACGCGCTATATGTGAAAGGTGTCGTTAGATTGGTATAAATGCCCGAAATTTGCGATTTAAGCGCATGAGAGTGAAAAATCGGGGTATTAGCCAAAAATAAGAAAAAATGCAAAAAAACGCACAAAAATTTGCACATATCAAAAAAAAGCAGTAATTTTGCAGCGTGGAAGAGTAGGGGTATTTTACCTTTAGAACTCTTAAAACCTTTGAAACTTTTAAAACTTTATATAGATGATTGACAACGACAGAATTATTCCTGTGAAGATTGACGAGGAAATGCGAACCTCGTACATCGACTATTCGATGAGCGTCATTGTGGCACGTGCGTTGCCCGATGTGCGCGACGGTTTCAAGCCAGTGCACCGCCGTGTGCTCTTCGGAATGAACGAGTTGGGTAACACCAGCGACAAACCTACCAAGAAATCCGCACGTATCGTGGGTGAGGTAATGGGTAAGTACCACCCTCACGGCGATAGCAGTATCTATGGCACTTTAGTGCGTATGGCACAGCCATGGAACATGCGCAACGTGTTGGTGGACGGACAAGGTAACTTCGGCTCTATCGACGGCGACGGTGCAGCGGCTATGCGTTATACCGAGGCACGCCTCTCGAAACTAGCTGAGGAGATGCTCCGCGATATTGAGAAAGATACCGTGGATATGCAATTGAACTTCGACGACTCGCTCCGCGAGCCAGTGGTGTTGCCATGTCGCTTCCCTAACCTCTTGGTGAATGGTGCCAGCGGTATTGCCGTAGGTATGGCGACGAATATGCCAACCCACAACTTGGGCGAAGTGATTGACGGCTGCGTAGCATACGTGAAGAACGCTGTGGCACGCGTGGAGAATCCAGAGGTGGAGCCTATCACCGTGGCAGAACTCATGGAGCATATCAAGGCGCCTGACTTCCCAACGGGTGGTACTATATATGGTTATCAAGGCGTGCGCGACGCGTACGAGACTGGTCGCGGTCGCGTGATTATCCGCTCGAAGGCAGAGATTGAGACCGAGGACAATGGTCGCGAGCGTATCGTGATTGGCGAGTTGCCATACGGCGTAGTGAAGTCCGACCTTGTGAAGAATATCGCTGACCTTGTGAACGACAAGAAGATTGAAGGTATCTCAGGTATCAGCGACCAATCCAAACGCGATGTGCGTATCATCATTGAGATCAAGCGCGATGCCAATGCACAAGTGGTGTTGAATAAGCTCTACAAATATACCGCATTGCAATCCAGCTTCTCTGTGAACAGCATTGCGCTGGTAAAGGGTCGTCCACAGCTCTTGAATCTCCACGATATGGTGGCGAGCTTCATCGAGCACCGCATGGAGGTAGTAGTACGCCGCACGAAATTCGAACTCAAGAAAGCCGAGGAACGTGCACACATCTTGGAGGGATTGATCATCGCCGTAGATAATATTGACGAGGTGGTGAAGATTATCCGTGCAAGCCGCACTCCTGCGGATGCACAAGCGAACTTGGAGGCACGTTTCAATCTTGATAACCTGCAATCCAAAGCGATTGTGGATATGCGTCTCTCACAACTCACAGGCTTGCGTATCGACGAGTTGAAAGAAGAGTATGCTAAGTTGCAAGAGCTCATCCAACACCTCAACGCTTTGCTCGCAAGCGAGGTGATGCGCTATGAAGTAATCGAGAACGAACTCGTTGAAATCAAAGAGAAATATGCCGATGAGCGTCGCACACGTATCATCAAGATGGCTACCGAGTTCAATCCAGAGGATATGTATGCCGACGACGATATGGTTATCACCATCTCTCACCTCGGCTATATCAAGCGTACCCCATTGGCTGACTTCCGTCAGCAAGGTCGTGGTGGCGTAGGTGCGAAAGCTAGTGCCGCTCGCGATGAGGACTTCATTGAGTACGTTCACCAAGCGAACATGCACTCTACCATGATGTTCTTCACCGAGCAAGGTCGCCTCTATTGGACCAAGGTATATGAATTGCCAGAGGGCAACCGCCAGTCAAAGGGACGTGCATTGCAGAATATGATCAACATCCAGAAGGGCGACAAGGTTTGCGCGTTTATCCACGTGAAGAACCTCAACGATATGGAGTATGTGCAAAACCACTACCTCATCTTCGCTACCAAGGATGGTTTGATGAAGAAGACCACTCTGGAATCCTACAGCCGCCCACGCGCCAACGGTATCATTGCTCTTGGTTTGCGTGAGGGCGACCGCCTGATTCGCGTGACACTCACCGACGGCAATAGCCAAATGTTGGTAGCTTCCTACAATGGTAAGGTGGTTCGCTTCCCAGAGGATACCGTTCGCCCAATGGGTCGTACCGCAACGGGTGTACGTGCTATCAAGCTCGACGAAGACGGTCAAGATCGCGTGATTGGCATGATTTGTGTAGAGGAGGGTAGCAAGGAGTCTGTACTCGTGATTTCTGAGAAGGGCTTCGGTAAGCGTACCGACCTTGACGATGAGAATGGCGAGCCAATCTATCGTATCACCAACCGCGGTGGTAAGGGTGTGAAGACCATGAACCTCACCGATAAGACAGGTAATCTCATTGGTTTGGAGGCTGTGACCGACGAGCAAGACCTCATGCTTATCACCAAGTCAGGTACGGCTATCCGTATGGCGATGGACACTATCCGCGTCATGGGTCGTGCTACTCAAGGTGTCAAACTCATCGAACTCCAAAAACGCAACGATACGCTCATGTTCGGCTGCGTAGTACCAAAAGAGGAACAAGAAGAGGTGACAGAAGCACCCGAGGCAACCGCAGAGGAGGCAACTACCGCAGAGGAGTAACCAATAAATTCCCACTGAGCTCACGGATAATAATCAGAGGAAATCAGTGCAATCAGTGGGAAATAATAAGAATGTATAGAACTTTTAAAACTTTTACAAATATGAAAAAATCAATTTTTCTTGCAGCCCTTGTGCTGATAAGCGCAGGCTGCTTCGCACAAAAAGCAAATGTAAGCAAAGCTCGTGGTTTGGTTGAAGCAGAGACTCCAGATTATGCTGCTGCACGTGCTGTGATAGCAGAGGCATTGCAAAACGAAGAGACCAAAGATCAAGCTAATACATGGTATATAGCAGGATACATTGGTTATAAAGAGTTTGATGCTGCTAACCTCAATCGCCAGTTAGGTCGTAATATCGATTTCGATCAGTGGGGTGCTGCTGCATACGAGTCATTGGAGTATTGGAACAAGGCTTATGAATTGGCTTTGATCCCTACTTATGACAAGAAGGGTAAAGCAAAATACGATACCCGTACTCCAAAGAATATATTGCCAAAAATACAAGAGTATTTCTTGCACCAACCACTTGTGATTGCTGGTTTCAACGCTTATGAGGCTAATAATCCTTCATTGGCATACGACTACTTCATGGCACACTGCAATATTCCTGATGCAAAAATCTTCCAAGATAATCCAGAGGAGGCTGCTAAATTGTTGCGCGATACTAGCTACTATACATGTCTCTACTATGCTGGTCGTTTTGCTTATGAGGCTGAGCGTTATGAGGAGGCTATTGCTACGCTTGAGCGCATGAATACTGAGCATGCTAATGCCAACGCACTTCGCAAAGAGGTGATTTATGCCAATGAGTATATCTATCAAATCTACATTGAGCAAGGTGATACCGTAAAGGCGGTAGAGTCAATCAAGAAGAGCATTGATTTGTTCCCAGAGGAGCCATGGTTTATGCAAAACCTCATCAACCTCTATATCAACTCAGGTCAAGAGGATAAGGCGATTGAGTATTTGGATATCGCTATCAACCGCGAGCCAAACGTAGGTCAATACTACAACTCTAAGGGCTCAATCTTGGCGCGTATCGGTCGTTTTGATGAGTCGTTTGCCGCTTTTGCAAAAGCCATTGAGTTGGAGCCAAATAATGCATTGTTCTTGGAGAGTCTTGGTTTTGCATACGTAGATCTTGGCAACAAACTCAACGAAGATGCTACTTACTTGGATAACAAAGCATATGCTAAAGCAAAAGTGGAGATTGATGCTGCTTACAAAAATGCGTTGCCATACTTTGAGAAAGCATACGAATTGGAGCCTGATAACGACAGTTTCAAGCATTCGTTGCGTTCGCTCTACTACCGCCTTGGTATGAACGATAAGTACGAGGCTCTCGCTGATTAAGTAATTCATCATTCATAATTCAAAATTCTTAATTGGATTATGGGACGCATCCTAGCTATTGACTACGGACGCAAACGCACAGGATTAGCCGTTACGGATATGCTCCGCATAACGGCTAATCCGCTTATTACTATCCCTACGCATACCCTTGAGGCGTGGTTGAAAGATTATTTTGCCAAGGAACAAGTGGATGAAGTGGTGATAGGTCATCCCTATCAGATGAATGGCGAGGATTCAGAGTCCATGCAATACATTCAGCCGTTCATCAATCGCTTTCGTAAAGTGTTTCCGAATATGCCTCTAAAAGAATACGATGAGCGTTTTACTTCTGTAATCGCACACCAAGCAATGATTGCCGGAGGAATGAAGAAGAGCCAACGACAAGATAAATCCGTAGTGGATAAACTCGCAGCTTGCATCATCCTCGAAGGTTATTTAGATAGCATTCGCTAAACGCTAAACACTAAACACTAAACACTAAACACATGATATTACCAATATACTTATACGGACAACCTGTGTTGCGCAAGCCCACAGAAGACGTTACTCCTGAACTCCTCACTCCTGAACTCCTTGCAGATATGTGGGAAACCTTAGCAGTAGCTGAAGGATGCGGATTGGCAGCACCACAGATTGGCAAAGCCATTCGTCTTTTCATCGTAGATGGCACAGAATTAGCAGAAGACTATCCTGAGTGCCAGGACTTTAAGAAAGTATTTATCAATCCTGAGATTATTGAGGAGAGTGAAGAAGATGTTACTTTCTCTGAGGGTTGCCTTTCGTTGCCAGGTATCTCAGAAAACGTGATTCGTCCTGCCAGCATCACCATTCGCTATATGGACGAGAATTTCACCGAGCATACCGAGACGTATGATGGTTTTGCTGCGCGCATTATCCAGCATGAGTATGACCACCTCGAGGGACATGTTTTTACGGACCGTATCTCTCCTATCCGCCGTCAGTTTGTTAAAACCAAACTCACCAACATTGCCAAAGGCAAAGTCTCCGCTCGCTATCGCACCAAACGCTAAACACTAAACAGTAGTGAAGCGTCCACTAAACGCTAAACAGTAGCGAAGCGTCCACTAAACACTAAACAGTAGCGCAGCGTTCACTAAACACTAAACAGTAGCGCAGCGTTCACTAAACACTAAACAGTAGCGCCTCAGGCGCGTTCACTAAACACAAAGTATGTCAATACTTACAATAATACTCCTCGCCATTGGCTTAGCCATGGACTGTTTTGCAGTTTCTGTCTGCAAGGGATTGACTTCGCCGCATGGCTATGTGCCACGCTATATCAAACCTATGCTCATGGCATTGCTCTTCGGCGTGTTCCATGCAGGCATGCCATTGATTGGCTATTTCGCGGGCAGTCTGTTTGCTTCGTTCTTCGAACGCTTTGCACCATGGATAGCTCTTGCCTTGCTCGGCTTTATTGGTGGCAAGATGATATATGACTCACTCCACGATGACGATGATGAGGCACATTTAGCCGATTTCTCCTTCTTGGGGTTATTGTCGTTGGCATTCGCTACATCAATGGATACTTTGGCTACTGGAGTAATCTTCATTCCTCATCCAGATGTATTGTGGATAGCTGTGGGCATTATAGCTGCGACATGTTTTTTGTTTTCCATGACAGGTTTTGTAATCGGTCATTTGGTCGGCACGCGGTTAAGAATGAATGTAACGCTGCTTGGAGGAGTGATTCTTATCCTTATCGGACTGAAAATCTTCCTAGAAGGAATACTATAAACACTAATCACTAAACAGTAGCGGATTAGTCGCTTCCACTAAACACAAAAAATATGTTCTTAATTCAAAATACCTTAGTCAGTTTAGATGTCCTGGAGAAGGACTTCTGTTGTGATTTGGATAAGTGTCGTGGATGTTGCTGTATCGAGGGGGATGCAGGCGCTCCCCTTACCGACGAAGAGGAGGAGAAAATACGCGAGATACTGCCGATTATTCTTCCTGATATGACCAAAGAAGCAAGAGTCGTGGTAGAAGCACAAGGACTATCATACCTTGACCCATCGGGAGAGAAGGTGACCTCTATCGTCAATGACAAAGACTGTGTCTTTGCTCGTACTGATCACAATGGTTGGTGCTATTGCCTCATAGAGAAAGCATACAACGCAGGCAAGATAGATTTCAAGAAACCAATCTCATGCCATTTGTATCCTATCCGCCTCAATAAGGTAGGCGATATGATTGGGGTGGAGTACCACCGTTGGGATATCTGCCATTGCGCACGCGTTTTGGGAAAGAAACTGCATCTGCCTATCTATCAATTCCTTAAAGAACCACTTATCCGTCGTTTTGGACAAGAGTGGTATGATGAGCTCTGCCTTGTTGCTGATGAGTGGAAAAAACAATGCAAGCAGTAGATTTTTGTTATAATCAACAATAATAACAACATTCTATTTTCAACAACATTGCGCGGCAATCAACTTCCTGCCGCGCTTCAAAATTAGCATTTATGAAATTAGAAGCACTAAAAGAGTATTTGTACATTGTCGTGGGTGCAATCTATGATACACATAAAGAATTAGGTCCTGGTTTGAATGAATATGTGTATCAAGAAGGGCTAGAAGTAGAGTTTAAACAACAACATATCTTTTATGAGCGCGAAAAAGAATTTCATCCTTTTTATCGTGGTGTAAAGTTAAATGCTACATACCGATTAGATTTTATTTGTTTTTGTAGTATTATTGTAGAGTGTAAGGCAGTAAAAAGAATTATTCCAGAACATCGAGCACAATTATTTAATTACATGCGATTAACAAAAATGCGTGCTGGAGTACTTGTGAATTTTTCTCCTCGTTATATAGAAATAGAACGGTATTTTTATAATCCAGAAACCAACGAAATGCTTACATTTGATGGTAAAACATTTGTATTGGATGAAGTTTAATGCTTATGGCAAGCGCATGTTGGCGCGCGCAGTAGTTGTTGAAATTAAGTTGTTTATGTTGTTGTAAAAAATAATACTTGTTGTATTATGAAAGCAGAAATCATAACAATCGGTGACGAACTCCTCATTGGTCAAGTAGTAGATACCAACTCCGCTTGGATGGCACAGCGGCTTAATGAGGCGGGAATTGAATTGTATCAGATTACATCCGTACACGATAATCGTGAACATATCTTATCTGTTTTGGATGAAGCCTTCTCTCGTGCTGATATAGTGCTGACTACTGGAGGCTTGGGGCCTACTAAAGATGATATCACTAAGCACGTTATGTGTGAGTATTTCGGTACTACCTTAGTGGAAGACTCGCGCGTGCGTGAGCATATACATGAGTTGTATAAGGGGCGTCCTGATGTGCTCAATCGCTTGACTGCTACCCAATGGCTCGTGCCTGAGAGTGCGAAGATTTTGACCAATAGAGTAGGTAGTGCTCCGATCATGGTGTTTGAAAATGAGCTTAAAGGTGAAAGGTTAAAGGCTAAAGGCGAGGGACAAAATTCAAAATTCCTCATTGCCATGCCTGGTGTTCCTCACGAAATGAAGATTGCGATGACAGAGCAGGTGATGCCGTTTTTAGAGTTTAGAGAACGCTCGCAAGGCGAGCTACAGAACGGCGGCAGAGCCGCCTACAGTTTAGAGGCGGGAAGTATTATCCATAGAACAATTTTATTATCTGGTATAGCAGAGTCCACCTTGGCTATTCTGATTGAAGACTGGGAGAATGCTTTACCTACAACCATGCACTTGGCATACTTGCCCAAAGATGGCATTATTCGCTTGCGATTGAGCACGTATGGCGGAGCAACCAACGAAGATATAGAAAGGCAATTAGCCGCGCTCATGCCGCTAATAGCAGACTATCTGATTGCTACTGAAGATATACCTTTAGAAACGATCTTAGGCAACTTGCTCAAAGAGCGCAAGCAAACCATTGCCACGGCAGAGAGTTGCACGGGAGGACGTTTAGCAGCAGCCCTGAATGCGCAATCGGGATCATCGGCATATTACATGGGTTCGGTGGTAGCGTATGATAATCGTATCAAGGAGCAAGTGCTGGGTGTGAAGCATGATACTTTGATGGAGTGGGGGGCTGTCAGCGAACAGACGGTTCGTGAGATGGCTGAAGGTGTACGCGCACTAATGAACACGGATTATGCAATTGCTACATCAGGTATTGCGGGTCCAACAGGAGGTACTGCCGAAAAGCCCGTAGGTACAGTGTGGATAGCATGGGCGATGCCTGAGGGTACAATAGCCAAATGTTTTCATTTTGGCGTAGCCCGCGAACGTGAACAAATCACCCAGCGTGCAGTCACTGCTGCGTTGGTAGAACTAATCAAATCACTAAACACTAAACAGTAGCCCGCAGGGCGTTCACTAAATACCAAATATGGAATACATACGAGAATTATTTTTAACTCCTTCAGTCACGCAATCTATTGTGTTGCTCACGCTGACTGTGTGCCTTGGTCTGTGGGCAGGCGAGCACTTGCGCATTAAGAACTTCTCGTTGGGTATCACATGGATACTGTTTGTCGGAATCATCCTTTCTTCTTTTGGCATTTCAATTGATCCGCAAGTCAGCCATTTTGCAAAGAATTTTGGATTGATATTATTTGTCTATTCCATTGGTTTACAGGTGGGACCATCCTTCGCTCCCTTTGGCAAAAATGGCTTGCGATTGAATCTCCTAGCAGTTACTATTGTACTATTAGGCTGTGGCATAGCAATCGCATTGCATTATCTCACAGGCATCGAGATGACTACCATGGCTGGTATCATGTCGGGTGCAGTAATGAATACGCCATCCTTGGGTGCCGTGCAGCAGACAGCTGCAGATTTGTTCGGTGAGGTATCACCCGATATTGCTATGGGTTATGCATTGGCATATCCTTTGAGTATAGTCGGCTTGATACTCTCCTTTGAGTTGATTCGTTTTTGTTGTCGTGTTAACTTGCGTCAAGAAGATGAGAAGTTACGCCAAGAGCATGTGTCGGATGATGATCCAATCTGTGTGGATATTCGTTTGATGATAGATCATGCAATCACACTGAAGGAATTGCATGACCTTTGCCCCGTGGATAAGATGTTAGTCAGCCGCGTAACGCATGAGGATGGACGAGATGAATTGGTAGATGCGACAACGGTGTTATATCCTAATGATGTGATTCGCATCGTGAGTGATAAGCGCCATGAGAAGGATTTACAAGTCTTAGGTGAGATGACGCACTATGGCTTTCGTGGTCGTGAGCGCTCCGACCACTTGATTTCTCGCCGTGTGGTAGTCACTCGCACGGAGTGCAATGGTAAGCGTCTTAGCAGTTTTGATGTCCGCCATCGCTATCATGCCACCATCACACGTATCAATCGTGCGGGTGTGGAGTTGCTGGCAACACCAGATTTCGTATTGCAACTGGGCGATCGCATCATGGTCGTTGGCGATCGGGATGATGTACGCCATGTGGCGGAGATGTTTGGTAATGAGCTCAAGCGTTTGGACTTGCCTAACTTGATGCCAATCTTCTTCGGTATCTTCTTGGGTGTGTTGCTAGGTTCTTTGCCAATTGCGATACCAGGTATGAACCAGTCCTTCAAGTTGGGTTTGGCAGGTGGCTCGCTGATTGTGGCGTTGCTGATTGGTCGCTTCGGCCCATATTACAGTATGGTGACTTTTGCCACGACGAGTGCCAATATGATGTTGCGTCAGGTGGGTTTGACGTTGTTTTTGGCTGCGGTGGGCTTGAGTGTAGGTGATGGCTTCGTGAATACCATTTTGAATGGCGGCTATATGTGGGTGGTGTATGGTGTGTTGATTACCATGATACCGCTTGTAGTCGTAGGTTTGATTGCTTATAAGGGTATGAAAATCAACTTCTTTAAGGTGGTTGGTTTACTGATAGGTGCTATGACTGGTGCCCCAGCGTTAGGGTATGCAGAGAGTCTTTCGTCGCACAACGACCAAGCGTCGGTGGTCTATGCCACGGTCTATCCGCTGACCATGTTCCTGCGTGTGATGGGAGGGCAACTATTGGTATTATTCTTCTGCCACTAAATAGTAGTTTATAGTTTATCACTCAAAAGTACTTTTCTTAAGATTTCCTTCCCTTGTACCTTGTATATCTACTCCGTGTAAAAGACCAAAGACGAACCTAGGATGAACCAAGGAACGACCAAAGAACTCCCAACCACCAAAAAGTGCTTTTTATTAAGATTGCTTTCCTAAAAAAGTTGCCTCCCATCCTAAAAAGGTTGACTCTTTTCCTGAAACCATTGACTTACCTGTTTTTTTAGAAAAAATCACCTCAAAAGCGATTTTTCTTGCACATCTCGAAAAAAAAGTGTATCTTTGCGAGCGGAATTGTAAATTGCAAAGAAAATCATGTCAAAAGAACTATTGAATAGCACATCGTCAATAAGTATAGAATCAATCTATGCTGCTATTCGTGACTATGGTTTTTCTGAGCAAACAACCCAACTGATTGATAATTTCACAAACGACATACTCAATGGAAAAACAAACCTTACTCAATTCAATCAAGCGGAGCATGCAGGTCTCTGCTGCGCAGGTGAGATGCTCATTGGGGCGTACATCGTCAGCTGCTACGCGCGAACAAGCCTTGAAGCAAGTGCAAATGCTTCAGCAAGCTAAGTTAGCCCAGGAAATTGGGAGATAGACGAGGTGTGAATTATATCGGAGAGCGATTACATTTAGAAGATATGCCCCCTGCAAATGTGTTTATCGATGCTGTTTCCGACACTCCTATCTGTATTGATTGCATTGTGAAATTTATTAGAAAATAATAATAACCCCTAAATAATTTTATAACATATCAAAAATAACTTGTAAATTATCCCGCAACGCTTAGTCCGTTGCATGACATATTTATTTAAGCGTTTAGATTGTACTTGGGTATCTAAAAACTGGACACTTTTAGGAACTCACCGAGAACAAAGCTAGGACGCTCGCGCTATGCGTGAGCTTTTGTTCGATAATTTGGTGAGTGAGGCGAGTCCAGTGCCGAGATACCCAAAGAACGACAAAGTTCACGTTTTTTTATTGTATCTAATTTTAAATATAATACTAACTATCAAAAGTTGCGCCCGACACGGATTAGGGCTGAAAGTATGCGAAAAATACTATTACTAATCGTACTCGCGACACCAATGTTGCTGTGTGCACGAACGCTAGAGGAGAAATGGATTTTATGCTCCAATGTCAATTGCCAAATTCTTGATTCGTATTATGAAGAAGGAGTTTCTTTTACATGGGATGGCGAAGTACTAAATAACAAAGCACATGGTCACGGCACCGCAATTCGCTACATCAACAACGAATTACATTCTACATTTGTTGGCAACTATGAAAATGGTATTCGCGTTGGTCATGGTAAATTATCATGGGCTGATGGTAGAGAATTAGAATGTGAATTTACAAATAACCAAGCTACAGGACAAGGCAAGCAAATAGACCCAAATGGAGATGTGTACACTGGGCAATTTATCAATTATATTCTACATGGCAATGGAAAAATCGAGAAGGCAAATGGTGTTGTTATGGAGGGTTCTTTTGTTTTAGGTAGTTTATACACAGGAAAAATTACTAATATCACAGGTGCTGTGACCTATTATTATAGAGGAGCGCAAAGTTCAACAGAACAATTTGATAAAACCTCAATATATAATCCTGTAATAGGTCAAACTGTAACAGAGTTTTTCAATGCAGAATGGCAGCGCTGTGAAGCCAAAGATGCTTTATACTATAGACGTATTAAATATAAAGCACCAAACATTCCAGATGGAGAGGTAAAGGATTATTATATAGATGGAACTTTACAATCTATTTTTACTCCAATCTATATTGATCACGCTGATAGTGAAAAAGATTTCTTTGAAGGTAAATTTATTTCATACTATAAGAACGGAAATAAAGAAAAAGAACATGACTACTACAATAGTCAAGTTGACGGAAAAGCTATATTATATTTTGAAAATGGTCAAGTACAAGCCATTTTGGACTATGCCAATGGCGTAGAACATGGCGAGCATTATTGGTATTATAAAACCGGAAAACTTCAACGATATTACCTCTATGATAAAGGAGAACTTGTTGATGGTAAGTATGTTGAACTAGATGAAAATGGTAGTGGCTACATAGTCTATAACGAATTTTTTGGAGAACACCCAAATGATTGGCAATTTCAAGGTGAAGGCAATAATTCCTCAATTAGACCAGACGGAAGATGTGTTGCTTTAGTCCATAATGCAGGGAATGCAATGGTTCAACGTTCATGTTACATACCTTTTGATCAATCACAGGATTACATGATTGCGTCTCGTATGTGGACACAAGAAAAATCAAAAAAAGCGCAATATGGACTAATTTTTGGCTTTCAGGATTGGGATAATTACTATTGTTTCGTAATTTCTAACGAAGGGAAATTTGCTGTTTATGGAGAATACGAAGGAGTTGGACAATGGTTGCGCAACTGGTCATACACAAATGTAATCAATACAAGTCGAGAGAATTTATTGAAGATTTTTAGAATGGATGATCGGTTTATATTTACAATAAATGGAACAACGGTTGCACAGACCCCTGTAAAAACATTGCGTGGCAATAAGTTCGGTATTATCGCTGTAACACCAGGCACATATTATATAAATTCTTTGTCTGCTAACGAGTATGCAGAATTGTCTCGCCCTCAAGATGCTTATCCTACTGCCGTTATTCCCTCTGGAAAAACAGAACTGCAACCTACTACACAAGCAACAGATTGGCTTTGGTCTGGTTCAGGATTCTTTATTAGCGAGAAAGGATATATTGCGACTAACCACCATGTAGTAGATGGAGCAAAGCAAATGCAAGTTACTTTCAAACAGAATGGACAAACCAAAACTTATAAAGCAGAGGTTGTCGTTACAGACCCGACTAACGACTTGGCTATCATCAAGATTGTTGATAATTCATTCGTTGAGTTGCCTAAAATTCCTTATGTATTTACTGCAAAGACAGAAGATGTTGGTACTGGAGTTTTTGCACTTGGTTATCCAAAAACTCAAAAATTAGGCGAAGAAATTAAATTTACCGATGGTACGATTAGTGCAAAGACTGGCGCACAAGGTGATATTCGCCTATACCAAATTTCAGTTCCTATCACACATGGTAATAGTGGAGGATCTCTATTTGATAAACAAGGTAATCTTATTGGTATTACTTCTTCTGGTTGGGATAATGAAGATAACATAAATTATGCAATCAAGTCTATCTATCTCAAGAATCTTATTGAGGTAATGCCAGAAACGATTACTTTGCCTAATGATACATCTATAAGCGATAAGTCATTAGTCGATATGATTAAGATACTTTCTGATTTCGTACCGTTTATAGAAGCAAAATAATCCTTTTTGAAGGATATATAAATCCAATTATTAACTCTTTAAAAAACAAACAAAATGAAAACAACAAAATTCTTATTGCTCATGTTGGTCGGATTTACAATGACCTCATGTTGGACAGTCCAATCAGTTACCGTTACGGACATTCCTGAAAAGTACATTGGAAACAAGTTTGATGCTCTTGTTGGAATGTCAAAGGCTGATGTGTTGAGCGAAATGTCAGTTCCAGATCGCACAATGGGCGATGGATTAGGCGGGGAGATTTTAGTTTATGAAAAAAAAGAGCAAGTAACCAAAACAACAGGTCGTGTTACCACATCTTCAACCACTAATGTAAGTACAAAACCAGTAACTAATGCTTGGACTGGCGAGACATCTTTGTCAAGTACAGGTAGAACATCCACTACTAACACACAAAACTCCACCTCTGTTACTCAAGAGCACAAAGATTATGTTAATGTATTTATCAATACAAATGGTGTTTGTTACAAAGTAGATACCAATATTGGTGATTTGTATGAACCTGCTGTTACACACCAAGAATGTTATAAAGTTCCTAATCGTGGATTATTATGGATGTTAATGCCTCCAATCACCGTGTGGGGAATTATTCCAGCAATTTGGTATGCTGCTCAAAATGCAAAAGTCAATCGTGGAGATGCAAAATTAGTCCCCTGTGACTAAAAAACATGTTTGCTTATATACAACTATAATTCATTTATAAAACCAAATAGAGTGTGTCACAATAAGACACACTCTATCATTTTATCCATATTCATTTAAGATATAAAAACTTTACAACGGGTTATGGTATTTGTTATAATCTTCGGCACGAAGAAAAAATTACGAAAAAAATCACCCAAGCGGGAGGCGTTGGTAATCAACACCTTCCGCTTGCTTTAAGTGTCTTTTTATAGCAAAATTTACAATCGTCTTATCTCGCCCAATGGTCTCGAACGAACTATATTAAAAAATTAATAAACAATATCATTTTTATGCAAGTGATGATACAAACCCATCAATATATGGTTGATTATTTGTTACTACAGCAAAGGCTTGAC
>Ga0233361_1000049_pt1 | contig 20925 bp, 17 predicted proteins | sample ElkDunMinimDraft_21_FD_180678 | JGI IMG/M metagenome (GOLD analysis project Ga0233361, IMG submission 180678) | Fecal eukaryotic communites from dung pellets of Tule Elk in California, USA - Elk Dung C0 | ecosystem: Host-associated > Mammals > Digestive system > Large intestine > Fecal | place...
GCACCAGCGTGTCACGGTACCGATACAGGTATTCTTCATCTCAGACATGAGAGACTGGCCAAAGCTCTGGTAGTTCCATGTACCGATAGATTGCTCGGTGAAATAGAGGTTCTTCTCTGGGGCTTGTTTGTGAATAGCATCCAATTCCACAGGGCTACCACCATAACTATGGTATGCTGCGCCATCGATATACTGACTAGCTTCTGCATCCGCATAAATCTTAATAGGATATTGCAGTTGATCCTTCTTGCCATCATAATTGTAGTTATGGTCAAAGCAGATAATCTTAGCTTGGATACCCTCGCGTTTGAAAACAGGGCCGAGAGCCAACTTGATGAAGTCACGCTCTTGATCCCAAGGCATGTACAAGGACATAGAGTTACCCCAGTTGAGTGGCTCGTTTTGTGGTGTCACGCTGGTAATCTTGATACCCTCAGCCTCAAAGGCCTTGATCCACTTCACAAAGTACATCGCGTAGTCCTGATAATAGTCAGGATTGAGATAACCACCTACCCATTTGTTGCCACCTGTATAAGGTGCTTTACTATGGATATCGTCCACTTTCATCCAGATAGGGCAACTCCAAGGCGTACCCATCACTTTCAGGTCTGGATTGATTGCCAAGATCTCCTTCAGTACAGGGATAATATAATCCACTTCGTCGGATGTAAGACCGAAATTCTCAATACCCTTGGTATCGCAGCAGGTATAGTCGTAATTGCTGCGAGAGTTGAAGTCGCTACCGCCAATAGGCACGCGCACATAGCCGTAGCCCATACCCTTGTCTGGAGAGAAGGTCTCCACCAGCAGTTTTTGGCGACGCTCTGCAGGCATCTGCATGAGGTTGAACGCCGCAGCACCGGTGATAGCGGCACCAAAACCATCAAACTCCTGGTAACGCACATTAGGATTGAGCGTCAGTGTGCGCTCAGGCGACATATTAAGTCCCTCTATATAATCCTTACCTACTGCCACAAAGCCCATCGTTCCATCCGCAGTGGTGACATAGGTCATCACATCGCGTACTGGAGCAGGCTCTATTGTAGGATTATCATCAGGATTATTAACGGGGGTATTGCAGCCGAGCAATGCGGCCGCAATACCTATAAATAATACATTATTCACTATTCTCATCATTGTGGTGTTTTATCGAATTTTCTCGTATGTAGTGGTAAACTTGTTTTGGTCAAGCGTGATGCGATAGATGCCCTCAAATTCGTCTTGGGTATTAGCTATCCAGTTGCCTGCTTCTGCACCTGTATCGCCATTCACCTTGGTTAAGCCCTCAGGACCTACACCCAGAATAGGCAAACCAATTTGCTCATAGTTGCCACCGGCTTCTTCGCCGCCCCAACCTTTTTGGTGGAAGAACTTGAAGTTGAGCGAACCATAAGTCGCAAAGTCGGCATTCACCCCATTCTTCAGGTATGCAGTGAATTGATATACCTTAGGAGCTACGGTGCGACATGCGATGTATTGTCCCAAGTTATCAAATCCCCAACCACCTTGTACCTTAGGTGTAGCCACTGGCAAACCAAATCCCACACCAGTCATCCACATCACATTAGGATAAATAGCATCCTTCAGTGGTTCTACTACGATGTAGTCTTCTGCAGGCAAGTAATATACTTCGTACATACCCTTCTCACCTAAAAACTTCACCACATTGCCGTTCACCACTTCCATGTAGTCCAAATTATATGCCGTAGCCATATTAGCCACACCACTTACGGTCACCTCCATCGCAGGGTCGAAGAAGATCTTAGCATAGCGATAGGTCTTGCCTGCCACCTCGGCCAAGTCGGCATTCACATCGAGTTTCGATATAGGTTGTGCCACCTTACCGCTGAAATACAGATCAAATGTCAATGGGTTGAATTGGATGGTGTCAATGGTCTCAATCTCGTCATTAGTCAATAGGATTGTGGATGCCTCGCCACTATCAAACTGCTCCTTTGTGATGAGCGAGATCTTGCCATTGAGCATACCAAACACTGGGTAGTTCCAATCAACTCGACCGAACTTCGTTCCTACTACTGCCAGCAGGCACTCATAGGTTTTAGGATAACCCAAGTCGTACAGCACGAATTGATCGTCCTCTAGTTTCATTTGTTTACCTCTATCCTTGGTAGATGGTTTTGGAGGCATCACATAGAGTGTCTCGATAACAGGACGATGACCAGTGCATTCGCTCAAGATATAGTTGGTGGTAGAACCTTCGATATTGGTAGCCGTCAAATACACTTTCACTGGCTCACCCTCTGGCATATTAGGACCAAAAGGCACTGCATAGGTAAAAGTATCGGTGTACAAATAATCAGGGGTACGCACCTCTTCATTAGCAATCACATTAATACCCACGATTACTTTGATAGACAATGTGGACAATGGTGTCTCTTTCTCCGAGACAGTTACCGTGAAGGTGATGCTATCTTCACCATAATTAATTACATTATCGCTCAGTACAGCAGCCTCTACTACAGGATTTCCCTCTGGATACACCTCTCGGAAAGAATCTGGCTGGCAAGCGGTATAGCCTATCGCGATCAACGCAAGGAATAGGACTTGGAATATACGTTTCATATTCTATTGATTATTTGCAGATTAGTACTCAAATTAATAGCCATCATTCTGAACTAGATTAGAATTCTTGTCCAATGCTGTTTGTGGAATAGGCATCAGTTTGTGTGCCTCCACGAATGGACGCGCTTGTGGCAAACGACCCTCATCACGCAGGTTGATACCGTTCATCACATCCAGCAACTTGCCAAAGCGGATCAAGTCAAACAAACGATGTCCCTCCAATGCCAACTCCAAGCGACGCTCGTGTAGGATAGCATCCAACACTGCCTCTTGGCTACCCATCGCTGAAGCAGGTAGGTCAGCCAATTTCGCACGCTTACGAATCGTATTCACCAATGATACAGCGCCATTCAAATCGCCCTGATGCGCCAATGCCTCAGCTTTGAGCAACCAGATATCTGCACCACGCAGCTTGATCACGCTGTTGTATGCCGAACGACATTTGTACATAAATGGATAGTTTTCCGCAGGATAGTAGTTGCTCCATGCGCACTCGTAATACACGATGGTTTGGCTGCCACGCTCGGTGTCACCCTCTTTCTCAAATGCGCGGATCAAGTCACGACTAGGAGTAATCCACTTCGCCCATGTAAATGACTCCTCCCAGTTGGATAGGTTGCGGCCGAACATCCATGTCACCCAGTTGCCACTAGCAGCCGTGTATTGTGCCTCGAGGATAGTCTCCTTGTTATTGCGAGTTGCATCGCCGATATTCTCATCGTATTTCCAGAGGTCAGCATAGTTGTCAGCCAACGCAATACCATCAGCAAACACCTTATCGCTATACTCAATCACCATATCCCATTCGCCCAACTCGGCGTACAACTTAGCCAGCAATGCGTATGCTACGGTCTTGCTCAATACGCGTTTGTCATTAGGATTCAACGCTGGAGCATAAGGAATGGCTTCGGTCAAATCCTTGATTACTTGCTTGTAAGCAGAGTCTTGAGTCACAGGCATTGGGAAGTAGATTGGATACACCTCTTCGATGTTGTCTGCTGTGATATCAGGTGCTTCGGTCAAGTTTAATGGAATATTACCGAACCAGTGTGCCAAATCAAACAGCATCATGCCACGGAAGATCTTTGCCTCGGCCTTCCATTGATCACGTTCTGCTTGCGTCAACGCAGGATCGGGCACTTTATCTATATTAGAGATGATCACATTGGCTTGTGCAATATCCTCCAAATAGCGATCCCAGTCGCGGGCAATATCGGGGTTAGAAGCATCCAATGCGTTGGTCTCTACGGGTACTACCTCTGCACCTGTAGTACCAGCATATGCGTTATCTGTACGCGCTTCACCAAAGAGCAGATAATCCAAATACCAGTGCTCTTGACGATCACGCATAATATTGTACAAGTTCTCATATACAGCCATCATAGCTGCACGGTCTTTGAATTTGATACGGGTGGTATCACTCGTCGAGGTACCCAAGTTAAGCTCCGACTGGTCGGAAATAGGTTCCATATTCAGGTCGCATGACACTAGGGCTACACCCAACGCTACACCTATTATATATATATACTTTTTCATATTCGTTCTATTTATTTACGTTCAACCATCAAAATGCAATATTCACGCCCAATACGAAACTGCGGGTTTGTGGATATGTACCATAATCCAAACCTTGTACAGTTCCTGAGTTACCATATTGATTCACCTCTGGGTCCATGCCTAAATATTTGGTCAATGTGAAGAGGTTTTGAGCAGAGAAGTAAGGTTGCAGACGGGTCATACCAATCTTCTTCATCCAGTCGCCTGAGAACTCATAACCGATGGTCAGGTCTTTCAAGCGGATATAGCTACCATCTTCTATAAAGTAGTCACTCACTTTCATATCGAAACCTGCTTTAGGGATGCTAGTGATCATACCAGGACGACGCCATCTATCCAATACGCGAGTTAATTGGTTCTTTGCGTCGTACATACCCTCTGTCTCGATACGGCTAGCATTGAATACATCGTTGCCATACGAACCTTGCAGCAAGAAGCTGATCGTCACACCATAGAATTGGAAGGTATTGGTCATACCGAAGGTGAAGTCTGGGTTAGGGTCACCCATATAAGTACGGTCATTGGCTGTCACCTCGCCATCCTCGTTGGTGTCCAAATAAATCAACTCACCCGTCTCTGGATTTACACCACCCGTCTTGTAGCCATAGAAGGAGCCCAATGGCATACCTGGAGCATTGCGCACACAGTAGTCTGCCAAGATATCGGTCACTTTAGCATCGTAATATACTTGGCTAGTAGCCAGCTTCTCCAGACGGTTCTTATTGTGTGAGATATTCAGTTGGGTATCCCACTTAAAGTTTTTCTTCACGAAGTTATGCGAAGTAATCGAGAACTCCACACCCATATTGCTCATCTCACCCTCGTTGCGCTGGATGGATGATACGGCTGCCGAACCTGCTGGCAAGGATACCCACATGAGCATATCCGTGGTGTACTTGTAGTACCAGTCAAAGTTAATCGACAAGCGGTTCTTAAACATGGTCCAATCCAAACCTACGTTGGTTTGTGTGGTGCGCTCCCAGGTTAGATCGGTATTGCGCAATGATGATTGGCTGTAGGTAGGCACGGCGTGCTCCTTACCTGTCTCCCACCAGTTTTGGCGGTTGATACTATAGCGCTCCAGATATGCATAGTCGCCTATACCACCTTGGTTACCAGTTTGTCCCCAACCACCACGGATCTTCAAGTCGTCGATCCACTCTACATCTTGCATCCATGGCTCGCCGCTGATACGCCATGCTGCACTCACGGATGGGAAGTATGCCCAGCGATGACCTGGTGCCAAGCGAGATGATCCATCCGCACGGAAGTTAGCGGAGATCAAATAACGAGAATCGTAGTTGTAACTTACACGAGCAAAACCTGACATGATTGCCCATTCGCTAGCACTGGTGCCTGTGCTTCCTGGATCAATCTTATTGGCTGCATTCAATGTCTGAATAGTACCATCTGCATAGTGGCTACCTGCGATATAGGATTGTGTCCACATGGAGTGGGTATAAGAGCTACCCAACATCACGTCCAGGTTATGACCATTCATGCTGGTAGTATAGTTCAGCACGTTATCCCATACAGTCACGAGGTCGGTGCTGCGTGTATCGCTACCCTCACCGTATTGATTACGTCCCCAAGAGGTCTTGTGTGGGTCGAGGAATGAGGTAGAGTTGTTCATTCTCAAGTCCTCGGTGAAAGTAGTAGTGAATTTCAATGAGTGATTGAAGTTATCACCACGGTTGAATTTCTTAGTATCATATAGTGTTACGATACCCTTACCTGTAGCCAACAAGCGGTGTTGCTTGCTAAATTGATTTTTATAACGCTCGATATTCTCCAATGGGTGGGTGATATTGCTCACACCGTAGAAGTTGGTGTAGTAGTAATCAGGATTCTCTGGGTCGTAAATAGGTGCATAGGTAGGGGTATTGATTACGGACAATACCAGACCACCACGGTTAGCACCTGTACCAGAAGAGATGGTACCTTGGTTCTCGCTATAGCCGTATGCCACGTTAGCGCCGACATTCAGCCACTTGGTCACCTCAGCATCCAGAGAAGTGCGGAAGTTGTAGCGTTGATACTTGGTGGTAGGCACGATACCTTGCTCATTGGTATAACCACCCGACATATAGTAGTTGACGCGATCCGTACCACCACTCACCGAGAGTTGGTAGTTCTGTGTCGAACCAGTCTTATAGGTCTCGTCAAACCAGTTGGTCTCATCCTTCAATCCGTCAGGCAATACCACATTGGAGCCCAAATCATCCAGATATTCACGGTATTGCTCGTAATTGAGACTCTCCATACGTTTAGCTACTTTAGTCCAACCGCCGTACATCGAGAAGGTCACATTCATCTTCTCCTTGCTGGCAGCCCCCGCTTTGGTAGTAATCATAATTACACCATTAGCCGCGCGCGAACCATAGATAGCAGCCGAAGAAGCATCTTTCAAGATTTGCATCGTCTCAATATCGTTAGGCGCAAGGAAGTCAATATCCGTCATAGGTACACCGTCTACTACATACAATGGGTCGTTACTACCATTCATAGAGGTTGTACCGCGAACGCGAACCACCATTCCTGCACCTGGCTGACCGCTAGGCTTCACTACGGTTACACCCGCTGCCTTACCTTGCATAGCCTGAGCTGCAGAAGTGATAGGACGTTTCTCTAAATCCTCGGTATCAACAGACGAAATAGAAGTGGTTACGTCTTTACGTTTTTGTGTACCATAACCAATAACTACCACCTCATCTAGCAATTCTTGATCTTCGCGGAGTACGACTACCAAGTTCTGTGCTGCACGCACTTCTTGATCTTGGAAACCAACATAAGAAACGAGCAACAAAGCATCCTTTTCTACATCCAACATAAACAAGCCATCAAAATCGGTAATCGTACCGTTTGATGTACCTTTCTCCAAGACACTTGCTCCTACCAGGGGTTCTCCATTAGCATCTTGCACCTTGCCCGTAATAGTCTGTGGGGCAGCCATGGCGGTGATGCTAAACAACGACATTACACCGAGTGCGAATGTCATGAGCAGGCTACGAAAGCCTTTCTCTGTGTGTTTGTTCATCATAATTTTTTATTATTAATTAGCTTTTAAGGTATTATTCTCATTTACAATCACTTAAAGCACAAAACTCCTTCATGCCCATAAAGAGAATATAAAGTATGACACCATCATACGATGAATCACACATCATTTCGACTGCAAAGATACTACATTTTTTTTTAAAATACAAGAATATTATAAAAAAAATAACACAAAAGTGATATATAAGACTAATAATAACTTATTACCAGAATTAGTAGGTAGCGTTTAAGAATCATCTATAAGCAAAAAAAAATAGAGGTTCATCACCTCTATTTTTTGCGGAGAGAGAGGGATTCGAACCCCCGGAACCTCTCAGTTCAACGGTTTTCAAGACCGCCGCAATCGACCACTCTGCCATCTCTCCTTTGCCGTAGCAAATACGCTCTCTTTCGAAAGCGGGTGCAAAAGTACTACTTTTTTTTGAAATATGCAAATTTTTTTTGCAAGTTTAAGAAAAAAGTAGTAATTTTGTGCCAAAATTTGACATTATTATGTTTTTACACATACTAAAATCGAAAATTCACCGCGTAAAAGTGACTGAAGCCAATCTAGAATACATTGGAAGTATTACGATTGATGAAGACCTTATGGACGCAGCAAATATCTACGCAGGGGAGAAAGTACAAATAGTGGACAACACCAATGGTGCCCGTTTGGAAACGTATGTCATCCCTGGTAAACGTGGAAGTGGTTGCATATGCATCAATGGGGCAGCAGCACATCTTATTAACGTGGGCGATACCGTTATCATTATGGCATATGCCATGATGACACCTGAAGAACAAAAAGAATTCAAACCTGCTATTGTTTTTCCTGTAAATAATCATCTGCAATAATGGCGTTTTTTGACCTCATTCATACAGATAGTTGTTCCGCAGCCCGTGCTGGTGTGGTACATACTGATCATGGGGATATATTAACCCCTATTTTCATGCCTGTTGGCACTGTGGGCACGGTGAAGGGTGTTCAGCGTCGCGAATTAGAAGATGATATCAAAGCACAAATCATTTTGGGCAATACTTATCATCTTTACCTTCGCCCTGGAACGGAGATTTTGCATCAAGCAGGCGGATTGCACCGCTTCGAAGGCTGGAATAGGCCTATTTTGACGGACAGTGGTGGCTTTCAGGTATTTTCTCTGACCGACATTCGCAAGATGACAGAGGAAGGTGTGCAATTCTCTTCGCATATTGATGGTAGAAAATTGATGTTTACCCCAGAAAGCGTGATGGATATTGAGCGTGAGATTGGCGCAGATATCATGATGGCATTTGACGAATGTTGCCCTGGTACAGCCGATCGCCAATACGCTACATCATCCATGCAACGCACACATAGATGGTTAGACAGATGTATCAAACGTTTTGACGAAACACCTGATTTATACGGATATAAGCAACACCTTTTCCCGATTGTACAGGGATGTGTATATAAAGACTTGCGCCAAGATGCAGCCAAGCACTTACGCGATTTGGATCGAGATGGATATGCTATTGGCGGCTTAGCCGTTGGCGAACCTACCGAGGTGATGTATGAGATGATTGAGGTAGTCAACGATATCCTCCCCGAAAACAAACCTCGCTATCTAATGGGAGTTGGTACTCCATGGAATCTGCTGGAGGGAATTGAGCGCGGAGTGGATATGTTTGATTGTGTAATGCCAACTCGAAATGGACGTAACGGTATGATTTTCACCCAAAACGGTGTGATGAATATGCGCAACAAGAAATGGGAGAATGACTTCACAGAACTTGACCCTTGTGGTACAAGCCATGTGGATCACGAGTACACGCGCGCGTACGTACGTCATTTAATACACGCGCAAGAGATGTTAGGACTGGAACTGCTGAGTATTCACAACCTGGCATTCTATCTTTGGCTTGTTGGCGAAGCACGCAAACACATTCTTGAAGGCGACTTCAAGGCATGGAAAGACGATATCACCCCACGATTGATGCAACGATTATAACAATGATTAAGCGCATTGATCGATATATTATTGGCAAATTTCTCGGCACCTTCTTCTTTTCTATTGTGCTGATTATGAGCATTGCCGTAGTGTTTGACCTCACAGAGAAGATGGATGACTTCTTTGAGAATCAAGCACCTCTGCGCGAAATCGTATTCGATTATTATTTCAATTTCGTACCCTATTTTATGAATATGTTCTCGCCTTTGTTCATATTCATATCAGTCATATTCTTCACATCCAAAATAGCAGGCAACAGCGAAATCATTGCCATCTTAGCAAGCGGCGTGAGTTATCATCGCTTAATGCTACCCTATTTCATCAGTGCCCTGCTCCTTTTCGTGCTTTCGTTCTGGATGACGGGGTATGTGATTCCACCCGCCTCCGAAAAAATGCTTACTTTCCAAGACAAATACATCCAACGCTTTTCGCGCGAGAATGCCCGCAACATTCAAATGGAGGTGGAGCCTGGCACAATATTGTATATCGAAAGTTTTCAGAAGCGCACCAATATGGGCTATCGTGCATCACTAGAACATTTTGATGGCAAGAAATTGGTTACGCGAATCACCGCGGACCGTATTCATTACGACTCTGCCTACAATTGGCACTTGGACAAATATGTACGTCGTGATTTCGATGGCATGTACGAGACACTCTCACGGGGTAATCGCCTAGACACAATCATCCCTATCCTACCCAAAGAACTATTCTATACAGCTGAAAACGCCCAAATGATGAGCAACCCCGAATTAAAAGAATATATTGAAACCCAACGCAAACGCGGTTCGGGCAATATCCAAGCCTTCGAAACTGAATGGTGGAAACGTTGGGCAAGTCCAATTGGCGCATTCATCATGACACTATTGGGTGTAACATTGAGTTCGAAGAAAGTGCGTGGTGGTATGGGAAAGAACCTTGGCATTGGTATCACGCTCAGTGCATTATACATCCTATTCTCCACTGTATCAACCACTTTCTCAGTAAATGGCGTAATGTCGCCCTTTATGAGCGTATGGATACCTAACTTTGTATTCTTAGCCATTGGCGCTCTGCTGTATATTCGCGTAAGCCGATGAGTTAATGACTACTACGGGATAGACAGTAGCATTACCATTAGAATATGACAACAAAAAAGCAACTCGACCGAGTTGCTTTTTTGATTGCATATATTGGTTATTATTAAATCCAACGAACGTAGCAGAAGTCCATGCGGTGTGGCAACAAATCGTTCTTAGGATACATACGCAAGCCGAACTTCATACCGCCAGCGTAATCCAAACGATAGTCTGCCTCAAAGAAGAGGTGGCTACCCTCTGCCTTCACGAGGTCAAGTTGCTTAACTTCGTATAGCTTATCGTTGTTGTGAGTAGAGGTGCGGATTGCTACCAACTCAACGCCGATACCCTTATCGTTCAAGCCCTTGGTATCCAACTCTACTGCTACCTTGCACTTACCACCTACGTTAGCTGGCAACTCGGTTGGCTCAAAGATAGAACTTACTACCTCGATGTTATCCCAGTGAGCTACGATATTTTGCTTCCAAGCTACGATGTCCTTAGCAATCTTGTAGTTATCTGCGCCGAGCAAAGCGTGACGCTTAGCCAACTTGTTGTAGAACTTCTCGAAATAGTCATCCATCATACGCTTGGTTGTGAAGCGTGGGGTGATCTTGGTCACAGAATTCTTGATAGTTTGGATCCATGCTGGAGAGTAACCCTTGCTGTTCTTAGCGTAGTACATTGGGATAATCTCGTTCTCAAGCATTTGGTAGATAGTAGCTGCATCCAATTGGTCTTGGTGAGCTTGGTTCTCGTAGGTACGCTTGTCGGTCAATGCCCAACCAGCACCTTCTACGTAACCCTCTTTCCACCAACCATCGAGCACAGAGAAGTTCAATACACCGTTCATTTGTGCTTTCTCACCAGATGTACCAGATGCCTCCAATGGACGAGTAGGAGTGTTCAACCAGATATCCACACCAGAGATCAATCGTTTAGCCAAACGCATGTCGTAGTTCTCCAGGAAGATAATCTTACCCAAGAACTGTGGCATACGGCTGATCTCGATGATACGCTTGATGAGGCCTTGACCACCGCCATCAGCTGGGTGAGCCTTACCAGTAAACAAGAATTGTACTGGACGGTTAGGGTTGTTCACCAATTTATCCAAACGCTCCAAGTCGGTGAAGAGCAAGTGAGCACGTTTGTATGTTGCGAAACGACGACCGAAACCGATGATGAGGTTGTCCGCATTCATCTCGTTCAATGCGCGAACGATACGAGCAGGATCACCCTGGCTCTTCATCCAGTTGTCGCGGAATTGCTCTTTCAAGTAGTCAATGAGCTTTATCTTGAGGCTCATACGAGTAGCCCAGATTTTCTCCTCTGGCATATCGTTGTATGGCGCCCACATAGCGAGGTTAGATTGATCTTTGATCCACTCTTTAGGGAAGATCTCTTTGTAGATAGCTTTCCACTCGCTAGCCGCCCATGTAGGCATGTGCACACCGTTGGTCACATAATCCACGTGCAACTCCTCTTCGAAGTAACCTGGCCATACAGGAGCAAACATCTTCTTGCTCACTTCGCCGTGCAACCAGCTCACACCGTTAGCCTCTTGGCAGGTGTTGAGGGCGAATACAGACATAGAGAACTTCTCGGTGTTGTCTGCTGGATTTTGACGACCCATACCGATGAGGTCAGCCCACTCGATGCCGAGGCGTGCTGGGAATGCGTTCATATACTTGTAGAACAATCCCTCCTCGAAATAGTCGTGACCAGCAGGTACTGGAGTATGGCAAGTGTACAAACCGCTTGCGCGAACTACCTCCAATGCTTGTTGGAAGTTCAATCCCTCTTTCTCCACGAGGTCGAGCATACGTTGCAAGCCCATGAAAGCAGCGTGACCCTCGTTGCAGTGGTAAACATCTTTCTTGATACCCAATTTGTTGAGGGCGAGTGTACCACCCATACCGAGCATGATCTCTTGTTTGATACGGTTCTCCCAGTCGCCACCATAGAGTTGGTGAGTGATTTGGCGATCCCACTCAGAGTTCATCTCGTTGTCGGTATCGAGCAAATAGAGGTTGATACGACCTACAGCCACCTTCCACAAATATGCCTTCACAATGCGCTCTGGGTAAGGAACCTCAATAATCATTGGAGTTCCGTCTGCCTCTTTCACTTGTGAGATAGGAAGGTTAGAGAAGTTTTGTGCCTCGTATTTTGCGATTTGTTGACCTTCTGGAGAGAGTGTTTGTGTGAAGTAGCCGTAGCGATAGAGGAAACCGATAGCGGTCATATCCACGTTGCAGTCTGATGCCTCTTTCAGGTAGTCACCTGCCAATACGCCAAGACCACCAGAGTAGATTTTGAGTACTTGTGTCAAACCATACTCCATGGAGTAGTATGCTACGCTTGGTTTCTTAGGATCTTTTGGCTCGTCCATATATGCACGGAATTCTGCATATACGGCGTCCAACTCCTTCATAAACGCTTTGTCCTTGCTGAGCTCCAACATACGATCATAGCTGATAGTATTGAGCAATACAACAGGGTTAGATTGCGCTTGGTGCCAAGCATCGATGTCAATTTTACGGAAAATGTTTTTTGCTTCAGAGTTCCAAACCCACCAGAGGTTGTTAGCGATCTCTTGAAGTTTGCTGAGGTTCTTTGGCAGATTTGCATGAACATTCAAATCTGTCCAATTAGGTTGATTGGTGTTACTTACTTTAATAACCATAATTGTAATTTTTATTCTTTTTTGTACTTAGTATTCAAAAAAACATGCGCACGTGCGCACAAAAAGCGCTGCAAAGGTACAACATTTTTTTGACATATGCAATACTCTTGCGATTTTTCAGTTCAATCCTGCCATATAAATCTCCGCAATCGGTTGCAGGCTCTCCTAACCAACCACTTTTTTACTCCATTTTTCCTACCCCTTATGTATTTTGTATTTCTCCCATTATCACCATTTCTTCCCTTGCCTTTTCCTTATCAATTACGTGAAGGAGTGCGACGGAACGCACTCCGAGTATTGCGCCCGAAGAGTCCCCACTCTGAGGAAATAGCGCAATACATAGAATGGCGCGACCTACGGGGTCCCCGACCAATTTCGTGAATTGGTGGGGTGTTGAATTGCGGTCACGCAGCCGTATGGCTACAGGGTAGTACCGTACAGGGTAGGTACGACCGCCCATATTCGTAGTATTGACACATTTTTTTATGTGGAAGTAAGGGCTAACCTTAATCTTTCCGCTGTCAATTACGTACCATATACGTATGATACACGTAAGATAATCGGGTTGTTGACCTAAGAATGCCCCATCTCCCTCCTATCGTCCTCTTACCTTCATCCTGCCTTCTATATGCTTCTTTCCCGCTATCTTTCTCGAAACCACCTCGTTAGCACTCCGATACCACTCTGTTACCACTGTATCACCATCCAATACTTTCCCCGTACCAGGCTCCCTATCCTCCGCTCGACGGATTCCCGTCTCGCGAGTCCCGACTCCCAATACCCGCCACTTGTCTTGTGCTCGGCGATAACCCGCCGAGTAAAAAATCGCACTAAAATGCGATTTTTCTTGCAAATGCGCAAATTTTGTTGTACCTTTGCAGTCGCAATCCGCATAATCGGTTTGCAGACATAAATAAAAAGCGTTTATTAGCGCTTGTTTTGGAACTATTGAAATCTGGTAAATTTCCTTCCCCCAAGGCAAGAACAGCAATAAATGCTCATTGGTATGTATTCTACCGCGCTGATAGTGCGCGTTGTACATATCAGCGTGGGCGTTATTGTTTATTCTTGGGGAATAGGTTTACCAGAACCTCAATAGTTAAGAATAAGCAAAAGTAAGGTTCCACGCTTTTTGTATATTTATAGCAATAGGGCATTTGGAGCCAATGTCCCAAAAGACATGTCAGTTTATGAAAAAATTATTCGCCTTGGTAGCATTCCTTTTTGCTACACTATTATCTCACGCTCAAATCACATTGGAACACACACTAACCGATTTGCAGGACGGCATCAGTTCATATAATTTTGGACGCAATGTAAAAGTTTTTCCGTTAGTTGAAGAATTTTATCCTTTTGTCATCGGTGGGGATTATCTTATTCTAACCGAGTTTGCTGATGATGGTAATGCACAATATGATCCGACTGTTTTTACCAATGTGTATAATTTAAACGATTATTCGTTAGAGTTTTCTGTGAATGTAGAACAAACATTTGGACGAAACACATATAGAGGACCATATTTCATTGCCAAAAATATTTTCACTACCGATTCTAAGTTTGCTTATATTTGTAGAACAGTAACCGAAGTTGGTTACTATGGAGACCCAAGAAAAGGAGAAATTAAGGTCATCTCTCAAGATGGCAACATTCTAATATCTATGCCATATACTTGTAAAAACTATGCTAGTATTGACCAATCTTTTTGCTATTTAGTAAAAGTTGGTGAACGATATAAATTAATCGTAGAGAACAATCAAGATGATGATGGCAAATATGATTATGATATTTATACTCTCCCAGGTAATGGCGAAGCTACAGCGATTAACGAAGTTTATGCTCCTCGTCGCAATGCTCGTAAGTATATCCACGATGCTCAAGTGTTAATAGAGAACGAAAAAAACACCTATACCATACAAGGTCAAGAAATAAAATAATGCTATAAAATAAGTATTCGCAGTTTATTTCAATACAGCTAACTTACCTCTCATTCACCTCGCTACTCTCATTTGGTAGCGGGGTGAGTTTTTTATATGCTCGTATTCAAGCGCTCCTTCAGCAAGGGGAATAGAAAACGGAAAGGTAAAAACTGAAAAGCCACCGCTATGACACAAATAGGACACAGATATGCTACAGTGGTCGCGAAGTGGTCACGTAGCCCGAAGGGAACTTGAAAAAATCCAGATAAAATGCCGTTTATGTGATTCATCAACTATAAATCACATACCCTGCCACACCCGCTAAAACTATCAATAAAATCGGGTGAGAGAGCAGGTTGATAAACTTCTTAAACACTTCAGCACTTTTTTTAGAAACGCCTGCCGTGTTCTTCAAAAACATCGGCAAGAGAGTAAACAAACATACAACCCCGAAGATCAACCAACTCTTCCAATCAATAAAACTGACAGAAGGCTGACCAACAGGCTTCATCAGCAGCAATGCAGCCGCAGCAATCATTCCCAATACCGAAAGACGCAACATCTGCATGGTGCGAGTGAAATAAATATTATGCTGAAAACGAGTACTGATAACAAAATACACCTTACAAAGCGACAGCATGATAATCAAACTGGGAATAACAATTGCCACAGTAGCCAGCAAACTACCCCACACGCTGCCCGTAGCTGTATAACCCACATATGTGGCGCAGTTGATACCTATCGGACCAGGAGTCACTTGGCTGATAGCCAAGATATCGACAAACTCCTCTTGGGTCATCCAGCCATGTACCTCTATCTCGTGTTGAATAAGTGAGAAGATAGCTAATCCTCCACCAAAACCGAACAATCCGATTTTCAAGAAGCTCAAAAATAGTTGCAGGTATATCATTTTTGTTTAGTGTTTAGAGGACGGCTGCGCCTACTGTTTAGTGTTTAGAGGATTTTCGTTCTTTGAGGTAGGTGTATAGTAGGGTTGCTACGACGGTAACGAAGATTATCCATACAGGCGACAACCCACCCAACCAAATTAGCAACGCACCCGCAATAGGGATGATAGCCGTTGCCCAAGTAATCTTGGCGCTGTGCGCCATCTTGCAGAGCGGAGCAGCAATCAGAGCCACTACCGCAGGGCGAATACCTTTAAACACTGCCTCTACAGCAGGCAAATCCTTATAATCCTGAAACACCAGCGCTATCCCCAAGATTATCAAGAACGAAGGCAATACCGCACCCAATACGGTGGCTATCACACCACGCCATCCGCCAATACGCCAACCAATGAATATTGCCGAATTCACCGCAATCAATCCCGGCGCAGCTTGTGCCAAAGCAATCATATTCAGAAACTCCTCACGATCAATCCAGCCCTTGCGCTCCACCACCTCATGCTCAATCATAGACAACATCACATACCCTCCACCTATCGTGAAGGTACCAATCTTGAGGTATGTCCAAAAGAGCTGGAGATAGCGCATTATTTCTTCTCCTTGAGCTCTTGCTTGATGAATTTCACCAGCATATTGATAGCAGCATTGTTGTGTCCGCCTTGAGGAATAATTACGTCCGCATAACGTTTGCATGTCTCAATAAACTGCTCATGCATAGGCTTGAGTACACGCTGATAACGCTCCATCACTGCCTCTACAGTACGTCCACGCTCCACTATATCACGTTGCACAACACGAATCAGACGATCGTCTGCATCTGCATCCACAAAAATCTTCAAATCCATCTGCTGGCGGAGATGATAATCGCGCAATGCCATAATTCCCTCTACGATAATGATTTCGCGAGGCTCAACATGGATAGTCTCCTTCTGACGCGAAGAGGTGATGTAGTCATAGATTGGTTGCTCTACGGCGTGACCTTGCTTCAGTTGCTCAATATGCTTTGCAAGCAATGGCCACTCAAACGCATCAGGGTGATCGAAATTGATGTTTTGGCGCTCCTCCGCAGGCACATCACTACTATCCTTGTAATAGGAATCCTGAGGAATAACCACTACTTCGCCTTTAGGAAGGCGCTCTATCAGTTTTTTGACTACCGTTGTTTTACCCGAGCCAGTACCGCCCGCTATGCCAATGATAAACATGGGACAAAATGAATTTTGGATAATAAATAAGATTTTTCGCTGCAAAGTTACTACATTTTTCGCAAATATGCAAATTTTTTCGTACCTTTGCAGCCTAAAACATTTTCAACAACATGAACAATCATTTTATCGTTATCGCAGAAGCTGGTGATTTTATTGGCGAACAAAAACTTATCGCACAGCACCTACAAGGAGAAATGCTTGATGGTCAATGGCATATGACCGACGACACCGTATGGGACATCATCGTCACAGGCGTTGGAGCAATCAATGTATTACATACCTTGCGCGAATTACCTCGCGATGCCCAAATTATCAATATCGGCTATGCTGGCAGCGCGAATTATGCCATTGGTTCAATCGTGAGCGTTACAGAGGTGCGTTTGAATCACCCTTGCGTCACATACCCCGAGCCCGAGTTGCACCTATCACCTATCGCCGATAACTATTTGCGAAAGCCACAAGATTGCCTACACTCCGTTTGCTACAGCAACACCGATTTTGTTTTGCAATCCGACTACCAAGATTGTGTCTTCGATATGGAGCTGGCATATATTGCAGCCATGGGATTCACACATCTATCTTCGCTTAAAGTTGTTAGCGATAATCTCAGTCTGCATGCCTATCGCGAGGTGGCTGCGGGTGTAGAATAATCTACACTTCCGTATGCTCTCAGCAAGGGGAAAACCTGCTATTTTCAGTTAAAAAAGTAAAAAAAGTATGAAAATATTTGGTCATTCCAAAAAAAAGCAGTACCTTTGCACCCGATTTCGAAAGAGATATGTATCGCGGAGTAGAGCAGTGGTAGCTCGTCAGGCTCATAACCTGAAGGTCGGTGGTTCGATCCCGCCCTCCGCAACAAGACGAAAGCCATCCAATAGGGTGGCTTTTTTGCATAAAATGCCATAGATGGTTGCATATTCCAGAAAAATATACTACCTTTGCGCAGAAATGCGAAAGGTTTGGATACTCATAATGCTGTTGGTGCCCACAGTCACATGGGGAGAAGTTCTGCCCGACTTTGTCATGCCGTCACATGAGATGGATTATGTGGATTCGGTACAGTTGCAAGTGAGCAACAACGATACCTTCTACCTCGCACATATGCACGAGATTTGGGTGTACCCAAAGATGGTATTCAAAAACAAACAACAGGAACGTTTCTACTGGAAAACAGTCCGCGATGTTAAGAAAACCCTACCCTTTGCCAAACTGCTAACCAAAGAGATGGAGTATGCCGACGAACAGCTCGCCAAGATTCCTGATGTAAAACTGCGAAAGAAATGGTGGAAACAACACGAGAAATATCTCTTTAAGAAATACGAACAACATTTCCGCAAGATGACTGCCTCGCAAGGACAAATGCTCATGAAACTCATGGATCGAGAAAGCGACCGAACCAGCTACGATATCATCAAGCACTATCGCGGAAAAGCAAGTGCAAATTTCTGGCAGTTCATCGCTAAACTATTTAAGAACGACCTCAAAGAAGAATACGATGCCTTGGACAAAGATAGAATCGTAGAACGGGTGATAAACCTCGTAGAAGCAGGTCAGTTGTAGTAGTTTTAGTATATTTTTTATGCTTTTCATGCGAAAAATGCAAATTGTACATCGTAAATTTTGTAAATTGTAAATATTTTTGTACCTTTGCAAACTCATTGGGTTTTTGCGACTCGAGAACAAGCGCAAAACGCTTAAAACATTTAGAACCTTTAAAAACTTTTAAAACAATAAATTATGTACGTACTATTAACTATTTTGATTGTAATTGCAGCAGTATTGCTCACCCTTTTGGTGTTGGTTCAAAACAGCAAGGGCGGCGGTTTGGCTGCTGGTTTCTCTAGCGGAAACCAAGTGATGGGTGCTCCTAAGACTGCTGACTTCTTGGAGAAAGCAAGTTGGACTTTGGCTGCTATTATCATCGCATTGAGCATTCTCGCAGTTGGTTTCAACAAGAGCCAAAATGCGACTACAGAAGAAGGTAGTGCTATCACCGAGCAAGTGCAAGAGGCTTACGAAGCTGAGCAAGCTGCTCAAGCAGTACCTGAGTTTGAGACTGAGGAAGTCGAGGAAGTAGCAGAATAATCCCTACTCACAATTCTAAAACAGATAGAGAGGCAGACGTGCCTCTCTATTTGTTTTGATGACAATCTAATCCAAAGAAATTTATTTTTTCAGGATAAGCGAAGTAGTTAGAGCATGTTACAGTCTGTATTTTGACCTATAAACCAAAATAAATTCCTTATGGATCTATATCTATAGAAGAAAATAGTGAAAAGTTTATGGTGTGAAAGCAGCACAACTATTTAACGAAGAAACTATTGCTAAACTTTCATACGAAGAAATCGCTAAAATCGTATCCTAAACTTGTACCTTTGTTTATTCTGCACGAAGCTATAACAAAGAGGAAATGTCGTTGTTATCGGTAAGTGGGTATATCAAAAAAATAAAACTTACGGAAACTCAAATATATCAAACCGCCTCCCTGCATGCAGAGAGGCGGTTTTTGAATATAATCTTACTGCGAGATTAGAATTCGTTGAGTTCCTCTTGGCGGAGTTGTGCTTCAGCAGCAGCTGCTGCACGTGCTGCTTGGATGGCAGCATACTCCTCAGCGTTGTGTACGCTGATGTGTTGGAAGTCACGAAGACCAGTACCAGCAGGAATCAAGTTACCGCAGATAACGTTCTCCTTCATACCATCGAGGTAGTCCACCTTGCCTTGGATAGCAGCCTCATTGAGTACCTTGGTGGTCTCTTGGAAGGAAGCTGCTGACATGAAGGACTTGGTAGCAAGCGCAGCACGAGTGATACCTTGGAGCACTTGGCTTGCGGTAGCACACATTGCATCACGAGCAACCACGAGCTTCTTATCCTTACGACGGAGAGAAGAGTTCTCATCGTGGAGGCGGCGTGAGGTAACGATTTGACCTGCTTTCAAGGTCTCGCTGTCGCCAGCATCAGTTACCACTTTCTTGCCCCAGATACGGTCGTTCTCCTCCAAGAAGTCGATCTTATCTACGATTTGTTTCTCAAGGTAGCGTGTATCACCACCATCTTGAATCTCAACCTTACGCATCATTTGGCGAACGATAATCTCGAAGTGCTTATCGTTGATCTCCACACCTTGCATACGGTAAACAGATTGTGCCTCGTTGACGATATAATCTTGTACCGCGGTAGGACCTTGGATAGCGAGGATGTCGTCTGGAGTGATAGCACCGTCAGAGAGTGCTACACCAGCGCGTACATAATCGCCCTCTTGTACGAGGATTTGTTTACCTAGTGGGATGAGGTAAGATTTCACCTCGCCGAGTTTGCTGGTGATAGTGAGTTCGCGGTTACCACGTTTGATACGTCCGAAGGTCACCTCACCATCGATCTCAGCCACAATAGCAGGGTTAGATGGGTTACGTGCCTCGAAGAGCTCAGTAACACGTGGGAGACCACCGGTAATATCGCCTGCGGTACCAAACGAACGTGTTTGAGTAAAGAGCGAATCACCCACTTTCACCTCAGCACCATCCTCGTGAACGAGCAATGCCTTCACTGGGAGGTTGTAGGTACGCAAGATATTGCCCTCAGCATCTACGATGTGAGCAGATGGCATCTTGGTCTTATCCTTGGTCTCGGTGATAGTCACCTCTTTCTTACCTGTTTGGTCATCGATCTCGGTCTTAGCGGTAACGTTCTCAATTACATCTTCGTATTGGAGACGACCTGCTTGCTCGATAATCAACGCTGCCTTATATGGATCCCATTCGCATACCTTGGTACCCTTCTCGTAAGACTCACCTGGAGTGATGAAGAGTTTGGAAGCATAAGGGATATTGAAAGTAGTCAATACAACACCTGTGTTCTCGTCCACAAGACGCATCTCATTCAGACGGCTGACAACAATCACTTCACCTGCTTCGGTAGTGATAGTGCGCAAATCGTCGATCTCAATGCGACCATTAGCAGGGATAGCGTAGGTGTTTTGA
>Ga0233361_1000050_pt1 | contig 20866 bp, 18 predicted proteins | sample ElkDunMinimDraft_21_FD_180678 | JGI IMG/M metagenome (GOLD analysis project Ga0233361, IMG submission 180678) | Fecal eukaryotic communites from dung pellets of Tule Elk in California, USA - Elk Dung C0 | ecosystem: Host-associated > Mammals > Digestive system > Large intestine > Fecal | place...
AGAAAAATCTTCGATGGCAAGTCCGCAATGGACATGGCAAAAGCTTTCGGAATGAATTTTACCGACTTAAAACACTAACAATGCATTTTTTTCAAAAAGCGTCGCATTTGAACTTGCAATTCACGCAATTAAGCATTGGCATTTTGCGCCTCGGTCTGTAGTGGCGAAGAAGGGGGATGCGGAGCTTGCGGGAGGGGTGCGGGCCGGGCAGGCACAGGAGCCGGTTGCTCATTCTGCGCAGCGGGAGATTGGGGAGCTTTCTGCTTGGCAGGAGGGGACTCCACAATTCCCTCAAAAGCCTTGGGGAAAAATGCCTTGGCAGGGGCTTCTGCCGCTGCTATACCCTCACGCGTGGGCTGCACCCCGGGCACCCCATCAAAATTAACCCCGCGGCGGAAAATCTCTTTATCCACTCCGAATACCATGTAGCGGTGCACCTCGTAAGCGGGTTCTTGGCACTCCACCTTGGATTCCAACACCGTAAAGGCCGCACTGTACCCGGCTCGCTGCAACATAGCCTGCATGCGCGGGGTGTGGTAGCCCCCGGGGTAACAATATGTGGAGCAGCGGCCATACAGCTTGCGCAGTTTCTCACCGGATGTTTGGATTTCGCGCACCACTTGGGCGTGGTAGGCATCGGGTTTTGCCTCCAAGCGTTTCCAATCTCTGGGGTACAGGTGATTGCTGGAATGGCTACCGATGGTGGCACCATGCTGAATCATCTCGCGAATCATCTCATGCGTCATGGATGCACCACGCACGTTGATATATCGCGTGTACAAAAAGAGCGTGAAGGGGTAGCCATACGCGCGCAATACCGGGAAAGCATCCGTGTACACGCTTTTCCAACCATCATCAATCGTGATGAGCACGCAACGAGCGGGCAACATGCGCGAGCCATGGCGCCATTCCAAGAAATCCTGCATGGAGATGACCGCAATGCCCGCATCGCGGATATACTGCATCTGCTGGCAAAACTCGGCGGTGCGCATCAACATCTCGGTGGGGCGTTTGCTGTTGCTAAAATTATGATAGCCCAGCACAGCCACGCGTGTTTCCTCTCGGGGCACGAGGGGTTGCTCGAAACGGGAGGTCACCCAGTCACCATCGGGAGTGCGGCGCCCCAACTGAGCATAGGTTGGCTCAACCTCGGGATAATCGTACTGCCCCACCTGCGGCACCACCTCTTGAGCGGCGGGTATCGGCGACTCCTCAGTATCCGGCACCACAGAATCCGGCAGGTGTACACCCTGCAAATCCGCAGGAGTGGAGGCATCTTCCGCTCCTGCGTAGAGCGGAGTTGGTGTCCACGCCTCCGCAGACATCGCCTTCGGTTCCCCGGTTTCCCCATAGGCGGGCGCAGCTATCATCAGCCCGGAGGCTACTAAAAATGCCAGTTTGTGCAACATGAATCTTAACGCCCCGGCACCATTTCAAAGGTGAACCCTTTGAGATATTCTGTTTCAGGAATATTGAGCAGCACCGGGTGGTCTACGCTTTGCCCGTGGGCTGCCACCATGCGCAGCGTGCTGTGCCCATCCACCGCAGCCTCGGCAATCGTCTGGCGGAACAGGGGCGCACTCACGTGGTGCGAGCAGCAGAAAGTAGAAAGCAAGCCGCCCACGGGTAGCATCTGCATGGCGCGCAGGTGTATTTCCTTGTAGCCGCGCATGGCCCCGTTGAGGCTCTTCTTGTTGCGAGTAAAACTCGGCGGGTCAAGTATGATGAGATCCCACTTAGGATCTGCACCTTGGCGCACAGCGTCGCTCTCGCGTTTCAGGAAATCAAAGGCATTTTCAGCAATCGCTTCCACCTCCACACCATTCAATTCCGCATTGCGGCGCACAGAGGCAATGGCATCTTCCGAAATGTCTACTGCGGTCACGCTGGCAGCGCCGGCCTTGGCACAGGCGAGGGCAAAGCCGCCTTGGTTGCAGAAGCAATCCAACACGCGGCGACCACGTGCCAAGCGAGCGACATCGCGATAGTTCTGCAGCTGGTCCAGATACAAGCCTGTTTTCTGCCCGGTTGCCAAATCAACCATGAACTTGATGCCTCGGCCTGTGGCCTCGAAAGGAGCGGGCATCTCTCCGTATGCCACATAGGTTTCGGGCTCTATGCCCTCTGCCAGCAACATGGGAGAATCGTTGCGCACGATAATGCAAGCCGGCTGCAGCAAATCACCCAAAATATCACGTATCAATCCCAAGCGCTGGTACATGGCCAGCGTGAGGGTCTGCACCACCAGCACATCGGCGTAGCGGTCCACAATCAATCCGGGCAAGCCATCGCTCTCGCTCCACACCAAACGCACCAAGTTTTCGCCGGGAAGCCAGCGTTCGCGCAGCATGGCGGCTTGGGAAATGCGGCGTGCAAAGAAATCGCGGTCCAAATCCTGCTTACGGCGAGAGAAGCGCCGCGCCACAATCTGCGAGTGCGGATTGTACATAGCAGAGCCCAAATAATGATCACGCTGGTCTTTCAGCAACACCACATCGCCGGGAGACGGATTGCCGAACACTGTCCGCACTTCCGTACCGTATACCCAGTCATGTCCATGAAAAATACGAGCTTTGGGAGCTATGATAAGTCCTGCCATAACGAGCCAGACCATACCGCAAACAGGCCTTGCAGTCAATGCTAAAAGCGCTCAACAAGCTGATTCTTGGCTTCTAAACGGATGAATGACGGATTTAGACCAAGTGCACAGCATGCCGCACAGCAGCAAGTGGAGAAAGCTCATTTGCCCGGTCTTGACACAGCCCCCACGTTGGGGCTACAATGCGGCATGCGCCGCTTCAAACTTCTCTTTCTGCTCCCACTTCTCATCCTGCCGTTTCTCTTCATCTTATCAGCAGATGCGGAAACACTTACAGGGAAGTGCATAGCCGTATCAGACGGCGATACCGCCACGATACAAACCAAGGAGGGGGAGCGAATCATTGTGCGTTTCCAAGGCATTGACGCCCCGGAGAATGGCCAGGAATACGGGCCGGAATCCAGAGAGAAGCTCACCGGTCTCATCTTAGGGAAAACGGTCAAAGTGGCCGTCATTGGGAAAGACCACTACAAGCGCACATTAGGGCATGTGTACTTGGGCAAGCGCCGCATTTGCACAGAGATGGTGGCGGGGGGATACGCATGGCATTATGAGCGCTATGCCCCCGATGATGGCGAACTGGCCAAAGCCCAGCGCCAAGCTCGTGCTGCTCGCAACGGGTTGTGGAAGCACAAATCCCCCCTTCCCCCGTGGGAATGGCGCAAAGCGAAGCGAGAAGCCACCGGCGGCAAGGCCGAACGCCGCTCCACCCCGGCAGATGGCAAATACTGGGTATCCAAAGCAGGCAAAATTCACAATGAGAGCTGCGAGGCTTACGGCATCTCCCAAAGCGGCACCTATACCAACAATCCGCAAGGTGTCAACTGCAAGGCATGTGGTGGCACGGGGCGTTAAGGTACGTTCCCCTGCCCTGCCACGTGCAGATAGCATTCCGGCCCGTGGGCTCGGAGCACCCCCACAGCCTGCATCCATGAATACATGGTGACAGAGCCCACAAAGCGCATCCCGCGGCGTTTCAAATCACGCGAGATGGCATCCGACACCGGGGAACTCACTCGTTTGTGGTAAGGTTCATCCAAGGGGGGCTCCCCCACAAAAGCGGCTATATACGCAGCAAAGGAGCCAAACTCTGCCTGAATGTGCAAAAACACGCGGCTGTTGGTAATGGCAGCTTCAATCTTGCCCCGGTGGCGGATGATACCGGTATTCTGCATCAACGCGGTCACTTCCTTTTCAGCAAATTGAGCCACTTTTTCCACCTGAAAATCGGCAAACGCAGCGCGGAAAGCCGCCCGCTTGTTCAACACACATTCCCAAGACAGCCCCGCCACAAAACTTTCCAACAGCAGCATCTCGTACAGATAAGCATCCTCACGATGCGGCACCCCCCACTCTGTGTCGTGATAGTGCACGTAGAGTGGGTTGTGCTCGTTCACCCAGCGGCAACGCGATCGTGGCGTGGCATCCTGCATCACCCGCTCAAAGGCTCTGCTGCAAAATACTGCGCACCTCTGCCGTGGTGAGGTCGGGCTTGTAACCGCCACGCAGCAGGAACGTGCCCTCTGCTATGCCATCCAGCATCTCCTCGGTGGCTCCCAGCTCGCGCAAGGAAAGCACTAAGCCGATTTCCTGCATCCAAGCGCGCATACAATCCAAGCCCTCCAGCGCGATTTCTTCCTCACTCTTCCCCTCTGCATTCACCCCCCACACCGCTTGGGCAAAGCGCTTGAACTTAGCCAAGCCCATGGGCAAAATGAAACGATAGTAGGGCAAAGATACAGCAGCCAAGGTCATACCGTGGGTGGCATCGGTATAGGCCCCCACGGACTGCCCCATCATGTGCACCATCCAGTCGGTTGTCTTACCCTTGGAGATAAGGGTATTGAGCGCCCAGGTCGCCGTCCACATGATATTGCTACGGGCCTCATAATCCTGCGGATTGCGGGCAGCCACGCGGCTGGCTGTAATGAGCGAGCGCATAAGCCCCTCTGCCATATAATCGCTGGTGTTATCATCCGTACCGGAGAGATATTGCTCCAAGATGTGAGACATGATATCAAAACACCCGGCCACCATCTGATAGCGCGGCAGCGTGAGGGTAAGCTCCGGGTTGAGGATGGAGAAACGGGGGAATACGCGGTCATCAAACACGCGCCCGATTTTGCGCTTGATGGCATGATTCGTGATGACAGAGCCGCCATTCATCTCGCTGCCCGTGCCGGCCATGGTCAGCACACAGCCCACGGGGATGATGGGATTATCCACCGGGGCCATGCGTATGTAGTATTTTTCCCACGGGTCATCCGTGCACCAAGCCGCCACGGACACCGCCTTGGCATAGTCGCACACGGAGCCGCCGCCCACCGCCAAAATGAGGTCGGCCTTGCAATCGCGGGCTCGCTGCGCCCCCTCTGCCAATTTTTCCACGGTGGGGTTGGGCATCACACCGGGGTCTTCGGTGATTTGCTTGCCCGCAGCCTGCAAGATGGCCACAATTTTATCATACAAGCCGCTTTTTTTGATGGATTGCTTGCCATAGGTCAGCAAGACGGACGGGCCGTAATGGCAGAGCTCCTCGCCCAGCTTATCCAGCGAAGCGGGGCCGAAATGCAAGCGAGTCGGGTTGGAATAAGTGAATGTACCGTTCATAATAGGATTGCGTTTTTACGTGTTCAGATTAAACTTGGGAGCCCATTTGGCGGGCAGCTTCCAAGGCGGGATGCCCTACGATGGTATTCTGCTCATACACACCACCGGCAAAGACCTGCCCGGCCACGCGGGCTTGCTCAAAGCACTCCACCCAGCCGCCAAGGCCCTTGAAGGCGCGCTCGGGGGTCGCGGCTTCATCCTCTGCGGCGGTGGCAAGCAGGTAAATATCGCGGAACTTGTAGGGCGCACTATAAATAGACACCGTGCGGTCCAAAAGTGTCTTTAGCTGGCCGCTCATTTCATAAAAATAGATAGGTGTGGCAAAGGCCACCACATCGGCCTCCTGAATCTTGCTGATGATGGCGGGTGCATCATCCGGCGCCACACAGCGCCCTGTCTTTTGGCAGGCATAGCATGCCGTGCAAAAGCGTATTTCTTTCCCCTTCAGCGAGATAGTTTCCACGGCATGCCCGGCAGCTTTTGCACCCTCGGCAAAGGCCGCAGCCAAAGCATCCGAATTGCTGTGCGCGCGCAAACTTGAGCTTATAATCAGGACGTGTTTCATGGTATCAATCAGCCCTTGTATTGTAAGCCGCAAATAGTGCTTTCGTCAAACCTATTTTCTGTTGAGTTGCCGCAAGTGACAATTTTGCCATTTTCTTCAAGGCGGTATCTTCACAGTCGAACACTTGTCTCCGTCTCACCGGAGTGCATAATGAAAGCAACAAACACAAACTCTCACACATCCATGCAACGCGCAGATAATACATTTCGCTTCTTTTGTTTCGCATGCGCCGGTATCGCGGGGCTACTCATGGCCGCAATCTTCGCGCAGCTTCTAATACACTCGACAGAAACCTGGGAGCATTTTGGGGCAGCTTTTATCTGGAGTTGCCAGTGGGATCCGGCACAAGATGATTACGGAGCACTCCCCCACATTGCAGGCACATTGCTGACCACGGCCATTGCCTTATTGTTGGCCATACCTCTCGCCTTTGCCAGTGCCTTACTCACCTCGGAATCGACCGGCTGGCTTAACAAGGTGTTGAGCCAATGCATTGATTTATTGGCGGCCATTCCATCCGTCATCTACGGCATGTGGGGGCTTTTTGTGTTGGTGCCCATCATGCAAGACTATGTTCAACCGTTTTTGGCACAGGAGATGGGGCTCATCCATCTCCCCGGAGGCGCCTGGTTGTTGGGAGAAGATGGCTACGGCAGTGGGTTCGGCTTTCTCACCGCCGGCATGATTTTAGCGCTCATGATACTCCCCTACATCAGCGCGGTCATGCGAGATGTTTTTCATTTAACCCCCGCCATGTTACGCGAATCTGCCTATGGTTTAGGCTGTACCCGCTGGGAAGTCACGCGTGATGTGGTTGTCCGTTATGGAATACGGGGCATTTTAGGGGGTATTTTCATCGGCATGGGGAGAGCCCTGGGTGAAACCATGGCTGTGCTCTTTGTCATAGGTAACATGATGGAGCTCCCCGCCGGGCTTTATTCCAGCGGGACCACCATTGCGGCCACGCTGGCCAATAACTTTGCAGAAGCCATGGGATTGCAGAAAAGTGCGCTGTTTGCATTGGGGCTTCTCCTGCTCCTCATGTGTTTCGCTATTCAATTTGCCTCTCAATACTACCTCAACCGCATCAGCAAATACAGAGGAGAAGCGCTTTAATCCTCTTTTCTCCCACCCTACCCCCCCTTTTTTACATCATATGACAACGCTTCAAAACGCAAGGAAACGTCCCCTCTTCTTCCGCAAGGCTGCAACCACCATTTTGAGTTGCTTTACTTTTCTATCCCTATGTTTAGCCATTAGTTGCATGTGCTGGATTCTCATCACCGTGTTCTCTCATGGCATGTCTGCCATTTCTCCCGGTTTTCTCCTCCATATCTCCAAACCATACGGAGAATCCGAGGGGGGCATAGCCAATGCTTTGCTGGGCACCTTGTGCATCACGCTCGGGGCTATACTCATAGCCGTGCCACCGGCATTGGCAGCCGGCATTTACCTGTCCGAATTCGGCAAACAAAGCCGGGTTGCCATCATGCTGCGTTTTTGTGCCAATGTTCTTATGGGGATACCTTCAATCCTTGTGGGGCTTTTTGTCTATGTGCTACTTGTTGTCAGCACGGGGCATTTCTCCGGTTTTGCCGGCAGTGTAGCACTGGCCATCATCATGTTCCCGGTTATCATGCGCACCACGGAAGACATGTTGAGCATGGTCCCGAACACCCTGCGGGAAGCTTCTCTTGCGCTGGGAATGACACGCATGCGCGCCACTCTCTGCATTGTCGCTCGCAGTGCGAAAAACGGACTGGCCACAGGTATTTTGTTGGCGTTGGCTCGCGTAAGCGGCGAAACCGCCCCCCTGCTTTTCACTGCTATGTTTGCCGACACTTGGCCCACTAGCTTCTTCACCAATCCCACGGCAAACATCCCCGTCCTCCTTACAGAATACACCACCAATTCCCCCTTTGAATCCATGCACAGCCTTGGATGGGGAGCTGCTTTTATCATTACTTTCCTCATCCTTCTTATCAATCTGACAACACGATTATTCTTCCATGAAAACAAACATTAAACTATCAGCCCGTAATATCAATTTCTTTTACGGCAATACGCAGGTACTATTTGACAACAATCTCGATATCCCGGCGAATCAAATCACGGCGGTCATCGGGCCAAGCGGTTGCGGTAAATCCACACATTTACGCATCTACAACCGGATTTTTGAACTTTACCGTAATCAACAAGCCACCGGCGAGGTTTTGCTGGACGGACAGAACATTCTGGATGATTCAGTAGACATTCTGAAGTTGCGCCACCGCATCGGCATGATTTTTCAAAAGCCCACGCCCTTCCCCATGAGCATATTCGACAACGTAGCTTACCCCCTGCGTTTGCATTATAAGCTCCGCTCCAAAGAAATTGCGGAACGTGTTGAGCAAGCTCTGCAAGCCGCCTCTATTTGGGACGAAGTGAAGGATAAACTGCACACAAGTGGTCTGGCTCTTTCCGGGGGACAGCAACAGAGACTTTGCATTGCCCGCGCCTTAATCGCGGAACCGGAGGTTCTTCTCATGGATGAACCCACCAGTGCCATTGACCCCATCGCTACTCTTCGCATTGAAGAATTGGTCATGCAACTGAAAGAACGCCTCACCATCGTCATCGTCACCCACAACATGCAGCAAGCCGCTCGCATCTCCGATACCACGGCTTTCTTTTACAAAGGCCGTATCGTTGAAGTGGGAAACACCGACCAAATATTCACCAATCCTACCCACAAACAGACAGAAGACTACATCACAGGCCGTTTCGGCTAAACACCATCCCTACACAGCACATGAAAGAACACTTCACCAACGAACTGCATCGTCTCCTCCTGCAAATTCAAGCACAGGGCACACTTGTCCACCATTCCATTCAGCAAGCGCTCACCGCCTTTCAAACGGCGGATGAGCAACTCGCACGCCAAATCATCGCTCACGATTCCGTCATTGATCGCGAGGAAATTCGCCTGGAGGAAGAATGCCTCAAAATCCTGGCGCTCTACCAACCCGTGGCTACAGATTTGCGTGTTGTCATCTCCTGCATCAAAATGAACATCTCGCTGGAACGCATGGCGGATTTCGCCTGTCATATTGCGGAACGCGCCATTCACCGAGCCGCAGCCAACACCCCACAGCCCTCCGCTTCTTGTGATTTCACCACCATGAGCCAACTCGTGCTCTCCATGTTACAAGATACCTTGGGGCTTATTGTTTCTGCGGATATTGCGCTGGCTCATACCGTCATCGCCAAAGACGATACAGTAGATTCCCTGAGGAACCAGCATAAAACTGCCGCCCGAAAGGCTTTGGAAGGAACTCCGTCTGACGCAGGCTACTTCATCGATTGCCTGGGGCTCGCACGCGATCTGGAACGCATCGCCGACCTCTGCATTGATATTTGCCAGCAAATCCTCTATCTGCGCACCGGCCACATCGTTCGCCACCATATCAGCTAACAGCTCCGGCAAGCCCCAATCATGATAAGCCTCAGCCCATACCGGGCTGAGGCCTTTTTGATGCCCGGATAGAAAGAAAAATCCGGGGGACAAATTAACCCCGACAAAGCATCAATCGCTCTGCCGGGGGCGGTGTTATGATACGTCGTGTAGGGAGAATCAAAGGTTGGTTTTCACCAAGTTCACAACGTCTTTCGGCAGGGGCACATAATTGAGCTTTGAAGCATCTGCCGAGCCCTTGGTGTAGCACCAGAGGAAATAATCTCGCAGGGCGGCTTTCTTATCAGCAGGTGCATCCTTGCGGGTGAGAACATAGGTCACGCCTGTGATGGGCCAGCTCCCGGCACCGGGTACATTGGTCAGCTCCATGTAAAAACCGGGGGCATTCTTCCAATCTGCTGCGGCTGCGGCGGCAGTAAAGCTGGCTTGATTGGGAGCCACAAATTGGCCGTCAGCATTTTCGAGCTGAGCACAGGCCAATTTCGACTCTACCGCATAGGTGTATTCGGTGTAGCCAATAGCTCCGCGAATCTTGGATACATTGTTGCACACACCGGGATTTTTCTGGCCTCCGATACCTACCGGCCACTTCACAGAAGAGCCCTGCCCTACAGTTTTCTTCCAATCAGCAGAAATCTTGGAAAGGTAGTTGGTGAAGATGAAAGACGTGCCGCTGGAGTCCGAGCGGCGCACAACGGTAATTTTGAGTTTAGGGAGTCTCAACTTCGGGTTGAGCGCCTTAATCGCCGGGTCACCCCAGTTGGTAATCTTACCAAGATAGATACGAGAAAGCACATCTTTGCTGAGTTTGAGCTGGCCATCCTTCACACCGGGAAGATTGACGATGACGACAACGCCGCCGGTGAGCATGGGCACCTGCACCAAGCCGTCTTCATTCTGTTGTTGCAGTGAGAGCGGATTATCTGACCCGGCAAAATCCACCGTACCGGACTTAATCTGGTTGAGCCCCGCACCGGAGCCCACGCTTTGATAAGTCACCGTCGTTCCGGGGTTTTCTTTTGAATAAGTGTACGTCCACTTCTGGTAAACAGGAGCAGGGAACGATGCACCGGCACCCAAAAGAGTCGTTTCCGCCTGCGCAACTGCACTCAGGCATACCATCGATATCAATATATTCTTAAACATAGTCGTATTTTATAAATGAGGTTGGTTATGGGTGATTAGAAATCGAAACGAACGGCAGAAGAAAACTGCCAACCGGTAAAGCCCTTGTTGCCCTTAGCATCAGAACCCTCGGAGTTGAGATACTCCGCGCCTACCATCACCTTCAGCATGTGCGGGTTGGAAGGACATACATAGTAGTTGCAGCCCATATAAAGACCTTGCAACAAGTCACTCGTGCCAGAGTAGGTAGAGTTGGTGGAGTAATAGCGGCTATCAACCTTGACGGCATTACTGCCGGCGGCCAACTGATAGCGCAATACTCCCTCCCAATGCGGTGAAAAGCGGTAGCTGGGCATCAGCACAAGGCCAAATACATTTTCCGCACCTTCAGAGGCATCATACACATTGAACCCGGCCAATGTTTCAGCGAGCATGTTGAATTGGCCCTGCTTGCCTTCCCAGCTGATAGCCACAACATCCTGTGCTCCCGGGCCGGCATATTCCGAACCGCTGTGGGCTTCTCCATCCTTGTGGAAGCTGTGCATGTAGTCCAGCCGCACGCGCCCCGTTTTCCCGGTGGCGCGAGAGATACTCATGCCCAAAGTCATGTTATCATCGCTATTAAACGAGGGCTCCAACCAAGTATTGTCGCGTTGCCCATTCAGCCAGAGGCCGGTATTCCATCCCCACTCGGATTTTTGATCAGCATTACTCGCAGAAATACCATACAGCTTCTCGGCTTTCAGCTGATTCACCAACATGGAACGCTCCAGCGTGATAAGCTTGGCGCTTGAGGTGCGGTACTCTGCCATGTATGCAGGCTTGTGCTTACCGATGCAAAGTGTCACCGGGTCAATATTGGTGGAGAGGGTCAATTCATCCAGCGTACCTTCTGAGCGGGTGCGGTTCCAGCCGGCATCGGAATACTTGTTTCGGGCATCCAATCCGCCGATATTCCATATTCCTTTCAAGGTAAATTGATTGAACAATTTAGCTTGCGCACCCAAGCGAAAACGCCTCCATTCGTTATTGTCGTGTCGATTGCCTTTCACGCGGTCATCGCCGCCGGCAGGGTCAAGATAGCCCCACTGATACTGCCCACGCAGCTTCAAAGTAAACTCTTGGATGTACGGATTCTCCGCATGATCTCTCTTGGCATCGAATAGCTTGAAGCTATCCTTTGCCCAGGCTCCCAGGTTGAATGTAGCCTGAGAGTTTTCGGCTGTTGCATGGGAGAGAGATGCGGTACCTGCGGCAAGAGCCAACGAGATAATGATGTTTTTTTTCATTGTATTCTTTTGTTTGTTGCTGTCCGGAAAGTCGTTCGATTTCCCCTCCGGACGCCTTCAGTAAACACCATCTCTGCACAAATTACAAGAATCTCACGGTGAACGTATTGCCACACACACAATGGCATTTTCGCCACACAAAATGTGTTGCGACAATACACTCTGCACGTGTATATAAATAGCTTTATCCTTTCCCGATTCCGAAAAGGATAATAGCTCCGGGCTCAACCGGAAAACGCAGTTCTACTGCATAAGCTTCAGCAGCTCCTCTACGGACAAAGCATCGGCATTGGCGGAAGCATCGGAAGAAAGAACGGAATCCACCATTTCGCGTTTACGCGAGTGTAACTCCAACACACGCTGTTCAATGGTATCTGTGCATACCAATCGGCAGACAGTGACGGCCTTATCCTGGCCTATGCGGTGCACTCGATCCGCTGCTTGGTCTTCAGAAGCAGGATTCCACCATGGATCGATGAGGACAACGAAATCCGCAGCAGTCAAGTTGAGCCCCACGCCCCCGGCCTTGAGTGAAATGAGGAAGAAATCTGCCTCGCCGCGCTGGAAAGAATCCACCAAATGACCACGCGTTGCCGCAGGGGTGCTTCCGTCTAAATACAAATAGGTAAATTCTTCCTCCTCACACATGTGACGAGCATAGGCCAAAACATCTGTAAACTGGCTGAAAATCAATGCACGGTGACCGCCGGCCCGCAATTCGGAAGCCAGTTCTCGCAATGCTTCCATTTTAGCTGAACTTTTCAGACCACATTCGGGGGCCCCCAATTCCGGGTGGCAGCAGAAGCGGCGCAAGCGCGTGAGGTAAGCCAGCATGCGGAATCGATCCGGGGATTCTTTCATTTCCAATACAGCTTTACGCCTCAATGCCTCGTATAGCGAGCGTTCCGTATCCGACAATTCCACATAATGCACCTGCTCATTTTTTTCCGGTAATTCATCAAGCACCTCTCCCTTGAGTCGGCGCAACACAAAGGGTGAAATAAGCATACGCAAGCGCTGGGGAACATCTTTGAAGCGCGATAAGAACGAACTTCTTGCGCCCAGATAACCGGGGTTTAGAAATTCCATCAGACTCCAAAGCTCCAGCAAATTATTTTCGAGCGGGGTACCGGTTGCGGCAATTCTGTAACGAGCATTTAAATTACGAGCGTATTCAGCCCTCCGGCTCTGGCTATTTTTAATAGATTGAGCTTCATCCAACGCCACAACATTCCACCCTATTTTGCAGAGAGATTCAGCCTCACTCACCAGCAAACCGTAACTACACACCAGCACATCTCTTTCCCCCAGCGTCTCCAGCACCTCCTCGCGCCCGTATTGGCGCAACTGAACCATACGCAGCACCGGAGTGAAGCGCGCAGCCTCGCGCACCCAATTGGAGCATACTGAGGCAGGAGCCACCACCAAACTGGGCCCCTCTGCGGCTTTGGCGAGCAGTAACGTCAGCACCTGTAAAGTTTTGCCCAGCCCCATATCATCAGCCAGGCAAGCCCCCATACCGGCAGATACCAGCTGCATCATCCACTGGTAGCCGGTGAGCTGATAATCTCTCAGATTAGCCCGCAACGAGGCAGGCAATTTGGTGTTGCGGTTGGCTTGCAAAGCATCCCACACTTTATTCACGGGGCGTTCCAAAGCAGCGGGGAGTTCCCCTGTTTTCCGATTCATCGCCAGCAGAGCCATAGCCGCCGGCGGCAACTGAAGATGTTTGCGTACACGCCCTCCGGCCGAAGCTAGCGGCATGAGCATGCTAAGCATATCCGCTTGCTTGAGGATGGATTGAGAGAGCCGCAAAATGTGCGTATCATCCATTCGGATATAAGCCCCCTCTCGTTGTTGTACCAGCTCCAGAAATTTCGTAAATTTTAAGACACAATGCTCATCCACCTGCACATCCCCCCCAATGTTGAGCCAGTGGTCAGCGCCTTCGCCTACTGTTAATTTGAACGATGTTGCCCTGATGGTTTGCAGTGCAAGCGGCTCTCCCTCCGGCCACCGCAATTCCACGTTTTCGCTACCGAAATCGTGCAATTCACACAGCACGGCGTATGATTCCTCAAAATCTGTCGTTTTCCATGTATGCGGCATGCTGAGACAAGCCGCCAAGGTGGGGCAAGCTTTCAGCAACGCACTCATGCGTTTTTTCTCCAGAACCAAATCACGTTTGACAAGAACCTGCTCCGCAGCCCGCATCATCATGAGCTCCCCTTCCCCCTTTCCCGGTATCACCAAGGAGGCATCGGCAAAACACTCTATTCCAAGTGTGCCGGATAGTACGCCGGACTCGCGTTTCAAGCAGGCAACCAGACGCGATGCTGACTCCACTTCCGGCATATTCCCCGCAGCTACGTGCACATCTCCCGTCAACCGAAATGCGTGGGTCAGGGAAGCTAAGGCAGATGCCACTTTATCCCCCTCTTTATCTGCAAGAAGAAGTGTATTTCCCTCTCCGAATTTTTCAATCAGGCGAGATAATTTATCCGTAGCGTCCGAAGGCATGCACAAGCCATATCTACGCTCACCTAAGCGCTCCAAACGTATGTCCGCATAATCTTTTTTCGGCAGCGTCAGCCGCACCCCGCCCTCGCATTTCTTTATTTGCAGGCGGGGCGGCAACAACTCCAGCGAGACATCCCTTTCCACAGCTTCTCCCGATGGGGTTACCCGCAAATGCGGGTGACCGCACAAATGCTCTATGGCTTTGTCCGAAAATTCAAACGTCTCACCATCCCATGAATATCGCCAATGCAGTTCATTCAGAACAGGTTGGTCTTCAGGAACGAGAACATCTGAATACTTACCTTCTTTCAATGCTTCCAAGCCGGCTTTGCGTCCGTCTGTCCATGTTCCCTTACGATTCAACTTACAGAACACGGGTTCAATTTCACGCAACGTACCATTTTTGTTGAGGCGGATATTCCATTCGATGCGACCGTTGTTCTTTTTTGAGTTGGTCTCTTTTCCGGCAGCTACCTCTTGGGTGAAGTTCAGGAACTTATCCAGAATCAGGGCATCCCGACTCATAAATGGTTTTAACCCGGGAATGGGCACCAAGTCACTTCGGCTCTCTATGATGGCTTGCAGCTGCGTGCGCATCTCCGGCATAATCCCGCCATACCCCATCAAAATAGAGGCCATGTACCAAGAATATAAGGTCATCCCGCGCTGATGCCAGGCTATGCAGGCTTCTGCAGCTCGCTCCACTTGCTTAGTCTGCAACTCGACCTCGCCCCCCTCCAACAACGGCAATAGCAACATGCAAAACAGCCCAACGGGAGAGGTGTACAAATACTCTCCATCCCATACATTGCAGGAACAATTCATCAACGCCCGCAGACCAATCTGCATGCTCAACAGAGCTTTGCCATGGCAGCGTATATCCCCATACCTTATGATGGATTCTAATGAACTATACGAAACCTTATTGACGGCATGCACCATGGCAAAAAACGGCATGAACATGACCCCGGAATAACCATAATCTGCCACCAAACGCAACATCCCCCGCAAGCAGCTCCATTTCTTCTGCAATACCCAATTACACAATTTGGTGGCCAACCCCGAAGCCGAAGGCAGATGACTGCGTGCAGCAATTTTTTGAATGGGCTCCCATTGTCCTTGCTGCAAGCATTGAAAAATGATGGTAAAGAGCAATTCTTCATCATTCTCATTTTCGCATATTCCCAAGATTCGTTGCTTATCGGCAAAAAACTCATCTTCTTGGAGTTTACACAAGCTACCGCATAATATATTATCCCGCAGGCACATCACCTGCATAGATTTCGGTTGAGTGAGCGATGGTTCATATTTATTTCCCAGCAAAGAATAATAGTGCACCAATACCTCTAAACGGTGCCAACTTGCGTATGTGAAACGAGAGTCTTCCATCAGACGATAGAGGCTGCCCGCATGCTGTTTCAAAATGGCATAGGCAGATTCATGCTTCCCCAAGACACGCAAAAGGCGACACACATCATACGGTGTTACCCCCTCCGGTGCCTGCGGCAACAAGCGGGAGTTCAAGGGATAATGCGGCTGCCCCCATCTGTCGAAGAAAACAGAAGTATACTGCGAATCCAGTAGAGTTTTTTCCCATTCTGCCACTTGTTGACGAAATGGCGCAAAAGGTGCCGTATTCAACCATTCCGCCAGCCGGGAATAAGACGGTGGGCGAACGACTCTCCAGCGGTGCGATTCCAACTCGAGCACCCCTTTCTCCTTGAGAAGATTAAAAATAGGCTTGTACTCTTTTTCCTTTATCGGCACCGTCCTCAATACTTCTCTGTACTCCTTAAAACGCAAACCGGGAAGCAAAGCCAACAGCACCAGAAGAAGAGCGGCCATATTCTCATGCTCTTTCTTTTTGATAAACTCACGGCATTCATACTCCTCCAATATGAATTGCACTAATTCAGAGCTTAATTCGCTCGGTTCCGGAAATGAAAAATCAGGCATTATTTATTTCTTTTTGCCATTATCTCATATCAGCCCCCCGCGCACAAGGATATTTATCTGAAGCGGTACTTTTGCACAAACTTTTCGCATAGAGATTTGACAAAGAGGCGGGGTGGCGCTATGCTGGGGGCATGTACGAGGAGAAAGCCCTAGCCTATTTTCACCAAGGATTCAACTGCGCGCAGTCCGTGCTGGCCCCCTTTGCGGAGCCGCTGGGGCTGAGCGAGGAGCAAGCGCTGCGATTGGCCGCCGGATTCGGTGCAGGGATTGGGCGCATGCGGCTCACCTGCGGAGCCTTTTCGGGGCTCACACTAGTGGCGGGGCATTGCCAAGGCAACCTCAGCGGCCATCCGGAGGAAAAGGAGCGTATCTTTGCCCTCGTGCGGCAGCAGGCCGAGCTTTTTACCCGAGAATTCGGCACCTTGAGCTGCCGGGAATTGCTCCATCTGGATGAGCACACCACAGAGGGAGCCCGCCCCAACGAGCGCACACAGGCCTACTACGATGCCCGGCCCTGCGAACGCTGCGTCGCTTTCTGTGCCCGCGCGGCAGCTGCCTTGTTGCAGGCCTAGTTTTTCTTCCTGTTTTTGGGTGCACGGGGAAAGGTGCGTCATCTCACCCCGTAGCCATGAAAAAGGAAAAAGACAACGATTGCACAAGCATTTTCGGGGCCGCAGATGTGGCCACTCCCCTGCCCGACAAGCAGATTCCGGCCAACTCCATGCGGCCGGAAGATGCCTATCAGCTCATCAGCGAGGAATTGCTGCTGGATGGCAACGCGCGCCAAAATCTGGCAACATTCTGCCAGACGTGGGGCGACCGCCAAATCCACAAGCTCATGGATTTGAGCCTGAGCAAGAACATGATTGATAAGGATGAGTACCCGCAATGCGCAGAGATTGAGCAGCGCTGCGTGCGCATGATTGCCAATTTGTGGCATGCACCGGCAGATGCCACCCCCATCGGTTGCTCCACCATCGGCTCCAGCGAGGCGTGCATGCTGGGCGGCATGGCCGCGCTGTGGCGCTGGCGTGCCCGCCGCAGGAAAGAAGGCAAACCCACCGATAAACCGAACCTGGTGTGCGGCCCGGTGCAGATTTGCTGGCACAAGTTCTGCCGCTACTGGGATGTGGAAATGCGAGAGGCTACCATGAACCCCGGCCAATACTGCCTCACCGATAAACAAATTGCGGACTTGGTAGATGAAAACACCATTTGCGTAGTGACCACCTTTGGCGTGACCTACACCGGGCAGTATGAGTTCCCGGAATCCATCTGCAAAGCATTGGACAAGCTGGCCGCCAAGGGCGGGCCGGATGTGGATGTGCATGTGGATGGTGCCAGCGGTGCATTCCTCGCCCCCTTCACTGCGCCGGATATCCCCTTCGATTTCCGCCTGCCGCGCGTCAAATCCATCAGCTCCAGTGGCCACAAATACGGGTTGGCCCCGCTGGGTTGTGGCTGGGTCGTGTGGCGAGATACGGCAGAAATGCCCAAGGAGCTTACCTTTGCCGTCAATTATCTGGGCGGCAGCGTGCCCACCATCGCCATCAACTTCTCCCGCCCCGCCGGGCAGATTATCGCCCAGTACTACAATTTTGTGCGCCTGGGCTACGAGGGCTACCGCCGCATTCACCAAGCAGCGTACGATGTGGCAGCCTATCTGGCCAAGGAAGTGGCAAAGCTGGGCGAGTTCGAGTTCATCTGCCAGGGCAATCCCAAGAAAGATATCCCCGCCATTTGCTTCCGCATGAAAGAGGGGTTCAAGCCGGGCTACAACCTGTATGAGCTCTCGGATCGCCTGCGCATGCGCGGCTGGCTGGTGCCGGCTTTCAGCCTGCCGGCCAATTTGGAGGACGTGGTGGTGATGCGCGTGATGGTACGCCAAGGATTCACCATGGATATGGCCGCCCTGCTTCTGGCCGACATGAAGCGCAGTATTGATTTTCTCTCGCGGCACGCACCGGCACAGCACCTCGATGAATCTGAGGCCATGGCCTTCAAGCATACATGATGCCACGCGGCCCGTGGTACCGCAGAGCAGAAAAAAGCTGCCCGGGGAGCTGGTCTTCCCCCGGGCAGCGCATGCCAAAGCCCTTCGAGTGCGTGAAAGCAGCAGCGGCTCGGATGCACAACAAACTATGCCACACGCCCTTTGCGCGGGCGCAAACCTTGCGGATAGTTGGTGGCCAACACCTCTTGCCGGAATGGCGCAAAGGCCAGCTCCGGATTGTCGCGGTGGTGGCGCAGACTCTCCAGCACGCGGTTGCGCATTTCTACCGCAGCAGCGAGGGAAGCCTCCTCGCTGCCATACTGCTTGTCGGAGAAGTAGCGGGTGAAATGCACTTGGTTGCGGCACAGGGTGACTCTCCACCCCTGAAAAGAGGTGAACTCGTACGTGAAACGGGTGATGTTGCGTATGGATTTCATAACTGCCGCCATTCTAGCGATAAAAATTCCGCTGCGCCACAAAAGATAGGTGAGTGACAACTAACTTTGCTTTCATGCAGCCGGTATTCACGCTACAGTATGGCCGCTATGAAACCCAAACCCATCACATTCCGCTGCACAAACCGCCAATTGGAACGCCTGCACCTCGCCATGCACAACGATGCCGTCGGGGCCAGCCGCACCGCCTACATCTCCGATGCCTTGCAATCCTTCCTCGACTTTGTGGAAAGCAAAGAAGGAGCCGGCATGAATCTCTTTGAACTCGTCAACAAAATTGATGCTGTAGGTTCGCGCGTCCCCTTTGGCGAGCAAGCCTGATGCTGCATGACAAAACTTCCCCGAAAGCCGACACTTTTTTTACTTTTCTTAAACGCCCTCGTGCGGTATATAGGAGACCTGACCTTGCTGTAACATTTCGACATGACGCACAGCGAGGCAGCACGACATCAACCTACGATATACATAAGAGATGAGTACCTCCTTCCTTCCTGCGCAGTATGCGCATCCTTACGAAATTGACCCGAAATACGGCAAAGCCGTGGCATATTTCTGCATGGAATACGCTATCGACAACGTGTTCAAGATTTACTCCGGTGGTCTGGGCTACTTGGCCGGTTCCCACATGCGCTCTGCCGGCGCACTGCGCCAGAACTTGGTGGGCGTGGGCATCCTCTGGTCATACGGCTACTACAACCAGATTCGCGCCGAAGATGGTTCCATGGCTGTGCAGTACCGCCGCAAAGATTACTCTTTCCTGGAAGACCACAACATCAAGTTCCTCATCCGCATCTGCGGGGCTCCCGTGTGGGTGAAAGCACTCTATCTGCGCCCGGAAACCTTTGGCACAGCCCCCATGTTCTTCCTCACCACCGATTTGCCGGAGAACGATGAGGTGAGCCGCTCCATCACCCAGCGTCTGTACGATTCCAACCCCATGACCCGCATCTCCCAGTACATCGTGCTGGGTCAGGGCGGTGCCCGCCTCTTCGAGGAATTGGGCGTAGAGCCGGAAATCTACCACATGAATGAGGCACACGCCATCGGCGCGGCCTTCAACATGCTGGCTCGCAATGGTGGTAATGTGGAAGAAGTACGCAAGCGATTCGTCTTCACCACCCACACCCCGGAAGAAGCCGGCAACGAGAAGATGGATATCAACCTCATGGCCAACTTCTCCTTCTTCGATGGCCTCTCCCTGGAGCAAGTGCGCAGCATGCTCAAGCTTGATCCCAACGAGCAGACTTTCAACTACACCTTGGCTGCCCTGCGCCTTTCCCACATGGCCAACGGCGTATCTGCCCTGCACGGCGAAGTCTCCCGCCAGATGTGGGAGCACTACAGCGATATCTGCCCCATCACCCACGTGACCAACGCCCAAAACCGCGAGTACTGGCAAGACCCCGAGCTGGCAGAAGCCTTTGCCACGGGTGACAAGGCCGCCTTCCGCAACCGCAAGCGCGCCCTCAAGAAAGAACTTTTCCGCATCGTAGGCGAGCAGACCGGCCACCTCTTCGACCCGGATTGCCTCACCATCGTGTGGGCTCGCCGCTTTGCAGCCTACAAGCGCCCAGCCCTCATCACAGAAAACCCGGTCATGTTTGAGCGCATGCTGCAGCGCACCAATCGCCCGGTGCAGATGATTTGGGCAGGCAAGCCCTACCCCACCGATTTCACGGCGGTAGACATTTTCAACAAGCTCAACAAGCTCAGTGAGAAGTATCCCCGCTGCGCCGTGCTCACAGGCTACGAGCTCGCCCTGAGCCGCGCCCTCAAGAATGGCTCTGATATCTGGCTGAACAACCCCGTGGTCACCCGCGAGGCTTCCGGTACCTCCGGTATGTCCGCCACCATGAATGGCTCCATCACCATCTCCACCAACGATGGCTGGGTGCGCGAGTTCGCCCAAGACGGCCAGAACTGCTTCCTCATCCCCGAGGCCAAGCAGGGGCTCACCCCCGAAGCACGCGACCGCTCCGACCGCGACAACTTCTACAGTGTGCTCGAATCCAAAGTACTGCCCCTCTACTACGGCGACTCCAACGCTTGGACAGACTTTGTCTTCCGCGCCATGAGCGATATCTGCCCCGCGTTCGACTCCGACCGCATGGCAGATGAGTACTACACCAAGATGTACAACTGCTGATAGCGCCGCCTATCATCCTTGCAAATTGAGTAGGGGGACTTTCGTCCCCCTCTCACACCACCGTACGTGCCATTTATGGCATACGGCGGTTTCCAATCAGCGTTTGAGGAGTTGATAAAACGAGATATATCCCTCTGCTCGCAGCCATGCGTTA
>Ga0233361_1000051_pt1 | contig 20449 bp, 16 predicted proteins | sample ElkDunMinimDraft_21_FD_180678 | JGI IMG/M metagenome (GOLD analysis project Ga0233361, IMG submission 180678) | Fecal eukaryotic communites from dung pellets of Tule Elk in California, USA - Elk Dung C0 | ecosystem: Host-associated > Mammals > Digestive system > Large intestine > Fecal | place...
ATATGCTCTGCCAGATAGGTAATGCCGAAACCACCCTGCCCCAGCTTGCGGATGATGCGGTATTGCCCCAGCTCCACCCCTGCGGGCAGAGCAAGCAGGTTTGCGCCTGTTTCCTTGTGCTGAGAATGACCTGTGCTCATAGATAGTGTGTATGTTGAGGGTAAAAATGCTCCGATGGGCATTGTAACAGGTGCATCCTGTGAATTCAATGCAATAATAAAAGGTTGTTCACACTTTCTACGCGGATAGAACACGCATACGTGCGCCGGCACGCAAAAAATCGGGGATAAATTGCTTGCGTAGGCCGTAGATGTTCGTGTACAATGCAAGGCATGAACAAAACGGAGAAAGAATACCCCACCCCCTTTCAGCGCGGCGTATGCTGGACCGCCCTCAGCGGGATATCGCTTGTGGTGGTGATTCTGCTGGTGGGCAGTGCCCTGTACGGGCTGGGGCAAGTATTCATGGCGCTGGAGCCCGTGCTGTTGCCTGTCGTGATTGCCGGCATATTGGCATACCTTCTTTTCCCGGCCACCAAATGGGTACAAAGAAAATTGGTTAAGCGGCGCATTTGGGCAGTGTTGATTGTTCTGCTGCTCACGGCCGTGGGTATCACCGGGTTGGGCTTTGCCATTGTGCCCCCGCTTGTGCAGCAAACGGGCGACCTTGTCGCCAAACGCCAGCAAATTTTGGACAGCTCCATCAAAACCGGCCAGGATTTGCTGGAGCAAAATGCCTTCATCCAGCAAGGCGTTGACATGCTCTACCAAAAAACGCTCAAAGATGCCGGCAGCACCGACCTCAAGCCCGCAGAAGCGCAAATCATCAAAGAAAACCCCTCATACGCCGACAAAGTAGCCGCTATCCTGAACTACAATTCAAGCTACCTCACCGAAAAAATCATCAAATGGCTCACCGCCGGTAGCCGCGCTATCTCGGGTGTAGCCGCCTTCCTCATCGGCGCGGTCATGGTGCCCGTATTCCTCTTTTACTTCCTGCTGGAAAGCGAACGCATTGCCAACAGCTGGCACGATATCCTGCCCCTGCGCAGCTCCCGCTTCCGCGATGAAGTCGTGGGCACCTTGCAGCAAATCAACGGCTATATCATCTCTTTCGTGCGGGGCCAAATGCTGGTCAGCCTGATAGATGGCATCATCCTGGGCATTGCGCTCAAAATCATGGGCCTGCCCTATGCCATCACCATCGCAGCCGCTGCGGCTTTGCTGGGCATCATCCCCTACATCGGCATGATTTCCACCAGCATCCCCGCACTGCTTATTGCTTGGTTTACCTGGCACGATGTGAGCCACGTTGTGGGTGTGGCCGCCATCTTTATCTGCGTGAGCCAGTTTGATGGCTGGGTCATCCAGCCCCGCGTTATCGGCAACCGCGTCGGCATGCACGACCTCACCATCATGTTCTCCGTCCTTTTCTGGAGCTTGGTGCTCGGCGGTGTCGTCGGTGCCCTGCTGGCAGTCCCCCTCACCGCCTCCATCAAGGTCCTCTTCATCCGCTATATCTGGTCCTCCGTCAGCCATAATGAAGCTCAAAATCCTGATAACCCTGATTCCGTAGAGCAATCCCCACCAAAAAACACGGAAATTCTGCCAAATTCGCAAAAAAATGCATGAATACGCATTTTAGGCTTGCATCTTCCCCGTAAATCTGTATGCTTGATGGCGGAGAGCAAACTCATGGTGAGTTTGCCCCCAAACAACCAAAAAAACATCATCATTATTATGAAGACCATCGCTATTCTTGCCCTTACGGCCGCTGCTCTCGTTTCCTGCCAGCAGCAGCAGGTGGAGCCCACTCCCGCTCCCGCTCCCGCTCCCGTGGTAGCTCCCGCTAAGTAAGGAGTAAGAGGGGCTCGCAAGAGTCTCTCAGACTATACGATTCTGGCGCGTCCGGCTTTTGCCGGGCGCGCTTTCGTTTTACCCTCATGTGAGCATAGAGCGCCTTCTGTTCAGCAAAAAAAAATACCCTTAACCTCACCAATCACAGCAGACGAGAGACAGCCGCTCAATGTCTCAATGAGCATTGACGGGCAAAAGGGCTATACACCGCACAGCACAACATCCCCGCCACCATCACTCTTCGATGAGCATCTCTGTGCCGAGGGGCACGAGGTCGAAAAGCGTGGCGGCATCTTGCGGGGAGAGGCGTATACAGCCATGGGAGGCGGGGGTACCCAGTTTTTCCACCTCATTGGTGCCATGGATGTAGATGTAGCGAGAGCGGGTGTTGGCATTGGCAACCTCCAACCCATCCAGGCACAGGATACGGGAAAGGATGGCATCCTCTCCGCGAGCGGCGGCGGGGTAAACACCCACGGGGATGCGGGCACGAAATACGGTGTTGAGGGGGGCATTCTCCCCGTGTTTGGAGCAGATGCGAAAACGCCCCAAGGGAGTGCGGCCACTGCCCTCCTGCGTGCCCACCCCGGCAGCTCCTGTGGACACGGGAGCTGCAAAATCCCCATAGGTGAGCAGCTGCTTGCTCACGCTCACATGGATGGTGGGGGGCATCATTCGGCAGCAATGGCGCGGGCTATGCACTCAGCCGCATCCGGGCGGGCCAGCGAGCGCATGGCCTCCTCCATAGCGCGGCGGCGGGTATCATCCATCACCACGCCGTGCACGAACTCCTGCACGCGGGCGGGTGTGAGCTCAGATTGAGCGCACATTTCTGCCGCACCTTGGGAGACAAAGACGCGGGCATTGTGTGTCTGGTGGTCATCCGCAGCAAAGGGGAACGGGATGAGGAAGGTAGCCTTGCCGATGATGGAGAGCTCGGTGAGGGTGGAGGCCCCGGCACGGGCAATCACGCCATCTGCCGCAGCATAGGCTGCCGGCATATCTGCACAAAAGCCCAGCACCGTGATGTTGGGCGCCCCGGCAGCCAGCTCCGCCACGCGGGGCTGGTCTTGCTTGCCGGCAATGATGAGGTAGTGTACCCCGGCATCGGCCTTGGCCGCTTCCACGATAAGGGTATTGAGGTTGCGCGCCCCTTGGGAGCCGCCTGTCACCAGCACCACGGGGCCCTCAGCCGGCAGCCCCATGCGGGCGCGGGCCTCGGCCTTGGAGGGCAGCTGCAGCAGCTCCTCGCGCACGGGGGTACCCACCACCTCGCAGGTGCTGCCCGGGAAGTACTTGGCCGCTTCTCCCAAGCCCAGCAGCACCTTGGTGCACCAGCGTGCTGTCATTCGGTTGGCACGTCCCGGCATGGCGTTGGAATCATGCACAAAGGTGCGCAAGCCCAGCATACGGCCGGCGCGCACCGGCGGCAGCGAGGTGAAGCCGCCCATGCCGATGACGGCATCTGCCTTTTCGCGGCGGATGATGCGCTTGCAGGTGAAATACGTGCGGGCGAGCTTCCAAAGGAAGCCGGGCATGCGCAGGGAGAAGGTGGCGGGCTTGGCAATGGCCTGCACCGTGTGGAAGTTCAAATCACCGTACTTGCGGGAGGCCTCGGCATCCACATCCTTGCGGGAGATGAGTAGCGTGGGCTCATGCCCCATGGCACGCAATTGCTGCGCCACGGCAATACCGGGGAAAAGGTGACCGCCTGTACCACCGCAGGCGATAATGACTCGGAGAGGTTTCTTGCTCATAATTTAGGGTTTTGCTGGAGTCTGCGCAGGGGCCAGTAGCTCTGGCGCACCACAGGAGTGTGGCGCTGAATACTGGTGAGGATGCCAATGGAGGCAATGGTAAAGACAAGATTGGTGCCGCCGTAGCTGATAAGCGGCAAGGGCAGACCTGTATTGGGTAGCAGGGAGGTGACCACGGCCATGTTGAGCAATGCCGGCCAGAAAATAGTACACACAAGCCCCGTGGCAAGTAAGCGGCCAAAGGTATCCTGCGTACGAACGGCCAGCACAATGCCCGAAATGGTCATGATGGTGAAGAGCATCAGTACGCCCAATGTGCCTAGCAAGCCCCACTCCTCGCCCACCTCAGCAAAGATAAAGTCCGTGTGAGCAAAGGGTAGGTTGCCGAACTTCTCTATACCGTCCCCCAAGCCCACACCGGTGATACCTCCGCGCGCAAAAGCCAAGATAGCAATCCATTGTTGGCGCCCGGCCCCTTGGCTGAAGGATTGCGGATCCAGCCAAGCATAGATACGCTCCATACGGTTGGCATTGCCTGTTGCCATATCATAGAGCACCAATGCACCAAGCAAGAGCGCGAGCAGCATCAACCAACCGCGCGTACCGGCCACATACATGATGCAAAAGCCGGACATGGCCAAGGCCGCCGCAGTGCCCATGTCTTTCTCAAACAAAATCAACGCCAGCGGAAAACCGAAAATCAGCGCCCCGGGCTGGGCAAAGCCTTTGATGAATGTGCCGGCCACCTCACGGTGCGTGGTGTACCAGTGAGCCATGGCCACCATCATGGCAATCTTCGCAATTTCACTGGGCTGAAAGGTGAAACCCGGCACGCGAATCCAGCGCTGCTCGCCGTTGATGGTGAGACCTATACCCGGTACATAGCACAAGATGAGAAGCAACACCGCCAAGCCCCAAAACGGCCACACAAACTTGCGTATACGGTGGTAATCCACCACGCTGATGATTAAGGCAAACACCAAGCCCATAAAGCCGAACCCGCATTGTTTGTACACAAACGTGGAGGGCGATTCCCCATGCGGCACCGCAGCACAAAGCCCGGTGCTGGCCACCATCACAATGCCCATGCAGAGCAAAATGATGAAGCACAGCCAAATGACAATGATGCTGAGGCGGGTAGACATGCCGGGGCGAGCTTATTCGCTGACTTTCAGCTCCTGCCCCACGCGGATGCGGCGTGCATCCTTCTCCGTCAGGTTGTTGAGCTTCATCAGCTTTTGAAGGGAAATCTTGTTGCGCTTGGCGATGATACCCAGATTTTCACCACGCTTGACGACATGAATCTTGGCAGCAGAAGCGGCTTCTTGAGCGGCATTTTCTGCGCGCGCGGTCTGCGCGTGTGCTGAATCAGCAGGCACCGGTACATTCAGATAGGTGCCGCTGAAGAGCACATTCTTCTGTGCAGACTTAGGGTTGGCGGCCTGCAAAGCTTCCACCGTAGAGCCATACTGCTTGGCAATGCTATACCAAGTATCGCCGGAGGCCACATAATGCTTCACCGTGGTGGTCTGCGGAGCGGCGGCAGGGGCGGCAGGTGCTGCCGGAGTGGCAGCGGCAACAGCCGGTGCGGGCGGGGGCGTGACGAGAACAGGCTCGGCCGGCGTGGTCAGCGTCACGGTGGCATCCTGCGGGGCCGGAGCTTGGGTGATGTGGTTGGCCGCAGGGGCGGCAGGCTTTGCAGTAGCGGTGGCGGCAGGCACCGCCGTGGGTTGGGGCAGCACCTCTTCTGCCGGTGCAGGAGCCTGCTGCGCCGGGGGCGGCGTGATGGTGGGTGCCACAGCCACACCGCTATTGCTCTTGACCATGTGGCCGCGCAGCAACACGCCCCCAATCACAATCAGGTGCACTAGCAGCAACCCACCGATGATGCGCACAATCGTGGAGCCGCTGGTGGAATCCTCCACCAGCCCGGTATCGGTGCGGTGGCGCTTGGGCTTGTTATCGTACAACAAAGAGTGGAAAATGTGACGTTTCGGGCGCACACGAGCCATATCAGAGTTGCGGAAGTCTTGATTCTTGATTTTTTTCATAAATGTTTCAGTCAGGGCTAGGGGGGCTATAATGATTAGAGGTGAAGCGTCTGTTTCACAGCAGCGCGGAATGTTTCACCGCGGTGAACATAGCTTCGGAATTGGTCGAAAGAAGAGGTTCCGGGGGAGAAGAGCACCACATCTCCCTTGCGGGCGCAGGTGGCAGCAGTCTGCACGGCTTGCTCCACGGTTTCCACGCGAATGGTGCGGCACACAGGGGCAAAGGTCTGCTCCAGCTGCTCAGCAATCTGGCCGAACACGATGCAGCAGTGGGCTTTCTTCTCCAGCATGGGGTTGATGGCGGCATAATCCAAGCCCTTGTCCTTGCCGCCGGCAATGAGGATGATGGGGCGGGTCTGGGAGCGCACAGCTGCCTCGGTGGAGTGTAGATTGGTGCTCTTGGAGTCGTTGAGCCAGAGCACGCCGTCCATCTCGGCCACGGTTTCGCAGCGGTGGCCGGGGGGCATGAAGCTGCGCACAGCTTCGGCAATGGCGGCATCTGCCACACCCACAGCACGGCAGGCAAGCATGGCTGCCATGGTGTTTTCTGCGTTATGAGCCTGTTCCATTTCAGTGCCGCGCAAGGGCAACACACAGGTTTCGCCCTCCATGATACAGCCATCGCGGTAGAAAAGCCGGCCGGAATTCACCACGGAGGAGAAGCCTACGCGCTTGGGGCGCAGCGGGGGCAAATCCTCGCCCTCGCGCACCACGGCCAGTGCGGTTTCCGGCATGTTCATAAACATACGCAGCTTGGCGTTGTAATAATCTTCCACCTTGGTGTAGCGGTCCATGTGGTCGGGCGCAAAGTTGAGCCAAAGAGCCACCTCCGGGCAGAACTCATAGGCTGTTTCCAGCTGGAAGGAGGAAACTTCCAGCACGGCAAATTCAGGCTGGGGTTCCATGAGGGCCACCTCGGAAATGGGGTAGCCGTAGTTGCCGCAAGCCTTAGCCGTTTTGCCGGCAGAGGTGAGGATATGCTCGATGAGAGCCGTTGTGGTGGTCTTGCCGTTGGTACCGGTGATAGCGATGATGCGCCCCTTGTAGAAGAGGCAGCCAAGCTCCATTTCGCCGATGACGGGCGCGCCCTTCTCCGCAAAGGCCTGAACCCAAGGAATATCGGATTCAATACCGGGGGAAATCACCACCACATCAGCCGCAAAAGCGCGGGCTTGTTCCTCTGTGGCACCGGGCACAAATTCCAAGGCTTCATCTGCGCAGGTAGCGGCGGGGTTAATATCGAAAACACACACATGCTCAGCGCCTACGGCCATGGCCAAATGCGCCGCACCTACCCCGCTGCGTCCGCAGCCGAGAATTGCTACTTTTTTACCGTTCAGATTCATGGTGATGATGGCAGGAAATTATACTATTTTTACAGGTCAAAAACAAGACATTTGCGCGTATACGGCACACACACCGAGGATGGCGGCCACAATCCAAAAACGCACACATACTTGGGTTTCACTCAGACCGCCTTTTTCAAAGTGATGGTGTATGGGAGCCATGCGGAAAATGCGGCGTCCCTCTCCGTATTTGATGCGGGTATACTTGAACCAAAAGACCTGTATCATCACGGAAAGTGCCTCCACCACAAACACACCACCCACGATCACCAGCAACAATTCGGTGCCGCTGCACACCGCCACCGTGCCAAGCGCACCGCCCAGCGCCAGCGAACCGGTGTCGCCCATGAAGACTCGCGCAGGATTGCAGTTGAACCACAAGAAGCCCACACATGCGGAAATGATGGTGAGCAGGAAGGGAACCAGATACCCGCATGGGTTCATGAAAGAAACGACCGAAATGAGGAAGCAGTAGAACAACGCTGCAATAATCATGCACCCGCTGGCCAAACCATCCAAACCATCTGTCAGGTTCACGGCGTTGGAAGTGCCGATGATGACCAGCAGCGCCAGCGGAATGAAGAATACGCCGATATCCAGCACCCCGTAAAACGGCACCATCATGTAGGTGACCTGCGGGCATGCAAGATACAAGTACACCGAACAACCCAGTGCCGCCACAAATTGCAGCCCGATTTTGAACCAACCGCTCACGCCATCCGTGCTTTTTTTGGTGATTTTGGCGTAGTCATCCAAGAAGCCGAGGAAAGCCGTAATGCTCGTCACGATAAGGCAGCACTGCACGTACACATTGCTCAAATCCGCCACAAGAAGCGTGGTGAGCAAGACAAGCCCGATGAGCATGATACCGCCCATGGTGGGGGTACCGACCTTGGACTGGTGTTCGGGGGCCAACACACCCTTGCGAGCCTCGCGGATGGGCTGGCCGGCTTTCATGGCACGCAGCACGGCAATGAGCTTCGGGCCGATGAGGAGGGAGCCGACAAAGGGGATAAGCAATGCCAGCAAACATTGTGTTCCGATTTCCATATTGAACATAACTTATTTCGTGGGTTTGAGGGTTGGGAAAAGTTCGTACATGGTGCGCTCCATACCGGCCGAGCGCGAGCCCTTGAACAACACGGCATCTCCGGGTTGCACCAAACCACGCAGCAAAGCTGCGGCCTCGGCTGCGGTGTCGGCCTGGGCGGTGGGTACGCGTTCGCCCGCAGCTTGGCACAGGGCTTCTATCTCCGGGCAGCTCGGCCCCACCACCACCACGGCGGCGTAGCCCAAGGAGGCGGCATGCAACCCCACTTCTGCATGGGCGGCAATGCCCCCCTGCCCCAGCTCTCCCATCTTGCCCAGCACAGCAATGCGGCGTTTGGGCCCACGGAGTGCGGCCACGGTATCAAGGGCGGCTTTCATGCTTTCGGGGTTGGCGTTGTAGGTATCATCCACCACGGTGCAGCCCTCTGCCTCATAGCAAGCCAAGCGGCCATGCGTGAGGGAGGCTTGGGCCAAGCCGGCGGCGATTTGCGCGGGGGTGCAGCCCAATTTCCAACCGGCAGCGGCGGCCAACAAGCTGTTGCTGACCATGTGAGCCCCGGGAACGGGCAAATTGATGCGCACGGGTTCCCACCCGTCGATGCACAAATCATAGCTGCTGCCCAAGGCGGTGGAGCGCACATTGGCGGCACGCACGGCGCAGTCGCACCCACCCACCGGCAGCGGGGTGGCGGCTGTCTGCTCCGCTATCATGGCGGCAAAGTCATCTGTGGCAGGGTAAATCATGTAGCCATCGGCCGGCAGGGCGCGCGCAACGGTGCATTTTTCCTGCGCTATGTTCTCGCGGCTTCCCAAGTACTCCAGATGCGCCGAACCAATCGTGGTGATGATACCGATTTGCGGCTGCACCATCTCGCAGAGAGGCGCCAGCTCGCCGGCGTGGTTCATCCCCATCTCCCAAATAGCTGCTTGGGTGCCCTGCGGGGCAGACAGGATGCTCAGCGGCACACCAATGTGGTTATTCAGGTTGCCCTTGGTGGCCAAAGCACGGTATTTTTGCCCCAGCACGGCCAAGGTCATGTCCTTGGTGCTGGTCTTGCCGCTGGAGCCGGTCAACCCCACCACATGCAGGGGGGCCAACTGCCCGCGCCACCATTTGGCAATGCTTTGCAGCGCCTCCAGCGTATCTTCTACCACGATGACAGTGCAATCTGCGGCATATTCACCCTGCAAGCGGCTTACCACCACGGCAGCTGCTCCCTGCTGCGAAGCATCTGCGGCAAAGTTGTTGCCATCAAAACGCTCGCCGCACAAAGCCAGGAAAATACAGCCCGGCACCACGGCGCGGCTGTCCGTGGTGAGTCCGGCGGTGATGCTGCGGCTACCGGCAGCGGCTATCTTGCCACCGCTGGCCAGTTGCAGTTCCTCGATGGTCAGGCTGGTCATGAGCGGTCGCTACGGCGTTCGGGTTTGCGGGAGGGCACGCTGCGCCCCTCCGGGTTCTTTTCAGCGTAGTATTTTTGCACAACAGCCGCATCCGAGAAGGTGATGGTCTCGTTGGCAAAAATCTGGTAATTTTCGTGTCCCTTGCCGGCCACGAGCACACAGTCGCCGGGGCGTGCCATCTCCAAGGCAGCGCGGATGGCTTCCTCTCGGTCGGTGATGCGGTGTTGCTTCTCGCGGGGGATGCCGGGCATGATTTCATCGATAATCTGCTCAGGGTCTTCCGTGCGGGGGTTATCGCTGGTCACGATGCACACATCGCTGTAGCGGGCGGCGGCAGCCCCCATGAGCGGGCGCTTGGTGCGGTCGCGGTCGCCGCCGCAGCCAAAGACGGTAATCACGCGCCCCTGCGTGCAAAGCTCCTTCATGGTGCGGCACACATTCTCCACAGCGTCGGGGGTGTGAGCGTAGTCCACAAAGCACTGCACGTTGTTCACACTGCTCACCAGCTCCATACGGCCCGGCACCTGCGGGGATTGGGCCAGGCAGCTGATGGCATCTCGCAGGTTGACTCCGGCCGCTACAGCACCGGCCAACGCCGCCAAGCTGTTGGAGACGTTGAATGCGCCGATGAGCGGTGTGCGCACCAAATACGTGCGGCCCTTGTAGCTGAGCTCATACTGGCTGCCCTTCAGGGAAAGAATGCGCGGTGTCACGCGGAAATCCGCATCCTTTGCCATGCCGAATGTGCGCACCTTCATGATGGGCAACAACTCGCGCGCCAAGCGGCGGCCATACTCATCATCCGCATTGATGACGGCGGTGGCCTTCAAATCCTCCGACTCTGCCATGGTCAGGAAAAGCCGCTTCTTGGCCTGGTAGTATTCCTCCATGGTGCCGTGGTAATCCAGATGGTCCTGAGTCAGGTTGGTGAAGATACCCACGCGGAAAGCCGTACCGGCGGTGCGGTGCTGGCACAGCGCGTGAGAGGAGACCTCCATCGCCACGGCGCGGCAACCGTTGTTGAGCATATCGGCCAGCATGGATTGCAGCGCAGCGCTACCGGGGGTGGTGTTGTGGGAGGGTAAGCGGCGGGCGCCGTCATCGTACATGATTGTGCCGATGAGGCCGGCGCGGTGCCAAGTGGCGCGGAAGATGGCGTTAGTCAGGTAGCTGATGGTGGTCTTGCCGTTGGTGCCGGTCACGCCCAGCATCACCATCTGCATGCTGGGGAAATTGTGCCAAGCGCTCATCAGCAGTCCATTGGCCAAGCGCGTGTCTTCCACCTGCACCCAGCACACACCGGCAATCCCGTCCTTCTCCGGGCAGGGAGTCTCTGCCACAATGGCTGCCGCCCCGGCCTTGATGACATCGGGGATGACGCTGTGGCCATCAAACTGCGTGCCTTTCACAGCCACATAGCAACAGCCGGGCACCACCTTGCGGCTATCATCCGTGAGCAGCGTCAGCGGCTTGCGAATCTTGCCGGTGATGATTGCACCCGGTACGAGGGAAAAAATCTGTTTAGTATTCATCATAACGGTTCAGATGGTGTGGAATTAGGGTTTAGTTGCGGGTTTATCCTGCTTGCTGGCCAGGTATTTTTCGTATTCTTCGGCATCGGTGGGCGGGATGTTGAGCACATTGATGAAGCGCTCCGCCGCCGCGCGGAAAATGGGAGCTGCCACGGTGCCGCCACCGGCATTGCAATCACGCGGGTGCGGTTCATCTATCACGGTCATCACCACCAAGCGCGGGTCATCAATGGGCAGAATGCCGGCAAAGGACACCGTGTACAAGCCTTCGTAGTAGCCACCTCCGTCTTTCACTTTCTTGGCCGTGCCGGTCTTGCCGCCAATGCGGAATCCCGGGATGGCGGCTGCCGTAGCTGTACCGCGCCCTCCCGGGCCTTTGCTCTGGGTCACAGTGAAGAGCGCCCCGCGTATATCCTCTGCCGTGCGCTGGCTCATCACACGCTGCACTTCTTTCGGGGCGCATTCATCGTACACCGTACCATCTGCGGCGATAATTTTGTCTATCAGGCGGGGTTTCATACGCACGCCGTTGTTGGCAATGGTAGCATACACCATGGCCATGTGCAAGGGTGAGACCGACACGGAGTAACCGTATGCAATGCGGGAGAAGTTCACGATGTTGTTGCCATCTGCCAGCAGGCAGGCACCACCGCTGGGCAGCTCAATATCCATAGGCTTATCCAGCCCGTAGCGCTGCACATACTCCTTAAAGTTCGGCCATTTGCACTTCAGCGCAATGTGCGCCGCACCGGGATTACTGGATTTCTTGAGCACCTGCCCCACCGTAAGCACACCATAGTTGAAACGCCCGTCGTTGATGGCCTTGCTGCCGAAACCCACGGAGAACGGGTGGCAACTCACCGGTGTATTGATGCCCATGATGCGCTTATCCACCGCGGTGGTCACGCCAATCACCTTGAACGTGGAGCCCGGCTCGTAGCGTGTCTGGCAGGCAAAATTGAAATCACCCGTTATCACATCACCCTTGCTGTCCTTGAGCTTGCCGCGCTCAAAAGTACCATCGGGGGTGATGACATCTTTGGTATTCAGATTGAACGATGGGCGGCTGGCCATGGCCAAGATATCCCCGGTGTGCGGGTCAACCACAATCATACACCCGCGGCGCGCGCGGAAGTGGCGCATACCCTTATCCAGCTCCTGCTCGCAGATGGTCTGCAAGCGCATATCGATGGTGAGACGCAGGTTCAGGCCATGCTTGGGGGCCATGTAGCGGTCGTCCTCATTGGGCAGGATTTGCCCGCGGGCATTGTGGCGGTATTCGCGCATGCCATCCACACCGGCCAAGTAGCTCTGGAAATAGGCTTCCACACCGCTCATGCCCTTGTTTTCGTGGTCCACATAGCCCAGCACATGCCCCAGAAGCTCCGGCATCACATACGAGCGGCGCAAATCCGACTGCACCACAATGCCACGCACGCGCGCTTGGGAAAGCGCTGTCTTGATTTTCTCTGCGGCATCTTGAGTCAGGCCGCGGGCAAGGATAATCTGGTTGCGGAAGGAGCGCTTGGGCAGGTTCTTGGCCTCCGCTTCCGCATTGTGTGCCACCACGGCCGGCTGGGCGATTTTCTCCACAATATCCTCGCGGGTCATGAAGCGCTGCTGCACCACGTCGCGCCCTTTGGCGTCCTTGGTCGTCTCGCTTATTTCTACGTGTGAGAGGAAGGGGTAGAGCACCTCGGCCACCAAATTATCATGCAGTTTGTAATAGTACTCGCACACCTTGGGGTCGTACTCCAACAAACGGTTGGCACGGGCATCTTTGGGGGATACATTGCGGCGCAATTCTGCCTTTTCTTCCTGACTGAGCTTGAGCGTGGCGTTATCCAACAGCTCGGCGCGCTTGCGCAGGAAAATCTTGCGGCGGCGCACGGGGTCTTCATCCTTGTTCCACTCCGGGTCGTGAATCACTTGGTTGTAGGCCAATCCATCCACCACAGCTGTGACTTCACGCAGGTGGTAGCGGTCTGCCACCAGCTCAGCGCTCTGGATATTGTTGGTCAGAATTTCCTCGTGGCGGTCCATGATGATGCCGCGCTGAGCCGGTATACGCTCCTTTTCAATGAGCTCATCGGCTGCTATCTGGCTACGGTTTCCGGAATCCACCACGTGCAGCTCCACCAAACGCCATGCCACCACGCAGGACAGCGCCAACATCACTGTCACCAGCAGCACGCAGCGGCGTGTAAATGGCACTTTGGTCTTCATCGAATCAAGGAAATGACGTGGTGGTGGATTAACGGGAGGCGGTGGAGCTCATGCGTTCGGCATCGCGGCGGTTGCGGGCGATTTCTATCTGGCTGCGCTCGATATCGCGCAGGGTGGAGCCATCTTGGCTGAGGCGGTCGCGCATGGCCCAGCGGTTGGTGAGCGCATTGGTCTTGGCGCGGTACTGATTGGCATTCATGCGGTACACATTGGTTTCGCGCTGCAATTTGCTGATTTCAGTGCGCACGGCCACCTGCTCGTTCTTGAGCACAGCGAAGGTGACACCGATGCCGCATACCAGCACGACAAAGGCTACCATCCACACGAGAAACGAGAAGTTCAGGCGTTGCGAATAGCGGGAAGATGTTCCGGAGTTGTTGGACATGATGGGGAAGATATCTGGGGGAGAAGGATTAAAGTTTTTCGATGACGCGCAATTTCGCGCTGCGGGAGCGAGGGTTGGCACTCAGTTCTGCCTCGCTTGCGGTGATAGGTTTGCGGAAGACAAGCTTGGCGGCATAATCCGGGTTGGGGCGCGGGGCAGGCCATTCCGGGCGGTCAATTTCGGGGCGGGTCACTTGCTCGAAAAAGCGCTTCACGGCGCGGTCTTCCAAGCTGTGGAAGGTGATAACGGCAAAGCGCCCACCACTGCGCAGCAGGCTCAGGCCGGTATGCAGCAAATCCTCCAGGGCACCCAGCTCATCATTCACCGCTATGCGCAGTGCCTGGAAGCTGCGAGTGGCAGGATGCTGCTTGCCCTTGCGGGGCAACACCGTAGCGATGATATCTGCCAGCTGCGTGGTGGTAGTGATGGGGGCCTTGCTGCGCTCCTGCACAATGCGGCGGGCAATGGCGCGGCTGGCACGCTCCTCGCCATACTGCCACAAGATATCGGCCAACTCACTCTCTGCCGCCGTGTTCACAATATCCGCTGCGCTGCGTTCGGCCGCGGGGTTCATGCGCATATCCAGCGGGCCTTCGTTCAGGAAAGAAAAGCCGCGCTCGGCGCAATCCACCTGCGGGGAGGATATACCGATATCGGCCAGCAAGCCATCCACAGCCTGCACCCCGCGCTCTTGCAATAACGCTACCGCATTGCGGAAATTACCGGCCACCACATGCAGCTTATCGCCATAGGCGGCTAAGCGGCGCTTCGCCGCCGCGCGAGCTGCGGGGTCTTGATCTATCCCCCACACCTCGGCCCCGGCCTGCAACATCAGCTCGCTGTGGCCCCCACCGCCCAAGGTGGCATCTACCAGCACACGCCCCTCTGCGGGCTGAAGCGCATCCACCGCCTCGTGGGCCAGTACCGTCACGTGCCGGAAAGGCGTGCTCTCCAAAGCAGCGGCAGCTTCATCCTCCGCAGCACTTTCATGCAGCGTATCAGCTGCGCGGTACTCCGCCAGCATGCGGGCGGCATCTGCCGGCATCAGCGCCTCACACAGACTTTCAGCGCTCCACTCCATCCCTTCCACGCTCTGCTTCCAGCTCTCCTGCTTGATCTGCGGGTCACAATCCTCGCCGGCTTGCAGCAGCACTTCCACGCTGCAAGCACCCAAGCGAAAACCCAGCACCCCCGCCTCGCGGGCGAGAAATGCCGCGAGCGCGTTTGCGCGCGTACACGTGAGAGCGCGGCGCGGGCATGTAGCCAAGGGGCCTTCTATCACACGACAGTTCAGCTCCCGCAGCTCCTTTTCCAACCCCGCCAACTTGCCTCGCGAGCCCTTGATACCGGCATCTCGCATCGCGGCAAGCAGGTCTTTGCGAGCACTTTGCCACTCTGCCAAACTGCTCTCCGGCAGGGCTCCGGCCTCCCACATCACCATGCGGTAACAAATGCCTGTCGGCTCCTGCGACCCCGCATACACTACTGGTCCATGCTCGTTCATGAAAGGATGTGGAACATCTGGTCAAGCTTCAGGCGGCCAAGAACTTCCGGCGTATTGGTTGCCTCGAAGTCCTCCGGTTTCCATATCTCAAAGTAAGCCCCGCGACCCACGATGGTGGCATTTTCCACCAAATTCATGCGCTCGCGTTGCTTCTTGGGTATCAGCAACTTACCTTGGGTGCTCACCTCTGCCTCAAAGCTGCACCCGGTAATCTTGCCTACGTACAAATCAATCTCGCCCGGGCTGATTCCCTGCGCCTCTGCCTGCGTGCGGATTGTAGCCATTTTGTCAGCGAATGCCTCCTTCGTGTAGCACTTCAGGATGCGGTACCCCTCGCTCGTGGCATCAATCAATATCAACACCTGCCCCTGGGCCGCACGCCACCCTGCCGGTACCGCCACTCTGCTCTTGGGGTCCAGCTTATGCGTCACGTTGCCCGTGAACATCACTGTTGATTCATTTGCCATCCTTTTTCGTACACTTCGCCGTACCCCTAGTACACTCTAATACACCTCATTTGTCAATCCATTTCTGAATTTTTTTTCTTTTTTCTTACTTTTTGCTCACCATCCGAATTTCCCCCCCCAACGCGCATGAGCCCTTCCCCTCCCCCGTTACGCCCGCAGGGCGTTCTTCACCATGGGCGATAGCCCATTCTTCACTACGAGCGCACGCGAGTTCTTCATTCCGCTCGCCAGAGCGGTCTTCATGACGAGTGAAACGAGTCCTTCACCTCAAAAAACATCCACCGCACCTCGTGCGCGCTATCTTCGAGCCCGCGCAACGGGCGGCATACCAATAGGCAGGGGGCTTGCCCCCTGCTCACCAACAAATAACGAACCGGAACCCCGTTAGCCGCGCCAGCGGTGCGCGGAGCGCAGGGTGGCATAATGCCCCGCACCATACAAATGCCCCGCTTTATGCCACCCGCGTGCTGACGCACGCCCGCTTACGCGGTTGGCGGGGTTCACATACATCGTGGGTTATGTGTCCAGGGGGCAAGCCCCCTGTCTACTCTATGCCGCCCCGCAAGATGCGGGGCTCCCATCTTGCCGCGGCTCCCGCCGCGGGGAATTTTCCCCCGCTACGCCCGCAGGGCGTTCTTCACCATGGGCGATAGCCCATTCTTCACTACGAGCGCAAGCGAGTTCTTCATTCCGCTCGCAAGAGCGGTCTTCATGACGAGTGAAACGAGTCCTTCTCACCATCGGAGCCATCGTTTTTCGTTCCAGGCACCCGACCTCCACCCCTAGGATTGCGCTTTATGTCGCCCGCAATCCTGCGGGCTCGGGTATCATTATTCTACGCGACGAGGGGCTCGCGCCCCATCGCTATTGGTATGCCGCCCTGCCATCCGGCAGGGCTCTCATCTTGCCGCGGCGGGCGCCGCAGGAAAATGTCCTCATTGTACATTGTGCATTGTTCCGCATGGCGCACCGCCTCCTTCTTCCCCCGCCCCCCGCGCACAGGGCGAAAAAACCGCCGCGAACCTCCCGGAGCAGAGGTACGCGGCGGTGAAAAGAAGTGTACCGATGTGTCAGATTACTTATTAATCTCCCACAGAGCTTCATCTGCCAGCAGCTTGCAGCCGCGCAGGTCGAGCTTACCGGTGGGCAAGGTGGGTATGGCTTCCACCGGCACCAGATACTTGGGAGCCCAGAGATTGGGCATCTGGCGCTCGATAAGGATGTTGCGGATAGAGGTCAGGATTTCCTTTTCCTCGGAGCTACGCTGGTGTTGGGGCAGCGCAGAGAGCAACACCAGGGCCTCACCCTTCTGGGCATCGCTCACGCCCGTCACGGCAATCTGCACGCCGTCTTCGGGGTTGAGGTTGAGAGCCTGGCTGATGGCCAGTTCCACGCCCTCGTGGGGCACCATTTCGCCGCCAATCTTAGAGAAGCGGGAGAGGCGGCCACCTAGGGTGATGAAGCCGTTGAGATCCATCTGACCGATATCGCCGGTCTTGAACCAACCGTTGTCAAAGATTTCGGCATTCATCTCAGGGCGGCCCACATAACCATTGAACACGTTGGAGCCCTTGATCCAAATCATGCCGCGCTCCGTCAGGGGCAGCACCTTGGTGTCATCATCCACATCGGTGATACGCACAGCAATACCGGGCAGCGGGGCACCAATACTGCGCTTGCGGGTGCCGGGCACATAGAACTTGGAGCCCTCCACCATAGGCGCATCGGGCATATTGGCGGCGCACACCGGGGCGGCTTCCGTCAGGCCATAGCCCTCCAGCAGCCCCAAGCCGTGGCGCTTCATGAACTCATCTTCCAAATCCGGCTGCAGCTTCTCTGCCCCCACCACAAACTGGCGCACGGTGGCAAAGGTGCCTTCCTCTGCGCGGCGCAGCATGCCGCGGGCAAAGGTGGGAGTAGCGCACACGAGGGTGATGCCGTGCTTCTTGATAATCTCGCACAGGTTGCGTGCATCCGTGGGGTTCGGGTACGCATAGAAGGGGTGGCCGGTCAGCAGCGGCAGCATCATCGTCACGGTGAGACCGAAGCTGTGGAAAATGGGCAGACTAGCCAAGAACTTGGCATCCGTCAAATCCAAGCGGGCGGCACACTGCGCCACGTTGGCCAGCACCATGCGGTGCGTCAGCGTCACCCCCTTGGGTTCGCCGGAGGAGCCGCTGGTAAAGAGCATCACACACTCGGCGCCATCGCAGCGAGCATCGGTGTTGAACATGCGGCAAATCATGTTGGCGGGAGCCATCTTGGCCATCATCACATTGCTGATGAGACTGGCCTTGGAAAGATTCTTGAGCAGGTCTTCCACCAAAATCAACTGCTCCTCAGGCGGCCAAGGGAAGGTGGTGAGCTTCTGCATGAACTTGCGCGCCGTGATAAAGGTCTTGAGCCCGGCCTGGCGCACGGTGCTTTCAAATGCTTCACGCGAGGAAGCATAGTTGATCAGCACCGGGGTCATCCCGGCCAGCAAGCAGGAGAGCGTAGCAATCGTGCCGCCGGGGCCGGGGGGCAATATCACGCCGATGCGCTCATCATCCCGCTTGCGCAGCATCTTGGCCACCGTCATCGAGACACCCAGCAACTTGAAGTTCGGCAGCGGGTTACCCGTCATGCCATCCACCACTTCCACCTTCGGGTTGGCCTTCATGGCGTGCACCAACTCCGTGGTCACAGAGCGCTTCAGGAAAGGATTGGCAGAGAACAATTCCGCGCTCTTTTCCAACCAAGCGCTCAGCAGGCGCTCACCGGTCTGGGGGCCGGGGCGCAGCTGCGGCATAATCCACAATTCCTCGCGCGTGGCCGGCACGTTGCCGTTGGAATACAGGGCGTTTACATCGTCATCATTGTAATGCCCCAAGAACACCGGCACGGGTGAAATGTGCAGACTCCCCACATTGGAGAGGAAGGGAGAGGGCACATCGGCCAGCGTGCCGCGCACCTTCGCAATCAACCCCGGCAGGAATACCACGCTGAGCCCCTGCTGCATGCGGTTGAGAATCTGCTCACGCACAGCACGCGAGGTCGTGTGGCGGAAATCAAAGTATTCGATGGAGATATCCTTCGTCTTCAGATACTCCATAATCTCCGGAGCGGGCGGAAAGGTGGGGTCTACCAAGTAGCAAACCTTACCCTGCAACAGGTGGTGCAGAGCCTTGCCGGCCTCGATGCTCAGCCTGTTGGGCATATAGAACCCGGGCTGCACGATATTTTCCTGACCATGTACGTTCAGCTGTGCCATAATATTGTGTGTATGAAAGGGTGAGAGAGTGTGTGTAAGAGGAGGGGCATCATGCAGAAAACCGCTCTACCTTATCCACGGCAGAGCGGTTTCCCACGCTGCGGGCTTTCGTGTATTATAACACGCTACCCGCGTTTGGCGAGCCAAAAATGACTCGGTTTGATTAGAATGTGTAAGTCACGCTCAGGCTACCCACCACGCCGAAGTTGCGGAAGGGATAGTTGTAGTAGTTACCGGAGTATTTACGGAACTCGGAACACTCATTGGCAGCAAGGGCGCCGGGACCGGCCCAGTGGAATGCCACACCGGGGGTGACAATGAGGTTCTTCTTGGCAAACCAGGGCGTCTGGAACTTCACGTAGAATGCCTGGGCGCCGTTATCGCAGGCGTAGTGCCCGTTGTCAAAGTACTTGGCAGCGGCAGACATACCCAAGGTCAGCACACCGGCCACCTTGATATCCTCGGGCGTGCCCACGATGGGAGCCTTCATGGTGATGGTGGGTTCAAACCACCAACCGCAGATGCCGGAGGCGCTGTAGCTGGTCTTCACACCGATGGAGAGCCACTTGTAGGGAGTCCACTCGGGGTGAATGAAAAACTCATTCTGGCTGGAAGCGCCGTTCTTGCCATAGTGCTTCACCATCACACCAATCAAGCCACCGTGGATGTAGTCGTGACCAAAGCTCACGTTCCACAGCTCGCTCTTAGGCATGTAGTGCATGGCCGTAATCACCGCAAACTCATTCTCAATGTTGCACTGCTTGATGTGCTTCTTGTCCATGCCTATATCAGAGGCCTTCACTGGCTTCCCCGTCAGAGGATGTACCCCAACAATCATATTGCTGTCGAATTTCGGATTACCGTACAGCGTGTGGCCGGAGGTCGGAATATTGTAGGCCAGCGTCACAGAGGCGCTCCACAGCTTCTCCTTACCAAAATCGTAATTCAGCTTCAAGCCAGTGTTGATGACACTGTCACCCTGAGCTACAGAGTGAGAAACCACATAACCACGGCCGGTGTAGTTGGTGGCATAGCCCACCTGCAAGGCGCCACTCAGACGCTTGGCGGATACGGGTTCGATACCGTCGTACTTATCAGCAGCCGGAACTGTGGTATTTACACCTGCAAAAGCAGGAACGGCAAGTGCCGCAGCGAGTATTGCTGTTTTAATCTTCATATCATGTAGCTTGTATGTATTTCCGCATCCTGTACCATCTTGCGATGAGTCCGCAAAATCGCCCTCTTTTATGCTGAGCCGGTACTCTGGCGGTAACCGCAATTTAGCAGTTTTTTTGTCATACGTCAAGCCAAAAAGTAGAGTTAGCTCTACTTTTTTGTAAAAAATCGCCTTTTTTTCTTTTATTTCACGCATTTAAGCCTCCTTCTTCCCCCCTTCGTTACGCCCGCAGGGCGTTCTTCACCATGGGCGCAGCCCATTCTTCACTACGAGCGCAAGCGAGTTCTTCATTCCGCTCGCTAGAGCGGTCTTCATGACGAGTGAAACAAGTCCTTCACCTCAAAAAACATCCACCGCGCCTCGTGCGCGCTATCTTTGAGCCCGCGCAACGGGCGGCATACCATTAGGCAGGGGGCTTGCCCCCTGCTCACCAACAAATGA
>Ga0233361_1000054_pt1 | contig 19944 bp, 13 predicted proteins | sample ElkDunMinimDraft_21_FD_180678 | JGI IMG/M metagenome (GOLD analysis project Ga0233361, IMG submission 180678) | Fecal eukaryotic communites from dung pellets of Tule Elk in California, USA - Elk Dung C0 | ecosystem: Host-associated > Mammals > Digestive system > Large intestine > Fecal | place...
TGCTGACCTCGTTTGGACTGCTGGCAAATATTATGTCCTCGATGGTTGGTACACCAAAGAGGAGGCAGAGGCTAAGCTTGCTACTCCTATCGTTGATGAGGTAGTTTACTTCGTTAACAACAAAAAGTGGAGCAAAGTGAACGCATATGCTTGGGATCCTGCAAATGCTGCATGGCCAGGTGCTGCTGCTACCAAAGAGGCTGAGCAAATCGGTGGCTTTGATGTATATTCTTATTCTGCTGCTCCTGGTACTTACCAAAAAGTTATCTTCAATGACGGTGGCTCTAACCAAACTTCTGATATGGTTTGGACTGCTGGTAAGTATATCGTAAACAACCAGTGGTACACCAAAGAAGAGGCTGAGGCTGCTCTTGCTGCTCCTGTAGTTACTACATGGACTATGGTAGGTGATAAGGCTTTGTTCGGCACTGATTGGGATCTTAATGCTACTGCTAACGACTTGGTAAAGCAAGAGGATGGTTCTTGGGTTCTTACATTGACCAACAAAACTCTCGCTGCTAAATCATACGAGTACAAAGCTGCTAAAGATCGTTCATGGAATACTACTGTTCCTGGTGGTGACAACGCTAAGTTGACTATCAGCAAGGCTGGTCAATACGACGTTACTTTCACACTCAATGCTGCAGCTACTTCTGTAGCTGCTAAGGCTACTTATATCCCTGCTAAGTACAACGTAACCGTAACTGCTGAGAACGGTACTGTTGAGGGTGCTGGCGAATATGAGGAAGGCGCTACTGCTACTCTTACCGCTACTGCTGCTGAGGGTTACGAGTTCGTTAACTGGACCAAGGGCGAGGAAATTGTTTCTACCGAGAACCCTTATACTTTCAATGTTACTGCTGACGTAGTTCTCGTAGCTAACTTCAAAGCAGTTGAGCCAGAGGTTGAATGGATGCCTATGGAACTTGAAATCAACAACTTGACTACTGAGGTAATGGAAGTAGCAGGTGCGAAATATTTGATGATGATGGGTGGAAATGAAGAGATGGGTGAAAGCGTAACCCTCTTCCTTAACAACTATGCGGATGTTGATGATGACTATGAGGTAAATGCTGAGAGCTCACTTATTGTCTATATGGGTTACGAATTTACTGTAATGGAAGGTACTATCAGTCAAACATCTGAGACAGAGAAGGGTACTCTCTATACAGGTACCGTTTATGCCTACACAGGATCAGGAGATGAGACAATGTACGCCGCATTCACACTCACTATGTATGCTACTCTTCCCGTTGAAGTAGAAGTTACTGAGGCTACCGCACGCGTTGATGAGGAGACGGGTGCTCTTGTTCTCAATGCAGAGTGGACAAAAGATGGTGTTACTTACCCAGTATTTGTTTCTGTAGCAGGTTACGAGAAGGGCAAGGAAGAGTACGCAGGTGCTCAAATTAGTGAGCTCCAAATAGGTGATGATGACAATTGGCTTGATTTTGCAGTTGCTAATGCAGTTGCTGTTAATGAAGATGGTCAAGACATCTCTATCGAGGGTGAATATACCAGCTGGAATACAGGTGCTACATATGTTCTCAATATCTCTGGTAAATTGCCAGTTGTTGAGCCAGAAGTTATCGCTTACGAATTGAACGGTGGTGAGTTGCCAACTGTAGAGGTTCCTACCAACGCTGAACTCTGGGAGGCATTCAAACCTTACTACAACACATTCTATGAAGAGGCGCGTGCTGATCAACCTATTACAATGGTTGCTACCTTTATGACTCAAGGCGAGAAAATCTTTACCGATGCTACTTCTGAGTACAAATGGTTGGGAGATTACCTCGTTAAGATAGCTACCGAACAAGGTTACACAATCAACTCTGAAGCTCTGTGGCGTTGGCATGCAGACGCATTCTTCCAATGCAACCAACATACAGCTTGGCCTAAATCTGCTGACTTCACCGAAGCTGGTAAGCCAGAGAACTGGGGTGCTGCATACGAAGCTGCTCATGAGGTAGTATTGCCAACTGAGCCAGTAGCTGAGGACTATGTATTGCCAACTCCTACCAAATCTGGTAGCACCTTCAAGGGCTGGTATGACAACGCAGAAGGTACAGGTGAGGCTTATACAGTAATTCCTGCTGGTTGGGCTGGTACTCTCTATGCTATTTGGGAGCAAGGTACTACTACCGCTCTTGAGAATATTGCTGTTGAGGGCAAGGCTGTTAAGGCTATCATCAACGGTCAATTGATCATCATCAAGAACGGCGTTCAATACAACGCTCAAGGTCAAGTGATTAAGTAATCTACATTGATCATATGCTATCAAACAAGGAGTCGTTATGGCTCCTTGTTTATTTTTTCGCAAAAAAACAAACATTATTTGTTTATATCAAAAAAAAGTAGTACCTTTGCAAACGTATTGTATTTGACAAACAATTAACTTAATTTATAACTTAATTTAAACAAAAGGTTTTATGAAAAAATTTACTTTATTTTTAAGCGCATTGCTTCTTAGTGCAATGAGTTTTGCAGGTGCTTTGGGAGAAGGTTATGCTAAGGTAACCAACATCTCTACATTAGCTGCTGGTGACAAAGTCGTTCTCTATTCTGACGACGCAGAACTTGGTATTACAGGCTGGGATGGAAACAAAACTGCTACTGCAGCTGCTACTGGTTGGGTAGAATATGTAGTAGAGGCAGCTGATGGCGGTGTGCTCCTCAAAGATGGAAACGACTATATCGCATTGACAGCGAAAAATGCTTTTCATTACAAAGCTACAGGTAGTGTTTGTAAAGTAAATGCTGCTGGTGTGTTGTATATTACATTAGATGGTACAGACTATTTATTGTATGAAAATGCAAACAATGGTAGCCCACTTTATCGCATGTATGTAGATAAAACAGGTAATGCACAATACAAACCATTCTATGTTTATGAAGTAACTGGCGAAGGTGGCGAAACTCCAGAGACCCCTGAAAACCCAGAGACTCCAGAAACTCCTGAGACTCCAGAGACTCCAGAGACTCCAGAGACTCCAGAAGATGGTGCTACTGTAACCTTTGACGCTGACGTAGATAATGCTGGTATTGGTACTGATTCTGGTAACGCAACTGCTTATTCCCTAACTAAAGATGGTGTAACTATAAATGTATCAAGCGGTGTTCTTGGTACATACAATAATGAAAGCCACTATCGTATTTATAAAAATCAAACATTGACAGTTTCTTCTACTGTTGGCAATATCACAGCTATTCAGATAACTTGTACAGCTAATGATGATGCTAAATACGGTCCTGGTTGTTTTACAACATCTGCAGGAAACTACACTTATGCTGCTGCTGAAGGCACATGGACAGGCTCTGCTACAGAAGTAGTGCTCACAGCTTCTTCCAACCAAGTTCGTGCAACTCAAATCGTTGTAACTTTGGGCGAAGGTGGCGAGACCCCAGAAACTCCTGAGACCCCAGAAACTCCTGAGACCCCAGAAACTCCTGAGACCCCAGCTGAGACTATTACTATCGCCGATGGTCTTGCACTTGCTGATAACGCAACATGCGTTTTGAACCCATTTACTGTAATTTATGTAAGTGGTTCTTATATCTATATTGAGGATGAGTCTGCTTATGCACTTCTTTATCAATACAACTTTGGCTTGAAGGCTGGTGATAAAGTTACTGGCTTGGAGGTTACCAAATCTACCTATCAAGATATTGCACAATTTAAACCAGTATCTACTTCTTTGGAAGGTTTGACAATCGTTGCTGGTGAGGCTCCTGAAATTGACGAGATTACTTCTGCTCCTACAGTAGCTGACAACCACTTTGTAAAATTGGTAAACGCAACATTGGCTGGTGCAATCGTAGCTAACGCAACTGTAGTTGCTACATGCTCTGACAACACGACTATCAATATCTACAGTAAATCTGATTATGCAATTGAAGAGGGAAAAACTTACAATATCATCGGTGGTGTAACTCAATACAAAGGTGTTATCCAAATCCAAGCATATGAAGTTGAGGAGTATGTAGGAAATGCTACTACTGGAATTGTTGTAGAGAACATCCTAACTGATGATAACCTCGTAAAAGTATTCGAGAATGGTCAACTCATCATCATCAAAAATGGTGTTAAATACAACGCTCAAGGTGCTATCTTGAAATAAGATGATAACAGTAATGAATTTTTGAGACTATGAGTGCTTATCACTCATAACTCATAACTAAAATGGGCTTCCTCGCAAGAGGGAGCCTATTTTTTTGGTGAGATGGCAATACCTATTGGTATTTTCTATTTTTTCGCGGGGTTATGTGAAGGTAATGAATAGTGCGGTTATTGTCCGGTTATTGTGCGGTGTGAGTAAAAGATATAAGAGACGTATTTGCCACAAAAAACGGCATTGAAATAAACTTTCTGCTATTTTTGTTTGCTCATGTGTATTTTTTGTTGTACTTCGATGGCACCTCCCACTAAAAGTGGGTCCCTCCTCGAAGCTACTTTCGCACCATGCAGCCCATACTCCAGTTCGCTCGAAATTAATCACGAAATCGGTTACACCTCTTCATATCCCACTTATACACCTACTCGTAAGCAAGCTTTCAGTAGGTGCACAAGTGTGCTATGAGATAGATACAATCTATCTTTTTGCAAATAATTTCTCGCTATACTTGCGTATGTGTATTTTTTGTTGTACCTTTGCACTCAAATTATCAACTATCAACTGTCAACTATCAACTGTCAACTGTTATGCTTATTTCCAACCGTATTGCAGCACTTGAAGAATCAGCAACTTTGCAAGTAGCTGCGCTGTGCCAACAACTCCGTGCAGAAGGAGTAGATGTGATTGGTCTTTCATTGGGCGAACCTGATTTTCCAGCTCCTGCTCATGTCAAGCAAGCCGCTATTGATGCTATCAACAACGATATCTCGCATTATGGTCCTACACCTGGTTTCCCTGCTCTGCGTCAGGCAATAGCTGAAACCATCAACAAGGACTTGGCTCCTTATCCTGTGCATCCGTATAATGCAAACGAGATTGTGGTGTCTGTAGGAGCTAAGCAAGCTATCTGCAATGCTATAGAAGCATTGATTGGTCCTGGCGATGAGGTCATTATGCCTACACCATGCTGGGTAAGTTATGTGGAGATGGTGAAGATTGCGCAAGGTAAGAGTGTATTGGTCAAAACTACGATGGACAACAATTTCTGCCTTACTGCTGAGCAACTCGAGACTGCTATCACTCCTAATACCAAACTCCTTATGCTCTGCTCGCCTAATAACCCTACGGGCTCAGTCTATACGTTGGAGAATTTAAAGGCTTTAGTGGAAGTGCTGAAGCGCCACCCACAAGTGGTAGTACTTGCAGATGAAATCTACCAACACATCCTCTATACAGGCAAGCACGAGACTTTGGCACAGTTCCCAGAGTTGGAAGACCGCCTCATCATTATCAATGGTGTGAGCAAGGCATACGCCATGACCGGTTATCGTATTGGTTGGTTAGCAAGCCACGACAAAGACTTAATCACTGCGGTAAAACGCTTGCAAGGACAAGTCATCAGCTGTGCCACTACCATTGCGCAAAAAGCAGCAGAGGCTGCATACACTGGCTCACAAGATTGCGTAGAAGAGATGCGTCAAGCCTTCCATCGCCGTCGCGACTTGATTGTAGGTTTAGCAAAGGATATCCCTGGCATGAAGGTACTTGAGCCACAAGGTGCGTTCTATCTCTTCCCAGATGTGACAGCCTTCTTTGGTAAGCAATACAACGGACAAACCATCCACAACGCCGATGAGTTAGTCACTTACCTCTTGCAAGAGGCACACGTGGCATGTGTATCGGGTAGTGCTTTTGGTGAAGACAACTGCATTCGCTTCTCCTATGCTACCAGCGAGGACCTCATCATCGAAGCCATGCGCCGCATGAAAGAGGCATTGGCAAAACTCGTTTAAGACACAACTCGCCCAAAGGGCGCATCACTTCACAAAGTGACATTGCCTCGCGCACAGCGCGACACAACATAAAAAAGGAACCATCACTGGTTCCTTTTGTCATCTATTCACCGCTTTTACGCGATAGCCTGCCGTTCGGAGTTGAGCCAGCAAACCATCTTCGCCACCTAAATAAATAGCATTGAGCGTGATAAATGCCTTACCTTCACGGAGGTAGGGCGTCAATCGTTTCACCCATTGCTTATTGCGTTGGGCATATACCTGATAATCCGAGTAGGATAGCGATGTTTGGTTATCAGGTCCTTTGACAAAATACGCCATATCTGCCAAGCGACCATATTTATACATGGCAACCAACTCTCGCTCAAAACGTACTTCATGTTCGGGATACTCCACCACTTTCAGCAGCTCCTCGCATTGCCAACGAAATGGCTCACGGTCAAAGAGCATATACATCGTTTCGCCTATGTCGTCTAATCCATAAACAGGAACCTCATTTTGTGCTGCTACTTTCTCAAAGAAAGTCTCCATCGATCGCTCTTCATCGTACTTTAGCCATGTTTTCATCAGTTCGTTGCGATACATCTCTGCAAGATACGATGGCTTCATTCTGCCCAGTTTATCTAATCCCATACCTAAATTAATGCGAAGAGCCTCGTCTATCTCCCGATATTGCTCATCGCTATAGAAACTGCGCAGTTGTACCGAATCGGGTAGGAGGGCAGCTTGTCGTAATGCTGCAATGGCTTCATAGTCTTGCATAGCAAATTCGGTAATCACCTTGTTGCACTCAGCATAGCATTTGAAGGCATTGGGGATGGTGTCAATAAACTGCATATCCACCATGCGATTAGTGGCCAAAATATAGGAAGGAGCAGCTGCCGAGTTACCCGAGATACGGTAAAGCACTTGGCTCATGATGGAGCCAGGAGTCAAGAACCAAGAAACAAGACAAATAAGGATTATTCGTCTAGCTGTCTTTACTCCTTGTTCCTTATTCCTTGTTCTTATTATCATTGGAAGCGTGAGATTAAATTATATGCTTGATAAATACCCAATTCGCCTGCCTTACTCAAATCAGCAATGCCTTTTTCATGCTTGCCAATGTAGATATAGGTCAGACCGCGGTTGAAATATGCTTCCGCAAAGTCACCATCTGTGGTGATAGCTTGGGTATAGTAGGATATTGCAGCTTTGAAATCTTGCTGTACGCAGAGCATGTTAGCTTTGTTATAATATGCAAAAGAGAAGTCGGGTAGGTGATTGATTACATAGTCATAGTCACGCATCATCAGTTCAAAGTCTGCTTTGTCGGTCGCCTCACCCATTGCACGCTTATATTCCAACAACTTATACCGCCAGTTGGCACGGCAGAAATAGGCGAAGTATAATGTACCATCCATCAGTATGGCACGGGTGACATCGTCCAACGCTGAAGAGTAATCTTGCACCAATGCAAACTCAAAGGCACGCGCAATGTACGCAGCACATAGTTGTGCATTGTTTTGTGAATGAGGCATTGCTATTTGCTCGAGCAAGTCAATCTGGTGCGATAGGCTACTGATTTGCGCGAAGTGCTGATTCACCATATCCGCCGTGAGGGTTATCTCCAGGGTGGTGAAGCGCAGTGGGGCAGGCAATTGCATAGCGCGGTTGTACGCATCTACTGTAGCATGCGAGTAATTGGTTTGGCGCAGTGAGTTGGCATTGGTATTGGATGCGTAGTATGAGAGGAAGATATTAGGCTCATTCACCACATCTGTATAGCGTTTTTGTACCGTACCACGGGTGTCGCTATCGTATTTGTTCTCCTCATCATTAGCTTCTTGGTTTTGTGCTGCAAGGGCAGAAAACTCTTTGCGCCGGTCGCGCTGTTGTGGCTGATTCTCAGCCAATTGCATATTAGTCTGTAGCGATTGGATACTATCTTTCTTTTGTTCAAGACCGTATGCTTGTTGGCGCAGTTGATAGGCCTCTTTGCCATGTCCGAGTGAGGTCTCGGCTTGAGCGGCGAGGTAGTAAGCAGGTAAGAAATAGGGATAACGCTCGATGATGGTATTAAAGTCATTGAGCGCCTCTTGCCATTGACGCAGTTGCAGTTGCACCATACCGCGTTGATAGTACAGTTCTATCCTATCGGGTGCAAAGTTAATAGCCTGTGTAAAGTCCTCCAAGGCACGGTTGTAGTCGCCCAATTCCTGTCGTAGTACACCGCGGTTGTAATAGCATTGTGCATCGCGTGGCGAGAGTGCCACCGCCTTGTCATAGTCCGCAAGGGCACTACGGTAGTTATGTTTGCGATAATAGATGATACCGCGATTGATGTAGTCGCCTGCCCATTTGCTACCATACTCAATAGACCTGCTGAGTGATGAAAGCGCATCGTCTTGATTGTCTTGCATGAGTTGCACCAAACCCAATGCTGACCAGTTGGCTGGGTTCTGCGAGTCGTATTCCGTAGCTTTGGTAAAGGCATCTAAGGCACATATCGTGTCATGGCTACGCAAGCATATACTACCTTTCTCAAAGTGCAGTGATGCCGATTGTGGGTCACGATGGAGTAGGTGATTGATATCCCGTAAGGCGAGGTCATATTGCTCCATCTCTGCCAGTACATCTGCGCGCATAGCGATATAGGTCCTATTCTCAGGGGCGAAGATAAGTGCCTCGCTGAAATCGCGTTCTGCTTTCTCCAGTTGGTCGGTTTGGCGGTAGATGAATCCGCGAGTATAATATGCTCCTGGATGAAACGGATTGCGCGCTATGGCAGCGTTGCAATCCAACTCTGCACCAGTATAGTCCCCTAACTGAATCTTAGCAATAGCACGCAGCAGATAGGGCTCGCTAAGATAGGGTTTGAGCTTTATGACCTGATTAAAGTATTGGATACTAAGCACATAATCATCAAAGTATAATGCGTTGCGCCCAATTGCTGTAATACGATCGGTATTGAGTTGAGCAAAACTGGAGCCAAGAGCTAAGAACCAAGATCCAAGACAAATAAATATTATTCGTCTAATTCGAAAGTAGTATGTCTTAGCTCTTTGTTCTTTACTCATGATGTCCATTACTTACACCCTGCCTCTGCATCAAACCACTCTGGCACATCAAACTGCTCCTCTACGCTGTAGCCCAACTGCTCATCGGCATACACCTTTTGCATATAGATCGACCAGATAGGAAGTGCCATGTTGGCTCCTTGACCTGCTGCCATGTTGTCGAAGTGGATACTGCGGTCTTCGCCACCGACCCACACACCGCTCACCAGCGATGGTGTGAAGCCTACAAACCATCCATCGGAGTGGTTCTGCGACGTACCCGTCTTACCGCCCATCGGTGCTTTGAGTCCGTAGCGGAAGCGTGCACGCACACCTGTACCATGATCCATCACATTGCGGAGCATGTATATCATCTTATACGAGGTAGTCTCGCTAATGATCTCGTAGGTCTTAGGTGTGAATGTTGCCAGGATATTGCCATTGTTGTCCTCAATGCGAGTGACATAGAGCGGCTCCACACGAATACCCTTGTTTGGGAAAGTGGTATAGGCATCCACCATCTCTTTGACGCTCACTTCGCATGGACCGAGGCACAAGCTCACCACAGGATCCAGTTGGCCTTCGATACCAAACGAGCGCATCATGCGCACCAGTTGTTCTGGCGTGAATAGCGACATCAGATAGGCGGTGATCCAGTTGCTGGATTTCTCCAATCCCCAGTTGAGGGTCACCATCTCGCCTTGGTTAGCGTGGTGGTCATCGCGTGGTGTCCATGCCACACCATTGCCGTCCACCAGTGTGATGGAGTCGTTCACTGTGCTATCGCATGGCCACATGCCCTCGTCCATCGCTAAGGTAAATAGGTAGGGCTTGATAGTGGAGCCCACCTGGCGGCGACCAGAGGTCACCATATCGTATTGGAAATGCGTGAAGTTCGTTCCGCCTACATATGCTTTCACAGCACCCGAGTGCGCGTCCATCGACATGAATCCGCAACGCAGGAAGTGCTTGTTCCACTTGATCGAATCCATGGGTGTCATCGTGGTGTCAATCAGTCCGTTGTATGAGAACACACGCATAGCCACTGGTGTGTTAAACGATTTCTTGATCTCCGTCTCACTCAGTCCTTGCTTCTTGAGTGCACGATAGCGGTCGGTCTGACGCATCGAGCGATTCATGATGGCATCAATATCTTCGGGTGTCAAGTCTTGGGAGAATGGCGCATAGGATTTTCTACGTTTCTCGCGGAAGAAACTCTTTTGCAACTCTTGCATATGCTCGCTCACAGCTTCTTCAGCATATTGCTGCATGCGTGAGTCAATGGTGGTATATATGCGCAGACCATCTTGATAGAGGTCGTATGGTGTGCCATCGGGCTTGTGGTTCTTTTGACAGAAGCCGTAGAGTGGGTTCTCCTCCCATTGGCGGCGGTCAATATCGTATTGCAGCATGTTCCATTCGGAGTAGTTGCTCTTCTTGGGCTCTTTGGCAGTCAGCACTTGGCGCAAGTACTCGCGGAAATAAGGTGCCAATCCCTGCTTGTGATCCACCGATTGGTATTTGAGATCGATTGGCAATGCCTGAAGCGAATCGCACATTTGCTCCGTGATATAATCGTACTTCTGCATTTGGCTAAGCACGGTATTGCGGCGGTTGAGTGCATTCTCAGGACGGCGACGAGGGTTGTACAATGCTGGGTTCTTACACATACCCACCAGCATCGCTGCCTCTTCCAGCTTCAGCTCCGCAGGAGTGGTGCTGAAATACACTTGCGCAGCCGATTTGATACCCACGGCGTTGTATAGGAAGTCAAACTGATTAAGATACATCGTCAGAATCTCCTCTTTGGAGTACAGACGCTCCAACTTCGTGGCAATCACCCATTCGATGGGCTTTTGCAATGCACGCTCAAAGATATTGTTCGCGCGTGGCGACCATAGCTGCTTAGCCAACTGCTGGGTGATCGTACTACCGCCACCAGCCTTGCCCAGCTTCATCACAGCACGCAGCAGCGACTTTACATCCACCCCCGTATGGTCGTAATAGCGCACATCCTCTGTCGCGATAAGGGCATTGATCATATTGGGCGAGATGTCGGTGTAGTTCACACTCACGCGGTTCTCGTTGCGGTAGTAGCGTCCTAGCAACTGCATGTCGCTGGATATCACCTCGGTGGCAAACTTATTCTTCGGGTTTTGCAACTCATCCAATGGAGGCAAATAGCCCAACCATCCCTTGGTAATCATCCAGAATACCAATACGATAGCTGCTATGCCAGCACCTATGATACTCCAGAACCATATGGCAAATTTCTTCTTAAACTTTCCGTTTTCAGTTTTCACCTTTCCGTTTTCAGTTTTCATATCAAGTCTTCGATTATTCTATTGAGTATATGGTAGCCCTTGGTGGTAGCTACGATGCGATTGTCTTTTTCTATCAGCATACCTTGCGCTATATAGGGCTGTGCTTTGCTCCTATCTATCTCGTCAATACCGATACCGCTATTGGTGCGCAGTCCCAGCATCACGCGTTCGGTGTGGCGTTGTTCTTCGCTCAGCACTTCCTTTTCTGGTTGCAACTGATGTGCCATGGCCTGTGCGATATAGGTGTCCAGATCGCTGATATTCCATTGCCTCACTTGGCCGTCATAGCTGTGTGCACCCGCTCCGAGGCCGATATACGGCGTGTTGTTCCAATAGCTGGAATTATGTCTAGATTGATGGTTTGATAGTGCGAAGTTACTCACCTCGTAGTGTTCGAAATTATTCGCAGCCAATTGTTCCACCAGATAGTCATACATCTGCATCTCGGTGTCCTCGTCCACAGCCTCTATCACCCCGTGATCCAGCAGGGTCATCAGTACCGTACCTTCCTCATAGATAAGCCCATAGGTGGAGATATGTTGCACGTCCATCTGCAGTGCCTCTACCACGTCTTTTTGCCATTGCTCCATGGTCTGCGAGGGTAGGGCATACATCAGGTCGATGGATATGTTGTCAAACCCTGCTGCTTGCGCTGTTGCCACAGCCTTGCGCGCTTGCTCTGCCGTGTGCCGTCTGCCAATCAGTTGCAATAGCTCGTCATCCAGGCTCTGCACGCCTATGCTCAAGCGGTTGATGCCCATTCTTCGCCATGCTTGGGCTCGCTCCAGCGTGATATCGCCAGGATTAGCTTCTATGGTAATCTCTTGCAGCTTCGCCTCGTCGCCTTGCAGGGCTCCCGAAATAGCCGTGCTGTTGAGGGGACTCTCTCGCCTTATCGCCTCTATGATCATTTGCAGACTGCTGTCATCCAACATGCTCGGTGTGCCACCACCTATATATATAGTATGTATAGGTCCGTTTACCTCATGCGCTCGCATGCGCCATTCCTCCAACAATGCCGCCACATACTGCGCTCGCTTCTCCAGATGGGTGGTAGAAAAGAAATCGCAATACTTGCATCGGCTCTTGCAAAATGGTATGTGTATGTATATACCCGCCATTGTTGGGAAAATATCGCACAAAAGTACGAAAAAAAATGCATATATGCAAAAAAATACACAAAAATTGCATTTTTTTTCAAAAATATTTGGTCATGTCAAAAAAAAGCAGTACTTTTGCACTCGCTTTCGAGAAGGAAGCGCTAGGGTGCTATCGTCTAGTGGCCTAGGACAACGGCCTCTCACGCCGTAAACCGGGGTTCGAGTCCCCGTAGCACTACCAAGAACGACCATCCTAATCAGGTGGTCGTTCGTCTTTTATTAACCTTCAGTCACAAAACACTCAACACTAAACACAACCATGGATAATTTTCAAGCCCACGAGCGCTATCTTCGCCTGCTGAGCGAACGTTTTCCCAACGCCGATGCGGTGGTCACCGAGCTCATCAACCTCCATGCTATCCTCTCTTTACCTAAGGGTACAGAGCATTTTGTGAGCGACTTGCATGGTGCATCTAGCGCGTTTATCCATATGATCAAGAATGCTTCGGGAGTCATCCGCCGTAAGGTGGACGATATCTACGGCGATAGCATCTCCGAAGCCGAAAAACGTGCTTTGTGTGCATTGATCTACTACCCCGATGAACGTATTCGGCTGGTGCAGCAGCAGGGTTTAGATGCCGAGGCTATGCCTATGGCTACGCCTAACATGATCGATTGGTATCGCAGGCGCATCCATCAGACCTTGGATGTCACGCGCGGTGTGTCGGTCAAGTACACGCGCTCCAAGGTGCGTAAGCTATTGCCCAAGAATTTTGCCTATATCATCGAGGAGTTGCTCTACGAGTCTAGCATTGAGCGCGACCGCACCCGCTATTTCCATGCCATCATCGATGCGATTATTGATACGGGTAGGGCAGAGCAATTGCTCATAGCCATCTCCTACCTCATCCATACCTTGGCCATCGATACTTGGCATATCGTTGGCGATATCTTCGACCGTGGCCCTGGTGCAACTAAGATCATGGAGGTCCTCTCCACGGTGCGTGATTATGATATCCAGTGGGGCAACCACGATATCCTCTGGATGGGTGCTTTTGCGGGCAACTGGGCGTTGATCGCCACGGTGCTGCGTGTCAGCATCCGCTATGCCAATATCGAGACCCTCGAGGAGGGCTATGGTATCAATCTGCTGCCGCTGGCCAACTTCGCCATGGAGACTTATGGCGGTGATCCGTGCACAGTTTTCCAGACCAAGGATTTTGAGAATAATCCTCGCCTTACACGCTCGGCGCAGCTCATGGCAAAGATGCACAAAGCCATCTCTATCATCCAGTTTAAGCTCGAGGGACAGACCATCTTGCGCCACCCCGAGTATCAGATGGCTGATCGCCTGTTTTTGGACAAAATTGACTATGCTCGTGGGGTGATTCGTTTGGGTGATAACGAGTATCCTATCACCGATACTTATCTGCCTACTATTCAGCATGATAACCCATATCTTTTGTCGCAAGAGGAGCAAGAGCTCATGGAGCAATTAGCTCGCTCGTTCCGCAAATCTGAGAAGGCGCAAAAGCACTTGCGAATGCTATATCAGCACGGTGGGTTGTATCTAGTTCGCAACAGCTTCTTGCTCTACCATGCTGCTATCCCGCTCTGCGACGATGGCTCGCTCATGGAGGTGGATGTTTGCGGTGTACGTGCTAAGGGTAAGGCACTCATGGACCGCATCGATCGGGTGGTGCGTCAGGCATATTTTGGCAAGGGGCAGGAGAAGGCCGATGCATTGGATTATATGCTCTATCTCTGGTGCGGCTATGGTTCGCCTCTGTACCATAAGGACAAGATGAGCACCTTCGAGCGCTACTTCATCGGTGTGCCCGAGTTGGAGCACGAGCGCAAGGGGGCTTATTATACCTTGGCTGACCGCCCAGATGTGTGCGAGATGATCCTCCGTGAGTTCGGTTTGGATGCCGAGTTGGGCCGTATCATCAATGGTCATATCCCCGTGCGTACCATCAAGGGCGAGACGCCCGTGCGCGCCGATGGCAAGCGCTTTGTGATCGATGGTGGTTTCTCCAAACCTTATCAGGAGAAGACGGGTATCTCGGGGTATACGTTGATTTATAACAGCCATGGTATCCAGTTGGTGGAGCACGAGAAGTTCGAGAGCCGTGAGCAGGCAGCTGCTTCGGGTTCGGATATCCATTTGCGTATCCAGTTGCAGGACTTTACCCACCGTCGTATCTTGGTGCGTGACACGGACCGAGGTCAGGAGCTGATCCGTCAAGTGGGTGAGTTGCAACAGCTATTGCAGGCTTATCAGATGGGTCTGATCGAGGAGCGCAATCTATAAGATTGGGGCATTATTTGGTATAAAAATATCCTAAAAATCGCCAAAAACACCCAAAATACGCAGAAAAAGCGATATGTATTTGCACATGTCGCTTTTTTTTTGTACCTTTGTCAGCTCATTGGTATGACTATCGCTGCCGCAGGGCAAGGAGATAAAAGATAAACAAAATATGACAACGTTAACAGACGAGCAACGCAAGGCCCAGATGGCTAGTATGAAGTCGTTTGACGAGGATATGCCATTGATAGGCTACAAAAATAAGTAAAAAACAAGTCCTATGTTTTGACGACAATTATTGTCAATTGCGGTTGTCAATTAATGTCAATTCAAAGATAGATTTTGTTTTTGCTCAAAAGAATGCAATATTGCATTGGTGAGCAAAACCAACTAAGATGATGAGATGAAAACAAATTTTGATATACATGCCTTGAAGGATTATATGTATCCAGTGATAGGTGCTATTTATGAAGTGCATAAGGAACTAGGTCCTGGCTTGAATGAGCATGTATATCAAGAGGGTTTAGAGATGCAGTTGGAAGATGACAATATTGCGTATGAGCGTGAAAGAGAATACAGTCCAATATACCACGATCGTAAGATGAACGCCAAATACCGCTTGGATTTTGTGTGTAAGGATCAGATTATTGTAGAGTGTAAAGCGGTTGAACATTTGTCAGTTAACCATCGTGCCCAATTATTTAATTACATGCGATTGACAAAATTACCGATGGGAATACTTGTAAATTTCTCCCAGAAGAGTGCAGAAATAGAGCGATACTTTTTTGATGTTCAAAGGAATGAAATTATCAGCATAGATGGAACTATATTAACCCGTTTTAATAAATAAGTTATTGTTTGTGATTGCTATGGTTGCAACGCAATCATCATTCAATCACAAAACAATATACCCCTAGAATTGACAATCAAGTTGACTTGAATTGTCTTAAAAATTAAACACAATGGCAACAGCAATCGAATTTAACCACGTAGGCAAACAATACCGCCTGGGCCTCGTGTCCACAGGCACTATCAGCCACGACCTCAACCGCTGGTGGCAAACCGCCATCCTGCGCAAAGAAGACCCCTATCTGAAGATCGGTTCGGTCAACGACCGCACCCAGAAAGCCGATTCTGAGTATGTCTGGGCACTCCGCGATATCGACTTCAAGGTGGAGCAGGGCGACGTCGTCGGCATCATCGGCAAGAACGGCGCCGGCAAATCCACGCTCTTGAAGCTCCTCAGTAAGGTCACAGGCCCTACCGTGGGCACTATCCGCGCCCGCGGCCGCATTGCTAGCCTCTTGGAGGTAGGTACGGGCTTCCACCCTGAGATGACAGGTCGTGAGAACATCTTCATGAACGGTGCCATCATGGGTATGACCAAGCAAGAGATTGCTGCCAAGTTGGATGAGATCGTTGCTTTCTCTGGCTGTGAGAAGTATATCGACACGCCAGTTAAGCGCTATAGTTCAGGTATGACCGTTCGTTTGGGCTTTGCTGTGGCTGCGCACCTTGACCCCGAGATCTTGGTGGTGGACGAAGTCCTCGCCGTCGGCGATGCCGAGTTCCAAAAGAAAGCCATCGGCAAGATGCAGGATGTCAGCCGTGGCGAAGGACGTACGGTGTTGTTTGTGAGTCATAACATGACCAGTATTAAGAGTTTATGCAAACATGGTGTTATTTTGCAAAACGGTCAGTTGATTGATCAAGGTGATATCGATCCTATCGTAACTCACTATCTGCGTGGAGATAGCGCAATAGCCAATTACAAATCTTTTGCCCAACCCTTAAAAGGTACTGGTGGTTTTGAACTCTTGGAAATAGGTGTTCGCCCACAAGGTGGTCAGTTTACAGATTTGACTCGAGTATCTGATGATGTAGAGATTGTTATTCGTTATCGTCTGACCCAACCACACGAGAAGTTTTGGATTACCATGCATATGAAGAACGAGCAAGGCGAGCGTATGTTCTCTACGGGTGGTGGAGGCCGTTGCTACGATACACGCCACGAAGTTGGTGAGTACGAGCAAATTTGCTATCTGCCTAAAGATTTCTTCAATTGGGGTAGTTATGCGTTTGATTTTATGGCATTTAGTCAACCAAGCAATATAGAATGTCTAATGCATGAACAAGACTTTATCTCATTCACATTGGCTAATCGCGCAGTGGCAATTGGTGGCTGGATGGGTAAAGAACCTGGTGATATTACGCCTAAATTTGAATATACGGAGAAAAAACTGAGTTGATGATAATATGAGTGAAAATAAATCACAAATCACTGTCACTTCCCCATTACTCCCACCTTTGGAGGAGTTTGCCTCATATCTGCAGCAGATTTGGGATAGTAAATGGATTACCAATAATGGTCAGTTCCATCAGCAATTGGAGCAGGCACTTGCCGAGTATCTTGGGGTGGAGTACCTTTCGCTTTTTACCAATGGTACTTTACCACTTATTACTGCTTTTCAGGCATTGGGTATTCACGAGGGCGAAGTGATTACTACACCATATTCGTTTGTAGCAACTAGCCACTCAATCTGGTGGAACGGCTTAAAACCCGTCTTTGTGGATATTGAAGAAGAAACCTGTGGCATTGATCCTGCGAAGATTGAGGCAGCCATTACGCCCAATACGGTAGCGATTATGCCAGTGCATTGCTATGGCAAACCTTGCAAGACAGCTGAGATTGATGCGATAGCTAAAAAGCACAATCTAAAAGTGATATATGACGCCGCACACGCTTTCGGAGTGATTCAGAATGGACAATCCGTGTTGAAAGCGGGAGATCTCTCAACCTTGAGTTTTCATGCTACTAAGGTGTATAACACTATCGAAGGCGGTGCTTTGATTTGCCATTCGGCAGAGATGAAGTACCATGTGGATAACTTGAAGAATTTTGGCTTCCGTGGTGAGACCACAGTGGTAGCTCCAGGTATCAATAGCAAGATGGATGAAATGCGTGCGGCATATGGCCTGCTCAATCTCCGCCAAGTGGATGCAGCTATTGAGGCTCGTAAACAAGTGGCTGAAGCATATCGTAGTGCATTACGAGGAGTCAATGGTATTCGATTCTTTGATGATATGCTGGGGGTGCGACACAACTACAGTTATTTCCCCGTTTTCGTGGACGAAGAACAATACGGCATCTCCCGTGATGCGTTATATGAGAAGATGAAGGCAAATAATGTATTAGGTCGTCGCTATTTCTATCCATTGATTACAGATTTTGATCCTTATAAGGATATACCAAGTGCTAATCCAGCGAATTTGCCTGTAGCAAATAAAATCGCTAATCAAGTGATTTGCTTGCCGATGCATCATGAGTTGAGCGAGGAGGATGTAATGAGGGTGGTGGAGTCTATTATCCGACCGATGACCTTATAGATGTTTGTAGATAAGGTGGTGAATGTACCGAGTAGTGTTCGGTGATGTAATAAAATATAGAAAATATAAAATTTATAAATATGGAAAAGATTATAGTAAGAAATTTTGGTCCTATTAATGAACTTAACATTGAGATCAAAAGATTTACCGTTTTTATTGGAACCCAAGGAAGTGGGAAAAGTACAATTTCTAAATTGTTGACGATTTGCCGTGATATTTATTGGCAGACAAAAGTGGCACAGGATGCCGATGTAAGTAAATTCTTTGTAGACTATGGGATAAGTACGTATTTTAAACCGTCAACTTATATTGAATATAGTTATAATGATTTAGTCATTACCTATGAGAATGGTAGGTTCTCTGGTAAAAAGGAAGGATGTACTAAAGAAGAATATAGGCAATTTCAAGAGGCTATGTTTTCTGCAACAATATCTATGATTACGCGGGCAATGGGATATGAAAAACTGGAGGATTTTAAGGAAAATATGGATGATGCTCGTTTGTTCTTTGCTAATATTAGAACCCTAATGTATATTCCTTCAGAGCGTATTATGGCAGGACAATTTGCATCATCTTTAGCTAGCCTTGTAGTAGCGCAGGTTCCACTAAGTAATCCGTTACTAGAATACCTTAGTTTCTTTGAGAAAGCACAAAAGGAATTTCCGGATTATAAAGTTCCGTTTTTGAATGCAGAATTACAAAACAAGGATGGAGAAAAGTACATCAAAGTGAAAGCTGATAATCACGAAGAATTAGTACCTCTTTCAGTTTGTTCGTCTGGCTTACAATCGGTTTTCCCGATGTTCATGGTTATTGATTATTGCGTTAAGAATAAATATTTTGATTCTTTTGTAATTGAGGAACCGGAATTAAACTTATACCCAACTAATCAGCGCGAATTATTACATTTTGTGTTGCAGCGCTTTAATAATGCGAATGAAAAAGATAGTATAAATGTTATACTTACAACTCATAGTCCTTATACGTTAAGTATTCTTAATGTGGCACTTATGGCGAGCATTGTAGCAGAAGATGCAGATTTTTCAGAAGAAGTTAATATGATTGTTCCTAAAAATGAACAATTAAATCCGAATGATTTGGCTATATATGCTTTGAGTGATGATAACCAATTGTGTTGCAAGAGTTTGTTGGATGAAAAAACAAAATTGATAGGGATGAATGCATTGGATGCAGTATCGGATATTATCGGAAGTGATTTTAGAAAGTTGCAACAGTTGTATTTAAAACATCTCAAGAAATGATCAATCCGACACAAATACCTATGGCGATAAGCCAACTTAAACTATGTTTCGCATTTAGAGGATATAATCCATCAATTCTCCAATGCATAGATGAAACAAGCGAACAAGAGATCATGGTTGTTGATAACGAACAAACTCATATCTCGCATTTTACGCAAGACGAAGATCAAAGAATGCGTTGCATGACAGTAAAGAATACTAGCCAGAAGAAATTTTATTTATTGGCTATTGATAATCGTTTCATGTCCAATTGTCCCGGTGGCATTGCGGATTGTGCATTATTTGATGAACTACAGTTTAATTTTGTTGAGTTTAAAACCAATGCACTGGGAAACTCTATTCCACAGATAGAATGTACATATAAAGATGCATTGGGGCAATTGGATGCAACTTACACATTATTCCGAAATAAAATAAATGCGGGTGGGGTTGATTTTGACCGAATAGTAGATGTGCATTGCTTCATTACCGTTACAAACCACTTTCCACGACAGTCGGCTATCGAGCAAAATATAGTAAAAGAAGCTGCTGATAGTCCGAACCATTTGGATTTGAGCTTTGAACCAGAAATTCAAATATCATAAGTGTCATATACCGCCTCATCACCGAGAGAT
>Ga0233361_1000059_pt1 | contig 19170 bp, 15 predicted proteins | sample ElkDunMinimDraft_21_FD_180678 | JGI IMG/M metagenome (GOLD analysis project Ga0233361, IMG submission 180678) | Fecal eukaryotic communites from dung pellets of Tule Elk in California, USA - Elk Dung C0 | ecosystem: Host-associated > Mammals > Digestive system > Large intestine > Fecal | place...
TTGACCAAGGGTAATACCAAATGTATGGTGGAAGTTGGCGGTGAAACCCTCATTGCTCGTCTGTTGCGTCAGTTAGATAAACAACACTTAAGTAAAATCGTTCTTGTCATTGGTTATAAAGCACAAGAGTTGAAAAATTACCTCGCAACAATACAGATTCAAACACCTATAGAGTTTGTAGAGAATATAGTATATGACCAGACAAATAATATCTACTCACTCTACCTAGCTAAAGACTATCTCGTTGCTGAAGATACATTGTTATTTGAGTCCGATTTGATAATGGAAGATGCGGTTATCACCAAACTCCTACAACACCCATATCCAGATTTGGCATTGGTGGATAAATACGAAAGTTGGATGGATGGTACTGTGGTAACAATAGACGAAGAAAATCGTATTCAACGATTCATTCCTGGTAGTCAATTTAAATATGAAGAAATTCCATCCTATTATAAGACGGTCAACGTATATAAATTCTCTCAACAGTTTTCTGCGACAATGTATGTGCCTTTTTTGAAAGCATATTGCACAGCATTGGGTAAAAACGAATATTATGAACAAGTACTTCGCGTTATCACCATGCTTGATAACTCGGGTATGCGTGCACTACCATTAGAGGGAGAACAATGGTACGAAATAGATGATATACAAGATTTAGATATCGCAGAGTCTATTTTTACTGGACGTCAATATGATTTGCTATGTTCGCGTTATGGTGGTTATTGGCGTTATCCTCATATGCTGGATTTTTGCTACTTAGTCAATCCATATTTCCCAAACCGACGTTTGTGCGATGAATTAGCTGCAAGTTTCCAACGACTATTGACTGAATATCCTTCTGGTCAACGTGTTAATAGCCTTTTAGCGGCTAAAGATTTTGGTGTAAAGCAAGATTATATCGCAGTAGGAAATGGTGCTGCTGAATTGATTAAGGTACTTTTTGAACAAGTACTCGGTAAAGTTGGTATAGTACGTCCTACTTTTGAAGAGTATCCTAATCGCTTGATGCCAGATCAAATAGTGGCATATGACACACAAGCACCAGATTTTTCCTACACGGCAGATGACTTGATGAACTATTTTGAGGATAAAAAGATTTGGTCATTACTGCTGATTAATCCGGATAATCCTACAGGAAACTATATACCATATGGTGATTGCTTACGCTTGGCACAATGGTGCGAAGAACGTGATATTACTTTTGTTTTGGACGAGAGTTTTATCGATTTTTCTACCGAACATCCCACATTCTTTAATAATGAGATATTAGAAAAATTCCCACACTTGATTGTCATCAAGAGTATATCCAAATCATATGGTGTTCCAGGCTTGCGTTTAGGTTTGATAGCGACGTCAAATATCACTTTGATGCAAAATATTCGTCGTTCTGTATCAATATGGAACATCAACTCCTTTGGCGAATTCTTCTTGCAGATTTTAGGCAAATATGAGAAAAACTATCTGCAAGCAATGGATACATTCCGTGCAGAACGACTACGTTACGTGGAGCAATTGCAAACCATCAACTACTTGCGTGTCATTCCATCTGAAGCCAATTATGTATTATGTGAAGTACTCGCACCTCATACACCACGTGAGTTAGCCATCCATTTGTTGAAAAAAGCCAATATCCTTATCAAGGATTGTACTTCCAAATGTAATGCTCCATTTATTCGTTTGGCAGTACGTGATACGAAAGATAATAATCGTTTAATCGAAACATTAAAATTGCTATAATGTTTACTAACAAACGAATATGCATTTGTGGAGGCGGAGGTTTGGGTCATACTTGCGCCGCTGTATTATCATCACATCCTGAGATAGAAGTGATGATGTACACTCAACATCCTGAAAAGTGGCAACAACAATTCATCGTTGATGATCCTAATGGTAAGCAATATCATGGTCATCTAACAACGATAAGCAATGATCCGAGTTTGGTAATAACAACAGCTGATATAATTTTACTCTGTTTGCCTGCCTTTTTAGTAGAACAAACCTTACAAACGATCAAGCCATATTTATCTACCAAAGCAATTATTGGTTCTGTAGTTGGTAATACGGGTTTTTTCCTATTCGCTCACAAAGTGCTTGAAAATACCAATACTGGGTTATTTGCATTCCAACGCGTACCATACATATCAAGAGTGATTGAATACGGAAAAAGAGCAGCATTATTAGGTTATAAGAACGAACTTCACATCGCAGTGGAAAATATCTCCGAACCACAAGAATTTAGCAATGAAATAAGCGCACTATTCTGCACAAAAACCCAACTTGTAGATTCTTTCTATGAAGTGACTTTGAGCAATAGTAACCCTATTCTTCATACAGGTCGCCTATATACGATGTGGAAAGATTGGGCAGGAGAATCATATACAGAAAAATCTTTATTCTATTACGATTGGACGGATGAAACATCAGAATTACTAATCAAAATGGACCAAGAATTTTTCCAATTATTACAGGTGCTTGGTGTATCAACAGTACACTTACCTACATTATTGCAACACTACGAAGTAAGCAATGCGAACGAACTTACCAACAAAATAAAAAACATCCAATCATTTGCTACGATTCAATCTCCCATGAAAGAAAAAGAAGGACGATGGATTCCTGATTTTACAAGCCGCTATTTCACGGAGGATTTTCCTTTTGGTTTACAATTTATATATAATCTGGCACGCAAGTACAATCTTAGCACACCCAATATTGATAAGGTGTATCACTGGGGAATGAGTAAAATAAAAAACGAATAACTACATACTAATCATTATGGATAAATTGATTTCATTGACAGATGTTTCTCAAGAAGAATTGAGACGTTGGCAGTTAAAGTTATTAGATATATTAGTGTATTTTAAAGAATTCTGTGAAAAACACGATCTGACATTCTACCTGTCATATGGCACTATGTTGGGTGCTGTTCGACATAATGGATTTATTCCTTGGGATGATGATATTGATGTATCTATGCCACGTGAAGATTATGATAAGTTGTATGACTTATGGGAGAAACACGCTGATAAAGCACGATTCTCTTGCTGCAAAACTACTAAGGGTAATTGCATCTATTTTCCTATGACGCTCATACGAGACAACACCACCACGTGCATTTATGAGCATAGCAAGCATTTGGATCTTTGTCATGGATTGAAAATAGATGTCGAGTTTTTGGATGGGGTACCTAATAGTTCGTTCCTACGAATGAAGCAAGTATTCTTTGCTCGCATGTATGCACTATTTTCTACTCAAAGAGTGCCTAATGCTGTATATAAATCAGGTCGTTCCACTATACGTGTCATAGCAAAAACGCTTTTGACAATATTCCGTTCGGCTAAAGTTAGGGACTTTATTTGGATGTATTCTGAAAAACAGATAAAAAAATACGACTTCTCATCAAGCCTATATATTCGCCACTTAGGGTTAAGATTGCAAAAAAAGGAATGGTACAAAGATGTCATCTATATGGATTTTGAGGGACATAAAATGCCAGTTCCTGATGGATATGACGAGATATTAAAGTCAGCATATGGTGACTATATGCAATTACCACCTATAGAAGGTAGAATACCAATTACAAAAGTGGTATTTTATGATCTTGAAAATGGATATAAGAAATACAAAGGAATTCATTATTGTGTAGAATCTAATAAAGATAACAAATTATGAGAAAAATGATTTACCTCTGTCTAGCTCATATGTCAGACGAGGGTTTGGAGCAAAAATATATCAAAGAGGCATTCGATACCAATTGGGTTGTGCCATTGGGACCAAACGTAAATGCTTTTGAAGATGACCTCAAACAATTTGTTGGTAACGACCAGCAAGGTAGAGAAAAAGAAGTAGTAGCTCTCTCTGCTGGTACTGCTGCTGTACACTTGGCGTTGATTGCTTGTGGCGTGAAGCCAGGAGATGAAGTGTGTGTGCAATCGTTCACATTCTGCGCTTCTTCTCATCCTATAACTTATTTAGGAGCAATGCCAGTGTTCATTGATTCTGAGCGCGATACATGGAATATGGACCCTGAATTATTGGAGAAAGCCATCTTGGATCGTATTGAAAAAACAGGAAAGAAGCCTAAAGCCATCATCCCTGTAGCTCTCTATGGTATGCCTTATGATTGTGAACGTATCATGGCTGTTGCAGAGAAATATGACATTCCCGTAATAGAGGATGCTGCTGAAGGATTTGGTTCTAAGTTCAAAGGACAAACATTAGGTACCTTTGGTAAGTTTGGTGTACTTTCATTCAACGGTAATAAGATGATTACTACCTCTGGTGGTGGAGCATTGGTTTGCGCAGATGCAGAATCAAAAAATAAAGTAATGTGGTATGCTACTCAAGCACGCGAGGCATATCCATATTACCAACACGAGGAAGTTGGATATAATTATCGTATGTCAAATATCTGCGCTGGTATTGGTCGCGGACAAATGATGGTGGCACAAGCGCATATTGATCATCATAAGCATGTACAAGCGTTGTATGAAGAATTATTGGCTGATGTAAAGGGAATTACTATACACAAAGCCCCTTCTACTGATTATGACTCCAACTATTGGCTCTGTACCATTGAGTTAGAACCTACTCTGTGTATCAAAGGTCAAGAGAACGCCTACAAGGAGGTACTCAAGAGTGCTGTAGGTGGTGCAGCTGGTGTTATTCACGCGGTAGATACTGCGACAACCGATTGTCAACCAAATGATAACGTAGAAGCATTGCGCGTGTATATGCTAGATGCCAAGATTGAGGCACGTCCTGTATGGAAACCAATGCACAAGCAACCTGTTTATAAGAATGCACCTGCATATGTGAATGGTGTGAGTGAAGAGGTCTTTAAAGTAGGAATGTGCTTGCCAGCTGGTCCATATGTAACAGATGACGATGTGCGTTATATTGTAGAAACTATCAAATCGGCAATTATTCAGTAACTATTGAGCACTGATACTGCTTGATTAAAATGCTAAAGATTATGAAACGAATGAAAGATATATCCAAATCAGACATGTTTTCACATTGGATCAATATCGGTTATCTTCCTCGTTGGGGAGTGCTATTGTTGGATTTGTTAATCGTATTGATTGCATTTGTTGTAAGCTATATGATTGGTAGTCAAATATTAACGTATGATTTGGCTGCTCGTATGCCAATATGGGGACAGGCTATATTTGTACTCGTATTACAAGGAGTTTTCTTCTGGGCTTTTCATACCTACTCTGGAATTTTGCGTTATTCAACATTTGTTGATACATTAAAGGTAACAACTGCGGTAGTGGCAAATGGTCTATTCTTGTTTTTAGCCAATTTAATTGTCAAATATGTAACAAATTACATCAATCCTCCTTTTCTTACTACGGTATTAGTGATCTATATATTTGTGGCAATTACTTTGTTATTTGGATGGCGAGTTATTATTAAAACAGTTTTTGAATATATTTCTCATAGAGTCAGAGGGGTAGATAAGGTGCTGATTTATGGCACAAAATCTGCTGGATTATCCATTGCAAAAATGTTGCAATCAAATCTCGAAAGTCAATATCGTCCTGCGGGATTTATTGCAGACAAGTATGATGATATTCAGCATGATTTGTTGGGATTAAATGTTTATTCTCTGAATGAACAATTAATAGACACTCTAAAAAAACATCATATCCGACACATTATTGTATCGCCTTTAAAGATGAAGCAAATCAATCCGCTGGTGGATTTGAAACTTTTTATTGATAATAATATAAAGATCTTAACTACTCCATATTTTACTAATTTTTCTATAGAAGAAAATAGTGACAATATCAGTAGAGTAGTAGGTCGCATTGAATCTATTAAGGTCGAAGATTTGCTGGAACGTCCCGTGATTGAGATGGATACTGAAAATGTGGGGACAATCTTGAAGGAAAAAACGGTCTTGATTACTGGAGCTGCAGGCAGTATTGGTAGCGAAATTGTACGTCAAGTGACAGCATTTAAACCCCAAACGATAGTGCTCTTTGAAATGGCAGAGTCACCTCTGCATGATTTGACTGTTGATTTGCGAAAAGAGTTTCCTAATCAGCAATTTGTACCTGTAATTGCGGATGTGAGAAATGTGGATATGGTAGAGGAGGTTTTCGAGGAGTATCATCCTCATGTAGTGTTCCATGCAGCAGCCTATAAGCATGTGCCATTGATGGAGGATTTCCCCGCGCAAGCGATACTTGCTAACGTGCAAGGTTCTAAGAATGTGGCAGATATGGCGATTAAATTCAATGCCAAACGTTTCGTGATGGTGTCAACTGACAAAGCCGTCAATCCTACGAATGTGATGGGTGCCTCGAAGCGTATAGCAGAGATATATGTACAATCATTATTCCTAAAAGAAGCAAAAGAAAATGCGAATTGTACTAAATTCATCACAACTCGCTTTGGCAATGTTTTGGGTAGTAATGGATCGGTAGTACCTTATTTCAAGAAACAAATTGCTGCTGGTGGACCTGTCACAGTTACTCATCCAGATATTATTCGCTATTTCATGACGATACCCGAGGCAAGTTGCTTGGTGTTGGAAGCTGCAACGTTGGGTAATGGTGGTGAAATATTCTGCTTTGATATGGGGCAACCAGTTAAGATCGCGGATTTGGCAAAGAATATGATTCGATTAGCAGGTTTTGAACCCGGTAAGGACATCGAAATTACATATACAGGCTTGCGTCCTGGTGAAAAGTTATATGAAGAGTTGTTGAATCAAAAAGAAACAACGATTCCAACAAAGCATAAGAAGATTCTTGTTGCAAAAGTGCGAGAGTATGAATATCAGGAAGTTGCAAAGCAAATTGAATCGTTGATTCAATTTGCAAAAGATGGTAAAGTATTCCCAACGGTGAAGTTAATGAAGCAAATTGTACCAGAATTCAAGAGTAAGAATTCAGTATATGAAGAGTTGGATGCATAAAAATAAAATTATATGGCGTTTTTTGGATTGTTTGGAAAAGAAAAGAAAGAGACTTTAGATAAGGGCTTGGAGAAAACAAAGGTATCTGTTCTCAGCAAGATTAGTCATGCTATTGCGGGAAAATCTACTGTGGACGATGATGTGTTGGATAATTTGGAAGAAGCTCTGATTACGTCTGACGTAGGAGTTGAAACCACGTTGCGTATTATCGAACGTATTCAGGAGCGTGTGAAGCGCGACAAGTATCTTGGTACTGCTGAACTCAATGCCATTTTGGTGGACGAAGTGGCATCGTTGTTAGCAGAAAACAATAGTACACAGGTAATAGATTTTACTGAGCCATTGCCATGCAAACCATATGTAATCATGGTGGTAGGTGTGAATGGTGTTGGCAAAACCACTACCATTGGTAAATTGGCTTACCAATACAAACAGGCAGGAAAGAAGGTGTATCTAGGCGCTGCAGACACCTTCCGTGCAGCAGCTGTGGAGCAACTTTGTATATGGGGCGAGCGAGTAGGGGTGCCTGTGGTGAAACAACAGCAAGGTTCTGACCCTGCCAGCGTAGCATTTGATACCATCTCAAGTGCTAAAGCAAATGATGCTGATGTGGTATTGATTGACACTGCAGGGCGTTTGCATAATAAGATTAACTTGATGAACGAATTAACCAAGATCAAGAATGTAATGCAAAAAGTAGTACCTGATGCTCCACATGATGTGATGCTTGTGTTGGATGGCAGTACGGGGCAAAATGCTTTTGAGCAGGCCAAACAATTTACCAAGGCTACACAAGTCAGTTCTTTGGCTATCACTAAGTTAGATGGAACGGCCAAGGGTGGAGTAGTAATTGGTATTAGTGATCAATTCAAGATACCTGTTCGTTATATAGGTTTGGGAGAACAGATGACTGACCTGCAAGTGTTCAATCGCGAAGAGTTTGTGAAATCTCTGCTGGGAGTGAAAAACGACTAATATAACATAAAAAGAGGATTGCATGCAATCCTCTTTTTGTATTATGAAGTTACAAGATTATTGTATTCCTGCCAATATACCTTCTAGTTCTGCTTCATTAAGATTACGCCCTACGATTACGCCCTCTTTGTTAATGAGTATAGTCGTTGGGATTGCTGATATGCCGTACAAGTCGCATGGGTTGTATGGTTCTGTGCGTTGATCGCGGATATGCAACCATGGCAACTCATCTTCCTCAATGGCTTTGAGCCATTCTGCCTCATCGCGGTCGCAACTCACGCCCAAAATCTCCAACTTGCCAGATGGGTGATAGGACTCATACAACTCCTTTAATACAGGCATCAATCTGCGGCATGGACCACACCACGAAGCCCAAAAGTCCACCAATACATAGTCGGTTTTTCCTACCAACTCGCTCAGTGCCAATGCAGTACCATCTGCCTTCAGCGAAGTGATTTCTATGTAAGGATTACCTGCAGAAGTCTTCAACTCGATTAGGTATTCTTGATGGATAGGCTGCAAGGTTGGCATTTCCAAACGCTCTGCTGGAATTGCTGCAAACAACTCTGCCTTCTGCTCTGGGGTGAGCATGTAGAAATGTGCCAATACGATAGAGTCAGAGGTTACATCCTGTATGTTTTCCATTAGCAGGGCATAGCCTTGAGCAACAAAATCTTCTATAATCGAATCTTTTATCGCACGATCTTCCACCGTCTTTAATTGTGTGCCTACGTTGTCATACAACTCAATATATTGTTCATATGCCGTTTTCTTTGGCGTACAAGCTACCAAGCATCCCAATGCTAACAGCGAAATAAAAATCTTTTTCATATCCTTGCCTTTAAACTTTAAACTCTAAACAGTAGCGAAGCGTTTACTAAACACTACTCTGCATTTGCCAATGGACTAGCTTGTGTATACACGCGTGCGGCCAATTCTTGGTCAATTTGGTACAAACCATAACCATTATCGCCAATCAGTCGAAGTTTGTGTACCAAGTCGGTAGCATTCTCTTCCTCTTCCACTTGCTCGTCCACAAACCAATTGAGGCGACTTTGCAATGCAAAATCTTTCTCCTCCACAGCAAGTGCCATCAGGTTGTTGATGAGCGCTGTCACTTTACCTTCGTGCTCAAGGGTGTTCTCAAATGCAGCCAAAGGACTTGCCCACTCGGTAGGAACTTCTGCGATAGGAGCGAGCAATACGCGTCCGCCACGACTTTGCAGGTAATTCAGCAAAATCATCGCATGGTCTTGCTCCTCTTTGAATTGGATAGCAAACCAGTTTGCTATACCTGGGAAACCTGCATCTTGGCAGTATGCTGACATACTCAAATATAAATACGCCGACCACATCTCGGCATTGATTTGGGCGTTAATAGCCTCTTCTAAGCGTTTTGCAATCATAATTGTATGTATTTAAATGTTTAAAATATTCTTAAAATACTAGTACAAAAACTGTGCCATCACATTCTCAATTTGAATCCTGCAAGTATAGTGTCAGGTTTGAAATGCCAAACACTGGCCATCTCGCCTGCCATACAGAAGCCACATACGCGGCATTGCTCTGTACCATAGCCCAAACACAAACTGCGGCTACCGTCGGTGTAAATAAAGTTGGTAACAAAGCACTCTTTACCCAACTTGATCTCGCCTAAGGCGTTGCGCTTCATGAGTTTCAAACCCGAACGTGAGTTCATAATAGGGTAGCCTTTTTTCTTGTAAGCCAGCACCTTGTCAATCAACTCGGCTTTCTTTTCTGGTGGCAACATCAAATACTCAGTACCTGGGTAAGGCGTATGGAAATTGATGGAAATCTGCTCGATAGCTGGATTGCTTTTCGCATATTCCATTGCAGCGTCTAAAGACTCGTAGTTGAGTGCATTGACTACCATATTGACGCAGATATGTTTGAAGCCTGATGTGCGGATATTTTCTTCCAACCGGACAAACGACCCCTCGCCACGAATACGATCGTGGTATTCACCCACGCCGTCCATGCTTACCCAAATAGATTGTGGTCGAATCCATGAGAAATCTTGTTGCGCATTGGTCGTTACGGTCACCGAGAAGAAGCCAATCTCCATGGCTGCATCGATCAAATCGTTGATGGTGCGTCCATTCGCTTTCCATAGCGTAGGTTCGCCACCTTCGAGGTCGATAAAACGAGAGCCTAATTCATACGAATAGCGCATGTCGGCTACAATATCTTCGAATGCGCGTTGCTTGTAGCCTGCGCTACCATATACAGAGCAGTGTTTGCAGCGCAAGTTGCATTTGTCGGTGATAAACAATACCGTTTGCAATGGCGCACGGCGACCTAAGAAACGTGCACGCGCAAACCACTGTGCTAGATAGATATAATGTCCCAATGTTTTAAATATATTCATACGATAGGAAGGTGAAAACTGAAAAGTGAAAGGTGAAATGTTTATCCAATAATTCGCAATACGATATGTACTACCATCAGTATTAGGCAGAAGAAGGTGCAGATATTACGTGCCAATAGCCAACGGAATAAGAACCAATCCATTCCTGCCTGCTTATATCCATCCCAATCACCCATCGGCCCCATCCACCAGCGAGGGGTATCGTTGCGTGGTAAACCATAGGCAAACAATCGGGTAGAGTGGATTAGGAATATGGACATTGGCAGTGTAGCGATCGTTAGGAGATACCATGGGCTCCACCACCCCAAGCCGATACCTAACGCCAATATCACGAATGGTACAATAGCAAAGATTCCGATAAAGATAATCATTGCTTTTTTGCTTTTGAGCAATCGTGCGAAAGTCATCTTACCCAACTCGGCATCTGCATCTACTTCCATGACCGAGTGAACATACACGATGTTGGTTACCATACAACCGATGCCTATACTTATGCACAGCATTTGCCATGTGAAGGGAGCACCTGTCAATGCCGCCTGTACGCCCATCATGTTGAGCGGACCGAACATCAGACCGATAACCAATTCGCCCAAACCATGATAACCCAATTCGAGGGGTTTGCCTGAGTAGTTGATTCCTACGATGAGACCTACTACGGCATAAATGACAATGCCCATGGCTGCTTGCCAGCCATGGATAAGCCATTGTGCAACAAAAGTGATACCTCCCATCAATGCAGCAAAACCAAGAAATGCTACCACTGCCCAACCCAGTTGGCTGATGGTGGCTTTGCGTTCGCCTGTTGCTGCATCACCTTCTCGTAGAAGATAGTGGCATTTTTCCATACGAGCACGGATACTAGTACTACTTAAGTCTGAGCGTATGCGGGAGTCATGTTTAAAATCGAAATAATCATCCGCGAGGTTCATTCCCAAGTGAGCTGCGCATATACCAAAGAATACTGGAAAAGCTAACCACCATAGAAAGCCTTCTTGACCAATGCAGAGTATGATGGCTGCTAAACATGGTAACGCTGATTGTGGCAATGCAATATTGCGTGCATTTTTAAACCAAAAAAGGAAAGTTGACATAGATTAATCTCTCCTAAAAATATCTCTCGTATATACTTTCTCTTTCACATCTTCCAGACAGGTATCATAGCGGTTAGCAATAATCGCCTGTGATTGTGCTTTGAATTGCGCTAAATCATTGACTACCAACGAACCAAAGAAGGTGGAACCATCCGTCAGCGTGGGCTCATAGATAATCACCTGAGCACCCTTAGCTTTTACGCGCTTCATGATACCTTGGATACTCGACTGACGGAAATTGTCCGAATTCGATTTCATCGTCAGGCGATATACGCCAATCACGCATGTATGCTCCTCTTGGGCATTGTACTGACCATTGTTGTAATAATCATAATACCCTGCTTTGGCTAGCACACGGTCTGCTATGAAATCTTTACGTGTACGATTACTCTCCACAATCGCCTCAATCAAGTTCTCGGGCACATCTTGGTAGTTGGCCAACAATTGTTTGGTGTCTTTGGGCAAACAATAGCCGCCATAGCCAAACGATGGGTTGTTGTAGTGCGTACCGATACGAGGGTCGAGACACACGCCGTTGATAATCGATTGTGTATCTAGACCTTTCATCTCAGCGTAGGTGTCCAACTCATTGAAGTAGCTCACGCGCAAAGCCAAGTACGTATTGGCAAACAACTTGACCGCCTCTGCCTCCGTAAAGCCCATAAACAAGGTATCAACCTCTGGTTTTATGGCGCCCTCTTGCAATAATGCAGCAAACTTCTTGGCAGCCTCCACCAATCGAGGATTATTGACATCTGTTCCCACAATGATGCGCGATGGATAAAGATTGTCATACAACGCCTTGCTCTCACGTAGGAACTCGGGCGAGAATAGGATATTTTCTGTGCCAAATTTTTTGCGCAGAGATTCTGTGTAACCAACTGGTATGGTGGATTTGATCACCATGATTGCTTGCGGATTCACACGCAATACCACTTCGATTACCGATTCCACAGCCGAAGTATCGAAATAGTTTTTCTGACTGTCGTAGTTCGTAGGCGCAGCAATCACCACTATTTCTGCCTCCTTGTATGCCTTTTCTGCATCCAAGGTGGCAGTCAAGTCTAACTGCTTTTCTGCGAAATACTTCTCGATATATTCGTCTTGAATAGGCGATTGACGGCGATTGATCATCTCCACCTTTTCGGGTACGATATCCACCGCCAGCACCTTGTGATGTTGTGCTAACAGTGTTACCATCGACAAGCCCACATATCCCGTTCCTGCTACTGCAATAATCATCTAGGTATTAACTAAAAATGTTTAACTCAAAATTACAATCTACTGTCCACTACACTACGATCTACAAAGTCTTTCACGTCGAAGATCACGGCGTTCATATCTTTGTATTTCTTGAAGTCGAATGTCTTGAATTGGTTGTGGCTTACGCAGGCAATCACAGCTGCATATTCCTTGTCAGGGTCGATGGCTGCAATCAACTCTTTGCCATATTCATGTTTCACTACTTCGGCACTAGCCCATGGGTCGTAGATGTCCACGCAGCAGCCAAAGTCTTCTAATTCTTCTACAATATCCACCACTTTGGTGTTGCGGCAGTCAGGGCAGTTTTCCTTGAATGTCACACCCAAAATCAAAACATGTGAATCTTTGATCTTGTGGTCTTTTTGAATCATCAGTTTCAGCACTTTATCGGCGATGAACTTAGCGATAGAGTTATTGACTGCACGACCTGAAAGAATCACTTGTGGATCATAACCTAGTGATTTGGCTTTGTGTGCCAAGTAGTATGGGTCCACGGAGATACAGTGGCCGCCTACCAAACCTGGACGATACTTCAAGAAGTTCCACTTGCTACCTGCTGCTTCGATGACGTCGTTGGTGTCAATACCCACACGGTCGCAAATCAATGCCAACTCGTTCATAAACGAGATATTCACATCGCGTTGGCTATTCTCTACCGCCTTTGCTGCCTCTGCCACCTTCATGTTAGGGGCTTTGTGGGTGCCGTTCTCCAAGATGGAGTTGTACAGTGCATCCACCAGGTCTGCTATCTCTGGAGTAGAACCCGAAGTAATCTTCTTAATCTTGGTTAAGGTATTCACCTTGTCACCTGGGTTGATACGCTCTGGTGAATAGCCGCAGTAGAAATCCTCATTGAATTTCAAACCGCTGAACTTCTCCAATACGGGTACGCAATCTTCCTCGGTACAACCTGGATAAACGGTTGATTCATAAATCACCAAGTCGCCTTTTTGCAAGGTCTTACCGATGGTCTCACTGGCTTTCAATAGTGGCGTGAGGTCAGGGTTGTTGAAGCGGTCGATTGGAGTAGGAACGGTCACAATGTACGTATTCACTTGCTTTAGGTCCTCTATGTTGCTGGTGAAAGTAAGACCAATCTTCTGGGTGCTCTCGTATGCATCGCGCGCTTGTTTCATACCTACGAGGTCTGCCTCTAAGGTGTGATCTTCGCCACGATTCAACTCATCCACACGAGCTTGATAGATATCAAAACCTATCACGCGGTACTTCTTACCATACTCAATTGCCAAAGGCAATCCTACATAACCCAGTCCAATGACTGCAATAATTCTGTCGTTCAATTTCATATCGTTGTATTTTTTTATTTATTTACTATTTTATGTGATTAATTATCCCATTGCTCCGTTGACCGAAATCACTTGTCCTGACACATATGATGAGAGATCTGATGCCAAGAATAGTGCCACTTTGGCCACTTCCTCGGTTTCGCCACAGCGACGCATAGGTATCATCTTCACCATCTCTGCACGCGTGGCTTCAGGCAATGCTAAGGTCATATCTGTTAAGATAAATCCAGGTGCGATAGCATTGGCTCGGATATTGCGGCTACCCAATTCTTTGCTCAGCGACTTGATAAAACCTATGATACCAGCTTTGGATGCAGCGTAGTTAGCTTGACCAGCATTGCCACCTATACCCACTACAGAAGACATGGCGATGATGCTGCCACTGCGTTGACGCATCATCTGCGGAGTAGCTGCGTGGCAATAGTTGAATACCGATTTTAGATTCACATCGATCACGCTATCCCATTGTGGTTCAGTCATTCGCATAAGCAGCGTGTCGCGTGTGATACCTGCATTGCACACCAATATATCTAACTTCCCAAATATGCTCACCACCTCCTCAATCACTGCATGTGCCGCGTTGAAATCGGCGGCATTGCTTTCAATGAAATGGGCTTTCACACCTTTGGTTTCTAACTCGCATATGAGGTTTTCTGCTGCATCGTCACGGTGTATGTCGGTGAAAGCGATGTCGCAACCATATTCGGCATAGCACAATGCAATAGCATGCCCAATACCGCGTGATGCACCTGTGATTAATGCTGTTTTTCCTTTTAAATTTACCATTATTCTATTCTATAAGCTATTTCAACCATTTATCCAACCAATCGAAGAAGGTGCGTTGCCATAAGATACCATTTTGTGGCTTCAATACCCAGTGGTTCTCATCTGGGAAAATGAGCAGTTGGGCTTCCACTCCGCGCATCTTGGCTGCATCGAATGCTGCCATACCTTGGTTGGCAAGAATACGATAGTCCTTTTCGCCATGAATACAAAGGATAGGAGTGTCCCACTTGTCCACAAAGAGATGTGGCGAGTTGGCAAAGGTGCGTTGGGCAATTGGGTTCTTCTTATCCCAATAGGCGCCGCCCATGTCCCAATTAGCAAACCATTTCTCCTCGGTCTCGAGGTATTGCATCTCCATATTGAAGATACCATCGTGGGCAATAAACGCTTTGAAGCGCTTGTTGTGATGACCAGCTAACCAATATACGCTAAATCCTCCAAACGATGCGCCTACGCAGCCTAAATGGTCTTTATCTACGTATGGTTCGTTGGCTACAAATTCATCAATAGCCGATAGGTAGTCCTTCATACATTGACCTCCGTAGTCACCGCTGATTTGTTCGTTCCACTCATTGCCAAAGCCAGGAAGACCACGACGGTTTGGGGCTACGATAATATAATCGTTGGCAGACATCATCATAAAGTTCCAGCGGAAACTCCAGAATTGGCTCACCGGAGATTGAGGGCCACCTTCACAATAGAGCAGAGTAGGGTATTTTTTGTTAGGGTCGAAGTGAGGAGGGTAGATGATCCATGTCAGCATGTCCTTTCCATCAGTAGTTTTTTGCCAACGAGGTACCACTTCTCCCATGGTGATTTGCGCATAGATGTTCTCATTCTCGTGAGTAATTTGCACGGGTGCTTCACCTTGCTTAAAGCGGAAGATTTCGTTAGCCTCACGCATTGAATGACGCAGGCAATAGTAGATGCTGTCGATATTACCTCCAGGCACATAGTCATACTGACCAGAGGTGAGTGTTTTGATGTTAGGAGTTGAGGAGTTTAGGTGTTCAGAAGTTGAGAATTGTACCTCGTAGAGCATTGAACATCCATGCCATACGGCGCTGAAAACAAGTGAGCTGTTGTCTTTCCAGTAGTAACTATCTACATTGGTTTCTATGCCTTGTGTAAGGAATCGTTGCTCGCCCGTAGCGAGGTGGCAAATCATCAGTCTATTCTCATCGCTCTCATAGCCGTCACGCTCCATGGATTGCCATGCAATGTACTCACCGTTGGGCGAATAGCTAGGGTTGGTATCGTAGCCCATATTACCCTCGGTAAGGTTGGTGTGCGTGCCAGTTTCCAAGTTATAAAGATAGATGTCGGAATTGGTAGAGATGGCATACTCCAATCCACTTTTCTTGCGGCAGGTGTAGGCTATGGTGTTGCCATCTGGGCTCCACGCCAATTGCTCAACACCGCCAAAAGGCTTCATAGGAGATTCATATGGAGTACCTTCTAAAAGATCCATGCAATTGCTTACTACCAATTTTCCCTTTTCTCTTTTCAGGTCGCAGAGGAAAGGGTGAGGGGCAGTCTCTGTCCACTCGTCCCAATGCTTGTACATCAGGTCATCTACTACGCGACCCGAAGCCAATGGCAGGTCAGGATGTTTGTCCATTGTACTAGCTAAGGTCTTTACCTGTGCAATGAGAATGATTTTGTCGCCCTGAGGAGAGAGTAGGAAACCCTCAATGTCCTTGTCAAAGCCCTTGAGGCATGCATCTTTCGCCTTATCTCCTTTTACGTACAGTTTTCCTGCCTTGAGATATGCAATATCATTGCCCCACCATGCAGGCTCGTAGCCTACCCATTCGCTTTGTGTCTGCAATCGACCTGCTTCATTTTCTTTTGCTACACGAATCCATGAGGAAGAACGATTCTCCTCTACGCTGTAGTAACTGACGGTATAGGCGATCTGCTCGGTTTGCTCATTGGGCAGTACCGAGTTGATACGTCCCATCGCCCAAAGTGCTTCAGGGGTAAGGCGGCCGCCTTCGATAGTAATTTCGGGTTTAGTGATAGGTGCTTTGGTGGCATCCGCTTTGTTTTGACACGAGGTTGCCAGTAGGGCAAGAGTAGCCATGAATATCAATTTACGCATATTATTCTAGTTGAGAAAATTTCGCACAAAGGTACAAAAAAAAACTCACATAGGCAAAAAAGCAAGCATTTTTTTTTTGAAAATGATAGATTTACTCATCCTAAATAATCATTAACTACTTAAGAATGAATTCATTTCTTTCCGTTTTTAATCACGTAGGACATCCGAAAGATAATCGGTGTATGCCATAGGAACACCCCAAGAATAGCACGTAGGCATACCAACTATTAGCATGATTTTTGCCGTGCATGGTCGAGAATTTTTAAAGGGAAAAACTAACTAATATACTCGTTTGGCGAGTAGAAGAATCGGCTTGCAGGCAATACGTGCACCGATGAGGAAATGGCTATCAGATTCTTGCAGTTTGAATTTCTTGCGCAGTTCTTCTGGCGTGAGCGGATAGTTGCGTGTAAGAATAGCTGCTCGTTGTATGCCTAACGCAGCAATATCGCGTTGATTCTTAATGGGTTGTGCTATTATTTGCCACACGCGACCTGGGAAGTTTTCAATGAGTTGGTCGGCGGTATAGAGGTGGGTATTGTGGTCTAACTTGTGTAGTTGATATCGTTCGCTTACCAATCGAAATGCGCCTGCTTTGATGATAGCTGCGTTGGGCTCATAAATATACTCACATATGCAGTCTGCCATAGCACACAAAGCACTCTTTTCTTCGCTACGAGTAAAACTAAATTGGTCGTTTCCTTCGTGAAGAATATTGACAGCATGAATACGATTATTGCCTGTGACGAAGATGATTTCTTTCACTTCATTATGCAGCGCAACCACATGCACATCCCATTCATTGCCAAGTGATTGCAAGGCGGAAGTAATATCCAGCATGGGGCTGAATTTAATAAGAATAGTGCTGGAAATGGCGCGAAGGGGTGGTAAGATTTTGATAACATCAGGTTCGCAATCTTCAATACGAAAAACTTTACCACCATGCGCATCTCTGCGTGCTGGATCAAGATAGATAACGACATGCTTCTGACCATCGGTTGCAGCGCTTCCTGCCATCGGATATTGAGCAAGGAAGTCTTCTGCCGAAGTATTGTGAACGTGGATTGGCTTGTTGGCAATCTGGAAGTTATGTTGTGCTATGCGACACAACTCCTCGTTGCGTTCCACATAGTGCGCTTGCGCAGTTTGTTCGCTGAGAAAATAGGTATCCACGCCATAGCCTCCAGTCAGGTCAATCAGTATATCTTGCTTCTCGCCTAATTGCCTAATAATCGCTGCTTTATAGCGTGCTGTAGCTTCGCTCGAACATTGCTCGCAGGACAACCGAACGGGATACCACCAATCCTCTATTTGTGCAAACGTAGGTAGCTTGTCATGGGTGCGTTGACGCCCCTCCACTTGTTGGAGCATCCATCGCCATTCCTCGTTGGAGAGATGCGCGAATCGTTTACGCTGCAATGCCAATTCCTCTACTTTCACCTCTAACCTCTAACCTAACAGTCGTATATCCTTCACCACAGCACTACCGACTTTGTTATTGAGCTTCTTGACAATCTGGTGACGTTGTTCAAAGAGTTGCTGGCGCAACGCTGCCGAATGAATATGCACGTAGAGTATGCCATTCTTCACTTCCATTTCGCCCGTGAATTGCACAACCACATCGCCCATCAATTCAGACCAAACTTGAGGGATTTTGCGTTCGAGCAGAGTAGTCTCTGCCTCTGTACCGCGGATAAACTCGGCTAACAGGTCGCCTATAGATTGCGCTTTATGAATCATTTCTTGCGCAATTTGAGTCGTTGAGATGTCTTGAGTGGCGTGCCGTAAGGTATGCCATTGAGCTCGTAAAGACTTTGGAGACGAATGCCATATTTCTGTGCAATCTTCCACGCATCATCACCTTGTTTGAAATAATAGTAGCGGTATTTGCGTGCAGCTTGTTTTTTCTTTTTGTAGATATACACCATATCACCTGGCTCAAGCTCGCGTGTATCCAGCGCGTCGTTGTATTTGCGGAGGGTGCGCTCACGCATGTTCAAGAAATATGCCAGCGAAGCGAATGTTTCGCCCTCTCCAGCAATGATATAACGCACACCATTGCGGTAGCCCGAAGCATGATCTTCGAATAGCTCAAGATCCTCTAGAGGAGGATATACATAGTCGGGCATATGCTCTTGCGCATGGGCAATCACATCGTCTGCAACATTAGATTCTTGCCAAATGAGATCACCGTCGCTAATAAATCCGCCTTTCTTCAATCGCTCATCCATTGTGAGTTTATCCAATTCGTAGAGTTCAATGAGCTGGATAAGTTTCTCTGGATACTTAGGATCGGTAGCATAGCCACATGCTTTGAGACC
>Ga0233361_1000063_pt1 | contig 18821 bp, 16 predicted proteins | sample ElkDunMinimDraft_21_FD_180678 | JGI IMG/M metagenome (GOLD analysis project Ga0233361, IMG submission 180678) | Fecal eukaryotic communites from dung pellets of Tule Elk in California, USA - Elk Dung C0 | ecosystem: Host-associated > Mammals > Digestive system > Large intestine > Fecal | place...
ATGAAACGGTGTGGCTTAATCGACAACAACTATCTATTCTTTTTGATCGTGATGTCAAAACGATAGGTAAGCACATCAATAATGCATTGAAGGAAGAATTATATCCTGTTGTCGCAAAATCTACAACAACTGGAAACGATTCGACATCTAATGCAACTGTCGCAAAATTTGCGATAGTTCAAAAAGAAGGTAATCGCGAAGTTATAAGGCAGGTTGAATTTTATAGCCTTGATGTTATTCTTTCTGTTGGTTATCGTGTTAAAAGTAGTCGTGGTATTGAATTCCGCCGTTGGGCAAATCAAGTTTTAAAAGACTACATGCTCAAGGGGTATGCAATCAATCAGCAAATGCTTGCTATGGAAGAGCGCATTGGCAGACAGCTGCAAGACCATACCATACAAATACACAACTTACAAGAAAAGGTAAACTTCTTTGTCCGTACAAGCCTACCTCCTCACCAAGGTATCTTCTACGATGGGCAAATCTTCGATGCCTACACTTTCATCAACGATCGCATACGCGAAGCCTCCACGCGCATCATCCTCATTGACAACTATATCGACGATAGCGTGCTAACCATACTATCCAAACGAGCAGACAAAGTAGCTGCTACCATCTATACCAAGAAACCATCCGCACAACTGCAACTGGATATTCAGAAGCACAATGCTCAGTATCCGCCGATTAGTGTCGTAGAGTTCGACCGCTCTCACGACCGCTTCCTCTGCATCGACGAGACAGTCTATCACCTTGGTGCCAGCATCAAAGACCTCGGCAAGAAATGGTTCGCCTTCAACCGCATGGAGATGCCCACAACCGAATTATTGCAACAAATAAAGTAAGAACAGGAGTAGACGCAACAAGAATCGGCACACAGTTATTGCTTCTAAACAAAAAAGAGAGTTCCCTATGAGAACTCTCTTTCTGTGATTCAGCTGGGGCTCGAACCCAGGACCCCATCCTTAAAAGGGATGTGCTCTACCTGCTGAGCTACTGAATCCCACGTTTTAACGCACACTTCCTTGCGAAAGCGGCTGCAAAGGTAGTACATTTTTTTGGATTGACCAAATTTTTTAACAAAAAAGTGCTAAATTATGCCAAATTTATTGCTTAATCCAAAATATTTGCGTAACTTTGCACCAAATTCGGGCTTTTATGGACATACAACTGACTTACAACCGCAGGCAAACTACCACCACCAAAGTGGGTAATATTGAAATCGGCAGCGAACACCCTGTTCGTATTCAAACAATGGCCAACACTTCCACCAATGATATCGAGGGAAGTGTCGCACAAGCCGAACGATGCATCGAAGCTGGTGCTGAATTGCTCCGCTTCACGACACAAGGTCTCCGCGAAGTGGAATCCCTTGCACAAATTCACCATCGCCTTATCGCCTCATCGCCTCATCGCCCTATCATCCCATTAGTCGCAGACGTGCATTTCCAATCCGATGTGGCAGATGCCGCAGCCAAGGTAGTTGAGAAGGTGCGAATCAACCCTGGCAATTATATTGACCCTGCCCGCAAGTTTAAGCAAATTGACTACACAGAAGAAGAATATCAATCCGAATTACAGCGTCTTCGTGCGCGTTTCATTCAACTACTCAACATCTGCAAAGAGCACAATACCGCCATTCGTTTAGGCGTGAATCACGGTTCTTTGAGTGATCGTATCATGTCGCGATACGGAGATACACCCGAGGGTATGGTGGAGAGTTGTATGGAGTTTTTGCGCGTAGCAGTGGCAGAAAACTTCCAAGATATTGTGCTCTCCATCAAAGCCAGCAACACCCTCGTGATGGTCACTACCGTCCGTCTTCTAGTATGGCAGATGGCAGAAGAAGGCATGCAGTTTCCGCTGCATTTGGGCGTTACTGAGGCAGGTGAAGGTGAGGATGGTCGTGTGAAATCAGCCGTAGGCATTGGCGCATTGCTGGCAGATGGTATTGGCGACACCATCCGTGTGAGTCTGAGCGAAGCACCCGAGAAAGAATTACCTGTAGCTAGCGCTTTGATTGATTATTTTGCTAACACCCAAAGTATTCGCTATGCGCATGACACCCAAGTCCGCATAGAGAACGCCACCGTATATTTCTCCAATTCCGACACCGATTGGGCACTCTTTCAACTCCATGCCGCAGCCGAATGTGGTCGCCTATTGTGGGATCACCATTGCACTGAGTTGGTACTCAACAACAACCATTTCGCCGCAGAAGATTTGGAGCGCTTGAGCAAAGATATCCTGCAAGCAGCTCGTGTGCGCATGTACAAGACGGAGTATATCTCTTGTCCTGGTTGTGGACGTACGTTATTCGATTTGGAGCAAACCATAGCCCAAGTCAAAGCAGCCACATCTCACTTGCAAGGACTGAAGATAGGTATCATGGGGTGCATTGTGAACGGCCCTGGTGAGATGGCAGATGCCGATTATGGCTATGTAGGCGCAGGCCGCGGCAAAGTCAGCCTCTATCGTGGCAAAGAATGTATTCTCAAAAACATCCCCCAAGAGGACGCCGTCACCCAACTTCTCGCCCTGATTGAATCAAATAATAAGCACTCACAAGCTTGAATCTCATCAATTTGAGTGCCATAATTATTTGATATTGAATATATTAATGCAAATTATGCATCTTATTATTCCTATCTTTGTGCATCACGCATTGCACGTTGCAATTCGCGTTTGTCATCTGCTGCACGCAACGACTGACGTTTATCATATGTATGTTTACCCTGACAAAGTGCAATCTCCAATTTTGCAAACCCTTTATCGTTGATAAATAGGCATAGAGGTATGATGGTCTTACCTGTATCTTGTACTTGGCGTTGCAGTTTGCGGAGTTCTTTTTTTGTCATTAGTAGTTTGCGATCGCGTTTTGCTTCATGGTTGGCATAACTTCCAAAGCGATATTCAGCGATGTGCATTTGTTTTACCCATAATTCATTACCAACAAATTGGCAATAAGTATCTACCAACGAAGCTTTACTTTCGCGGATAGATTTAATCTCTGTGCCGAACAACTGAATACCAGCTACATAGCGATCCAACACCTCATAATCAAAGGTAGCACGACGGTTTTTAATATGGATATTACTCTTGAGACGCATAAATTTCGCGCAAAGGTACACAAAAATTTGCATATATACAAAAAAAGTTGTAATTTTGTCGCCGTATATACAAAAACATCTAGTATGAAGAACTTTTATTTATTCGTAATCTTATTTGGAATCTCCGTTTCGCTTTGCGCTCAAATCAATATGTATGTATGGATGGGAGGCGAGCGCACTAAGTATCCTGTTACATTGGTTGATAGTGTTACCTTTGCTGAAGAACCACCATTTGCATCTTTAATCAGCGTGACAGATGCATCTCTTTCTGATTGGAGAGATGTTCCATCCGACTTTTTGGCTACAGTGTCATCTGTAGCGAGTGCTAGTAGTACTGCATTAAAAAATGTCAAAGTATATGCAGATCAAAAATATATCAATGTGCTTGTGGAGTTTGATCCCGCCCAAATTACAGATAAGTCATCGGTGCCTTTCCATATGTACATCAATACTGATAATTCTGCTGCTACTGGTGGATATGGGGATCAATGGTCTGATGCGGATACAGATATTTTGTTAGAAGGAGCTGTCTTTGCTGATAACCAAACGGTTTCTTATGATCCTACATTATTTCAATGGGCAGGAACTCTAGGTGGAAATGGATGGACATGGGGAGCTATTGCTGCTACAGGTTCACCTATAGGGGCAAGTCAAATGGTAGGAAGCAAAATAGAGATTCAGATAGTTCGTGAGTATATTCCAACCCTTTGGAACAACATTGGATTCACAATAGGTTTTGATATTCAACAAAATTGGAGTTCTGTAGGTGTATTACCAAATGCCGCCAATGGAGAAAAAGGTAATAAATTACCTGTAGTTATTGACTGGGAAAATCATGCCGATCAACCCTCACAGCCCGAAAATGCAACCGTAGAAACAACAGTTACATACACCTCTACTGATGCGCTTTTTCCAAACCCAGAACGTGGATTTTTGAAACAAATTTATTATACATCCCAACAGTTGAATAGCGTACAAACAGCCAATACTGTGCGAAAAAATCGTGAAAACGAGGATGTGACATTGTATTTGGATAACTATTTTATGATGGATTATATTTCAAGCGATATATCCCAAGCATTTCTCAATCGCATGGAAAATAACTTCAAGGCATTGCGCGCTGGCGGAGGAAAAGCGGTGATTCGTTATTCCTATAAATATAGTGATGCTGAAGCTGATAAACCTTGGGATGCTGAATCAAAGTGGATGCTTCGACATATTGAGCAGTTAAAGCCTTATTGGCAAGAGTATGCGGATGTGATTTTGTGTTTGGAAGCGGGATTCATTGGAGTATGGGGAGAATGGTATTATACGACCAATTTCCCTTTCAATCCTACAAAGGATAGTGAATTTGAGCCACGTTGGACGATTGTGAATAAATTGTTGGAGGCATTGCCAGCAGACCGCCAAATCGCATTGCGCACACCTGCTTTCAAGATGCGTTATCTGGATATGCATGGCGAAGCAGTAGCTCCTTTGACACCAGAAGAGGCATATCAAAATACAGCCAAAGCACGTCTGTGTGGGCATAACGATTGCTTTGTAGCATCTAGTACGGATTATGGTACCTATGCATCGGATGAGGAGCGAGAGTTTTGGGTAGAAGATACCAAATACACGTTGATGGGTGGTGAAACTTGCGGTGAGTGTGAACTATCTAGTGGTGCAAATGCTATCAACGAAATGCAAAAATATCATTGGACTTACATCAACGATGGTTATCATGAGGGGGTGCTCAACTCTTGGGAGGCTGATGGATCCATGACAGAAATCAAACGTCGTTTAGGTTATCGCTTTGTATTGGAAAAGGGTTATTTTAAGATACAAGATAATCAGTACAGTGCAATATTAACACTTCGTAATGATGGTTTTGCTGCTCTTGCAAACCCTCGTGATGTCGAATTGGTCTTTGTCAGTAAGATTGATTCCTCTGATAAATATGTGTATAAACAAGATATTGATCCTCGTTTTTGGATGGCGGGTGAAACTCACGAAATCAATATGCATGCGCAATTGGATGATAGTATGTCAGGCGAATACAATGTCTATCTTAATCTGCCAGACCCATACGATACGTTGCATGACAACCCTGCATTCTCTATTCGTTTAGCAAATGAAAATATGTGGGAAGAGGATACAGGGTATAATTATTTGACATCTATAACCTTATGATTTGGGGTTATTTTACAAAAAGTGATTATATTATTTGCAAATTCACCAAAAAAGTAGTACCTTTGCACTCGATTTAGAGTATTTAGAAATTTATACAAGATTATGTTAAGAGATATTTTGTCAATCACTGGTAAGCCAGGTCTTTACAAGTTAGTTAGTCGTGGTAATAACATGCTCATCGTTGAGTCGTTGCTTGATGGCAAACGTGTACCTACTTATGCGCGTGATAAAATCGTTTCATTGGGTGAGATATCAATGTACACCATGGGTGAGGATGTTTCTCTCAGCGAGGTGCTGACTAAGTTGGGTGAGAAAGAGGGTTTGAAGGTTGCTGCTATTGATCCTAAAAAAGCAGACAATGACCAATTGCGCGATTTCTTTGGCGAAGTATTACCAGACTTTGATCGTGACCGCGTTTATCCAAGCGATATTCGCAAACTCATTCAATGGTACAATATCCTAATCAATGCAGGAATTACCGATTTCAGCATCGAAGAGGAGGGCGAAGAGGTTGCCATTGAAGAGAAGAAGCAAGAAACTAAGAAACCTGCTCCTAAAGCACAAGTGAAGACGCAAAAAGCTGCGGCTTCTTCGGCTCGTACTGGAGTGGGCGCTAAAAAAGGTTGATCCTTCAGGATATTATCAATATCATAGAATCTGTAGCTCCCTTGAGTTACCAAGCTACTTGGGATAATTCGGGACTGCAGGTGGGTGATCGCAATGCAGATATACATGTAGCATTGTTGACGGTGGATGTTACAGAGTCTGTCGTCAATGAGGCTATTGCTATGGGGTGTGATTTGATTGTTTCTCATCACCCGCTATTGTTTCATGGATTAAAGCATCTAACTGGTGCCACTCCACAAGAGCGCTGTGTGGAGAAAGCAATTCGTCATCACATTGCCATCTATTCATCACATACTTCTATGGATAGTTGGTTGAATGGTGTCAGCGGACGCATGGCAGAGAAGATTGGTATAGCTGATTATCGTATCCTGCAACCTTCGGCTGCGAATCCTTCTGCAGGTTTCGGTGTGATAGGTGCCTTGCCTCAACCAATGGATTTTACTGAATTGTTGCAACGCGTTGCGGATGCCTTTACTACTGATGGCATAGGTCTGCGATACGTCCCAACAGATAATTTGCAAGTTCAAAACATCGCACTTTGTGGAGGTGCCGGAGCCGACTTGATGGAGGATGCCATTGCGCAAGGAGCGGATGTTTTCATTTCGGCTGACTTCAAATATCACGAACTGCAGGCGGCGCAACATCGCATAGGTATCATTGACCTTGATCATTGGGTGAGCGAGCACTATACGCGCGAATTGTTCGAGCAGTTGCTCTCTCCGCATATCCGCACCTTCGTAGCCAGTCAAGATGCCAGTCCAGTAAAGTATTTTCATAATTCCAAAATAGAATAATCATATTAAAACATACAATTATGGCAAAGAAAGAAGAAGAAAAAATCATGACCGTAGAAGAAAAACTACGTGCATTGTACGAATTGCAAACTGTTGATTCCAAAATCGATGAGTTGCGTATCCTCGCAGGTGAACTCCCACAAGAGGTAAAGGATATGAGCGATGAGATCGAGGGTCTTAAGACTCGCTTGTCCAATATCGAGAATGGCATCAAAGAGTGTGAAACAGGTATCTCTGACCACCGTGTACGTATCGAGAATGCCAATGCTGCTATCTCTCGCTACAAAGAACAACAAAACAACGTGCGCAACAACCGCGAGTACGACAACCTTACCAAGGAGATTGAGTACCAAGAGTTGGATATCGAAGCTTCACAACGTAAGATTAGCAAATTCAAAGCCGAGCTCGAGGAGCGTCAAGCTGACAAGGCTAAGACTGTTACTGACATTGAAGATCGTACTGTAGATCTCAACCAAAAGCGCAACGAGTTGGATTCTATTCTCTCTGAGACCAAAGAGCAAACCGAGAAACTGATGCTCCGCGCTGCTGATCTTGAGAAGCATATAGAGGATCGTCTTGTTACAGCATTCCACCGCATCCGTAAAAATGCACACAATGGTTTGGCTGTCGTGAAGATTGAGCGTGATAGCTGTGGTGGTTGCCATAGCAAAATTCCTGCACAACGTCAGTTGGATATCCGTCTCCGCAAGAAAATCATCGTTTGCGAGCTCTGCGGACGTATCTTGGTAGATACAGAAATCGACGCTAAAAAATAAATATATCTATGGCAGAACAACTAATCCCTACCTACAACGAGGATAATATCGTCCACCTTGATGACCGCGAACACATCCGCCGTCGTCCGGGTATGTATATCGGCAAACTGGGTGATGGTAATCACTCGGATGATGGTATCTATGTACTCATCAAGGAGACAATCGACAATTCTATTGATGAGTTTCGCATGAGCGAAGGCAAGGTGATTGAGGTGAGCGTATCTCCTGTTTCTGCCTTAGATGCTTCATTAGGCGAGCGCGTTCGCGTTCGCGACTACGGACGCGGTATTCCACTAGGCAAAATGGTGGAAGCCGTGTCTATTCTTAATACGGGTGGTAAGTACGATACTAAGGCTTTCAAGAAATCTGTTGGCTTGAATGGTGTGGGTACCAAAGCCGTCAATGCCTTGAGTTTAGAGTTTGTTGTGCAAGTGTGGCGCGAGGACAAGACTCGTCGCATTACTTTCAAACAAGGTCATTTGGTGGAAGATAGTGGTATCATTGACTATACGGGTAACGAGAAGCGCGGTACGATGATAGAGTTTGTGCCAGATAATTCTAAGGGATTGTTTGAAAACTATCACTTCCGCAACGACTTTATTGAGACCATGATGCGCAATTATGCGTATCTTAATACCGGTCTGACCCTCGTTTACAATGGTAAGAAATACATCTCCAAGAATGGTCTATTTGACCTTCTTACAGAGAACATGACGGTCGAGCCACTATACCCAATCATCCACATTGCGGGCGAGGATATTGAGATTGCGCTTACTCATACCAACCAATCGGGAGAGGAGTACTACTCCTTTGTCAATGGCCAACATACCATTCAGGGTGGTACTCACCAGGCCGCTTTCCGTGAGGCCATTGGACGTACCATCAAGGAGTTCTTCAACAAGAACCAAGAGCTGAGCGACATCCGCAATGGTGTAGTAGGTGCTATTGCCATTAATGTGTCGGAACCAGTATTCGAAAGTCAAACCAAGGTCAAATTGGGTTCCAAAGACATGTCGCCTGAAGGTGGATTGTCGGTCAATAAGTTTGTCAACGATTTCATCAAGCAACAGCTTGATAACTACCTGCACAAGACTCCTGCTTCTGCCGAAGTGATGTTGCAGAAGATTCAGGACTCCGAGAAAGAGCGCAAAGCCATCGCTGGTGTTACCAAACTTGCACGTGAGCGTGCGAAGAAGAACCTCCTCAACAACCCTAAGCTACGCGACTGCCAAGTCCACTTCAATGATGCCAAACCTACCAAATCATCCAAGGATGCTGAGGACGATTTGCGTCAAGAGAGTAGTATCTTCATCACTGAGGGTCTCTCTGCGTCTGGTAGTATCACGCTAAGTCGCGATGTACGCACACAAGCTGTGTTCTCTTTGCGTGGTAAACCGCTTAACTCTTACGGATTGAGTAAGTCGGTTGTTTACGAGAACGAAGAGTTCAATTGCCTGCAATCAGCGTTGAATATCGAAGATGGTTTGGATGAGTTGCGCTATAATAAGGTGATTATCGCTACCGATGCCGATGTGGACGGTATGCACATTCGCCTGCTGATGCTTACTTTCTTCCTCCAGTTCTTCCCAGATCTTGTAAAGAAAGGTCACGTCTATATCCTTCAGACGCCACTTTTCCGTGTCAAGAACAAGAAAGAGACACGCTATTGTTACAGCGACGAAGAGCGTATCAAGGCGATTGAAGAGTTAAAACCTAATCCAGAAATCACGCGATTCAAAGGCTTAGGAGAGATTAGTCCCGATGAGTTTAAATCCTTTATTGGCAAGGGTATTCGTTTGGATCAAGTCACACTCCGCAAAGAGGATGCGGTCAAAGACTTGTTGAGTTTCTATATGGGTAAGAACACTACCGAACGCCAAAACTTTATCATCAACAACCTCGTTGTAGAAGAAGATGTGGAGTAATATTTTACCTTTGATATTATTCGTTTGCCTCGGCATTGTTGTGCTTGTTGTTTTTGAGGTACGAGCAAGGAGAGAAAAAAATCAGCCTACCCCCGACCCCTCCCTAGAAGGAGGGGAGAATAGCGCAGCGCAAAAGTCCTTCCCTTCAGGGGAGGATTTAGGAGAGGCTGAAGACGAAGGCTGTTGCGGCGAGCACCTTGTCTGCGAACGTGAAACGCTCTTGCAAACCAATGCCAAGGTGGAGTATTACGATGATGAAGAGTTGGACACTCTCAGCGGTATCTCCGCAGAGAAATATACCCAGGAGCAATACCAGATGATACGTGAAGTGTTTGACACTCTACAGGCGAAAGATGTTCCTGGTTGGGTACGTAGTATTCAACTACGCAACATTCAATTGCCGCTAGATATTCGAGAAGAAGCATTACTCATCGTGGTCGAACGACGAAAAGCATAAATCCCAACGGTTGTTATCACCATACTGACGATACCCAACCATAGGGTATCGTTTGTGCCTATGGCATCCACCTGCTCCATGTCCCAACCCTCGCGCAAGGCAACGAAATATAGGATTACTGCCATAGCATTATTGGTAAAGTGCATTAGTATGGGTATCCACAGACTGCCTGTCCATACTAACATATATCCAAATAGCGCACCCATCAGCATGCGAGGTACAAATCCGTAGAATTGCATATGAATCGCCGAAAATAGTATCGCACTACACCATATCGCCAAGTGAGGCACTCCCTCTCCTTTTACCTTTAACCTTTTACCTTTTACCCTAAAAAGGTTAATCAGCACTCCTCTAAACGTCAACTCCTCCCCGACTGCAGGCAACAATGCCATCAACAAGATATTGATCATCAATCCACCAAAGGTGGTTACGTTGAGGAACTGCTCGGTCAGCACTTTCGCATTCTCCTCCGATGTCTTCATCCATTGCTCCAATGGCTCTAGAAACGCAGGCAAAGTCATTTGTTGATTCAAATGCCCTAACAAGTTTATTGCAGGCAATGCCACCATCATCAACAATATCGCTGCTCCATAAACATTTAAACTATGAGACTTTGAAACCTTTAACCATTTCATGGGCTCCTGTGCCCATAAGTACGCCACGCACAACGGAGGCAATAGGAAGATCGCTGTGGTTTGGATGAATTGCGCCCACTTCAGTGCACTTACGCATAGTGGCCGCTCAAACACAAACAAACTTCCCATTGCGGGTATGCTTAATAAGAATACACATCCCAACCATTGGAAGACTTTCACAACCACATGCGATTGTTCATATTTCCCTCTCAGTAGCATCATTCTATATATTTCTATAAAAGTAAGGTAAAATCCGTTCTATGGTTTTTTCAACATTTACAGTAGCAACGTCGGGACGCATAGCCACTTCTAAGGGCACTTTCTTTTCTGAAATAGGATAGATGCCTGCAAAGCCCATTTGCTCGACACTTTCGCACATTTCCACGCATCCGCCGATAGCCACAACAGGTATGCCTTGCTGCTTGGCACGAGCCAAAACGCCTGCGGCAGTCTTACCTTTGGCTGTTTGGAAATCAATCTTTCCCTCGCCTGTAATAATCAAGTCAGCATCTTGGATTATTGCGTTGAAATCGATAGAATCTAGCACCATTTCTATGCCTCGTTGGAGTTTGGCATCAAGGAATGCTCTAAATGCACCACCCATTCCACCTGCTGCACCAGCACCTGCCACGGGTACGATATTGATACCGTATTTGTTTTCGATGACATGGGCAAAAGATGTCATGCCCGCATCTAATCTTGCCACCATTTCTGCATCGGCTCCTTTTTGCGGAGCGAATACAGGAGCAGCGCCTTCTGGTCCACAGAATGGTGTGTCCACATCACATGCCACAACGAATTCAGCTTTACGCACCGCTTCTGGCACGCAGCTGTCGTCTAAATCGGCAATATCTTGCAATCTTCCACCACGGCAGTCGATAATCTCTTTCCCGTTGAAATCGTAGAATTTGAAGCCTAATGCTTGCAACATACCCGTGCCTGCATCATTGGTGGCACTACCTCCAATACCTACCAAAAACTGGCTGCAGCCGCGTTGAATGGCATCCATAATCATCTCACCTGTGCCATAAGTGGAGGTCATCCAAGGATTGCGTTCTGCGGGTTGGAGTAGGGGTATACCACTGGCAGCTGCCATCTCAATGATGGCTTTTTTACCTGCTATGCCATAGCGTGCTTGAATTGGGCGCCCTAACGGGTCGCTGACTGTGCAACGTACAATCTCGCCGCCCAATGCCTCTACTACGGCTTCTACGGTACCTTCGCCACCATCTGCCACATTTACAGCCACTACCTCGCAATCGGGATATACGGCTTTAATACTGCGCGTAGCTGCTTGTGCTACTTCTACGGAAGTGAGTGATCCCTTAAAAGAATCGGATGCTATAACTATTTTCATAACTTCTCGCCTCTATCCTACAACAAAATACATACCGATACTACCCAACGTCAATATCAATCCGACCAGTGTCTCATATGGAATCAGTCGTAGACGTTCATTGACTGAAAATCCCATCGAACCACCTGTGGCATGGAAGAATGAGCCATGGGGTAGGTGATCCAGAGTGGTAGCACCAGCATTGGTCATTGCTGCTCCCCATGCGGCAGCTACGCCCGCTGCCAAAATGGCTTCGCCAAACGAAGCCGAAGCGATGGTAGCACCAGCGGTGGTGGAAGCGGTAGCTGCGGACATCAGCGCACCTGCAATGGGAGCCATGAATGTACCGCCATTGCTCCAACCTGCCAACATGCCCACCAATACATCCTTAATTGCAGATGCCTTGATGATACCTGCTAGTGTACCTGTGCCGACCAGCAGGATCGCAATACCCGACATCTTCTCTAAACCATAGGTTAGGCATGCTGCCATCTCGCGCCATTTGCCAGTAGCAATAATACCCACTACACCGCCTACAGGCAAGGCAATCATGGGGTCAATTACAATCCCCGCAACGGGGCGTAGTGCCAATAGAATAATGGTGACAATAGGACCTAAAAGACTGCGCCATAGAGCAGGTAATGCCTTCTCATTGTCACGCTCTGTAGCTTCATCGCCAATCATCAGATCGCCTTTGGGAATCAACGGAACAATAACAAACACTGTGATGATCAATCCTATTATTGCAGGTACAATACCTGCTGCCATTACGGATGAGAGGGGTGCGTCAAAGTTCTCAGCTGCGATAATCGTATTGGGGTTAGGCGATAGGATATTGCCGCATTTGCCGCCACCAATCATAGCCAATAGCAGTTTGAATTTCGACAAGTGCAATCTGCAACCCATGATAATGGCGATAGGGGCAATCGTAATGACTGCTACATCAATGAATACACCCATACCCGTAAGAATCATTGCCGAGATGGCTAATGCCAGATAGATATATTTCTCGCCCAATGCCTTGATGATACTCTTGGCAATAGTGGTGGCAGCACCTGTCTTGACGAGCATACCGGTGAGTACGCCTGCAGCAAGGATACGCACAATGGCGGGGGCGATATCTTTAACTCCGCCAATCATATGGGCAACGGTAGTTTCTAATCCCCAACCAGCCAACAATCCGCCTACGATAGCACCCAACATCAAACTGAAGACGGGTGACACCTTGCGAATGATCAATACGATGGAAAGTAGCAGTCCGATGACCGCTGCCAATGCACTATTCATCGAAGCAGATATTTTTTGCCGTTGTTAATGCCAATTCCTATATAACTTTCGGGGTCAATAGGTTGCCCCAAAACATTATACCATTGTCCAGTTAATGGTATGGTGACATTTTCTACTGAAGTAGGTTGTGTTGTAGTGATGAACTCACATGTAATCAGTCCATTAATCTCTTGGATATTCTCCAATTTATTATGTGGGAAGGTTGTATATGTGGTTATTTTTGCTGAACCAGGGAATGGAACTTCTGGTTTTGGTTTGGTAGTCGTATAGGGGGAAGAAGTCTTCTTCGCTGAAACCAATAAGTAACGGGCAATATAGTCATTGGGACAATTGCCGAACCAGTCTTGTTCATCAAATATGACACGCCAAATCAATAATCCATGACCAGGTAAGTATGCATCCCAACCCTCTTGCTGACGATTTTCTATGTAATAAACCGTATCTGTGCGGTATGGACCAGCATTCACATGTTGCTCGTTGCTACTAATCATATAGGTCGTCTTACCATCTGCTGGTATTTCAAGCGTTTGTGATTCAGCTAGCACTTCAGGTTCCAACCAGCCCAAATAATACTTGTCATACACCGAATAATTAGGTGGAGTGTTGCCGTCATTGAGGTAATTTCCATATCCCATCAACGACCATGCTCCTGGTGTATATCGTTGATTAACAACAGGATTATTGCTGGTGAGGTAGTAGTCTGGTAGACCCAATACATGGCTAAACTCATGGCAAATTGTACCAATACCTGCACGTGCATTGTTGCTCTTTTTTATCTCGTTGGAACACGCGTAGTTGTTTAGTAATTTGCCATCAATCTCAGGCAACTTGTAGTTTGTAGCAGATGTTGCGAAATATTCTTGTTGATTTGTATAACCAAAATATAAGGCAGAAATCAAATCCCAGTTGTGAGGCCAAACAGCATCCGCACCACCACCTTCTGACTCTGCGTAGCCAGCGTAGATAATGTACACAAAATCCACCATGCCATCATTGTCATTATCATATTCAGCAAAATCAACACCTAATTCATCTGCTCCTTTGCATGCATCAATCACAAAATCAACTACATATTGATCATTTCCGTCTAGTTTGTTTGCTCCGTAGTATGCCATTGATTGTGGCAGAACTACTGGTCCAATCACATCAAAGTATGGTACGTATTGTCCGTTGGATTGATCTTTGAAATATGCTTGGCATGAACCATTGGCTCCATTGTAGGTGTAATTTTCTCCGTTAGCAAGTGAGTCAAACGCCTGAACGGTATTTGTTTCTGCAAACGTAACATCTGAAAAATTCACCAAAATCAATAATCCACGAGGAGCAAGATTGATTTTAGGAGTTTGACGAGGAGCCACTTTTTGTATATTCTTTGCAGTATCGTGTGACACTATTGTAAAAGGCGCGCGTGCGCGATAGGGTTCCACTAAATCCAATCCTGGTAGAGGAGCTACGGCAAATGCATTTATTCCTACTATCCAAAGCAATGCCGCTATAGCGGCGCGATAAATACTCTGTTTCATATAAAATCACGTTATTTTTCTCTGCAAAGGTACGATTTTTTTGCAACACTACAAAAAAAATGTACTTTTTTATTAAAAAATTTGGTCATATCAAAAAAAAGCAGTACCTTTGCACCCGCTTTTAAGAAGCATGGTCCGTTAGCTCAACTGAATAGAGTACCACACTACGGATGTGGGGGTTGCAGGTTTGAATCCTGCACGGATCACAAGAAAGAACCACGCAGAAAGTTTACTTTTGAGCGTGGTTTTGTTTTTTATTTATCTTATCTTGTAAGATATATTCTTTTTTTCAAAATTTGCATATATCCAAATTTTATTATACCTTTGCAAACGGTATCATTACTTAATGATTACATAGTGAGTACAATATTTTATTATGGCACAATCCAATCTTATTTATCCATTGGAGAGTCTTCACGGCAAGATATCCAAGAAAAGTGAAACTATCTTCCGTCACAAAGCGGTTTATGATAAGAACGGCAATGTCATTGCTCAGTACGCACAAGAATCATATGTGGTAGAGCACCCACGCGATTGGAAGAAGCATCTACCTAAAGGTGCAAAGAAACAAAGCCTTGATTACTGGATCACTATTTGCCAACGTGCGAAGGGGGAACTCAAACATGGCGAGACAAATACTCCTATCAACCCTGCTACACGCAAACCACAGGTTTACACCCGCTTCGACTGCTTTGTCCGCACCACCATCTTTCGTTCACTAAATATCTAGCATCAAACCGCGAAGCGGTCTAACCTCTTAAAATAAAGTGACCTAAAAAATGAAAGCCGTCTATATCCATGGTTTTGCGGGATCTATCCATTCGGATACGATTACTAATTTCCGCAAATACTACCCTAACATTGAGTGGTGCCCACTTGAAGTGAACCACCTTGTGGACGAATCCATCCAGAAAATCAACGACTTCCTCCGCGCCAATTCTGATGTTCAATACCTCATCGGCAGCTCACTCGGTGGATTCTATGTCCTTTGCGCCGATTTCGCAGGGCGCAAAATCGTCATCAATCCTGTCCTCAATCCTATGTCCTCATTGAAAAAAGCGGTAGGCGTAAACAAGTACCGAGGCCGCCGTGAGAATGGCGAAACAAAGTTTAAATTTACTATGCAAGACCTCTTCCGTTTCAAGGCATTCAAACCCAAGGATACCCCTGAAACGATTTGTCACTATACTTCTCACGATCCTAATTTGGGTGAAGATATAAAACGCGAATACCAGAAGTTTTTCGCCCATGCGGAGATGACCCCCTACCTTCGCTCCCACTTTACCGATGAGCATTATATCAAACACAAACTCTGCGATGCCCTGCTCTAAATGGTAAATAATATAACTTTTTATGCACAAATAAGAAATATATTTTAAGTTATTTAATAGATTGATTTTGTATGTTCGTTATTAATCATTGTACAATCACTCCTGTGCGACAAGAGCCATCGGAAGGCAGCGAGCAATTAACCCAATTGCTCTTTGGTGAAGTATGTGAAGTCCTAGACCGTCTGCCACGCTGGACCAAAATCCGCTCCACTCTAGACGGACAAGAAGGCTGGGTAGATTTTAAGATACTCAATAAAAAGCACGTGTGGGTTGGACGAGCCATTCCCACACTGCGCATGCTGTACTTGTGTTTGCTATCGGGCTGGCGCGGAGCGTTTCAGCGGATGGCATGATAACACAGAGATTATTCCTCTTATTCGCAAAGCAATTGAATAGAATTATTATTTCTTCTTAAATAATCCTATGATAATATCTAAGAAACTCTTTGGTTGCTCTTCTACTTCAGCAGCAGCTCCATTGAGACCCATGAGGCGTGTATCTACGATGTCGCCATCCTTTAATGGGCGCCAGTTGGTATAGACAGCTGGGGTACCGCAGATGGTGACATGAGTAATCACTTTATCTGCATAGTCAAAATAGAAGGTTTCATTGAGTAAGAAGTCTGCTTTATATTTAGCCATGGCAGTTGCGCGAGCTACTTCCTTTACTTCTGACTCTTTAATTGTCGCGTTATTCGTAGCAAATTTTAATTGTACGCGAGGGCTAACGGCTTTGATATCTGCTGTGGTATTGTAGAGTACTGTTGGTTTTGTACTTACATTGAGACGTTCCATTTCGCTGGTAGAGATAGTGCGGTATTTCGCATATCTACCTGGGAAAGCGGTAAGTGTGAATGTGCTTACTTTGCCATCTACGATGGTAGCAGTATATTGTGGTTCATAGAGCACATCAGCTTTCTCTTGGCGCAATAGTTTCTCCTTGGCATATGCCAATACTTTTTGCTCTGTTTGTCCTGCAAGACCGATGTCAGAAGGAGAGAGGGTAAGTGTTATCTTTGGTCCATATTCCATCTCTGCTACGGTCATGGTATTAACCACCATACGACCAGACACTTTATCTTGCTTAGCTTCTACTTGGTTCAAGAAAGGTGAGTCTGCAATAGACAAAGAGCGGAAGGAAGAAATTTTAGCAGGATAACCTGTTACTGTCATAGAAGCCAATTTACCTTCTGCATCTTTCTTAGTGGTGAATGTTGGTACTATCAACACATCAGCTTGTGCAGCAGCAACTGCTTTTGCCACTACGGCTTGCTTTTTTTGTTCGGCGTTGAGACCTGCCAATTCAGTAGCGGTCATAGTAGCTGTGACTTTGGTTGACTGCACTTGCACATTAGCCAATGTAGGAATGTAACGAATACTGCGAGCCAAGTCTACGTGAGTAGAAGTGGCGACTGTCATTTTCGAGCTGCCACCGCATGATGTGAGGGTGAGCGCAACTGCCATAAAGACAAGCGATGCTAATACATACTTTTTCATAATAGATAAAGATTAAATGTTATTATTATGGTTAACTAATTTTTATTTTTTTGCGTTTTGCGTATAGGTGCGCCGATGTGTAATTGCGTAGAGAGATAGAATCCTTGTGGCACAATATCCATATTACCTTGAACAGGATTACGATACTCTGCTTTTATTTCAATAGGTAGTGCAGGTGCAGGTGTTAACATCAGTCCAAGACCACCATATGCTCCAATGAAATAGTTTCTGCTTGGTATATCTTTTTGGTGCTGCTTATAGTATTCAACATTGACTTTACTCCATGCTGTGGTAAGGTCTATCTCTATACCACCATACAATTCAATGGCGAGCCAATCGCTGCATGGGATATAGACTTTGATGGCAGGCTTATAAGCAAACCACATGGTATGTGCATCTGCTTCTTTCAAGCCACTTCCGTATCCAGTGTGATTAAGTTCTCCACCGCTCATGAGTTTAGTTAGATAGATTCCGCCTTCTGTCCATCCAGGAGTGTTTACGCCGACCTCAAAGTTGAACATCTGCATACCAAATAATTTAACACGCCACTCAAGTATCTCAAAGTTTATAAAGTGACGTTTGCCTGCGAACTCTGTAGGGGTAAGTCCATCCGTACGGTTTGGCGTTAAGAATACTGTTGAATATCCCACGCTGACAATAGATAGGAAGTTCGTACCTGCTTTCTTATAATAACGCTCACGGACTGATAGCTTAACAGGTTCGGTCTCTGTTACTTCCTCTAAGCCTTGTGTTGCTTCTGGCAGTTGCGTTGTAGGTTGAACTTGTGGTTGTTGAGTTGTTTGCGCAGGTATTCCCTGTCCATTCTGCAATGCTTCAATTTTTTCTCTTTCTTCAGTTGCTTTTTTCGCTGCTTCTTCTGCTTTTGCTGCAGCCTCTAATGCACGCGCTTCTGCAGCTTCAGCCGCTGCGATGCGTTCTTCTAATTTTTGCTCCTCTGTCATTGGTTGAGTAGGCTCAACTTGTTCTGTTTTCGTAGGTGCTTGTTGTAGTGCAGCTGCTTTCTCTTCTGCAAGGCGGGCTTCCTCGGCAAGACGTGCTTCCTCGGCGAGGCGAGCTTCCTCAGCAAGACGAGCTTCTTCGGCTAGACGTGCCTCTTCTGCAAGGCGAGCTTCCTCAGCAAGGCGAGCTTCTTCGGCTAGACGTGCTTCCTCGGCTAGACGTGTCTCTTCTGCAAGGCGAGCTTCCTCAGCAAGACGAGCTTCTTCTGCTAGACGTGCTTCCTCGGCGAGGCGAGCTTCTTCAGTTAGACGTGTCTCTTCTGCAAGGCGAGCTTCTTCGGCTAGACGTGCTTCTTCTGCAAGGCGAGCTTCTTCGGCTAGACGTGCTTCCTCGGC
>Ga0233361_1000065_pt1 | contig 18738 bp, 9 predicted proteins | sample ElkDunMinimDraft_21_FD_180678 | JGI IMG/M metagenome (GOLD analysis project Ga0233361, IMG submission 180678) | Fecal eukaryotic communites from dung pellets of Tule Elk in California, USA - Elk Dung C0 | ecosystem: Host-associated > Mammals > Digestive system > Large intestine > Fecal | place...
CCAAGACCTTCGATGCATCTGCCATCGCCCAACTGCAAGAGCGCAGCTGGCACGGCAACATCCGCGAACTCCGCAACGTGGTAGAGCGACTCATCATACTTGCGGGCGACACCATCACCGACCAAGACGTTGCAGACTACGCCTAACCATGCTCCGCGCCCTTTCCATAATCAACTACAAGAATATCCGTGAAGCGCAACTCAGCTTCTCGGACAAACTCAACTGCTTCATTGGGCTCAATGGGCAGGGCAAGACCAACGTACTGGACGCTATCTACTACCTAAGCTTCACCAAATCGGCGTACAACACCATCGATAGCCAAAACATCACCCACGACCAGGACATGGCGATGATCCAGGGCACCTACCACCTCCATCATCACGACGAGGCGGAGGTCATCACCTGCGGCATCAAACGCGGAGTGAAGAAGCAGTTCCGCCGTGGCAAGAAAGACTACCAACGCCTCATCGACCATATCGGTCTCATTCCGCTGGTCATGGTCTCACCTCAAGACAGCGAACTCATCTCCGATGGCAGCGACGAGCGTCGCCGTTTCATCGATGGTGTCATCTCGCAATACAACCGCCCCTACTTGGAGCACCTCACGCAGTACAATGCGCTTCTCAAACAGCGCAACTCCCTGCTCAAGCAGCACGCCGATACGCCTGCCAACCTATTGCCTATCGAACTCTTCGAGGTACTCGAGCAGCAGCTCAATCAGCACGCGCAGCCCATCTACCAAGCGCGCCAACGCTTCATCGAGCAGTTCACACCCTATTTCCAACAAGTCTATTCTGCCATCTCCGACAACCAAGAGCAGGTGCAGCTCAGCTACACCTCCCAGCTCCACGAGCGCGACCTCATACAGGCTTTCTCGCGCACACGCTCGCGCGATATTATATTAGGTTGGACATCCCAGGGTATCCACAAGGACGAACTCGAGATGTCGCTCGGCGACTACCCTATCAAGCGTGTAGGCAGCCAAGGGCAACAAAAGACTTTCCTGCTAGCCCTCAAGCTCGGTCAAGCACTCTTCCTCAGCGATACCCGCGTACTCAACCAGCGCCCCATCTTGCTCCTCGACGACATCTTCGACAAACTTGATAGTCAGCGTGTTGAGCGTATCATCCACTTGGTCAACGGTCCCGATTTCGGACAAATCTTCATCACCGACACCGACCGCCAGCACCTCACCCACATCCTGCAAGATGCTCCTCACGAGCCTCATATCTTCCACGTGCACGCAGGCGAAATCCACAGAGGATAAAACTTTTTCAACATTTTTTTGCATATGTCAAAAAAAAGTTGTAACTTTGCACGCTTTTTTTGAGAACTTGCGCCAAAGGCGCTAAAATATAGATAATCAACATCATGAACAAACCCCTGCATTACGCCCTTGTTGGCGGATTAGTACTTTTCATTGGATTGTATATCCCCTTCCACATCCTCGGGGATTCACGCGGTAGCTCAGCATTTACTAAGGCTACCGATTATGCGTTTACTGCAAAGAGCAATCCTAACTCCACATTTAGTTCCTCATTCCGCACCGTTGCCTCTGATTCTTATTTCACATCAGCAAGAGGTAACGCAAGCACCCAATCTACTACGTGGAGTACCACATCCCACAGCAGCATGGCTATGCCGCTGAATTTCAATACATTTGAATGGAAAGCATCTGCGCCTAAAGCTGTGTTGGAGCAAGACTTCGGAGGAACCTTCGTCGCAGCTGCTGGTAGCAAGCACACTGCTGCTCACTACGCAGCAGTCATGCAGCAGCCACAACGTAGCGCAGCGCAACGCACTGCAGCCACTGCTGTATCGGCGCAAGCCACTGGCAAGGACAATGCACCTGCTGCTATGCGTGCTCCACGCTATACGGCGCACCAATCATCTGTGCAAGAGCCATTTAGCAACGAGTTGCCAAGCGAGTCCAACACCTCTTTCGCAGGTAGCAACCCTGATGGTATCTCCAATCGCAAGAACGGCTTCATCACACCAAGTGACCCAGGTGACATCTCTCCAGAGTCTCCTATGGGCGAGCCATGGATAATGCTCATCTTTGCTGCCGCAGCAGCAGCGATCATCACCTTGCGCAAACGCCTGCAAAAGGCGCAAGCATAATGTGTTGGCATCCCGTTGTATGCCCCTTGTATGCCACGTAGGATCATTGGAACCTCATTGGAAGCTGATTGGAACCTGATTGGAACCTCACCGAAACTTCACTGTAGTATCTCCGTAGTATCCCCATAATATCACTATCCGACCAATCTGCCCTATTAGACCAATCCCCTCTTCACTAAGGGTTCGGTATCCCTTCGGCGAAGATAAGGAATTAACAATAAATAATATTAACCACAATAATAGCCACATGACAGAACAAGAGCTGAACATATTGCTTAGTGGGCGAGAAACACGCACTTTAGAATACAAGCGCGCTTGGAATGAAGTCCCCAGCAACTTGTACGATACCGTGTGCGCTTTCCTCAATCGTGACGGAGGAGCTATTGTTCTTGGTGTGGAAGATGACGGGACTATCAAACGAGGCGTAAATCCAGAGGCGATAGAGCAAATGTGCAAGAACATTTCTAACACAAGCAATAACCCCCAGAAATTTTCACCCACATTCTTGTTGCAACCAGAAGTAGTAGATATAGAAGGAAAGAAGGTGATTGTGGTACAAGTCCCCTCAAGCAGTCAGGTACACCGCCTTGCTGGTAAGATTTACGATCGAAGTTCAGACGGAGATTTTGAATTAAAGACAGATGCTGAAATCAGTGCTATGTACCAACGCAAAAGCACGCAGTATTCTGAGAATACAATTTTCCCATATCTCCGCTTAGAGCATTTGAATGCTGCCACTATAGAGAAAGCCAAAAATCTTATTCGCAATACTCGCTCCTCACACCCGTGGCTATCGTTAGCCGATATGGACTTCTTTAGGCAAGCCAATCTATATCGCTATGATTTTCAAACCAACCAAGAAGGCTTCACACTGGCGGCACTGATGTTATTTGGTAAGCGTGAATCTATTCAAAGCGCATTGCCTTATTATCGAATAGATGCAGTAGTGCGAATCAATGATGTAGATAGATACGACGACAGATTGACATTGGACGGCAATATTATAGACGACTATGATGCGTTGATGGACTTCATTGCGAAGCATTTGCCAGATAATTTCTTCATGGAGGGTGATTTGCGAGTATCTTTGAGAGATAAGATTTATAGAGAGATTATTGCTAATATGTTGGTACACCGTGAATACCATAACCCTACGCCAACTATTATTGAGATTAAGCGCGATGGAGTGATTGCTAAGAATGCCAATCGCCCTTTGAAAGCAGGCTTGGTCACTTTATCCAACTACTCAAGCCATCCCAAGAATCCCCATATCGCCAATTTCTTTGTACAGATTGGTCGTGCCGAGCATTTGGGAACAGGTATTCGTAATATCTATAAGTATGCTCCGATTTACACTGGAGTTGCACCAATAATAGAGGACGAAGATGTCTATATTGTCAAAATTGGAGCTCACAAAAAAGACATGCAAAAGGACATGCAAAAAGAAATTCCAAATGCGATCCAGACTGTTCCAGATGTGATCCAGACTGATCCAGACTTGAGCCAGAAGTTGCCAGATTTAATGATAACATTAATAGAAAATAAACCAAATATATCGCGTGCAGAATTAGCGAAACGACTCAATGTTAGCGAGAGACAAATACGAAAACATATTGAACATTTTAGAGGGAAAGGAATACTAACTCGAGAGGGTGGAGATAATGGTAGATGGATTATTGAAAAACTGTAGAGCAAATTAAAGCAATTAAACAACCAACACAACAGCAAAAACCACCCGAAAGGGGATAATGAAAATTAAAAATATAAATTTTAACAAATATGTTCAACATATCTAGTTTCTTCGAAAAACTGGGTTGTAAAAAAGTACCTCGCCCACATATAGCACCCAAAGTATCTACAGATTTGAGTGCTGAAGTCGTTCCACAACAGGAGGAACTACGAGAAAATGCCATTTTAGAACATCTTTATAACAATCGTAAGAATTTTAATATCCTTGCCCTAACAGGCCCTATAGGATGTGGCATAGATGAATTAGCAAAAGTTATCTCTACTGATTTTGATCAGTGGAAAGATCAAGTTCGCGATCCTAAAGATATCATAGTTAATATTCCTGAAAATAAGAACGACAAATCTATTTCCGAGCATCAAATCATCAAACAGATGGTTTTTAAGCGCAAATATACAATATGCCATAACTATTGGCTTGAGCTCCGTGTAAAGTACACTATTCTTGAGTACAATAAAGTAGCATTGTTATATACACTTACTTGGATCGCAAAAGATTGTGAAAGCGGAAAGGATTTTCAAGAAAATATATTTAATACTTTATCTAAGATTATTGCTCAAACTAATCATGGGAAAAAGTATTTCCATGAATTAGAAGAAGAACAAACTAAAACCAAAATTCAAAACATTCTTACCAAAGTTCTAAGCAGTTCAGAGAATATTAATTATTGTGACCTATACAATCTAGTTGTTAAGTGTAACAAGATATTATCTCCTTTTGATATAACAGACAGCGATAAACAAATATTTAAAGACTTATTTTTAGATAAAGACTCTATACTGGAAAAATTTTATTCTGCATTTTGCAATAAACTAAAAGAAGAAGATTATTTCATATATCACTATTTGTGGCATCTCATTGGAGCTAACATTCGTGAGTACGGATCTCCAACAAAGCCCGATAACGATAATTCAAACAATGGAGATTCTTTATTTTACCTAATTGAATTGCTGAATATTATTATAAAGGAGTCTAATAAAACTGCTCCTCGTTTATATTGCATCAACAAATTATCAAATTCACTCGAAATAAGATATTTAAAAGAACGATATAATGCGTTTTATCCAATAGCGATACATAGAACTAATGATTTTCTAAATTCGATTCGAGAAGAAGTAGATAAAATTTCACCATCAAATGATGAAAACAAAGAGTACATTGCTAAACACACTTTTGATCTCTGTACAACAGAAATTAAATTTGACGATTACAAAAAAGGAATATGTAGTAGTCCCGATATTGAACAATGCGTTTCACAAGCAGAGATACATATCCGAATAAAACCATTTGACAAAACAAAGAATTCCAAATCTGAATTTTATTCCACGGCTGAGCAATGGATGAAATTTGCATCTCTAATATTTCATCCAGGATTAATTACTCCAAGTTCCGATGAGCGTTGCATGGAGGTTGCATATACGGCACGATTGAATTCAAGTTGTGTTTCTCGCCAAGTTGGAGCAGTAATTACAAATGCAGCTCATTCAATCCGCTCCATTGGTTGGAACGAAGTTCCTTATGGTCAAATGCCTTGTGGATTACGATCCATCTCCGATATTGTAAATAAGGATTTTGAGGGTTATAAGCAGTATATGTATAGCGATTTTGAGAGAGGCATATCCAACCAAACCAACATTTACAAAGATGGGCAGACCTTCCAAAAAAAAGTAGCAGAGGATTATGAGGATATTATTGATACAATGGACCAGAGATCGCATTCCAAATGTTCTGTGTTTTGTTTTAGAGAACTTCATAATCGTTATTCTGGCGAAAAAAATCAAGTATATGGTCGCTCCCTTCATGCAGAAGAAAACGCCCTAATGCAAATTTCAAAATTCGGAGGTGAAGGACTTATGAATGGTCTAATCTATGTTACAGCTAGTCCTTGTGAACTATGTAGCAGGAAGTTATATCAAGTCGGGGTGCGTAAAATTGTTTACATAGATCCTTATCCTGGTATTGCACGTGAACAAACTATAGCATCTGGTCATCTAAAACCAGAATTGATGCAATTTAGAGGAGCATATGGAGCTAGTTATTATAAATTGTATACCCCATTAATCGCGCCAAAAGATGAGCAAGTTTTGAGATGTAAAGATTTGAAATGCAAATTAAAAACCAAAGAAGATGCATTAAAAACAATACAAACTCTATTAGATAAGTTTGAATGTCACATTGACATTTCTAAAGCCACCTTTACTAGTGAAGAAGTTAAACAGATTGAAGAACAATTAAATGGAATTATAAATAATCCTAATAAAACAATTGAAATTAATGTAGTTATTCAAATACTTACTTTAATATTAAAGTAAGCTTAGATAAGATATTAAATTCACAAAAAACAAACACACCCACCCTTCGAATTAAAATCAAAAAAACAATATGAAAACATTTACAAATTACGCCGAGAAGAAGGCGAAACCATTTCTTAACCTATTACAAGGATATACCAGAGGTATACGATTTACTGCCATCCTCATTCTCCTACTAATGGGAGTCTCCAACGCGTGGGCATACAACATTAGCGCAAACACCTATTTTTACTACGACAATTCCAAGCTGAATTGGACAAATGGTTGTATCCAGCTTATGGTAGGACACGGCAGTTGGTCACAGGGATACCAAATGACAAAAATCTCAAACACTAATTTATACTATGTCAAGATGCCCAAATGGGATGGTGCGACTCAAATAGCAGTATTTGGTACAGATGCTGTATGGGGAGGAGAAGGCAGCAGTATTTCCAGCCGTAAGAGTTGGGCACCAAACTCTACCAGTGTCTTGTCCCTCACAGCAAATCTCAGTGGGTATAGGCTATTAACAGTTAATAGCTCTGCTACTCTATCAAACTCATCGTTGTCAAGTCATACTGCTCTCAATACAAACCAAAATGCAACAGTACAATCAACTACTGATGGATCAACTTACTCTAATAATTCAAATGCAGGTTCAGTAAGTATCAGCACCTACAAGCTCTCAAGTGCAACTGCTGCTGAAGCTTCGACAGGAACTACAAGTGCATCTGCTGCGCGTACCGCCAGCGTTTCTATGACTGCAACCGCTAAAACAGGTTACACATTTGTTGGCTGGTACAATTCAAGTGGTACACGACTAACAACAAATGTCAAATATACTTATACCTGCTCTGGCTCCACAGCCACCTACTATGCCCGTTTTAAAGAAAACACCTACAGCGTTACCGTCAAAAATGACGGACATGGTACAACCACTCCAAGTGGTGCACAGTCGAATGTGGGACAAGTGACAGGTCTTTCTATCAAAGCAACCCCTGCTGCAAATTATGAATTTGTTAACTGGACAATTACAAGTGGTAGCGGTTCTTTTGCTTCTGCAACAAGTGCTTCTACCACATTTAAGCCAACAAGCGCTGCAACCATTCAAGCCAATTTCCGCTCAACTGCCACCTATTCCTTGACCGTTGTAGCAGGAAACGGAATCAGCCAAGTCGCAGGCTCTAAAGATCCTGTAACATTAGGAAGCACATACGCTATCACAGCCACACCTAAAACAGGTTACACTTTCAGCACTTGGACTGCTAATCCCGCTGAAAACGCTGCATTCGGTAGCGAAACAACAGTAAACACAACCGTAACCGTAAACAATGGTTCGGTAATCGTTACCGCTTCTGCTACGGAAATCATGTCCACGCTGACAACCTCCAATCAATACAATGCAGGCGACCCTGGTTATGAAGTTCCAGCAGCATCAGTAAATTCAATAGGTTATGAAACTACAGCAACGATTACTGCTACTACCGATGATGATTATACACTGACTAGTTGGACGCTTACAAACTGTACCCGTACTGATGGTGGCGCAGATAATGCTACCACTATTACTGTTCGATCCAATGGAGATGGCAAAGCAGCTACAGTTACAGCAAATTATACAGAAAACCCATGTGTTTACTTCGTTAATACAGCAAGATGGACTACTATTAATGCATACGCATGGAATGATACAGAAAACAATGGTTGGCCTGGTAAAGCCATGACCAAAGAAACTGAGAAAATCAGCGGTTTTGATGTGTACAAATATGTTATGCCCTCAGGTAAGAATTATGACAAACTTGTCTTCAACCAAGGTAATGATGATGGAAAAACCGGTGATTTAGAGTGGATAAATGGAAAATACTACGTCTATTCGGCAGGACAATGGGTAGACAAAAACGAAGTAGCAGACCTTCTACCAAAACCTGTAATCTATTTCAAGAATCATCTCGGTTGGAAAAATGTGTATGTATATTTCTTCAACACAGATAACTGGGGGGATAATGGAGCCTCTCCTTCGGGATTAACCGAAGCGAATGGAAGAGTTTGTCAAATGGAAAAAGTGGGCGAAACCGATATCTACAAGTTTGATTATTCAGAAAAAGATTTCGTACCTGGCAACGTAATTGCGTTTACTAAAGACAAGCAAGCCAATTATGGAAACTTCTGGCAAACCGAAGCTGCTTATCGCTCGGATTATAACCCAAGTATGGAATTATACATCCCTCAAAAAACAGCCAGCGAAACCAAGAATAGCACAAAATACTTCAACAAAGGACTTTGGATGAAGTACAATTCCATGGAGTCAGGATATACCATTACTGGTAGTATGAATAGCTGGAACCAAGATGATGACAAATTTACATCAAGTAGTCATACTGGCTACCATTTTGACATAGAGTTATCTTTGGGTGGTGGACAAACATACCAATTCCAAGTAAAAAACATCAAAAATGATTGGTATGGTAAACAAAATACAACGATTACTGCTACCAAAGCTAATCTAGAATTAGGAATCAGTGCTGGCGATACATACAATGTTAAACTCACTACCACCTCCGCAGGTAATTATATCTTCTCCATTGACTTAACAGAAGGAAAGATGATGGTCAGTGTAGAGTATCCATTGCAAGTGAATGACTACCGTTTGGTATATGTAGAGAGCGAAGTGTCAGGCAAAACACCATATACCAAGTTCCACCCTGCCCAATCCATTCACTACCAAGCAACAGGAGAAAAGAAGGACACCGTTTCATTCTACATCAACAAAACTACTGGCAAAAATCCTGCTATCCTATTGCAACAATGCACCAATATCAGTGGTGCAAACATCACATGGAAAGATGTCGCAATCCAAAACATCAATGGCAATGGTGGTGCAACCCCAACTGCTGCATTAGCCCCAGCTAAGCGCGCAGGCGAATTGTATGTTGGTGGAGGTTCTGATATTACTACAAATGGCGTGTACAACTTCACCCTTAGCCAAACTGATGGTACTGCCAAGATTCTTAATGAAGAAACACATCCATATGAGGGTGATTATTACATCCGAACCGATGCTGCTGATGGTGGTTGGAGAAAATACAACACCAACCCTGATAATATCATGACCCACTCGCAAACTGCACTTAAGCATGGTGGCTATGATTATTATTTCTGCAAATGGGCACTCGAAAACACAAACGTTCACTACGTGGTAGCCAACAAGTATAGTTATTGTGTATCCGACACGTTGAAAAATGGTGATTTCACTAACAACGAGGGCAAGATTCCACACAATGCCAACGTGCGTTATACTTGGAATAGTAGTACCAATGCGATGTCGCGCGCGTATATCAATGGTTCGGGTGACGTAAAAGACCGCTACCTTATCTTAGAAGGTGATGCCAACATCAAGGATATCGAAGGAAATACATTCAAAATTACTGGCTTAAATGCCAATGAAGCTAACTTCAAAGATATGGGTAACTGGTTGTATCAATTGGAAGTAAAAGCCAATTCTAACGCAAAAGTTAAATTGACCGCCAACTACAATGGCACCAAACAGTATTTTATCCCTAGAGAAGGTACAGAAGAAAAAGTATCACTCATCACAGGAGGTACAAAAGACTACAAACTTCGTCTTGTTTATGACTTCAAAACCAACTACCTTATTTCTGCATTGATTGATGACACTGAAATAGATGAAGACCTTGAGTTGGATGAAGTGATGATCATTCGTTCACACCACGATGATGCCAATACGATTCAAGTGGCAAAAAGCAAAGGAAGTGTTACTGCCATCCAAACAATCTATGGTGTGATGACCTTCAACAAAACGACACTCAACGATAACACCAAATCGCAATACGAACGTGCGCTCTATTGGGTATCTTTCCCATTTGATGTAGATTTGGGTGAGGCATTTGGTTTTGGTAACTATGGCGAGCATTGGATTATGGAGTACTACGATGGTGAAGAACGTGCGAAAAATGGCGCTTGGGTGGACTCAGATACCTATTGGAAATACATCACGAATCCAAAAGGCTACAAGCTCAAAGCAGGAGAAGGCTACGTGCTATGCTTAGATTTAGATTTGCTACATAATGATGCGTCCGTATTCCACCACTCCGATGAGATTGCATTGTATTTCCCATCATTACAACAAGATGATCCTCTTGTCATCGCAAATGCTCCAACTACCAACACAACAAATGTAACAGCACATACATGTGAAATCAATCGTCCAACACCTGATGGTGATCGTCGCATCAAAGACTCTAACTGGAATATTATTGGTATTCCTTGTTATAGCGATATCGATAATAGCACTATTGGAAAATTAGGATTAGGTAATCTGCAATTCTTATACCAATACAACGCTGACAACACATACACTGCTCAAGCGGCTACAAAATTCAACACCATGCATGCGTATATGGTACAGTATGCTGGCGATATCAATTGGATAAATTTGTATGTGGAACCTGCTCAAATGGCTGCCCGCCGCAATGCTACTGGTAAAGACCAATACACCTTGCGTTTGGCGTTGCAACAAGAGGGTACTGACCACGATCATACCTTCATCCGCTTGCAAGAAGACAACGTTACAGCCGAGTTTGATATGAACTACGACCTCTGTAAGATTATCAACCGTGGAGCCAACATCTACTCTATGATCAACAATGTAGAGGTAGCTGCCAACGTACTCCCTGTAGAGGAGCGCATTATTCCAATCGGTTTGGATATCCATGAGACTGGCAACTACACCTTCGCTATGCCTGATGGTACAGATGGTATCACTGCTATCCTCATCGACTATGAGACTGGCAAAGAGACCAACCTACTCCTCGCTGACTACACCACCGAACTACGCGAAGGCACCAACAACGGTCGCTTTGCCCTCCGCGTGCGTCCAAACCATGTAGCTACTGCGGTAGAAACCATTATCGATGGTGCAAACGGACAAATCCAAAAGTACATCATCAACGGCGCATTGTACATCCTCAACAATGGTCAGTTGTACGATGCCCAAGGTCGTATGGTACAACCATAATCATACGATAGCATATAAAATAACAAATGAGTGGGTCATCGACCCACTCATTTGTTTATTTCCCTTTGTATCAGAGATAATCCGTGATATCCGTGGGAGATAATATCCTATCTCACTCTCCTGCGATTCAACTCACGTTGATACTCTCGCGCTACCGCACTATGCTTGGCATACGAAGACGAGAACACATGCGTGCCAGAGAAATCAGGATTAGCGCACATATATAGGTAATCCGTCTTTGGCGCATTCAATACCGCATCTATCACATCAGGGCGTGCCAAACGTATCGGACCAGGAGGCAAACCACGATGCTTATACGTGTTGTATGGCGAGTCAATAGCCAAGTGACGCTTCAGCACACGGCGCAACGAGAAATCACCCACAGCAAAGATTACCGTAGGGCATGCCTGCAAGGCAATACCTTTTCTCAGGCGGTTGATATAGATTGACGCAATAGCAGGATACTCCTCTTTCTTGTTGGTTTCCGAAGCAATAATCGAAGCAATAGTGGCTACTTCCACTGGTGTCAATCCTAGTTTCTTAGCCTTTGCCTGACGTTCCTCATTCCAAAAACGCTGATACTCCTTATACATACGCGCAAAGAGTTGATCAGCCGACATCGTCCAATACACTTCATAGGTATTAGGGATAAAGAGGCACACCGCCGTCTCTGGTTTCAAACCAAAGTGCGCCAAATACTCCGCATCATTTAGGCGTTGTATCACTTCTGCCGAATCCAACAGCAGTTTCTTACCCATATGCCCTGCCAACTGCTCGCGTGTGCGGATAGATTGGGTAAAGGATAGTTTGATAGGAGTCTCCTCGCCCAATTGCAAACGACGTATCAAATCGCGGTTAGCAACACGTGATGCAAAGCGATAGAAACCAGGCTTCACATCGGTAAACTTCAAATATCTGCAGTGCAAGCACCATGCCAAGTCCGATGCCATCTCATAATCGCCCAACATCTCTGTCATTAGCGAGTCAGTAGTCATATCAGGATACACATGATAGCTATGCGACTCACCATCCATACTCTGGAAGTTAGACACTGCAAAATGATAATACTGTTTAATGCAAAATCCCATAGCAGTCAAGAGCATCACTGCCACCAGGGAAAGAATAATCCACGTTGTTTTTTTCATAATCAAGTTTTTATTAAGGGGATTGCTTAGGAAGGGGGATTGCTTATCTCGGCTAATGCCTCCAACGATTTTCCTGCGTAATCCCTTAGTCTGCCGACGGCATCCTTACAAAAAAATGCCATGTGCTTTCGCTCAAATAAATTTGGACTCAGCTACATGGCATTTTTTTGCGGAAGGAGGGGGATTCGAACCCCCGGTACAGTTACCCGTACGACAGTTTAGCAAACTGTTGGTTTCAGCCACTCACCCATCCTTCCCCGCGCTATGCGCGATTCTTCGACGTTCTTTGTCTGAAGCACTTCCTTTCACGAAAGCGGCTGCAAAGGTACTACAAAAAATGCACATACGCAAATTTTTTTAGGAAAAAATGTATTTTTGTATAAAAAAAGTGCGTATGGGCATTAATAAACCAGTACTTTAGGTAAAGGTCTCCGAAATATTAAATAGCATTTATTAAATACTCTTGTAAAACACAAAGAATTTCAACTAATTTTATGTATTTTACTTGGTTAAATCATTTTTTTTTATTACCTTTGCGCCTTATATAGATAACACTATACAATTCACCAAACGATTAACAATACTACATAATACAATTATGACTCGAGATTTAGAGATTTTTGACATCATCCGCCGTGAGCGTGAACGTCAGACCAAAGGCATTGAATTGATTGCCAGTGAGAACTTTGTCAGCGACCAAGTGATGGAAGCCATGGGCAGCGTACTGACCAATAAGTACGCAGAAGGTTACCCTGGTAAACGCTACTACGGCGGTTGTGAAGTGGTGGACGAGAGCGAGAATATCGCACGCCAACGCCTCTGCCAACTCTTTGATGCAGAGTATGCGAATGTACAACCCCACTCTGGTGCGCAAGCTAATATGGCAGTATTCATGGCATGTCTGCAAGCAGGCGACACCTTCCTTGGTCTCAACCTCAGCCACGGTGGTCACCTCAGCCACGGTTCACCAGTGAACTTCTCGGGCTTGATGTTCAACGCACTGGAATACAATGTCAAAGAAGATACAGGCCGCGTGGACTATGACCAATTGGAGCAAGTAGCACGCGAGCATAAACCAAAACTCATCATCGCAGGCGCTAGTGCATACAGCCGCGAGTGGGATTACGCGCGTATCCGTAAGGTAGCCGACGAGATTGGTGCCATCTTTATGGTGGATATGGCTCACCCAGCAGGTTTGATTGCAGCTGGTTTGTTGGAGAACCCTGTGAAGCATGCTCATATCGTGACCTCCACTACCCACAAGACCTTGCGCGGTCCTCGTGGCGGTATCATCTTGATGGGCAAGGACTTCCCTAACCCATGGGGCAAAACTACTCCAAAAGGCGAGGTGAAGATGATGTCTGCATTGCTTGACTCAGCCGTGTTCCCAGGCACACAAGGTGGACCATTGGAGCATGTGATTGCTGCCAAAGCAGTGGCTTTTGGCGAGGCACTAACACCAGAATTCAAAGAATATCAAAAGCAAGTACAACTCAATGCTGCTGCTATGGCTAAGGCATTGATGGACAAGGGATATAAGATCATCTCTGATGGTACAGACAACCACTCTATGCTAGTGGATCTGCGTACCAAATACCCAGACTTGACAGGTAAAGTGGCAGAGAAAGCGCTCGTAGCAGCCGACATCACGACCAACAAGAACATGGTGCCATTCGACACACGCTCTGCATTCCAAACCAGCGGCTTGCGCTTCGGTACACCCGCTATCACCACCCGCGGTTTGAAAGAGGATAAGATGGCATGGATAGTCGAGCTCATCGACCGTGTACTCAGCAATCCAGAGTCAGAGGAGAACATCGCTGCTGTACGCGCCGAGGTGAATGCCGAAATGGTGAAATATCCATTGTTCGCTTGGTAATTTCCGTTTAGTGTTTAGTGAACGCTTCGCTACTGTTTAGAGGTATGGAGGTATTATTAGGCAAAACATTAGAAGAACTGCAAGCGGTGGCTCAAGAGGTTGGGCTGCCGCGTTTTGCTGGTAAGCAGTTGGCAGAGTGGATATATGTGCGCCGTGCGACTTCCTTTGACGAGATGACTAATATCTCGCTCAAAGGGCGCGAAGCGCTCAAAGCCCGCTACACCATCGGTCGCCATGCGCCTGTAGCCGAAGCCATATCCAAAGACGGAACAAAGAAATACCTCTTCGCCATATCAACCTCGGCTGGGTCTGCCAACTGTCAACTATCAACTGTCAACTATATCGAGTCCGTCTATATCCCTGACAACGACCGTGCTACGCTGTGCGTGAGTACGCAAGCAGGTTGCAAAATGGGCTGTAAGTTTTGCATGACAGGCACACTCGGTTTTCATGGGCATCTCAGTGCCGCCGACATACTCAACCAGATTTTCTCCATCCCTGATAGCGACAAACTGACCAATATCGTCTATATGGGCGAAGGTGAACCGATGGACAATCTGGACAATGTACTTCGTTCGCTCAATGCCATGACCAGCGCATGGGGCTGTGCGTGGTCACCCAAACGCATAACAGTTTCGTCGGTGGGTCTCACTAAAGGTTTGAAGCGCTTCATAGAAGAGAGCGAATGCCATCTTGCCATATCGCTGCACAATCCGTTCGCTATGGAGCGTCAAGAAGTTATGCCTATTGAGAAAGTGAACCATCTCAGTGAAGTAATTACCCTACTTAAGCAATATGATTGGTCACACCAACGCCGTGTAAGTTTCGAATACATCTGTTGGGGAGGCGTAAATGACACCCCTAAACATGCCAATGAACTCCTGCGATTGCTCAAAGGATTAGATTGTCGTATCAACTTGATCCGCTTCCATGCTGGAGTTGATCAATCTTTCACAAGTAGTAATGAGCAGCAAATGGAATGGCTACGCGATTACCTTACCGAGCGTGGCATCACAACTACCATCCGTCGCAGCCGTGGAGAAGATATCCTTGCAGCATGTGGCATGTTGGTAAATGCTTTGAACAAATAACCTTATATTATAACGCACAATTATGAAGATTTCTACGAGAGCGCAAAACATGCCAGAATCTCCTATTCGTAAGCTGGCAAAATATGCAGACACAGCCAAGCGCAATGGTGTGCATATCTATCATCTCAACATCGGTCAACCCGATATCAAGACCCCTGAATGCGCTGCTGAAGCACTCAGGAACTTCCATCAAAAGGTATTAGAATATTCGCCTTCACAGGGTATTAAGTCGCTACGCACCAAGATGGTGGGCTATTATGCAGAATATGGTATTGACCTATCACCAGACGAAATTATCATTACCACAGGTGGTTCGGAAGCGATTATGTTTGCCTATATGGCATGTCTCAATCCTGGCGACGAGATTATCGTTACTGACCCAAGCTATGCCAACTATATGGCATTTGCCATCTCCTGCGGTGCTGTAGTTAAATCTGTGAAAACGGATATTGAGCATGGGTTCAGACTTCCATCGGTAGAGGAGTTTGAAAAGCAAATCACCGACAAAACACGCGCCATTTTGATCTGCAATCCAAATAATCCTACAGGTTACCTCTATTCCAAACAAGAGATGATGCAGATTCGTGATTTGGTAAAGAAATACAATCTTTATCTCTTCTCGGATGAAGTATATCGCGAGTTTATCTACACCAAACGTCCGTATATCTCTGCTTTCCACTTAGAAGGAATCGAGCAGAACGTCGTGTTGATTGACTCTGTCAGCAAACGTTACTCTGAATGTGGAATTCGTATTGGCGCACTGATTACCAAGAACAAAGAGGTACATAAGGCCGTGATGAAGTTCTGCCAAGCACGTTTATCGCCACCACTGATTGGTCAAGTCATAGCTGAAGCTTCCTTGTCAACCCCTCAAGAATATATGGAGGAAGTGTATGATGAATATTTAGCACGGCGCAACTACTTGATTGACCAGTTGAATCAAATTCCTGGCGTGTTCGCCCCTACCCCAATGGGAGCATTCTATGTGATGGTTCAGTTGCCTGTGGATGATACGGATAAGTTCTGCCAATGGTGCTTGACAGACTTCCAATACGAGGGTCAGACCGTGATGATGGCTCCAGGTAGCGGTTTCTACACCGACCCAGAGCAAGGCAAGAAACAAGTACGTATGGCATATATCCTCAACAAAGAGGATTTGAATAAAGCTATGATTGTTCTGCGCAAAGCATTGGAAACCTACAATGCTTTACCATAAGTTGGTTTTATTGATACATCTCATCTTTGTGAACATAAAAAAATCGCTGAGAATTTTAGTTCCCAGCGATTTTCGTTAGATAAATAGGGATCTTATTGTTTGTTTACCAACACACCCGCAGCGTTGTAGATATCGCCGTTTGGCATTATGAGATACAATGCACCATTGTACAATATTTTTCGAGCTTGTGACTGATTACTCTCTAGCTTTTCAACATCAGTAGAAACTTCGCAGTTCACAACAGTATAAGTAGCTTTCTTATCACCAGATTGAGTAAGTTGAATACAAGTGTTTGTTGTGAAAGTCATATCCTCAGTTTGGTTACTGTCGCCATTCCATCCTGCACCATTCTTGAAGATAATATTCAATGTCTCCGTATTTTCCGTTACTACATACCATTCACCTTCTTTGGTTGGCGTTACTTCACGCCCCTCGCCACCTGTAGGCCATACCCAAGCAGAGATTGTATTGGTCCAGTGAGCAGGCACTTTAGCTTTAACTGTGATGCCTTCTGTAGGAGTGTCTGGTGTATTTGGAGTGTCTGGAGTGTCTGGCGTATCAGGCACTTCACCCCCTTCGCACAATGTAGTCACTTTACCATTGCAACCATTGAAGTTGTAAATACCATGCATTGTGAAAGTCAAGTCAGCAGTTTGTTTGCCGTTGCCATTCCAAATAATCATCCACGTAGAAGGATCACCTGTTGCACTTGCAGGTACCACAAATTTGAACTTACCATCGCCCAAATGGGTAGCAACTGCGCCAGGCCATGAACCTACAAGAGCGGTCTCAGTACCTTTTATCCACATATACACACTAGCCGAACTGCCAAAATCTGAACCTTGGAAGAAGACAGCACGCTCATCAGCTGAGTTCAAACACATCTCAGTTTCTTGTGGTGTATCTGGAGTATCTGGATTGTCTGGAGTATCAGGTTCCTCTGGCTCTACTGTGCCGCCCTCACAGATAGCAGTCACCTTGCTGGTGCATGAAATATTGTCCTTATCACTACCCGTGTACATACCTTGATTCGTAAATGCAAGGTCTTTTGTCTGAGTTCCACCATCATTCCAGATAATCTTCCATGAATTATCGATAGCAGGTGCGCTTGCTGGAATGTCAAAACGATATTTGCCATTACCCAAAGAGGTAGCAGTAGTGCCTGGCCAGCCATTGGTTATTGTTCCGTTAGTGTTCCAAATATAGCAATTAATCTTCTTGTTGAAATCCGACGATTTGGTAAAGAATACAGTACGCTGATTAGTACTTGTCAAGCATGGTTCGATTGCCTCTTCAGGCTCCTCTGGAGCAGTTGGGTCATCTGTTAGTTCCTCTTGTGTACCGTCCCAGCTAGGAGTACTACCATCTACAGAAGAAGACTTATAGAGATATTTACCATCTTCACCTATCTTACCTGGTGCTTTGGTCTTATCAGTATCCAACACATAAACGCGCATATTACCCTTGCCTGAGCAATTTGCTTTCAATGTACCATTAGTTACGTTGATTACCTCACCTGTTACACAATCGGTATATTTACCATTCAAGACATTGCTAAACGTTGCACCACCAGAGATAGTTACCAACGCATAAGAATCAGTAGTAGCATCGGTATAGCGACGTTTGAATGCAAAACTACCAGAGCAACCATCCGTAGAATATTGACCTTTACGCAAAGCGGGAACAGCTTGACGGATACGGTTGAGGCGTTGGATATGCTTTGCGAGAGGATGGTTGAGAGTAGCATTCGCATTACCTGTAGCTGTATATTGTGCAAAGTCAGTCACATTGATATCACCCTTGATATAACCACCGAAGTATGCACGACCTGTATTGATGAGCGAAGTGTTAGGTCCGTTATCTATGACACAACCTTTCTTGAATTCAATCTCAGAACCATAGTAAACACAAGGAATACCGCGGAAAGTAAACATCAGTGCTAGATTCTCAGCCCAAGTAGATTGATCTTGGTTGAAACGAGTTTTCTCAGGAGCACCATCAGGAGCGTAATCGTGCGAATCTACGTAAGTAACATTCCATGTAGCATCGTTGTAGTATTTATCACCATATTTTACGCCAAACGCTTCGGTAGCAGTGCGGAAGTTCCAGTGCATAGGAAAGTCTATCACGCTCAGTTTTGAGTATTTGCTGTAATCTGGTGTGTGGTAGTTATTTCCTTGCAGGAAAGCGTTGTTAGATTCTGGCATTGAAGA
>Ga0233361_1000066_pt1 | contig 18501 bp, 6 predicted proteins | sample ElkDunMinimDraft_21_FD_180678 | JGI IMG/M metagenome (GOLD analysis project Ga0233361, IMG submission 180678) | Fecal eukaryotic communites from dung pellets of Tule Elk in California, USA - Elk Dung C0 | ecosystem: Host-associated > Mammals > Digestive system > Large intestine > Fecal | place...
TTTTTGAAAGACTTGGATGCTTACCGCGCGGACAATGTGCGTGGGTTGGCCACCAAGGCGTTTGAGGATGGTTCTGCAAAGCGGCGCAAGTACATGCCCTTGGCGTGCAAGGTGTGGTCCGGGATGAAAAGCATCACCGCCATGGAGGATGGCTTGGACGGGGTGGAGGACACTTGGTATGGGGTGCCGGACTTGTTGGAGGCGGTGCGAGAGCTGGGGCAGCTGACCCGCCAAGAGCGCAACGAGGTGTTGCATATCACCCGCAGTATCTTACCCCGTCGCCGGCTTGCGAATGAATCGGATAAAAACATGTTTGAGGTGATACTCAAAGCGATGCGCCGTGGGGGCTCCAAGACACCGCTCATGTGTGCCCAAGCGGTGGTGCAGACGGGCGCAGCGTATATGCGCTTATTGGGGCGTTCCGGCGGTAAGTTTGGTGAAAAGGTGAACGCTAGCGCCGAGCAGTTGGATAAGTACAGCATTGTGTTCGATGACCTGCGCCGCATGGCCCAAAATGAGCTGGATCCCCTGTTGCCACCCCAGCATACGGGGCTGGCCGGGCAGGTGCTGGTGGATATTAGTCATGCTTTGCCGGATGCCATCTTGTCGTTCTTAAAACACCCTATTGTGGCAGGTTTGCGTACGGTTAGAGATAGTACGGAAAATACGTTGGATTTGCGGCAGCGGGCTCCGGAGGCTGATGCGGATTTGGCGCTGACGGCCGGCGCCTTGGGCTTGCTGGTGCAGCGCCATGTAGAAAGCCTTCTTTCCCAAGTAGGCGGGAATAAACTGGGGCAGGCAATTTCCCGTGCCATGCGCCAACGCGGAGCTCCCTTCTCGCAATACATCTTTCACGGCGGGCGCGTGTCGAATGCTATGGCATTTGAAATCCTGCGTGAGTTTGTGGCAGATAAGGCAGGCCAAGCGGCCAATTATATGACCCAAGATACGGTGTTGAAATGTTATGGTGCCTCGGCTAATATTGATTGGAAGCAGTTTGGCAACAGCATATTTGATGTGAATATGAATATGCGCGCCGCTTTGGCCGAGCTACCCTTCATTTTGATAGGAGCCGGGCATGTGGCCCTGCGTGATTTTAATTCCCCGGAAGCGCTTCTTCAAAATAATTGTGATGCGCTCATCCCTTGGGGGGTACCCGAGGCGGTGCGCATCAAAATCGCATCCGAACCGGATATTGATAGGCAAGGGGGGATGCTGCGCGAGGCTCTAGTCGGTAGTACTCGTTGGGGCGGTGCGGATTTCTTGCTGCGGGCAGCTCGCGCGCTTGGCTTGTTGAACTACGATTATTTTACTGCATTCAAGGACCGCAGCTTCTTGTGTGATTTCCTGAAACTACCATCCATGGATGCGCAGCGTGCCAAGACCGGCGAGATTGAGCAAGCGGGCGGCTCCCCGCCGGACCCGCACACGCACGGTATTTTCCGCTTGCAACAGCACATGGATGCCGAATACAGAAACCAACTGGTGGAATTGTGGCGCGATATCTGGAAAAAGGCGCATTACTCCGATGGCGCCACTCACTTGCCCAAACCGGATTGGGAGGTTTTCAACGTGCAGAACCCGTCTCAAAGGCGCTTGGCGCTCTATTTGGATGAGATTCTCAAATCGCCGAAATATCCTGTGCCCCGGCGCATACGCCGCGAAGGTTTGTATGCGCCCTATGCGGAGGTGGAGCGCAAGGCCTTGATTCGAGACCGTGTGGAAGAGGTGAAAAGCATCTCCCACCTCATGGCGTTGCACTCGCTCTCCACAGATTCCATGGCGGTTTCGCGTGTGCCCATTGTCGAGATGAAACGGCATGCGGATGATGCGCGGCAACGCTATTTGGGCCATGTGATTAGTGCAGTGCTTCGCATCAAACGAGGGGATGATCAAGAGGCTGTTTTGGCAGAAGTGGAGAAGGCGGTCTTGCAGGATATTGAGAAAAATTTGAAAAGTCTGCCGGAAGTGCCATTGTGGTTGCTCCAGACCTCCTCACTAGGCGAGTCTTCACTGCCAAGTTATGAAATGAAGGGGGTGCCCTCGTGGAGTAAATGGATTAATCACCCGGACTTGGTGGATGTATACCGCGTGTGTGTAGGCACGCGTGCCAATGTGCGCATGTTGGCCGAGCTGCTGCCCCTGAGCAATGATTACTATACGTCTCTTTCCGTTGGCATGACCCCGCTTCAAGCCTGTAATCATTTGCTATTGCGTGAGCTGCCTTGCGATAAGGATAAGATCCCGAATTACCCGCACGAGGAATTGGCGGAGAATGTTACGGCCCAGCAGTTTTCGGCCTTTTGTGCGGAGAATAAGCGCATATTTAATCTGACTGAGCAAATGTTTGGTGATAGGTTGGTGAAAGATACCGGGGAGTATGGTATTGAATTCTGGGCGGCGCGTCTCCCGGATGGTACACAATCGCCTTGGCACCGTAGCAAACAACATGCCATCAACGATTATGTGACCCACGCGCAAACGTACCTCCAACAATTTAATATGTGGTATTTTTACCCGGAGAAGTTTGGCCGTGAGCACAATATACGCAATAGTGGCAAGACTCAGGATTGGTTGGACCGATTGAATCCCATTGTGGGGCACGACCAAATTATGAGTTACGCTTCGCGCGACATGCTGAAACTGATGGATGAGCGAGCCGCTTTTTTGCAGCCCGGCATGTTTGTGAATCGGTCGTTTAGTCATTTTTGCCCGGTTCAGCATGAGAAAGACGATGGGGTAACGCCGTTGTTCTCTGCGGCGGATGCTACCACAGGGCGTTATGAGGTGAATCATTTTACCGTGGTATCCCCCGTGTCTTACCTGCAAAGCCGCACACGCGTATTTTGGGAGCGCATGCTGAAATCCAAACGCGTGGATTCAAAGGAGTTGGAGCGCTTTCTGACCCGCGTGGAACAGGATTTTCCGCTGATGAAGGAGGCCATGGAAAAGTATTTCCCGGATCCCAATACGCTTGCGCATGTGCGTTGGAGTCGTAATCGTACGTCCGCCTTGGCCAATAAAATGTCCGTGTATACCACCTGCTACCTGCTTTCCAACCCAAAAGAATTGGAAATGCCGGATTCGGTTCGATTGTGGCTACAGCTCACGCCGCTGGCTCCTTCCGTGGTTGATGAAAAGCCCACACATGAATACCAGCGGCACGCGCGCCGTACCGTGGCGCGTGGCGTGTATGATCGCACCCTTATGATGTGGGTGAACCGCAAATCTTCTGAAAAGTTGCGGCGCTTGGCTCCCATGATGGAGAGCTTGCGTGGTAAGCCATTCTTTCGGGAAAATCAGGATGAGCAGATGCGGCAGCTCTTCGACATGTCGTTGGGGAAAGACCCTGTCATGCAGATGGAGCAAGGCTGGATGCAGCTGTTGTGTGGCGAGGAGGTGCTGCGCAGCTCGCCCCAACGCTGGCTCAACTTCCTGCACGATCCGCAAGCTGGCTGGTCCGGGCTTGGCAATTATGAAAAGCGTCTCTTGGCTGCATTCATGAATCCTGTGCTTCACCCGGAACAGAAAGCTGCTGCAGATGATGCGGACGATGATTTGGAGCAGCAAGATGAGAGTGATGTGGTGCGCCTCCGCACGGCCGTGTTTGAAATGGCTCGTATTCTGAGGCAGCATCCGCACTTGCGGCAGTATGGATATCTGGATTCAACAGAACCCCATGCCAGCATGTTGCTGATAGATCGCAAGATGCCGGTCATGGAGCGGCTGGAGGAGCCCAACTACACGGGGTTGCCCCTGCATCCCGGGAGCCATGTGCTCCCCCCCACGGTGGTGCCGTATGGTAAATTCCAAATGGACGAGAATGCACCGCAGGAGGTGGGAAAAGCCTTGGCATTGATGAGTCGCCTACGCATGTTCCCGGCTACTCGCCCTATTTTTAAGGGCGGCAAGATTAGCTGGAAGGGGGTGGAATACGGCGGGCTAAAAGGCAAGACTCCCCGCCGCGTGAATGACTGGGAAATCATCGATAATCCGCTGGAGCCGCTCTTGCAAATGCGAGATAGAATGGAAACAGTGGAAGATATGCAAATGGATGATGAGGTGGCCAACGTGGATTTGCTGTATAATTCCATCTTGCCAGCCGATCATGATGAGGTGTTCGGCAACGTCACGGTATACAAAAACCCGGCCAAAGTCAACGATATGTGCCGCCTGATGCCCGGTGAGTTTTACGCGCACCATCCCAACGTGTCCAACCCCTACGTGGTGCAGTGTACCAGAGGTGCCTATATTTTCCAACGCCAGATGGCAGATACGCCTGAGTTGATGGCGCAGGCCATGCAGCCGCTGGAGAATTTCAGACCTTGGGGCGACCAGAACCGCAACGAAGAGAGTATGAACAGAGGCCGCATGGCTGCCATTCGCCAAAATCTGGAGCTCATTGTGCAACATCCGTTTGAGTATGATAACGAGGATTCTCCCATCAATGTGAGTCCGCGCGAGATGCTGATGCGGCTGGCTGTTGATACCGGATTCTTGGATACCCTCAAAGGTGCGTACCCGGAGCAGGTGGACTATGGCAATGCGCTGACCTATTGCTTGGTCAATGCGTTATATGAGTATAGCTGTCACCCGGAGGTACCGGAATCGCGCTCTGCGCTGAAGGCTATCACCCAGCGTTTGAGCAAGAGCGAGGGGGATTACAATCTGGTGCTGCGTGTGCTGCGGGAGGCTGCCCGCACGCAAACCAAGCCGAGCCCGGCAGCGGCTCAATTTGCATCACTGCGAGATGAGTCTCCCGCTGAAGAAGAGTCCCCGGCAACAATGCAGGCTGATGATGATTTGTGGCTACCGGTTGTCAAATTGCCCCGTGCCAGAGATATATCCCAAATAGAAGAAGAGGAGGATGCGGACTTTGGCCCTGTGGATGTGGATGAAGCGGCCCTGCCTCCCTTGGAGTTGATGCAGTTCGACTTCAGCGCGGAAAATAATTCGGGGGCCCAAGGGAAACTCTGGGCTCCCAAGAAGATAGAGGATGCACCTGCGCTGCCGGAAGCCTCTCCTGAGCCACAAGTAGCTCCCCCGACCGCGACGCCGGAGCCGCCACCGATTGTCCACCGTGAAGATGCGTCCCAAGCCCCGCTCATGAAGGCAGTGGAAACGGATGATGCGGATGTATGGGGGGATTTGTTCAAGTTCAAATTCCCCGGCATGAAAGCTGCAGACACACCGGCTGCTCCATCTACGCGCAAGCGCAGGCAGGGCCTCTTTGACTTTGGCGATGAGGAGTCGTGATGAACCTTCCGATGCACACCCCCATGGAATCCCCACATATACACCCATCCTTACACGGGCGTTTGGATAACCCACTCTGGCGCCTCAACCACTTGTACTGGATTGAGAACAAGAGTGGTCACATGCAGCGCTTCCGCCTAAACGCAGCCCAAAATCGCTTGCACAGGCATTTGTGGAATCGCAATGCGGTGCTCAAAGCGCGCCAGTTGGGCATATCTACCTATGTGGCTATGTTGATGCTGGACCGCTGCCTGTTTACCCCCAATTATCACGCCGGTATCATTGATAAGACCCTGCCGGATGCTGAGCAAAAACTCGAAAAAATACGCTTTGCGTGGGAGCATTTGGATTATGTGCCACCCGGCGCAGCGGGAGAGGAAAAGGCTCTGGCTTGCCTAGGCTCTCTGCTCAAACAACGCTCCGGTGTGCAGAAAAAGGCTGCCTTGCGTCCCGTGGCAGATGCCCGCACCCGCTTGGCTTTTGCCAATGGCAGCGATATTCGCCTCGGTACAACGCTGCGTGGTGGTACCTTGCAGTTCCTTCATGTGTCGGAGCTGGCGCACGTGTCGGTGCATTCGCCTTGGCGTGCCAGGGAGATACGCACCGGGGCTATCAACACGGTGCCGGCAGAGGGTACTATCATCTTGGAAAGCACCCACGAGGGTGGTCGCTACGGAGTGAATTACGAAATGATGGTGCAGGCGATGGAGAATACCGCCAAGGGTGAGCTCACCCCGCTGGATTTTCGATTCTTCTTCTTCAGCTGGTTCGATCACCCGGACTATGCCCTCACAGGCCGTCCCGGCTGGGATGATGCCGCTGCGGCTTACTTTGAGAAGCTGGAGCAAACAAGCGGAGTGCAGCTCAGCCCCCGCCAAAAACAATGGTATGCCCGCATGCAGCGTACCATGGGGGCCGCCATGTGTCAGGAATACCCCTCCACCCCGGAAGAAGCTTTCTCCACCGGGAATGACGGTGCTATCTATGGAGCGCAAATGGCCTTGCTGAGAGAGCAGGGGCGCATCGGGGCGGCGTTTGCCTACAACCCATCCGAGCCCCTGTATGCCGCATGGGATTTGGGGCTGAGCGATCATACTGCCATTTGGCTCATTCAGCATTGGGGCAGGGATGTATACTGGCTCAACCACTATGCGGCCAATCAGTACCCACTGGAACACTACGCCGGCAAGATACGCGAATGGGAACAACGCTACGGCCCCATTGCGGCTCATTTCCTGCCGCATGATGCCGCTCACCGTGACCCTCACGGCCATTCTTACGTAGAAAGTTTGGCCCGGCAGGGGATTGTGGCTGTGCGTGTAGTACCCCGCACGCCGGATGTGTGGCGTGGTATCAACACTCTGCGTGGTATCTTGGTGCACAGCTGGTTTCACCCGGATACCATGCACCAACGGCTCACCCCCACGGGAGAGCGGGAGCCCTCCGGCCTCACCTGCTTGGAAATGTACCGTACGGCTCCGCCCGGCACCGGCGGCACCTGCCGGGAAACACCTCTGCACGATTCCAGCTCGCATAGTGCTGATGCGGCCCGCATGTTTGCCGAGGCTCTCTCCCACGGGCTTGTGGCACCGGTCAACGTGCGCCGCGCGCCGCGTTTAGCAAGAATGTAAAAGGGAAGATAACGGTTGCTATACTGCCAGTTCTGTGCTATGATAGGCGCATGAGCACAAATCAGAGTTTTGTTGCAGAGATGGCAGACCGACTGGGGCTGGATGAACAGTATGTGGTGCCTTATGGCCGCGATAAGGCCAAGGTGAGCATTCAGGTGCTGCGCGAAAAACCGCGCAAGGGTCGCCTGATTCTGGTGAGCGCGCTCACGCCTACGCCCGCCGGTGAGGGCAAGACGACTGTTTCCATTGGTTTGGCCCAGGGGCTGAAAGCCATTGGCAAGGATGCCTGCTTGGCTCTGCGCGAGCCTTCCATGGGTCCCGTGTTCGGGCGCAAAGGCGGTGCCACAGGTGGCGGTGCCTCCAGTATCACCCCCGGGGATAGCATCAACCTGTGCTTCAACGGCGATTTTCCCGCCATCACCGCTGCCAACAACCTGCTGGCGGCTGTGATTGATAATGCTCTGTTCTATGGTACCACCAAACTGAGCCAAAACAAGGTCACTTGGAAGCGTGTGATGGATATGAATGACCGCTCCCTGCGCAGCATTGTGGTGGGCCTCAATCGCAATGGCGTGCCGCGTGAAGATGGCTTCAACATCACCCCCGCATCCGAAATCATGGCTTGCTTCTGCTTGGCCGAGGATATGGATGACCTGCGCCGTCGCATCGACAATATCGTGGTGGGCTTTACCGATGAGGACGAGGCTGTGTATGCCAAGGAATTCGGCGTGACGGATGCTTTGCTGGCCATTCTTCGAGAGGCTATCAACCCCAATTTGGTGCGTTCGCTGGAGGGCGTGCCCGCATTTGTACATGGTGGTCCCTTTGCCAACATCGCACATGGTTGCAACTCTGTGATTGCTACTCGCATGGCGCTGGCATGTGCGGATTACGCGGTGACAGAGGCCGGTTTCGCCTTTGATTTGGGCGCAGAGAAGTTCCTGGATATCAAGTGCCGCCAGAGTGGCCTTTCTCCCGATGCTATCGTGATTGTTGCGACCATTCGCGCACTCAAGATGCACGGCGGCGTGGCCAAGACGGATTTGGAAACTCCCAACGTGGAGGCAGTGCGCCGTGGCTTGGATAATTTGGCTGCTCATATTGAGAGCGCACGCTTGTACAAGCGCCCCATCACGGTGGCTATCAACCTTTTTGAAGCTTCCGATACGGAGGAAGAAATTGCTGCAGTGAAGGCTCTGTGTGCCTCTATGGGTGTAGGTTGCGCCGTGGCCAATGTGTTTGGCAAAGGCGGTGCCGGTTCCGTAGAGCTTGCTCAGACGGTAGTGGATAGCATCACCGATGACCAGCCCCCCTTCAGCTGCCTGTATAGCTTGGATATCCCCGTGGTGGAGCGCATGGAAGCTATTGCCAAGGGGATTTACGGCGCTGATGGCGTGGTGCTCACCAAGGCGGCCCAGAAGAAATTGGCGCTCATGGAACGCAACGGGCTTACTAATTTGCCCATCTGCATGGCCAAGACCCAGAACTCTCTTTCCGACAACGCCTCCCTGACCGGACGCCCCAAGGGATTCACCGTGACGGTGCGTGATTTTGAAATTGCCAATGGTGCCGGCTTCCTCGTGGCGCTGTGCGGGGATATCCTGCGCATGCCCGCGCTGCCCAAGGTGCCTGCTGCCTGCGATATCCGCGTGGATGCAGATGGCCGCATCTCCGGCATGAAGGGCTGATGAAGCCCCATGGCTAACCACAAGCACCCCCGATTGTGCACCAAGATGCCTTGCTTTAGCGGGCCAGCACGCCGGGGGTGCCGCTGTTTCCGCAGGCAGAGATGGGCCGCACGGCAATGCGATCAGCTCCGCTGAGCATGCTTGCCGGCAGGGTTACATTGCGGCGGCTACCCGGGAGCACACACAAAGTTGCCCAGCGGCCATCACGGCGTGCCTGCACTACCCATTTGCGAGCACTTCCATCCTGCGGTTGCCACACGAGCCCCACACCGCGGCGGGTCATTTGCAGCTGCACCACCGGGGCTGCCGGGCGGGCATTGCCGCACCAAGGCATAGCTGGCGGCACGGCGTAGCCGCGATAGCGGGCTTCCAGCTGGGCTTGCACTCCGCCGCGGTTGGTGCCGATTGATTTCCAGCTCCAGTAAAGTTGGCCGGCGCTTTGGCGGGCAAGCCTGCGGGAATAATCAATTTGTGCGCCGATTTCGGAGGCGGGGCGGCCGGGGTCTTCCGAGCTGTTGATGCGCACGGATGCAATGCCGGGCCACACGGGGCGATTCGGGTTGATGGCGCTCCACCACTGCATGAGGGCGGTGAAGCTTTGCGGCCCTTCAATGCGCCAGTACAACTGGGGAGAAAGGTAGTCCACCCAGCCTTTTGCTAGCCATTTGCGGGCATCGCAGGCCAAATGTTCGTAGGCATTCACCCCTGCTTGTACTCCTTGGGGATAGCCCGGTTGCCAAATACCGAAGGGACTGATGCCTACGCGCACCCACGGTTTGGCGGATTTGACACTGCGGTAAAGCTTTTGCACAAAGGCATCAATCACCGCGCGGCGCTGCGCCGGGGTGCGGCCATCTGCAATGTTGTGGTGCGGGGGATAGGGGTAGAAGTAGTCATCCAGATGCACTCCATCTATATCGTAGCGCCGCACCACATCCATGATGACGTTGAGCACGTGGCTTTGGGCTGCGCTTTTGCTGGGATCCAGCATGGTGGTTTTGCCGGCTCGCTTGATGAGGCCGGGCTGGCGGGATGCAATGTGCCCTCGGCCGATGGGGCGCCCATCAATTGTGGCGCGGAAGGGGTTGAACCATGCGTGTAGCTCAATGCCGCGACGGTGGGCTTCTGCGATGGCAAAGGCCAAAGGGTCATAGCCCGGGCTTTTGCCGGGGCCGCTCAGCCAAGAACTCCAGGGCTCGATGCCGGATTTGTAGAGCGCATCCCCATTGGGGCGCACTTGCAGGATGATGGCATTGAGCTTGAGCTGCACCGCTTTGTTGAGGATGCCCAGTAGTTCTGCCTTTTGTTGCCCGGCAGATAGCCCTGCGCGGGAGGGCCAATCAAGATTGTACACGGTAGCCACCCAAGCTGCACGGAACTCGCGTGCCGGTTCGGGCACACGCTCATTCACTTGTTGCCAAGCGTACGTTTGAAAGGAAAAAAAGCAAAGAAGAAGGAGAAGAAGATTTTTCACGTCCTTTAGCGTAAAGGTATCTGTCCTGTGTTGCAAGCCGGAATTATGCCATGAGCTTTGTTTCAAATGAATCTGGAAACATGCTTGATATATCTGAACGAGGAAAAGGCTTGATTTACGCATTGAAAATGGTAATCTTACCTTGTTTTATCATTGTTGTTGCGTGGATTATGTGCAAAAATGCAGCAATTGACAGAGCCATTCCGTTTTCATCCGGACAAGCTGATGGTCAGGTAATCATTCAGCCTGCACAGGATGGAGGTAGCCGGTGAATGTATAGAGATTTAGTATGTCACAAATTGGAGTACAGACAGAGGGAAGTTCGGAGCGAGTGAAAGCTCGCCATTGCGGATTGGATTATTTGCGGGGTATAGCCGCACTAATGGTTGCTGTAAATCATGCATGGTATTTGGAAAATACAACGAGTACAGCACACAATATACTTACTTCACTGGTACTTTCTATTGTATTGGTAGCTGTTCCTCTCTTTTTGTTGATGAGCGGTGCATTTTTGATTCGTAATGGACGAAACGAGAATGCAGGTCGTTTTTGGTGGCATAGCATCAAGAAATTGGCCCCACTCACCATAGCCTTCTTGCTATTGGCCTTTTTCTGGCAAACACCCTTGTGGGATGAATATGTGATGGGTAAATATGGAACCCAAGAATTATTGTACCGAACGCTGCGTTGGTATGGTGGTGGTGCCGTTGTGCCGCTTTGGTATATTTGCATGTTGCCGGGCTTGTATTTCTTTGTGCCCTTTTTAGCCAAATTGTGGAAGAAATTGAGTTTTAATTATTTTGTTGCCATTGCATTTCTTTTATATGGTGTGGGTATCGTTTTGCCGGATTCCGGATTCTCGCTGCCTCAACCTTTTGCGGCTGTGTTTTTCCTTGGTTATTTTATGCTCGGCGCGGTCATCATGGAGCTTGCAGACAAGAAAAAGCTACCGGGTATCTGGGTGTGTCTTACGCTATTGATTCTAGTCATTATCGCTTGCACATGCTGGGCGTATTTTTCGTTGATGCAGAGCTCTGCGAATGAGAAGGTACATGACATGGTTGCCTCTTACGTTTCTCCCTTTACTTGGTTCGCTTGTCTTATTTGGTTTGCCCTTTTTTCTCAGCTGAATGCTGCTCCTCAAAAATGGGTTTCGCTTTTATCTCAACTGTCATTTTTGATATATCTGACACACGTGCCCTGCCAACGCATTATCCGAGCGCTACTGTTTCATGCCGGTTATATTGATCAATTGCATGCAACGTGGTTGAACAATGTGTTGTTCGCGATATCCAGCGTTGTGTTAAGCATAGCGGTTTCCTTTGTTATCCACAAGATATACAGCCCCATGGAAAATTGGCTGATGTCCCGTTAAATGGGAAACAATGTATTGCGCATGTGGCGTTGGGTGTATTAAAAAAGCGGGAGCTGCGTTTGGCGCAACTCCCGCTGAAAGCTTAGTGAGCTAGTGGCAATCTCAGGCTTCCGGCTGGTTTTCAGCCTCGGCAGAGTAGTCGATAGCGGCCAGAGCCTGGTACAAACGCCAGCGGCGCTTGATGTCCTGCTCTTCCAGAGCCAGCAACTTCTCGAAGTTGGCCTTGTTGCTCTTGGCCAGCATCTTGAAGCGGTTCTCGCCACCCTTGCCATCCACGCCGATGAGGGCATCGCGCACGGGCATCTTGGGATTGCGGCTCTTGATGGTGAGCGGGTTCTTGCCCAGCTTGATGTTGTCGGGGTTGAAGTTGTAGAGCAACCAGCGACCGCAGTCTACGGCATCCTTCTGGCGATCCAAGCCCTGGGCCATGTTGATGCCGTGGTTGATGCAGTGGCTGTAGGCAATGATGAGGGCGGGCCCATCATACTCTTCTGCTTCGACAAGGGTCTTGAGGGCGTGCTCATCGTTGGAGCCCATGGCAATGGAGGCCACATAGATGTTGCCGTAGGTCATGGCCATGTAGCCAATATCCTTCTTCACCTGGTCCTTACCGCGGGTGGCGAACTTGGCCACGGCGGAACGCGGGGTAGCCTTGGAGCACTGTCCACCGGTGTTGGAGTACACTTCCGTATCCATCACCAGCACCTTTACATTGCGCCCGGATGCCAAGATGTGATCCAGACCACCGTAGCCAATGTCGTATGCCCAACCATCGCCGCCGAGAATCCACACGGACTTGCGCACCAGGTAGTTGGCCTGTGCCTTGAGGGCTGCCAGTTCCGGAGTGTCGCCGCATGCTGCCTTGATAGCGGCCACCGTTTCGCGTGCGGAAGCCACTTCGGCCTCGGTCTTTTGCGGGTTGTTCTTGATGGCATCTACCAGCTCGGCTCCAATCTTATCGGCAGCGGCTTCAAGGAGTTCCAGTGCGTATTCTTCCTTCTTGTCCAAGGAGACACGGAAGCCAAGGCCGAACTGAGCGTTGTCTTCGAAGAGGCTGTTGGACCATGCGGGGCCACGGCCATCGGCATCGTGCGTCCAGGGCGTGGTGGGCAGGTTGCCGCCGTAGATGGAGGAGCAGCCCGTAGCGTTGGCCACCACCAAGCGGTTGCCGAAGAGCTGGGAAAGGGCCTTCACATACGGAGTCTCGCCGCAACCGGCGCATGCACCGCTGAATTCGAACAGCGGGCGCAGGAACTGTGCATCCTTCACTTGCGCTCCGTTAATCTTGGTGCGATCCGGATCAGGCAGCTTCTCGAAGAACTTCCAGTTCTCGGCCTCGGGTTGCAGTGCTTCTGCTGCCGGGGTCATGGTCAGGGAGTTCGTGGGGCATACGCGGGAGCAGAGTGTGCAGCCCGTGCAGTCCGAGGCTGATACCTGGATGATGAACTTCTTGCCCTGCCAGTTCTTGTGCATCTTGCTGGCATCAGCGCTCTTGAAGCTTTCCGGGGCGCCTTCCAAATCGGCGGGGTCTGCCATCTTGGCGCGGATGGCTGCGTGGGGGCACACCATGGTGCACTTGCCGCATTGGATACAGGCCTTGCTGGTCTCGGTCTTCTCGGGCTGCCAGACGGGGATTTCCAGCGCAAGGTCGCGCTTCTCGTACTGGGTGGTGCCGCTGGGGAATGTGCCGTCTACGGGCATCTCGGATACCTTCACGCTGTCGCCTTCACCGATGACAATCTTGCCAAGCACGTCGCGCACGAAGTCGGGTGCACCGGGAGTCAGGGCAGGGGGCAGTTCGTGGCCGGTGATGGCGCTGCCCAAGGGTACTTCGTAGAGGTTCTCCAAGGAAGCATCCACAGCTTGGATGTTCTTGGCCACCACTTCATCACCCTTCTTGCCGTAGGTCTTCTTGATGGCTTCCTTGATGTAGCCGATTGCTTCATCGGAGGGAATCACGCCGGCGAGGTGGAAGAAGCAGGTCTGCATAATCATGTTGATGCGACCGCCCATGCCTGTGGCCTTAGCTACCTTGAAGGCATTGATGCAGTACACCTTGATGTTCTTGTCCAGAATCTGCTGCTGCATACGGGCAGGCAGGCTATCCCACACCTGGTCGGCAGGTACGGGGGTGTTGATGAGGAAGGTAGCACCGGGGGCTGCGTTCTTCAGGAAGTCGAAGGTGTTGAGCAGGCTGGGCTGGTGCAGAGCAATGAAGTTGGCGCTCGTGATAAGGTAGGTGCTGTGAATCGGCGTGGTGCCGAAGCGCAGGTGTGATACCGTGGAGGAGCCGGACTTCTTGGAGTCGTACACAAAGTAGCCCTGTACGTACAAGTCTGTGTGTTTGCCGATAATCTTGATGGCATCCTTGTTGGCACCCACGGTGCCGTCCGAGCCCAGACCATAGAACATGCAGCGAGTCACGGTGTCGGATTCGGTGGTGAAGCTCGGGTCGTAGGCAATAGACTTGCCGGTCACGTCGTCTTCAATACCCACGGCAAAGCCGGTCATGGGTGCCTCTTTCTTGAGCTCATCGAACACACCCTTCACCATGGCGGGGGTGAATTCCTTGGAGCCCAATCCGTAGCGACCACCCACCACGGTGGGCATGGCGTAGGGCAGGGTGCCCTTCACAGAGGCATCGGAGAGAGCCTGCACCACGTCTTGCAACAGGGGCTCACCCAAGCTGCCGGGTTCCTTGGTGCGGTCCAGTACGGCAATCTTCTTCACCGTCTTGGGCAGGGCGGCGATGACATCTTCTGCCGGGAAGGGACGATAGAGACGCACCTTGAGCACGCCAATGTCTTCGTTGAGGGCCTGCACGGTTTCAAGACAGGCTTCAGCGCCGGAGCCCATGATGATAATCACGCGGGTGGCTTCGGGGCTGCCGATGTATTCCACCAAGTCGTAGCAGCGGCCGGTGAGCTCGCCAAACTTCTTCATGGCTTTCTTCACGATGCCGGGAACAGCGTTGTAGAAGCTGTTGACGGTTTCGCGGCCCTGGAAGTACACGTCGGGGTTCTGGGCCGTGCCGCGAATGACGGGAGCATCCGGGGTGAGGGCGCGGGCGTGGAAAGCATCCACCAAATCCTGGTCAATCATGCCACGCAGCTGATCATCGGTGATGTCGGCAATCTTACCCACTTCGTGAGAGGTGCGGAAACCATCGAAGAAGTTGATGAAGGGTACGCGGCTTTCAAGGGTTGCGGCGTGGGCGATGGCGGCCATATCCGGCGCTTCCTGGGTGCTGGCTCCGCAAAGCATAGCAAAACCGGTGGAGCGTGCGGACATGACATCACTATGGTCGCCGAAAATGGAAAGACCCTGTGCGGCCAAGGCGCGAGCTGCAATGTGGAAGACGCAGGGGGTAAGCTCGCCTGCAATCTTAAACATGTTGGGAATCATCAGCAGCAAGCCCTGTGAGGCGGTAAAGGTGGTGGCCATCGAGCCTGTCTGCAGGGCGCCGTGTACGGCACCGGCTGCACCGGCTTCACTTTCCATCTCCACGATGCTGGGGACCGTTCCCCAGAGGTTCTTGCGATCTACGGCGGTCCAGGCCTCTGCCGATTCACCCATCGGAGAGGACGGGGTGATGGGGTAGATAGCGGCCACTTCCGAACAACGGTATGCCACGGAAGCTACGGCTTCGTTGGCATCAATGGTGCTGTATGTAGTATTCATATTTGTGTGAGTTTGAAAAAGGTTATGCGCGTAGAGACGATACTACCACGCGAAAGACAGTTTCACTGCCGTGATATTACACCCCGATGCAAGCTAAATCAACACAAAAAGCCGTCCAATGGCGTTTTTTTATGGCCTTGCGCAAGGGTGAAGCCGAATAAATTGTGTTCTAAGTAAAGCTGATGCTTGACATGCCAAGATGCGTTGTGTAGGATGATGCCCCTATTCCCTCTTTCTTATTGGGAGCAAGTTTTTTCTGAATGAATACAATGAATACAAATAAGATTGTTTACCACTTTGGTGGTGGTACAGCAGATGGCAATGGCGGCATGAAGGAGCTGCTGGGTGGCAAGGGTGCCAATTTGGCTGAAATGGCTCGTATCGGTTTGCCGGTGCCTCCCGGGTTCACCATCACGACGGAAGTTTGCACATATTATTATGATAATGGACTGACTTACCCCGCAGAGCTTGAGTCTGAAATCCGGACGGGGATTGCCCGCATGGAGGAGCTTGTGGGCCGCAAGTTTGGTGATACCGCAGCCATGCCTCTGCTTGTATCCGTTCGCTCCGGTGCCCGCGAATCCATGCCCGGCATGATGGATACCATCCTGAATTTGGGGCTCAACGACGAGACGGTGGAAGCCATGGCTTCTGCTACTTCCAACCCGCGCTTTGCTTGGGACTGCTACCGCCGCTTTGTGCAGATGTATGGCGATGTGGTGATGGGGGTGCAGAAGAGTGAGGGTGAGGACATGGAGCCTTTCGAATCCGAGATTCATGCCTTGAAGCAGGAGCGCTATGGTCGCGATATTTCTGATGCTGAACTCACTGCCGAGGATAGCCGCGAGTTGGTAAAGCGATTCAAAACCTTGGTGCTTCGCCGCACGGGTGAGAATTTCCCCACCGACCCCTGGAAGCAGCTCAAGGGGGCTATTGGCGCCGTGTTCGGCTCCTGGAACAATGAGCGTGCCATCACCTACCGCGCCAAGTATGGTATCCCCGCTGATTGGGGCACCGCAGTGAATGTGCAGTGCATGGTCTTCGGCAACACTTCCAACGAATCCGGTTCCGGTGTGGCCTTTACCCGCAACCCTGCCATCGGCGCCAATGAGTTCTACGGCGAATTCCTCATGAATGCACAGGGGGAGGACGTAGTGGCCGGTGTGCGTACCCCCGAGCCGGTGGGTAAGTTGGCAGAGGTGATGCCCGGTGCTTATGAGGAGCTCTGCTCCATCCGCAAGACGCTCGAAAACCACTTCCGTGATATGCAGGATTTCGAGTTCACCATTCAGGACCGCAAGGTGTACATGTTGCAGACCCGCAATGGTAAGCGCACGGGGATTGCTGCCTTCCGCATTGCTTGTGATATGGAGCGCGAGGGCCTTATCGACTGGAAGACGGCGGTGAAGCGTATCCCTGCCGACCAAGTGGACCAAGTGCTGGCCCCCATTTTTGATGATTCCGCCCTGCGCACGGCCAAGTGCATTGCCAAGGGACTCAATGCCGGCCCCGGTGCCGCCTCCGGGCGCTTCTACCTCAACGCCATCCGCTGCGTAGAGGCTACCAAACGTGGTGAAAAGGTCTTGCTTGTGCGCTTGGAAACTTCCCCGGAAGATTTGCGCGGCATGATTGCTGCTGAGGGTATTCTGACGGCTCGCGGCGGTCTTTCCAGCCACGCTGCCTTGGTAGCCCGCCAGATGGGCAAGGTATGCGTATGCGGCGTGAGCGACATGGCTATCGACTACCAGGAACGCACCATCACCATCGGCGGTGTGGTGTACAACGAGGGCGATTACCTCTCCTTGGATGGTACAGCCGGCTTGGTGTATGCCGGCAAGCTGCCCACCGCCCCCTCTGAGGTGGTGCAGGTGCTCATCAAGAAGACCATGCAGCCGGAACAGAGCCGCACCTACCGCGATTTTGCCCGTGTGATGGAATGGTGCAGCCGCCTGGCTCGCCTGAAAGTGCGCACCAATGCAGACTCCCCCGACCAGACGTCCGCCGCTATCGCTTTTGGTGCCACGGGTATCGGTCTGTGCCGCACGGAGCACATGTTCTTCAATGGCAACCGCATTGATTTCATGCGCCGCATGATTCTTTCCCAGCGCATGGATGAGCGCCGCGAGGCCGTGCTCAATTTGCTGCCCTTCCAGAAGAGCGATTTCAAGGGCATCTTTAAGGCTTTGGCCGGTCGCCCTGCCACCATCCGCCTGCTGGATCCCCCTCTGCACGAATTCTTGCCCCAGACCAAGGAACAGCAGCTGGACCTTTCCAAGAAGTTCAACATGCCCGTGGAGTTCATTATGCGCCGTGTGTCCGAGCTGCATGAGTTCAACCCCATGCTCGGCCACCGTGGCTGCCGCTTGGGTATCGACCACCCCGAAATCACCGAAATGCAGGCCCGCGCCATTATCGAGGCTGCCATCGAGGTGGAGGAAGAGGAGGGTATCGAGGTGCGCCCCGAAATCATGGTACCGCTTGTCTCCTTCAACAAGGAATTGGAGCTGCAGAAGGCCATTATCGACCGCGTGGCCGCTGAGGTGTTCGAGGAAAAGGGACGCCGCATTTCCTACAAGGTGGGCACGATGATTGAGATTCCTCGCGCCTGCGTCACGGCAGATGAAATTGCCCAGAATGCAGAGTTCTTCTCCTTTGGTACCAACGACCTTACCCAGACCGGCCTCGGTATGAGCCGAGACGACTCCGGCGCTTTCCTCGGTACCTATCAGGACTTGGAAATCATCGGCCGCAACGTCTTTGCCAGCATTGATCAGCAGGGTGTGGGCAAACTCATGCAGATTGGTGTGGAGCTGGGCCGCAAGACCCGCCCCGGCATGAAGATGGGTATCTGCGGCGAGCACGGCGGCGACCCCGCCTCTGTCAAGTTCTGCCACAAGATTGGCCTCACATACGTTTCCTGTTCTCCCTACCGCGTGCCCACCGCACGCATCGCTGCTGCTCAGGCGGCCTTGGAAGAGGAAGCTTAATTGCACTTACCTTCAATCTTTCATTTATACACAGCGCGGAGTTTAATCTCTGCGCTGTTTTTTATGCTTCCGGGCGGGGGGTGCAGGAGATGCGGCGGGTCGTTATTTGTTGCGCAAATAAATAGTGGCTGATAAGGTCGGGCATATGCTTTTTGAAAACAATGATAGCGATGGCATCGCTCTTTGGGGCGATGAGGGTGCCGATGCGGCAGTGGTAGCACAGGATGCTCAGAATCCGGTGACGCTGGCCGGCGGCGTGTTAATCAATGAGATGCCTTCGGTGGAGGGCGTGTTCCCGCTGGAGCCGTTTACTTTTACGGTCGGCGGGATGGGGGCTGAGGTCACGGTGCATATCACGGCGGATGATGAGGGGGAGCTCTCGATTCTGGATGCTTCCGGCCGCGAGATG
>Ga0233361_1000067_pt1 | contig 18485 bp, 13 predicted proteins | sample ElkDunMinimDraft_21_FD_180678 | JGI IMG/M metagenome (GOLD analysis project Ga0233361, IMG submission 180678) | Fecal eukaryotic communites from dung pellets of Tule Elk in California, USA - Elk Dung C0 | ecosystem: Host-associated > Mammals > Digestive system > Large intestine > Fecal | place...
CATGCGCGGACATCAGTCCTGCAACCATACATATGTCTCTGATGCCTTACATGGCGAACAGATTCTCCATACCCGTCTCTTCCGTCCGCCTCACGGGCGCATGCGCTATTCCCAAAAGAAAGCTATGTTGCAGGCGGGATATACCATCTATCTGTGGGATGTACTTACCCACGACTACAATCCTTGCTATACGCCGGAGAAGATGCTCCGTGTCGTACAGCGCTTTACCCGCAACGGAAGCATCATTGTCCTCCACGACTCGCTCAAATCCTGCGACCGCATGCTCCTTGCGTTGCCACTCATCATCCAGTGGCTACAGTCCCAAGGCTACAAACTCGAATCCCTAACCTAAACTATCAACTCTCAACTGTAAACTGTCAACTGTAAACTGTCAACTGTCAACTCCCATGACTCGCTATATTTACATCATCAGCATATTCTTCTTGCTCTTAGCATCGTGCGCCAACCGCGGTCAAGGTCCACAGGGTGGACCACGCGACACCATCTCCCCTGTTGTTCTCAAAGAGGTGCCACTCAATGGCACTCTGCTATTCACAGGCAAGGAGGTGCAGGTGTATTTCGACGAGTATATCCAGCTTGATGATGTAGCCAACAAAGTCCTCATTTCCCCACCTCAGCAGAATCCTCCAGAGGTCAAGGCCATTGGCAAACACCTCTCGGTGGTCTTTATGGAGGAATTGCAGGACTCTACCACCTACACCATCGACTTCGGTTCTGCTATCTGTGACTACAACGAGAAGACGCCGCTCACGGGCTATGTTTTCTCTTTCTCTACAGGCGATGTCATCGATTCGCTCTCCATATCAGGCACCATCTACGATGCCTCCAACCTCAACCCCGTGCCCAATGTGCTGGTAGGTATCCATCGCAATCACCACGATTCTGCATTCTCTACACTGCCCTTCGCACGCATCACTCGCGCCGATGCCGAGGGTACTTTTACCATTCACAATATCCAACCAGGCACCTACCGCCTCTACGCCCTCAACGATATTAGCCGCGATTTCCTCTATCAGCCAGGCGAAGCATTCGCATTTGCCGACTCGCTCATTACGCCTTATTGCACTGTCGATATCCATACCGACACCATTTGGCGTGACACGCTGGCAATCGACTCCATCTCGGGTGATACACTCTTTACACGCCTTGTGGACTCCACCTTCGTCCATCCAGTCACGCATTTCTATCCCGACTCCCTCCTACTGTGGTATTTCGAAGAGGCCAAGCAACGCCAGTACTTCCAGAATGTCTCACGCGAGGAACAACATGCTTTCACCCTCATCTTCGCTGCACCACAAGACTCCATGCCGCTCATCCGAGCCTTACGCCCATCTGAGGTCGATTCGCTCGGAAACGACTCCGCATGGGTTAATTGCCTCGACTATGCCCTCTTGCAGACTTCCACGCATTTCGACACCATTACCTATTGGCTCACCGACTCGCTTGCCATCTCCCAGGATAGTATCTACCTGCAAATGCAATACATGGTCTCTGACTCGCTCTATAATCTTGTTCCTCAGACCGATACCATTCTTGCCGTATATCGCCATCCTCGCCTCTCTGAGAAGGCTCGCGAGGCATACATGCGCAATAAACTCTCGCGCAAACTCGAACTCAAATCCAATGCTTCTTCCAAGTTCGAGATTTACGATACCCTCCGTATAATCTCTGCTTATCCTATTGACTCTATCCATGCAGAGATGTTCCATCTCGCGCAAAAGGTCGATACCATCATGCAGCCTATTCCTTTCCAACTCATCCCATGCGATTCCATCGGCATGAACTACTATATCCTTGCTGCGCTGCAACCCGAGCAGTCATACCACCTCACCATCGACTCGGCGGCGGTGCGCGATATCTATGGCGTTTGCAATGATAGCACCGATTATACGATCCGCCTTAAGGCACTCAACGAATACGCTTCATTAACCGTCAAACTCACGCACTTCGACTCCTTGGCACGTATCCAACTGCTCAACGAAAAGGATGTCGTGCTGCGCGAACTCCCTGCACTCCCAGAGGGTACTAAGTTCGAATACCTCGCCGCCTCCACCTTCTACCTCCGCATGTACATAGACTGCAATAATGATGGCAAATGGACTACTGGTGACTGGCTCCTACATCGCCAACCAGAACCTGTCTATTACTACCCATCCAAACTTAAACTGCGTGCTAACTGGGATTTCGAGGAGAACTTTGACCACCTTGCTATCCCCCAAGTACAGTCCAAACCAAAATCCCTCACAGGCAAACCAAAAAAATAACTGTCAACTCTCAACTGCCCCCTGTCAACTGCAAAATTCACATATCCCTTCCTCATTCTTGGCTTGCTCATTCAGGTCATCACTTTTTGGCTCATGCCTGCCCATCCCTTGTCTCTCATCAGCGGTATGTTAGGCATTTGTTCGGTGGTGTTGAGTGCACAGGGCAATATCCTCACTTTCCTCTTCGGCTTTGCGCAAGTAGGTACTTATACCTACCTTTGTTGCCTCGAACGTTTCTATGCCGAGATTGCGCTCAATGTATTCTACTTCCTCTCGATGATCTATGGTGTCTTTGTTTGGCATCGCCGTCTCAATGACCAGTCATTGCAGGTGCAGACGCGCGTCATATCTCCCCGCTGGATGCTATTCATCTCCATGACCCTACTATTGCTCTCTCTACTCACAGGCTGGCTGCTCCATCGCTTCACCGACGACCCTCAGCCCTACCTCGATGCCTTCACCACCGTCCCTGCCATACTCGCACAAATCCTCATGGTACTTGCCTTCCGCGAGCAGTGGTATCTGTGGCTCTTTGTTGACATCCTAGCTACAGTCATGTGGCTCCGTGCAGGCAACTACTGTATGGCTGCACAATACGCCTTCTGGTGCATCAATTGCATCTACGGCTTACGCCAGTGGACCCGCCTCTCCACTTGCTAGTAATCTTTCAGTCACTTGAGTGCATAAAATACCCTTCATCCTTGCATATCTCAGAAAAAAGCAGTATATTTGCAGCAAATTTGTAAATCTATTGCTATGCGACGACTATTATTCATCTTTTTGACCTGCTGCATTTTTCCCTCTGCTTGGGCTTGCACCTCTTTTATCATATCTGGCAAAGCCACGCCTTCAGGACGACCTATGATGTTCAAGCACCGTGATACCGATTGCCTTGACAATCGCATTGCCTATTTCCAAGGCGATAAATATGCGTTTATCGGACTGATGAATGCGCCTACTTTGGATGGCGAAGTATGGTCGGGTGTCAACGAAGCGGGATTTTGTATCATGAATACTGCTTCCTACAACCTGCGAGAAGATTCACTCCAATGTCAGATGGATCGCGAAGGTGAACTCATGTATCATGCTCTCGCCTCTTGTGCAACCATAGCCGATTTCGAGCAATGGCTCACTACCTACCCACAACCTTGGGGCGTAGAAGCTAACTTTGGTATCATTGATGCGCAGGGTGGAGCAGCTTATTTTGAGATGAACAATTCTCGCTACATCAAATACGATGTCAATGCCGAGCAATCGGGCTATCGGGTCGTTACCAATTTCTCTTTTGCAGGTAGATACGAGGATTATGAGGGCTACGAACGTTACCTCACCGCTTCTGCCATTATGCAGGAGGCCTTCTCTCGCGAAAACGAGATGACTGCTATTGATGCGCTCAATCTCTTCTCTCGTAAGTATCGCCATGAGGTATTAGGAGTAAATTACTATCAAGAAAATGCACCTCAATATATTGTTGATCAAGATTTTATACCTCGTCGTATTACTTCAGCGGTTGTTGTTTTTGAAGGCGTGAAGGCAGGCTGCAACCCCTTGCACACGATCATGTGGACTGCTTTGGGATATCCCGCATGTGCAGTAGCGGTTCCGCTACTCGTGCATGGCGCGCACCTTCCTTATTATATGCTCGCGCGCGAGACTGCTGCCGCTCAAGCCAATGATTTACATAGCGAGATGTGTGATGCATCGCTTCGCATCAAAGACCAATGGGCTTTCCCTATGCATATTAGCAACGGCAAGCGTTATGTGGCTCTTCAGACTATTCTCGTGGGCAATGAGAATAAACCTGCTCTTATGACATGTACCAATGATGTAGAGACTAAGATGCAATCCGATTTTCTACCGCTCTATCAGCAATGGACTACAGACAAGATTTCTGACGAAGAATTTTGGCAGTCATACGACCATATGGCTAATTGCTGGATGCAAACCTACTACGATACTTTCCAGCCATATTTGTCAAACGAGAAATAATTTTCAAAAAATCGCACAAATACTTGCGTATTTCAGAAAAATGTAGTACCTTTGCACGCTGATTTTGCAGAATTGTGAATAAATGAGCGAGAAAGCACCGCATATCATCCTATTGGATAAATTGGAGCTGGGTGAGCATCTGTTTGATTTTCAGTTAGATAATGCTTATCTTTCTTCGATTGAGAATACAGAGTTGTTAGGTGGTATGGTGGACGTTAAGGCGCGCCTATTGCTCCGTGAAACTGATTTTGCAGTGGATTTAGATATCGTAGGGCAGGTGCAAGTTACCTGCGATCGTTGCCTCGATTCGATGGATGTGGATGTGGATATCTATGAGCAAGACATCGAGTTGGAGGATTCCACTCAGCAGCTCGACCTCGCATGGTTGGCTTACGAATTGATCATAGTGAATCTCCCGCTGGTGCATAGTCACCAAGATGGTGGTTGCAATCCCGAAATGGATGCACTTCTCCAAGACCACCTCTGCACCGCGATGGATGAGGACGATGAATATAGCGAAGAGTAATTACGTTGGCGCATTGTTATTCTGCGTGGCAAGGCTACAGCGCAAGGACCTTCTAATAAGATTAAAATAACTAATAAAACAATAAACAACTATGGCACATCCAAAAAGAAGACAATCGCACACCAGACAAGCGAAACGTCGTACACATGACAAAGCTAAAATGCCAGCTTTGGCACTTTGCCCTAACTGTGGCGCTCACTACATCTACCACACCATCTGCCCAACTTGCGGATACTATCGTGGTAAATTGGCTGTAGAGCAAGCTGCTGAGGCCTAAGTGTTGCGATTCGGCGTATAACGTCGAGAGACGTATATGCCCCATTGACCCAACAATCATAGGCTCTGAGCAATGCTTAGAGCCTATGGTTTGAAATACCGCCAAGACCTTTCTTGAAAAATCAATCTTTAAACACTAAACACTCAACACTAAACAAGATTATTATGTTTGATCCAAACAACCGCACCCCACGTCGTCAGGGTGGCTACCGTCAGGATGAGAATCCGCGTGAGCGAAATGGCGCAACTATGTATGCTGACGGAGCATCTATTCGTCCTCGTTTTAACCCATCTGTTACTCCTAATGAAGGCGGACGCAAACGCCAACGTTTCACCCGTACTGCTGGAGCAGCACGTGCCGAGAAGATCGAACCACGTCGCAACGCATTCCGTACCGAAGGAGGCTATGACCAAACCAACGATAGAACTTTCCGTCCACGTCCTAAACACAATGCGGGAGTATATTCTCAACGCAAACGTCAGGAATATCAAACCAAATACGAAGACCCTACCAAGCCAATTCGCTTGAATAAATACCTCGCCAATGCTGGTATCTGCTCACGTCGTGAGGCAGATGATTTCATACAAGCAGGTGTGATCTCTGTCAATGGCGAAGTGGTGGATAATCTCGGAGCAAAGGTATTACCTACCGACAAGATCATGTTCCATGACCAACCAGTTCGTCGCGAACGCAAAGTATATATCTTGCTCAACAAACCTAAGAACACTGTCACGACCACCGATGATCCAGAGGAGCGTCATACCGTGATGGATATCGTGCGCAATGCTTGTGCTGAACGTATCTATCCTGTTGGTCGTCTTGACCGCAATACTACGGGTGTACTCTTGCTCACCAACGATGGTGACTTGGCGGCTAAGCTCACTCACCCTAAGTTTGGTAAGAAGAAAATCTACGCGGTCACCCTCGATCGCGATTTCGAAGAGGCTGACGAGGCTGTATTGCGAGCAGGTGTGATCTTGGATGATGAGAAGATCGTACCCGATGCGCTGGAGTTCCCACAAGAGGACCGCAAGCATATCGGCTTAGAGATCCACTCAGGTCAAAACCGTGTAGTACGCCGTATGTTTGAGAAGGTGGGCTACAAGGTTACCAAACTCGACCGTGTGTCCTTTGCTGGACTCACCAAGAAGAATGTAGCACGTGGCAAATACCGCTTCCTCACTCCTAAGGAGGTAGCTATGCTTCAAATGGGCGCATTCGAATAATAGGTTACACAGGCGCAGGGCGAACTGCCTTACGCCTGTGCTTTTTTTGAAATAATTTGTCAAACGACCTTAAAGTCCTTAATGACCTTAAAGTCCTTAATTTTAATTCTATGAAAAAATCGTTATTCTTGGCTTTATGCCTCATCGCTTTCTCGTCTCTTCGCCTGATGGCAGAGACCATTCCTGCAACCGACACACGTATCACCTACGTAGGACGTACAGCTGTGCAAGGTACATCCGTCTCTTTTGACTGGACTGCCACCTATTTCCGTATCACCTTCTCTGGTCAATCTTTGACTATGAAAGCATCGGATACCAAGCGCAATTACTATAATGTTTGGATTGACTCACCTACCAGCGCCGAACCACACCGCGTAATAGCAGTAGCGGGCAACGATACTGTAATCGAATTAGTGGATCCTACCTTCCTCAAAAAATCGCGCCGCGCTGTACATGAGGTCATTGTGCAAAAGCGTACCGAGGGCGAACAAGGTACTACTACCATTCATGAGTTTACTACCCTCAAGGGCACTTTCTCTGCTTCTACTCCTTTGGCTGAGCGTCAATTGGAGTTCATCGGCGATAGCTATACTTGTGGCTATGGTATTGATGCCAAGAGCCGTTTGGAGAAGTTCACACCAGAGACCGAGAATGCATCTCGTTCCTATGCTGCCATCGTATCGCGCTATTTTGGTGCTGACTATGTGGCAATAGCTCACTCCGGTATGGGTATTGCGCGCAACTACAACTCTAAGTTCAAAAACTGGTGGATGCCTGATCGCTATCTCCAAACCTACGATATGGACTCCACTCAAGCCACCCGCTGGAATGCTGCTGATTCCGACTTCCACCCTGCAATGACCATCGTTTATTTGGGTGCAAACGACTTCTCTACTGCTTTGGCTCCTCGCTACGAGGATTTCCGTAAGCACTACTATCGCCTCTTCGGCTATATCAAGGCCAACTATGGCGAGGATCATCCTATCCTCTGTGTAGCTACCAAGACCCACGAGTACCTATTCAACTACGTGCGCGACTTGGTCAACAACTGTGGAATGGAAAACGTACACTATCTCGGCTACTGCCCTGCACAGCATCTTCATACCGATGAGGACCTTGGTGCAGACGTACACCCTAACTACAATGGTCAGCAGAAGAAAGCATATTCCATCATCCCTTACATCGCCACCATCACTGGCTGGGGATTGCAGGATATGCCAGTGAAGTAATTCCAATTAGTCCAATTAGTCTAATTAGTCCTATTAGTCCAATTAGTCCTATGAAAAAGATTCTATTCTTGGCGCTATGCCTCATCGCCTTATCGCCTCTTCGCCTAATGGCAGAGACTATCCCTGCTACTGATAGCCGTATCACCTTTGTGGGGCGTGCTATGGTGCAAGACGATGCGTATCGTTTTGATTTTCCATCGACCTATTTCCGTGTAGCATTTACGGGCAAGACCCTTGCTATGCGTGTTACAGATACCAAGCGCAATTTCTACGCCGTTTGGCTCAATTCGCCTACCTTTGCCGAGCCTACACATATTGTAGAGGTTAAAGGTACTGATACCATCATTGATTTGATTACTTTAGCAGATACCAAGACTTCCAAACTCAAAGAGCACCAAGTGGTTATCCAACGCCGCACAGAAGCTAATTGTGGTACCACTACTATGCACGCTTTCATTACCGATGGTAAGTTCTTGCAAGCAGCGTCTCTCAAAGAGCGCCAGATTGAGTTCATTGGCGATAGCTACACCTGTGGCTATGGCGTGGATGCTCCTAGTCGTCGAGATCCATTCAAGGATGAGACAGAGAACGCTTCGCGCACCTATGCCAGCATCGTATCGCGCTATTTCAATGCGGATTATTTCACCATTGCCCACTCGGGGCGCGGCATTACTCGCAATGCAGGCTCAGGTGTGCCATGGGAGGTGATGACCGATATCTATCAATACACCCTCGACCGTGATTCGCTCTCGCGCTGGAATGTGGCGGATGCCGACTTCCGTCCGGCTATGACTGTGATCTATCTCGGTACCAATGACTTCTCGTCATATATGATGCCTGATTACAATAAGTTCCGCAAGGACTATATGCGTCTGCTGGGTTATGTCAAGGCCAACTATGGTGATGATCATCCTGTGCTCTGTGTGGCATCTAAGTCCAATGAGTATCAGTTTACCTACATTCGCAATGTGGTGAATAATTGCGGCATGAAGAATGTACATTATTTGGGTTACTGCCCATCGCAGCACCTCTCTACCGACGAGGATTTGGGTGCTGGCTGGCATCCTAACTACAATGGCCAACAAAAAATAGCATATTCTATCATCCCATACATCGCCACTATTACTGGCTGGGGATTGCAGGATATGCCAGTGAAGTAATTGTAATTAGTCTAATTAGTCCTATTAGTCCAATTAGTCCTATGAAAAAGATTCTCTTTTTGGCTATCATAGCCTTTCACTTTTCACTTTTCAGTTCTCACTTGATGGCAGAGACCATGCCTGCTAGTGACGCTCGTGTGACCTACGTAGGTCGTACCCTGGTAGAAGGCACCGATGTGTCCTACGATTGGACGGGCGTCTATTTCCGCCTATCTTTCTCGGGCAAGTCATTGACCATGCGTGCCACCGATACCAAGTGGGCGGAAAGTCCCGAATGGATGGCAAAGCGCCACAACTACTTCAACGTCTGGATTGATGCACCAATGAGTGCAGAACCTCATCGTGTGATTGAGGTGGCAAGTAGCGATACCATTATCGAACTCATTGACCCTGCTTACCTCAAAGCATCCAAACTGAAGGAACACAAAGTGATCGTTCAAAAGCGCACTGAGGGCGAGCAAGGTAAGACCACCATCCACGAGTTTGCTACTGATGCCAAAGGTGTATTCTACCAAGCCGAGCCAATCCGTCAACGCCAATTGGAGTTTATCGGTGCCAGCTATGATTGCGGTTATGGTGTAGATGACCCAAGCCGTTTGGCTAAGTTCACCCCTGAGACAGAGAATGCTTCTCGTTCGTTCTGTGCCATCATCTCGCGCTATTTTGATGCCGATTATGTGGTAGTAGCGCACTCGGGTATGGGTGCCGCACGCAACTACAACTCCAAGTTCGATGGCTATCATATGCCTGACCGCTACCTCCAGACCTTTGATATGGACTCTGCACAAGCTACCCGCTGGAATGCTGCTGAGTCGGATATCCGTCCTGCGCTGACTTGTATCTATTTGGGGGGCAACGATTTCTCTGTAGCATTACAACCATCCTACGAGAAGTTCCGCGATGGCTATTACCGCCTCATTCGCTATATCAAAGACAACTATGGCGAGGACCACCCAGTGCTTTGTGTGTCATCCAAATCGCATAGCACCTTGTTGGATTATATGCGCGATATGGTGAATACATGCCCAATGCCTAATGTACATTTCATGGCATGTTGTCCTGCGCTTTACCTCTCTACTGATGAGGATCTCGGCGCAAGCATGCACCCTAACTATATTGGTCACCAGAAGTTCTCGTATGCCTATATCCCATATGTGGCTACTATCACTGGTTGGGGCTTGCAAGACAATCCTGTAAAATAGTTATTGGCACCGCACTATTACCGCACAATAACCGCACAATAACCGCACTATTCGTGGCAGTTATAGAACCTCGAGAAAAGAGGCTTATGACTAAAATAAATCCATCGCACTGGCGATGGATTTATTTATACTCGTATTGTGTTTTCTACTTAATCTTTGATGAACTTTACCTGACGACCATTCACTGTCAGCAGGTATATGCCTGTATGCAATTGGCTGACGGGTAGGGTGGTCATTGCGCCTTCCACTGGCTGGCGCATCACCTCTTTGCCCGTGATGTCATATATACTGATCAGCTCTGCTGTATTGGCTTGATTCATCATCACCCTCAGCTCGTCGGTGGCAGGGTTGGGGAATACAAACACTTTCAACTCCGTGTTGCCCGCTACATTGTCCACGTCAGTCATCGTGCTATCGGTAAAGCCAAAAGGTTGGGTACATGTCTCGCCGTAGGCATTGGTAATGAATGCGCGCACGTATGCACCTTGATACCCTTCGTAGCAGAATGTATTACCAATACCTACTACACTGCTGCGAGTGGATGACGCAGAACTGGAGGTCATGTCCGTGCCATAGATCCATGATACCATGCCATTGGTTTCGATAGTGATGGTCTTATTGGCTTCATCCACTGCAATATTGGTGATGCGTGGTGCCTTGCCTTCTCCACTACCCTTTGGCTCGTAGCAGAAATAGCTCTCGCCCTTGCGCATAGCATCCTTTAGTTCTTCAGTAGTCAGTTCCTCCATGAGCATCATATTGTAGTTGCGGAAGAGTTGCTCATCGTTGTGGGTGTCATCACCTGAATAACCAAATACGGGGCGCTCTGGCATGGTGCGCTCCAATATCTGATCCCATAGGATACGGTCATTAGGGCGACGATTGCCTTGGTTATATACCTCTAGTCCTACCAACGATGGATAGGTCTTGAAGTTGGTGGCGTGCCAGCCCGGACCATTCTTTTCGGTTTCGCTATAGGTGGTGCTAAGGTTCCAGTATTGTCCTGGGTGGTTGATGATTTGCATACCGCCCAAGGCATAGGTATAGGCATACGACTCTTGCAGCGAAGCAAACTCTTGTCCTTGTCGTCCCGTAAAGAAATCGTTGTGATGGTTAAACTGCCCACCAGTACGCTCGTCCCAACTATTGGTATCGTCTTTGCTGAGCTCATTGCCTGACACTGCCAACATACCCAAAGCCTCTGCATTGCGTGCAGCTACGCCTGACATGTATTGTGGGAAGAGATCCCATGGGTAGGTGCAATAGTCGTGATCAGAGAGTGCCAAGATCTTGTACCCTGCTGCATGGTAGCGGTCCACTACATAGGCGGTGGTGAATTTCTCGATAGGGTCATTGGATTGAGTGGTATGGGTGTGCATATTGCTCTTGTATTGGTTCACGCTTACCCAATCAATCGTTTGGTATGGGTTGTTGTGTAGCACAGGCTCAACGTTCTGTCCGTCCACCACTTTTGCATATACGGCACGGTGTGCCTTGGTGGTAGTACCACCTTGCTCAATATCCAAATAGAAACCATAGATACCGCTGGTAGGCGATGCAATGGTATATACCTCTTCGCCATTACTACCCTTGCTGAGGGTGATAGCTTCCGACTTTTGATTATTGTGGTTCATGCGGAAGTTCACGTTGTAGCCATTGAGTGCATTGATCTTCACCTTGAGGGTGATAGGGGTGCCTGGGCGTACTACTGCTGGCTCTACAGCCATGTATTCCAACTCAATATCGGTACTGCTGGCGCTGCCCCATGCCGTTTCAGTCACAGTCAGTTGGTTGGTCAGATAGGAGTAGGTCACAGTGGCTTTGATGCAATCGTCTGAAGCTGTAGCACTCACTAGTTCGCCCATATCGCTACCTGAGTTCACACTACCATAGTGCACGGAGATGGTTTTGTCGTCACCCAAAGTCACGTTAGCGCTCACTTCGTAGTTGCCGCCGATGGTCATCGTAGTGCCATTGACTTTGAAGTGCTCCGATGAAGCCGCCGATTGCTCGTAACTACCGTCTGCAAACACAGCTACGCGCTGCCATGAGGTGGTTGTGCGGGTATTTTTGAAACCTATATCTTTTGGCGAAGAAAGCAGCAATTCGCCATCGCAAGTGCTACTGCTGTTGAGGTTCCAGTAGTAACTATATTTTTTGCTATCAACAGGAATCTCTTTTACAATCATTTGGGCTGCGGTAGGCGTCTTGCCATCGGTGTAGAAATAGCCCTTCTGCGTAGGTGTGCCATCGCAGGTGAGCGAGGTGGTGCCTTCGCCTTTCATAAAGTACCAAGTGTTGGCGGTGTGATCGGTAATCGATCGCTTATTACTAATTGCTGCTTCTGTAGTAGGTAACTCAATAGGTATATCAAATAGTGTCGTAGCAAACATAGTTCCCCAAGTGCGGTCATCGTGTTCGCCTTCTATCTTGTACACATGTGCAAAGGATACATTGTTGTTAATCCAATTCTCGTAGTATGTTATCTCATCTGTTATCCAATTGCTATCTGCAGAAGTTTCTACGAAGAGGAAGTATGTGCTGGTGTATGTAGGAGTAAGTTGTCCGATGAAATCGCGTAATTCTTTTTTATTATACCAAAATGCAGGAGAGAACATTACACATCTTCCGAATAAGTGAGGATGTTTGATTGTGGCGTAAAAAGCAAAGAGTCCTGCCACATCGGCACCCATGATGGTGCAGGCGGAATTGTTCGATGAAATCGCGTATTTTTGTTCAAAGGCAGGCTTGAAATCTTCTACGAAGCCTTTGAGGAAGGCATCTGCTTGACCTGTACCCATATATTCCTCGTTTGCCCAAGGGGTAAATTCGGGCAGTTGGGCATAGATGACTACGATGATTCCGGGCTCTTCGCCTCGTTGCTCCATCTCAGCCACTGTTGCTGCTACGCCCCATGAGTCTGGATAGAGAATACGATCGCCCATCTCGGCATCGTCGCCTGCTTTGCGGTAGCGTTGATGACGACCGAACATATAGGTGACATTGTATTGCTTGGTATTGTCATAGTTGCTAGGCAATAATACCTGAATAGGGTAGTTCTTGCCTGCAATCGTCCAGTTCTCTACGATACCAATGGCAGTATATACATTGCGCCACTTGGCTACCACATCGGGATTGCCTACTGTTGTGCGATTAGCCATCTCTCCGTCCGAAGCGGTGACTTCCACATATTTCCAGTCAGGACCGCATACGTATTTATAACCTTCCGATGCGCTCACATCGGCTGCTGTGATACCTGCTACGGTGACTACAAACTGATTTTGGCCGTCCACCTTGGTCATAGCTACACCACTGCCCGCAGCCCAGCTGCTCAGTTCTGGCAATGCGCCTACCACGTAGCAATGTTGCGTACCCTCAGGCACATTCACACGAAAAGTAACATCCGCCATTGCTTGGCTTACGCAGCACAACAGTCCTGCAAATAAACAAAGTAAAGATTTCTTCATGGATAGTCGTTTTTATAATTACTCTGCAAAGATACAATAAAAAATGCACATATACAAAAAAATCGCACATTACGTGCGATTTTTTATATTCTAGCCTATCACCTATAGCCGCTTGCGGCGTCCCACTAACTTTATCTAACAGCGAGCATAACGAGCGGTCTAACAGCGAAGCGGTCTAACTTCTAACAGCCCGTAGGGCGGTCTGTAATGCGCCAACGCGCATTACATCATCCCTCCCATACCACCGGCTGGCATTGCTGGTGCAGGATTCTCCTCTTTGATATCGGTGATTACGCACTCGGTAGTGAGGAACATACCTGCGATACTTGCTGCGTTCTCCAATGCTACGCGGGTTACCTTAGCAGGATCTACTACGCCAGCCTCTTTGAGGTTCTCATAGATATCCTTACGAGCATTGTAACCAAAGTCAGCCTCGCCTGCGCGTACCTTATCTACTACTACTGCACCTTCTTTGCCTGCATTAGCCACGATTTGGCGAAGTGGCTCCTCAATAGCGCGACGGATAATCTCGATACCTGTTTGCTCGTCCTCGTTCTCGCCTTTGAGACCTTCGAGAGCAGCTTGTGCACGGATATAGGCTACGCCACCACCGGCTACGATACCCTCTTCGATAGCAGCGCGGGTTGCGCTGAGCGCGTCGTCCACACGGTCTTTCTTCTCCTTCATCTCCACCTCAGAGGCAGCACCTACATTCAGTTGTGCTACACCGCCAGCGAGTTTAGCAAGACGCTCTTGGAGTTTCTCTTTGTCATAGGTAGATTTAGTGGCAACGATTTGTGCTTTGATTTGTCCTACGCGAGCAGCGATGGCTTCTTTGTCGCCTGCGCCGTTCACGATGGTGGTGTTATCTTTGTTGACAGTAATCGTTTCTGCTGTACCGAGCATGTCAATGGTTGCTGCCTCTAACTTGATACCCTTTTCTTCGCTGATCACGGTACCACCTGTGAGGATAGCGATATCCTCCAACATCTCTTTGCGACGATCGCCAAAGCCAGGAGCTTTCACAGCGCAGATCTTCAATTGTGCACGGAGACGGTTGACTACCAAGGTGGTCAATGCCTCGCTATCTACATCTTCAGCGATTACGAGCAATGGACGACCACTTTGTACAGCTGGCTCCAATACAGGGAGCAACTCTTTGAGGTTGCTGATTTTCTTGTCATAGAGCAAGATATATGGACGGTCCATCTCCACCTCCATGGTCTCGGTGTTGGTCACGAAGTATGGGCTGATATAGCCGCGGTCGAATTGCATACCTTGTACCACGTCAATGGTAGTGTCCATACCCTTAGCTTCGCCAATAGTGATCACACCATCTTTGCTTACCATACGCATGGCATCAGCGATAAGTTTGCCAATCTCTGCGTCGTTGTTAGCAGATACGGTAGCCACTTGCTCAATTTTATCGAAATCGTTGCCTACCTCTTCGCTTTGTGCCTTGATATTGGCTACAATAGCGCTTACAGCCTTGTCCATACCGCGCTTGAGGTCCATAGGGTTAGCACCTGCGGTTACGTTTTTCAGACCTACGCTCACGATAGCTTGGGTGAGGACGGTAGCGGTAGTAGTACCGTCACCTGCTTGATCGCCAGTCTTGCTGGCTACCTCTTTCACGAGTTGTGCGCCGAGGTTCTCTGCTGCATCAGCCAATTCTATCTCTTTGGCTACTGACACACCATCCTTGGTAATGTGTGGAGCACCAAACTTCTTGTCGATAATCACGTTACGACCTTTAGGGCCGAGGGTTACTTTCACAGCGTTAGCCAATTGGTCCACGCCACGTTTGAGGGCATCACGCGCCTCTACATTATAACTGATATTCTTTGCCATAATTTCTTAGTTATTGAGTCAGGAGTCAAGAGCAAGGATTCAAGACCTATTACCTTCGTCTGGTCAGTCATTGCTAATTTGTCTTGATTCCTGATTCCTTGTTCCTTAATCTTATTTCAAAATTGCCAAGACATCGCTTTGGCGCATGATGAGGTATTTCTCGCCTTCGTACTCAAGTTCGGTGCCAGCATACTTGCCGTAGAGTACGGTGTCGCCCTCTTGGAGGAGCATTTTCTCATCTTTGGTGCCTTCGCCTACAGCGATTACTTCGCCGCGGAGTGGTTTCTCTTTTGCGCTATCAGGGATGATAATACCGCCGATAGTCTTCTCTTCTGCAGCCATTGGTTTTACCAATACACGGTCTGCTAACGGTTGAATTTTCATGTTATCGTTACTATTTTATTATTAATACTTGTTTTACAGAATTAGGAAACTATGATTCATAATTCAAAACTCATAATTTACCTAACAAACTCTGTGCCAACGACTAAAAAGACTGCCAATTTGGCAGTCTTTTTAGTAATAGGATTAATCAATAATTTGCCCTAAGATGGTGTAAGTCTTACCATTTTTTAGGATAAGGATTTGACCATCATGCAGCACTTTGCGCACTTCTTGAGTAGATGGGATTAGGTTATCAACTCCTGTTGGGGTAGTATCTTTAGCTACAGTTACAACTATCTGAGTGCTTCGTACTTGGTTTGCACTAGCAGTAAAGGTAACTGTGGCGGCATTGCCAGTCCATGTACCTACATTACCCGCATAATCATACGAACCTTTATCCACGGTAAAGCAACCAGGACCATACTTGGCTTCATTTTGTGTGGTGCAGGTAAACTCTATGGAGGTGATGATTGCTTCTGATGCTGAGATAGTGACTGTTTGATTCTTGAAGAAACGGAATTGCTCTGCATTTACTGTTCCAGAAGAACAAAGAATGGATACATTGCTTTTTTGTAATTCAAATGTTGTACCTGTTGTAGCAGTAAAGTCTGCTGGTATAAATACGATTCCTTCGGTTGGGGTATCAGGATTCTCTGGATTGTCTGGTGTATCAGGATTCTCTGGCTCATCTGGAGTGCCATTTTCCGATAATGTTAGTTCTTCGTAGTATGCTCCATCAGAATCTTCCAGGTATTCATATGCCGTTACTTTCACTACTTGATCAAAGGTGTATGTCTGTCCGTCTGCTGCTACAAATGTGCCTTTGAAAGAATAGTTACCATTATTATCCGTATGCTTGATAGTCAATGTGCCGACAAAATCTTCTGCATATTCATCCGTATAGATACCTTCTGAACTTGCATTAGGGAAATACTCGGTATAAAAGATATTATAAGTACCATTGATGGTGTTTTTGCCATAAGCTTCGTTAACCATAACATATACCTCTGGATAGATATAATCCTGCGCACCATAATCATATCCTCCAAACAAGTCAAATGCCCAATAATCACCATACGTTGCATCTGCCACATATACCGCATCGGCCTCTTTCAAACCAGTGATGGTAGTGCCGGTAGTTGGGTCCTCTGGATTATCAGGAGTATCTGGATTTTCTGGTTCATCTTCATCCACAATGTCGATATAGGTAAGATTAATCACACCATTGGTTTCTGTGATATTGAGCAATGGTTTGCTGCTTACGCCTCGCCATTCGTTTTTGCGTTGGGTGCCAGGGAAAGGATCGGCCTCTGTACCCACACCATCGGTTTTCCCTGTTGCAGATACTATGGTGTAGCGCAAGGTACCATCTTGGTCGTTTGGACCATTATCTGCCCATGCACTATTATTGTATGTTACTTTCCAAATCAGCAATCCATGTCCTGGAGCGTATGCATCCCAACTTGATTGTTGGCGGTTCTCGATGTAATATACGGTACTGGTGCTTGTCGCACTTACAAGCGAATTGCTGGTTGCAATTTGGTAGCCCTCATATCCAGCAGTGCCAGCAGCGTTCAGTGATAGGTTTTGGGCTGTAGCACCAGGATTGATAGGTGTTTTCCAACCGAGGTAGTACTTATCGTAGATACTGTAGTTGGGTGGGGTGTTGCCAGCGTTGTTGTATGCACCGCCGTCCATAATATGCCATTCACCAGGAGTACGATATTTCTCGTAGTTCTGACCATAGGTGGTATCGTAGAGGTCGGGCAGACCTATCACGTGGCTAAATTCGTGGGTAATAGTACCAATACCTGCGCGCTTGCCACTCACTCCATCCAACTCTGCCGAACATGCATAGTTATTTATGGTTTTGCCATCAAATATCCACGAGCTCTTTGGGTAACTACAATTTTCATAATATGCAGCACTTTCCAAATCCCAGTTGTGTGGCCAGATGGTATTGGCTGCACCGCCATCGGCTTCGCCTTTGCCTGCATAAATGAGATATACGAAGTCCACATACCCATCGTTGTCATTATCGTATAGGGTGAAATCTACGCCATAGTTAGCATTGGCAATGCTACATGCCTCTACTACCATATCGCCTGGAAGTTTGTCGTTGCCTTCGTAATCGTTTCCGCCATAGTGAGACATGTAATCTGGGAGTGTCACAGGACCAATGACGTCAAATTCTGGCGTATATTGTCCGTCTGACTGGTCAGAGAAGTATTGGCGTACCGAACCAGTAGCACCATTGTAGGTGTAGTTGCTACTATTCATCAGGTCGTTCATCGCTGATGCGGTATTGGTGTTGTTGAATTTGCTATCCTTGAAGTTTACCAATATCACCAATCCGCGTGGAGCAAAGTTCATATCACCGATGGCGCGGTTAGGGCGCGAACGTAGCATAGATGATGCTTGGCGGCGTGCAGCGATAGTCTCTGCACTAGGTTTAGCTTCTACTACGCGCCAAAAGTGGTTGGCATCTATATTAACGATGTTGCCGTTGATATCTTCCCAGTAGTGATAAAACTCATCACCCGTTTGGCGCACTTCAATAGTGGTGCCGTCGGGTTGTGTTTTGGTCTGCCATCCACGATAAGCGGGTACAGCGAAAGTGGCAGTCGCAATCAGTAATGCGACAAGGGATGTGATTAGTTTTTTCATGATTATTTTCTTTGGTCTAATAGGACTAATTGGTCTTATTATTTACTTCGTCTTATACACGGCGTAGTAGGTGATGTTGGCGGTGACTTTCTTACCCTCTGCTGTCTCGAAGAGGTCGGCAGGTGGGCAGAATGGGTTTTGGTAGTCTTTGATGGCTGTCCAACCTACAAACTCTTTGCCATTGCCTGCACCCACTTCAGTGCTTGGCATGATAAGCGCATC
>Ga0233361_1000072_pt1 | contig 18101 bp, 13 predicted proteins | sample ElkDunMinimDraft_21_FD_180678 | JGI IMG/M metagenome (GOLD analysis project Ga0233361, IMG submission 180678) | Fecal eukaryotic communites from dung pellets of Tule Elk in California, USA - Elk Dung C0 | ecosystem: Host-associated > Mammals > Digestive system > Large intestine > Fecal | place...
TGGGATACATCACCGACACGGGGCGCATCACCCGCAGCATGCGCAGCTTGCTCTGCGGGGTGCAAGCCCTCTATCTGGAATCCAACTACGACCCGCAAATGTTGCAAAACTCCGGCAGGCCCTATGATATCATCGAGCGCATTGCAGGAGACTGGGGGCATCTTTCCAACCAGCAGGCTGCAGAGGTGGTAGCCATGGTGGCACACGCTGAGTTGCGCCACATCATTCTCGGACACATCAGCCCGGAATGCAACACCCCGGAAATTGCCTTGCAATCCATGCAAGCAGCTGTCCAACATCTGGGGCTTGCCACACAAGTACGCGTTGCCCCGCAAAGCTGCCGCTTGGATTGGGTGGAAATTTAATTTTTTTGAAACAAACAGCTTTTTATCATCGTAGTATTATGGTAGACTACGGATGAAACCGTCGTTTCGCGTAAAAACGTACAAACCTACCAAGCATGAAAGCCTCCTCACTATTGATGATAGCAGCCATGACAGCAGCACCGCTCTTAGGCTCTGAATTGCAACAGGCAGCCGATTCCATGATACTGCCGGAACTTCACCCCGGTGCCACTCGTTTGAGCATCCCCAAGATTCCGGGGGCTAAAGTCGAAATTTTGGGTGCGGACTATGAACAACTGCTCGACTCTAAAGGCTATATCAAATCGGTGCTGTCCAATACACCCGTACTGGTCAGCTTCAAAGTAAGCAAGGGTGAGGAGCAGGTCATCAGCAAGGATTATGAGTTGGTACTCAAGCCGGGCAAGCAAATTGAAAACGCTAACCCCAAGCCGGCCGTTATCCCCGAAATCCTGCAATGGGCCGGTAGCACCGGAGAGTTCAAACTGGGTGAAACGGTTTCCCTGTATTGCAAAAACGCCCCCTTGGCAGCCATCATCGCCGCAGATTTGCGAGAGGTGACAGGCAAGGCTGTGAACATCGTCAACACACCGGACGCAGCTGATATCGTACTCCGCACGGCTCCCCGGCCCGGCAACGATGAAGCCGGCAAAGAAGGCTACACCATGCAAGTGGACGCAAAGAAACTTCAAATCACGGCAGACTGCTGGAAGGGTGCCTACTGGGGCTCCCGCACCATCCTGCAAATCCTGCGCCAAACAGGTGGTAGTGTGCCCTGCGGCAAGGCGGTGGACTTCCCCCGCTACGAGCTGCGCGGCTTCATGCTGGATATTGCCCGTACCCCCGTGCCGCTCAGCTATCTCAGAGATGTGATTCGAGCCATGTCTTGGTTCAAGATGAATGACCTGCACTTGGTCATCAACAACAACTACATCTTCCACGAAAATTATGTAGATGCAGGGCGAGATCCCTTCAAGGAAAGCTACGCTGCCTTCCGTCTGGAATCCAAGGTCAAAGGCGCCGATGGCACTCCGCTGACAGCTCAGGATTTGTTCTATACCAAAAAGGAGTTCATGGAGCTGGTGAAATTTGCCAAGGAGCGCAACGTGAACATCATCCCCGAGTTTGACACTCCCGGGCATGCTCTTTCCTTTACCCGCATACGCCCTGACCTCATCTACAAAGGCCCCATGAACCATGCCAAGCGCCGTTGCGAAATGCTGGATGCCGCCAACCCGGAGACCGTGAGTTTTGTAGGTGACGTATTTGATGAATACCTGCGAAAAGATGAAAGCTTGGGGGCAGCCGTATTTGAAGATTGCCCCGTAGTGCATGTAGGCGCAGACGAATTCTTCGGCGAGAAGGAAGACTACCGCAAGTTTGCCGATGGGCTTCTGCGCCATGTGCTGAGCCGCGGCTACACTCCCCGCATCTGGGGTAGCCTGAGCAGCAAACCCGGCAAGACTCCGGTAGTAGCCGAGGGGGTGCAAATGAACCTTTGGAGTAGCGACTGGATGAAAGCCTGGGAGGCAATCAACTTAGGCTACGATGTCATCAACACCAACGACGGTGCGCTCTACATCGTTCCCTTTGCCAATTATTACCGCATGGATAAGCGCCACAAGTGGCTCTATGCCAACTGGAAGCCCAATGTAGTAGGCAAAGAAGTACTCCCCGCAGGCCACCCGCAGTTGCTGGGTGCCACCTTCGCGGTGTGGAACGACATGACAGATGCCAAGCACAGCGGCTATGCACCCTATGATGTGTGGCCTGCCATCACGGAATCAATCGAAATTCTGAGCCAGAAGATGTGGGGCAAAGAGGCCATGCCTCTGGATTTCGATGCGCACAAGCAGCTCGTATCCCGCATTGGCGCTGCGCCCTTCTGCAACCCGCTCTATAAGTGGAAGAGCAATGAGCCCGTGAGCCTCGTACCCGCCCTCCTGCCCCAGAAGTTGGCCCTGCCCGCGCTCGGCCCGAACTACCACCTCACCATGGAGTTGGAATTGGCCTCTGCCCCCGAAGGACAGGAGCAAGTGCTGCTCTCTGCACCGGAAGGCAAACTCATCGCTGTGATGAAGGACGGCACCGTCGGCTTCCGCCGCGATGACACGCTGGAATTCTCATTTGGAGCCAAGATTCCCGTAGGCAAGAAGGTGAAGCTGGAACTCATCGGCCGCCCGGAAAAGACCCAGCTGTTGATTGACGGGCAACCTGCGGGCGAGATGGTGCTCAACACCTACTTGGACTCTGAAAACGGATTCAGCAAAAAGACCAAGGGCGTGCGCTCCACCTTTGTGCTGCCGCTGGAAGTGCTGGGCGAAAGCCTGCTGGGCAAGGTATACAGCTTCAACCTCACCCCCTCCGCTCCCGAGCAAAAGTGATGAACGCCGAGCAAGAATATGAGGCCGGGGCAGCGGCTTTCCGAGCAGGAGATGCCGCTGCCGGGGCTACCCACCTCCGCAATGCCGCCTTCGCGGGGCATGCCGAGGCCCAAAATCAACTGGCTCGCATCTACTTTGCCCGCCTCAAAGACCGCAGCGATTTGGCGGACTTGGAATCTGCCGCGCAAGGTGGCGACCACGTGGCACTTTTCGTGCTCGCAATGAGCTTCATTGATGGCAAATTAGTGGAAAAAGACACCGAAAAAGCCATGGCTGCGCTCCGTTTGGCTGCGCAGCAAGGCAATACCATGGCCCGCAGCATGCTGGGTGTCTAAACCGGCCGGAAAAATATTCCTTCAAGCCCCACACCAATCGTGTGGGGCTTCTTTTTTTGACGTATCACGCTAAAATCCCGGGAAATTCCTCCTCCAGCGCAGCCGTGGCACGCTCTAATTCGGCCGATACCTCCTCCCAGACAGTGAAGAGAGCATCCGTCTCGCGCTCCAAGCTTTGATATTCTTGCGTCAGCTCCATCAGACGCTGATTATCGCTCATATTTTCCGGTTTTTCCAGCTCGGCAGAGATGGCGGCCTTGCGGTCATCTTTCTGGGCAATCACTGACTCCACCTCCACCATGCGGCGTTCCAAGGGGCGAATCAGGGTATTGCGGCGCTCCTGCGCCATCGCTCGCAAGCGCCGGCTTTCCTTGCGGTTGTTGGGCAAATGAGAGGGTGCCTCGTTTGCGGCAGCCACGGAATCCGGCGTGCGCTGGGTGAGCTCTTTTTGGCGGCGTTCTTCTGCTTCCACCGTTTCCAAATACCGGGACACATTGCCATGAAAAAGGCGCGGAGGCAAGCCGGTGCGAAACTCCAACACCTTGTTGACAATGGGATCGAGAAATTGGCGGTTGTGCGAAACGATACAATACGACCCGGGATAATCTGCCAAGGCTCGCTGCAGCACATCCTGACTCTGGAAATCCAAGTGGTTGGTCGGTTCGTCCATAATCAGGAAATTGGCCGGGCGCAGCAGCATGCAGACCAAGGCCACGCGTGAGCGCTCGCCGCCGGACAACACACCGATTTTCTTAAACACATCATCCCCACGGAAGAGGAAGCAGCCCAAGATATTGCGCACCAATGGCCGCGTCTCGCGCGAGGCAGCGGCTTCTACACACTCCAGCACGGTTTGTTCATCATCCAGCACATCGGCATGAGTCTGGGAGAAGAAGGCCACCTGCGTGTGGTGTCCAAAGGAGAACACACCGGAATCCGGTGCCTCTGTACCGGATATCAGGCGCGTGAAAGTCGATTTACCGGAGCCGTTCACCCCGACAATGGCGATGCGGTCGCCCTTGTCCATGGTGAAATCGTACTGCTGCAACAGGCGGATATCACCGTATGCCTTGCACACGCCCTCCAGCTTCACCACGGTGTTGCCGCCGGGCGGTGGCGGGGGGAAGCGGAAGCTCATCACGGCATCGTCATCCTCCACCTCAATCAGCTCTACTTTTTCCAGCTGTTTGATACGGCTCTGCACTTGCGATGCCTTGGTGGCCTTGGCGCGAAAACGGTCTATAAACTCCTGCGTTTTAGCGATTTCGCGTTGCTGTGCTTTGGCCTGGCGCAGCAAGATTTCCTTGCGAGCCTTGCTCTCCTTCAGGTAAAATGAAAAATTGCCCGCGTATTCCTCCGCACGGCCATGGTGGAAGGCAATGGTGCGGGTCACGAGGCTATCCAGCAATGCCACATCGTGGCTGATGATGCAGATGGCACCGCGGTAGTGGCGCAAACTTTGCTCCAACCAGCGCTGACTTTGCAAATCTAAGTGGTTGGTCGGTTCGTCCAGCAGCAACACCTCCGGCTCTTGCAGCAGCAGCTTGGCCAACGCTATGCGCATCTGCCAGCCTCCGGAAAACTCCCCGCAATCTCGCGTAAAATCTGCCTCGCAGAATCCCAAACCTCGCAAAATTGACTCCGTGCGGGGACGTAGGCGTGCAGCCTCGCGGTCATGCAAAATCAGCTCCAGACGGCCAATTTCTTCCAATGTTTCGTGGTATTCCTTCGTGGCAGAATCCAGCTGTTGCAGCGTGGCAGACATCTCTTCCACCGTCTGCTGCAACTCGACGATATTCCCCACAGAGCCCAGCACCTCATCCAACAAGGGCGTGCCGGCAATGTGTATACCATCCTGCGGCAAATAGCCCACATGAGTATGGCGCGGCAAGAGCACCTTGCCGTGGTCCGGCTCCATCACCCCCACGATGCATTTCATCAGAGTGGATTTGCCGGCTCCGTTTTGCCCCGCAAAAGCGATACGCTCCCCCTGCTCCACGACAAAGGAGAGCGAATCGAAAAGCACCCGGGGACCAAACTCGATGTGCAGGTCCTGGACGGCGAAGACCATTACTTCTTCAACTTGCTATTCCAGCGAGTGATGTTGGTGGCCTGTTCCTCGAAGAGGTCGGCGCAGTCATCATGCACCTCGATTGTCACAATCTTATCGCCCTGTCGGATACTGTTCACCACATCCTGATCCTCGGCTCCCAACACCTCACCAAAAATGGTGTGCTTGCCATTCAGCCAATCCGTGGGTACATGGGTGATAAAGAATTGAGAGCCGTTGGTGCCCTGCCCGGTCCACGTGCGACCTGCATTGGCCATGGCCAACAAACCGGGGCGGTCAAACTTGAGGTCGGGGCGGCACTCATCATCAAACTGATAGCCGGGCCCGCCGCAGCCGGTGCCCTGAGGGTCGCCACCCTGAATCATAAAATCGGCAATCACGCGGTGAAAGCTCAGCCCATCATAGAATCCCTTGCTTGCAAGATTCAGGAAGCTGGCGGCTGTCATCGGGGTCTTGGAGGCGAACACCGTCAATTTGATATCGCCCTTGCTCGTCTTCATCGTGATTTTTTTGTCAGTTGCCATGCGCGTACACTAACAACGACTCGTCGTAATTGCAAGCTCTAAGCTTGACATGCTTTCTTTTCACTCATTTGAAGCCCAGCGAAACGAAGCAAACCGATCCCAGCACAGCTTGGGGGACCATGAAACGTAAGCAGGATTTGCCATGATCCCTTTTGTAAAAAAGCAGCAAGCGGCGTTGAACACCCATGTTATCATTTCCGACGTATTGTGATGCTTTTTTCTTGCCATGCGGGCATCGAATCGTTAGAATGAGAGTTGTAAATTATGACCGACACCTCGCTGACATTCCATGAATTTGATGACTGTCTTTGGATTCGCTGCACCAGCCGCGGCTGCTTCATCAATAGCCCTTCCCTTAAATCTTTGGCCGATAAGTATCTGGATAAGGGCAAATCAACCATCGTGGTAGATTTGGAGGTATGTCCCGGGGTGGATTCCACCTTCATGGGTACGCTGGCCGGCTTGGCACGGCGCTGCTTGGGTAGCGGAGGAAGCTTGCAAATAGCCACCCCTACCCAACGCACACGCGCAGCCATGGAGAGCTTGGGGCTGGATATGCTGCTGGATATCGACCCGCCCGAAGCAGCATGGCAATTTTCCTTGGAGCAAAGGCGCCAAGTGCTGCAGCAAGATGAGGATGCTGCCGTGCCCGAGGAGCAAGCACTCACAGAGCTGGCTCGCACCCGCCATGTACTGGAAGCCCACAACACCTTGCGCTCCATGAATAAGAAGAATGATGAAACATTCGGCTACGTGTGCGAGACCTTGGAGGAGGACTTGCTGCGCCACTCTGCGCAGGACGACGAGGAAGAATAAATGCTGTGAGAGGAGAGGGACAGCAAGGTCTGGCGGAAGCCTACGTGGCCTTCACAGAAGCCATCTACCGCGATGGTTCGTTATCAGTGGCAGAAGATGTGAATGCTGAGTCTTCTCCGCTGCCGCCCGAGATGGAAATCCAACGGCTGTGGGCGCAGGGGCTGCTCACCGCGCAGGGTGAAACTGAACACCACGGCTGCGTGCGCGTTTTGGATGCGGGGCAATGGAACCGCGGCCCCGGTGCGGACTTTCTGCGCGCTGAGATTGAAATAGGTGGCGAGATTCGCCGGGGAGACATTGAAATAGACCCCGAAGCGCAGGATTGGGAGCGCCACGGGCACGGCGCGAACCCGGCTTTTAATGAAGTGGTACTGCATGTGGTGCTCACGCGCCCCCCTCAAGGCTGGTACACACGCGACTCTCAGCACCGCGATATTCCCGTGCTTTATTTGGCTCCGGAAGCATGGCAACAAGCTACCGGGCAAGCACCCGTGAGGCCGGGCATTCAGCTGCCACGCTGCGCCGCGCCCCTGGCAAAGATGCCCTTGGAGAGCATCCAATCCCTGCTTCAAGCTGCTGCCGCTCACCGAGCCGATAAAAAGCGAAAGCTCTTCCGAGCCAAAGCTCGCCAATGCGGGAATGAACAAGCGTGGTATGAGGCATTGGCAGAAACGCTGGGCTACAGCGCCAACAAGGGAGCCATGCGGCTACTGGCCTCTCGAGCCCCCCTCAAACAAATACGAGGCAGGGAAGAAGCCATCCTTTTTGGCGTAGCCGGCTTCCTCTTGCCTGTGCTGCCGGAAAAAGCAGATACCACCACCCGCACCTACCACCGCAGCGTATGGGATGCGTGGTGGCCGGCCCAGCAAGATTTTTCCCTAAGCGGAGGCCGCGAAATTGCTTGGTCCTACGCCGCCACCCGCCCCCAAAACCACCCACACCGCAGAGTGGCAGCCCTAGCCACTGCCGCTAAGGAATGGGGCACATTATACCCCCTGCTCAATGCCGCCGGAGCAAAGAGACTGCGTGAGTTGCTGGCAAACCTGCGCCACCCGTATTGGGATATGCACTACACCCTGCCCTCCGCTCCCGCAAAGAAGCGCATGGCCCTGGCAGGCGGCGCGCGCATCAACGATTTTCTGGTGAATCACGTCTACGTGCAGGATGAGAGCGATGCGGCTTGGCTCACTTATCTTGCTATGAAAGCGGCATCTCTTCCCGGGAGCATCAGCCGCACTGCGCAGCGTCTCTTTGGCGAGCGCGAGGATGTGCAACCCCTGCTTCGCCACTGTTTTGCCCACCAAGCGCTGCTGCAAATAGATGCAGATTTCTGCGCCGGGAGCAGCTGCCGCACCTGCCTTTTCCCGGAGCAGTTGGCACAATGGCGCCCCCCGCATGCCTGAGCTGATGCGGCGGCAAAAAAAAACCACCGCGCTGATGCGGTGGCTCATTTCTAGCATTGAATGATACGCCTCAGCATGTGAGTTGACGGCAAGCTTTCACCGTATTGGCCATGAGCATGGCGATAGTCATAGGGCCAACACCGCCCGGCACGGGGGTGATGGCAGCACACTTATCGCACACGGCGGCATAATCCACATCGCCCACAATGCGGTAGCCGCGCGGGCGTGTGGCATCCTCGATGCGGTTGATACCTACGTCCAGCACCACTGCGCCGGGTTTCACGTAATCTGCCGTCACCATTTCAGGGCGCCCCACTGCTGCCACGATGATGTCTGCCGTGCGGCAAAGGCCGGGCAAATCGGCGGTGCGGGAATGTGCAATCGTGACGGTTGCATTCGCTTGCTTGCTGACCAACAAATTAGCCATCGGCTTGCCCACAATCATGCTGCGCCCTATCACCACGGCGTGTTTCCCGGCAGTCTCTATGCCGTATGCCTTGAGCAGCTCCATGCAGCCCAGCGGTGTGCACGGCACAAAACCATCATCTTCCTCCAGCACCAACTTGGCCACGTTGACGGGGTGGAAGCCATCCACATCCTTGCGGGGATCGATATTGAGGATGACGGCCTCCTCATCAATATGAGGCGGAGGGGGGCTCTGCACCAAAATGCCGTGGATGCGCTCATCTGCATTGAGCTTGTGAATCAATGCGACCAGTTCATCTTGCGTCGTTTCTGCCGGCAAAGCCCATTTTTGGGAATAGATGCCCAGCTCCTCGCAGGCGCGCACCTTGGAGCCTACATACACTTGAGAGGCAGGATCTTCCCCCACCAACACCACTGCCAACCCCGGAGTGCGCCCGGCGGCAGTCAATTCTGCAATTTCGGCCTTGAGACTCTCGCGTATGCGCTGTGATACCTCTTTACCGTCAATAATTGTCGTAGCCATAGTATATGTGATTATTTGTCAATATCAAGTGGGGGAAAATCCGGTGTGCCATGAGCGAGTGCCTCTTCTACCATACGGCAATACTCTGCCTGTTGTTCTTCGGTGATATCGGCCGGCACGTATATTTTCTTGCCCCATGTAAGGGTAACGCGGGAAAACGGTTTGGGAATGATAAAGCCATCCCAAGCCTTCGAAATGCGCCAGCAGGATGAATACTCTATACACGCAGGAATGATGGGATACCCACTCATGGAGGCCAAGCGCACCACACCGGGGCGACACTTGTAGAGCGGGCCCTTGGGCCCATCCGGCGTGATACACATGCAACACCCGGCATCCAGCTCGCGCACCATGTCGCGGAACCCCGCAGCACCACGGCGGTGGCTGGAGCCACGCACCGTACGCATGCCATAATCATTGGCTATGGTGGTCAGCAGGGCTCCATCTTTGCTGGCGCTGGTCAGCATACTCATGGGGAGCTTCCCTTTCAACACGTAGCGGTACAAATGACAGGGTACAAACACGCGGTTGTGCCAAAGAGCGCACACGCATTGATACTCGCCCCAAGCGTCATCTTCCCCGTTGAGGTTTATCATACGCTTGCGCAAGGTGGCACACAGCAAGGCCATGAAGCACCATAGAAGATGCCCCAACGGGCGCGTCCACCACTTCTGTCGTATTTCCGATCCCATATATGCGTCTTAGGATTTATAATCCGCCACCAAAGATGGAGCTGTCTACCGGAAGTGTCAACCCACCACCGGTCGGCAAGGTGGTGTGGCTCTCTTGGAAAGAAGAGGTGGGAGGCTGCGGCGTATGAGCATCGCTGCCGAAGGGATTGAGCTGTTGGGCAGGTGCCGGCGGCGGCTCGGGCTGAGATTGGGGCTGCTGCTCTGCATTTGCCGCGCTGACGCGCTGGCTGATACGCTCCACATCAATCACATCAAAGGGCGAGCGCGCAGGACGCAGCTTGCGTGGGCCTTCTGCCGCTACATCCAGCTGCTCAGCATTGTCTGTAGGCTGGTTGGCCGGGCCGGACACTTGTGTGCAAAACCAAGCATAGCGACCATCTTCGCGGAACATGGGGTCGGAGAGCCCATCGGGGTATTCCACTCGCGTCAGGATAGCAGGCAAACCATAATCAATCGTGCCGGTCAGCTGATTGGCCGCATCCACCGTCACTCTTGCGCGCAGAGAGAGCAAGTCCCTCTCAACCATATCGTTTTCTGCAATGGCCATTGTGATGCCGCCATCTGCCTCGCTAAGGGTGACAGCACCATGAGATATCATGGGCGGCAGGTAGCGTTTGCGGTATTTCGGGTCAATATGCTCGGTGAAAATCATCATGGCCGGGAAAGAGGTCATGCGGACGTCTTTCACATGGAACACACCGCTGAAACGAGGGGCCGTTGTTTCCATAGGTAATGCTATAAAAGCCAGCGGTTTCTGACTTCCTTTACCAATAGCCTCTGTCTGTGCGGTGAAGAAATGAGCGAATGCACCGTTGGTAAAATCAGCGAAGTTCATATTGTCTGCATCCAGCATCAGCGGTGCGTCCAATGCGGAATCCCCGGCAATAGTGCCGGAAATGTGCACCATCGAATCAGGTCGCCCATCTGCCTTCTTGCGAGTGGGGTCTGTAGTACCACGCAGGCTGATATCCTCGATGGAGGTGGGGGTGAAGCGCATCTTGCCCTCTGTCAACGAGACGGGCTTCCAACCACGCATCATCAGCAAGCCGCCATTCAACATGACCACGCGCGCGCCGGTCGAACCATACATGTATGCCGGAGCCTGCCGCAAGGAGATGGGCGCTTCCGCATCCTGACCACCAAATGATACGTTCAAATCCGCGCATTCCACTCGCTTAATATTCCACAAATCGTCTCCGTTTTGGCGGGGCATCTTCAAATGGCGCACCGTGGGAGACAACATCACGCTCGCACGGCGAATGCTCAACTCATCTGCCTTAATGCGCCCGGAAAGGAACGTGGAAGCAGCAAGGGTTGCTTTGACATCAGTGAGTTCCACGCGCTGCAAAAATGCGTCTTCCGGGAAATCCGCCACCACACTAGCAATAGAAAGCTCCAGCCCATCTATGCTGGACCCTGCACAGCGCACCTGCGTGGCACCCCATGCCTGCGCCAAGGCCGATTCTTGCTCCGAAAGGTATGCAGAGCCGGTCATCGAGGTCATGCGGTACATGAAAAAGGCCACAAAAGCGGCACACACCAAAAAACCCACCAGCAATATCATGACAAACGAACGGCGGGAACGGCGATTCCGCTCCTCGTTCGTCATCATCATTTTGCGTTTCTTCGTCACACGAATGGCTTTTGAGCCATCTGCTCGCACAACGACTTCTCGGGATTTTTCCTGCGCAGGTCTGTCTTCATTCAAACGACGAATGATGTTGCGAACCTGCGATTCATCATCCCCATCAATCGTGTACTTATCATTATGCTTACTCATCAGCTAGCTGCATCAATTACATATTATCCACTACCTCATCAGGACGCTTGCCGGTCTTGACATCTCGCCCCGTGGGATCTACCACATCTACTTTTGCAAAGAAAAGCAAAGCCTTGCGCACCTTCTCTTCGCCGGATGAGCGGAACAAACGCCCCACCAACGGCAAATCACCCAAAACGGGAATCTTATCTTCGTAGCGCACCATTTTGGCCTCTTTCAAACCGCCCAACACAAGTACGGTACCGGGCGTTACCGTCACCTTGGTGTTTTCGCGGTAGCGCTTAATCATCGGCATCAAAATGCGGTTGGGAGACAACTCAAGCTTCACCATCTTATCTTCGTTATCGGCGCTCCACACAACAGCATTGATGGGGGACCCCCAGTTGATGAACCCTTCAAATTCATTGACTGTCGTTGTCAGCGAAATGGTGACAAACTGTCCACCTTCAGAAATCTCCGCATTGTGAATCTGCATGATGGTACCCACACCACCAACGCCTTCATCTGTCATGCCAAAGCGCACAAAATCCTGCGGCGTGGCACCGGTGGCAATCACATTACCACTGGAGCTGCCGGTCGCTCTACGCTCACCATCCAAGCCTTCCTCGTAATTGGTGCGGCCATTGGTCATTTGAATTTCACCTTGCTCGTATGACTCAGGGAAGAAGAGCTCCTTCACGTTGGCAAAGGTAATCTGCTCCTCCGCACCGGGAGAGAAGACAATACGAGGATTTTGCAGAATATCCACTCCTTTTTTCTGCGAAAGGCCACGCATAATCATCGTCACATCCGCAGCGTTCCACACTCCGCGAATACCAAAAATAGCAGGAGCCGGTGCATCCAACATACTGCTGTATCCTGCCGCAGAACCGGTGGAAATCAACTTATCAATGCCGGAGATGCTGATGGCCTTGGAGCCGGAGCGCAACCCATTGCTGATGGAAGGTGGCGCTTGGCTCGTGGATTCGGGGTGCGCCACGGTGGAAAAGGTGGGCAAGCCTGTGGCGGCAGAGGTCGTTCCTTCCACGGCGCCACTCAGGAAATTCTCCCCATCCAAGCTCACGTTGAGCAACCATTCAAAGCCCAATTCATTCAAATCTGTCTCAGAGACTTCCATCACGGTGACACTGAGCACCACTTGGCGCTCACCCTCCAGCGGCACGCTGAGCAACTCCTCAATATCTGCCATGTTGTGTGCGGTGTTGCGCACGCGGAGCTGACGAGCCGCCGGCAAATAGCGGGCATTGGAGCCTTCCGGGAACGAAATACCCATGCTCTTGAGCACCGCCACCGGGTTGACACGCTGAATCTTCATGGCCCCGCCGCCATCGCTAAATGCATCCTCTTCCTCATCTTCCCCGCCTCCGTCTGCCGGGGCATCAAAGAAATGCGGCGGCACAAAGAAGGTGCGGTCTACCATGGGGCCAAAGTTCTTGCCGGAGTAGGAAAGCTCCACACCCGTGGGCGTAAAGTAGTAGTTGATATCCAACTGCGAGGCCAGCAAATCCAACACTGCCTTGATGGATACCTGGGAAAGATTCAAGCGGACGGTGCGCTCCATCAATTCCTTGTACCCGGGTGTATCCGGTGTGCCGAAGTTGGAAGTGATATTGATGTTGCGCCCGGTGGATGCATTCTGGCTTTCAAAGCGGCGAATCTGGTTTTGCAGAGCCTCAATCACATCCATGATACCGGCATCATCAAACACGATGGAGGGCAGCACCATGCTCTCCAAACGCTCAGCGTAGGAGTTGAAAAGCTCGGCATCCGACTGCACCATCGCGCCGGCAGCCTCGCCATGCACTTGCATATCCACCACCTCGTCCGCATAGTCTTCCTCGCGCCATTCGGCATCCACCTTCTCCAGCATGTGAGCACGTGTAGTATCATGGGCGGTGCGGTAGTACTGCGAGCGGCGCTTGTGTGCCTGCTCTATACCACGCTGAGCAGCAGAGTTGTACTGGTCATACTGTGCTACGGATTGGAACGTGCGGATGGCTTCATCGTACTTCCCCAAATCCAAATAGCCATACCCCAATGTAAGCAAGCGGCTCACCTCCTCCACATCACCCACATGCTGCGGGGTAAGCGCAGGATTGGTGCGCACCGGGTCGGAGGTGTGCACCAGCTCCACCTTGGCTCGCTGGTTGCCGGGAGCCAGTTCCAAGGCCTCCTTGAGGAAGGAAATGGCTTCATCCGTACGCCCCACGGCACGGTAATCTATCGCCTTGGCAATCAGCGCATCCGAGAGACTCTCCCTGATAAACTTTTCCTGTGCAGCGGTAGCCGGAGCCTTGGGCAATACGGCCAATGCGTTGCGGTAGTGCTCCACGGCTTCACTATAGCGGCGAGCCTGATAAGCCAAGCGTGCTTCTTGCAGCTCTTGCATGGCATCCCTCACGGCCATTTGGCGGCGGGCGCGTTGTGTGGCAGCGGGGTCGGCCTCCTGGGCATACAGACCGGGAGCAGCAGACAAGGCTCCAAGGGCCATCAGAGAGAAGAGGGCGGCGTGAGAAAACTGTTTCATCATAGCTAGTGAGACTATCCTACCAAATCCGGAAAGCAAAGTCACTCATAAAGTGAGACAGAGAGCAAAAAATCACCTGTTTGGGGGGGCATTATTCCTCGGAATCATCCGTGGCACCCTCCGCAAAGAGTTCGTAGGCGATGGCATCCACAATTTCCACCTCTGCAAACTCGCCCACGGGCAGCGCCGGATCCACGTGAATGGTGCCGTCCACATCCGGTGCATCCCATGGCCCGCGAGCAATTCCGGGGGCATCCACCAGCACTCGCAGGGTCTGTCCCACACACTCCAGGCCAATCTCATCTGCAATACCGGCCAAAATCATAGAGAGTTCATTGGCGCGGCGTTTGCGGGTAGAGTGGTGCACTTGGTTTTTCATGCGGGCGGCCAAGGAGCCTTCTTCGCGGGAGTAAGGGAACACTCCGGCACGCTCAAATCGGAACTCGCGGATAAAATCGCGCAGCTCGGCGTGGTCATCTTCCGTCTCACCGGGCAAGCCGCTGATAAAGGTGGTGCGCAGGCCAATACCCGGCACGGCTGCGCGCAAGTTGCGAATGAGATTGCGGATGTAATCACCATCCGTCTTGCGGCGTTGTTCCTCTAGGATGTGGGCAGAGATATGCTGCAAGGGTATATCCACATATTTCACCACTTTTTCACACTGGGCAAAGGTATCTATCAACTCTTGACTCCAATGCGCGGGGTGTGTGTAGAGCACGCGCACCCAAAAATCGCCGGGTATGTCGTTAATCTCTCGCAGCAGGGTAGCAAGCGACTCACCGCGGCTGGAATCCACCCCACTGGTTCGCTGTGCTTTTTCTTCCCATTTGTCCATGCCGTAGTAGGTGGTATCTTGGGCAATGAGGTTGATTTCCTTCACCCCCTGCTCCACTAGGGCGCGCACCTCTCGCAGCACATTGGCTTGGGGGCGGCTGCGGTGTGCACCGCGGATGCGCGGAATCACGCAATATGAACAGGCGTGGTTGCACCCCTCGGCAATTTTCACGTAGGCAAAATGCTTATGAGTCAAACGATAGCGCGTTTCACCAAAATCCGGCACCAAGGTAGAAACTTTCGTGCTATACACCTTCTCTGCGCTTCCTTCAAGGCAAGCTTTGGCTACCGTTGCCACCTTGCACACATAGTCCACCCCCAAAAAGCAATCCACCTCGGGCATCAAATCCACCAATTCCTTGGCATAGCGTTGGGAAAGACATCCGGCAACAATGATTTTTTGTGTTGCGGGGGCCTCTCCGTTCTCTCGGGCTCGCGTGGCAGCAAAAATGGTATCAATCGCCTCTTGCTTAGCAGGGTCAATAAAGGCACAAGTGTTGATGATGAGTACATCTGCCTGTTCGGGCTCTACCTTGTCGTACCCATTTTTCAGCATAACATCGGCCATCACCTCAGAATCAACCAGATTCTTGGCGCACCCCAACGATACAATAGCAAAACGACCGTCCATGCCCGTAATCTATCACCTTTTCTCTCGAATTGAAAGTTTTATGTCCGGCAACATGCTTGTCTTTTGCACAAAAAAGGCGTAGAATGAGCGCCATGTCAGACCAAGAACAAATGAAGAAAGTGATGTCCTACCTCATCGGCCACCGTCTCGGCAGCCAGATGCTCCCCCAAATGCTGCCCGGCCTCACGGCAGATGATTTGGAAGGTGCTGCGCTGGCCAAGGGTGTGCAGGATGCCTTGGGCAACGATATGGACATGAGCCTCATCGATGATAAGGTGGAGCGTTACCAGCAGGAGTTCATCTCCATGCTGCAAGGCCGCGCCGCCAAGAAAGGTGAAGAAAACTTGGAATTGGGCCGCAAGTATATGGCCGAAAATGGCAAACGCCCCGAGGTTACCACCACGGAGAGCGGCTTGCAGTATGAAGTCATCATCCCCGGTGGCAGCGAGAAGTATGATGCAGCCACACACGGAGATGCTCCCACCGCCGAGGTCATGTACAAGGGTACGCTGGTAGATGGCACGGTGTTCGACCAGTCCCAACAACCGGTCAAATTCAACATCCGCCAAGTGATTCCCGGTTTTACAGAAGCGCTCAAGCTCATGCCTGTGGGTGCCAAGTGGCGCGTGACGATTCCCGCTAATCTGGCATACGGCGCCAACGGCCCCGGCAGCATCGGCCCGAACTCCACCCTTATTTTTGAGATGGAGCTGATGAGCCTTACAAAATAATTTCCAACCAAAAACGAGAGAGATGAGATACCAATCCCGCACCGTCACCATCGTTCGCTGCGTCCTCTTTGCACTACTGGGCGTATTGTTCATCAACCACGCCTACGGCATGGAACCCGGAACCGCGCAAACCATCTTCTACATATTTGGTGTGCTCGACCTCGCTTGGGCCGGCTGGATTCTCTTCTCGTACCTCCGCCGCAACAAGCACTAATCCTCCAATCAAGTGAATGCCAAAATCCCCTTCCGACCCACAGGCCGGAAGGGGATTTTTGTCATTTGCAGGGGGAGGGCTTACCAGACGTTGTTGGCGTTTTCCGTATCGATCAGCACCTCCGTATTGCGCTCTGTGCAGCCACGAATGGGAGCGGGGGCTGTGCGATGTGTATCCAGCACAAACACCTCGTTCTTGCCTTCCCGGAGCCACTCTGCCGGGCAGTACAGGCGCTGCTGCGGGCCTATGCTCCAGTAGCGCCCCAACAAGTGGCCGTTCACCCACACATACCCCTTGGCCCAAGCTGACATATCAAGAAAAGTATCAGCCACCTTATCCAGCATCACCTCTGCCCTGAAGCATCCGCTTTGCGTCTGCTTAATGTTGACACATGCGCGCCGGGGGCTACACGGCTGGGGCACCGTCTTGAGAGGCAGCAATGAAACTTTCCAGCCGGTCACCGGTGTACCATCCAAAGTCACGGCATCCACAATACCCTTGTTATCCCTTTCCATCTTGTGGTGGAAATTGATGTGCCCGAAAGTATCAACAACAATGCGCACGCTTTGCGCCTCAGCACGAGCGGGGATGCGGATACTACTCTGCCCCTTCATCCGATTGATAGCGCCCACAAACTTGCCATCCACATAAACCTGTGCCATATCATGCACGCGGCAATTCAACGTGGCTTCCGGCCCGGCCGGCAATGTGGCACAATAAATGGCCATCCCTTGGTTCTGCCCCAAGGCTTCCAGAGTGGGCGGCTCATCATAAGTGAAAGTAGGCTGGGCAAAATAACGGCCAAAGGCCTCTGCCTTTTCGGGGGTAAACGCAGCTATCTCCATCGTAGCAGGAGTGGTGGGAGGCTCCGGCACCTGAGCTTCTGCCGGCAAAGCAGATTTGATGATATCTCGGTACTCATAGTATTCCGTAGTCAGGTTGCCATGCTCACCGATGGGGGAGCCGTAGTCATAGCTGGTCAAATCCGGCTCAATGTCATCTGCCTTTTCATCGCTGTTGCAGTTGGCCCCGGCCGTCAGACCGAAATTCGTACCACCATGCAGCACAAAGAGGTTGAAAGATTTACCCTCTTTCATGTACCAGCGTACCACATCCAACACCTCGCGAGAGGGTTTCCAGTTGCCCTCACCCCAGTGGCGCAGCCATCCGGGATAGGTCTCGCTGGAGAATACGGGAACTTCCGGATTCACGCTCCACGCCACCTGGAAATCTTTTTCCCGCTCTGCCGGATCCAAGCCCAGCGCAACCCCCGGTACCGCAAAGCGCAAGTGGCGCCGGGTGGTTCCTTCCGACAAATAAAACGGCCCGGCCCCCTTCTCTTCCCAGAATTTCTTGAGCCACTGTATGTACTCCACATGCGAATGCGGGGAATTGTAGCTACCGTATTCATTTTCCAGCTGCACCATCAGCACCGGACCACCGTTCTTGCACAGACGCGGCAGCACAATCTCAGCCATCTTTTCCAGATAGCGCGTTTGCTCCTCCATGAAATGAGCATTCTTCATGGTGCGCAGGTGGGCCCCCTTCTCTTTCATCAAGCGCGCCGGCAATCCGCCCAAATCCCACTCACCACACACATAAGGGCCGGGGCGGAAAAGCACCCACATCCCCTCCTCGGCACACAAATCAATGAATGCCCCGATATCGCGCATGCCGGTCAGGTCATAGCTGCCATCTTCCTTTTCAATATCATTCCAGAACACATAGAATGCTATTGTGTTGAGCCCCATTGCCTTGGCTGCTTGGATGCGATGCCGCCAATGCGCACGGGGAATGCGCTGTGGGTGCATCTCGCCCGCACGAATTTGGAAGGGTTTCCCATCCAGC
>Ga0233361_1000084_pt1 | contig 16063 bp, 10 predicted proteins | sample ElkDunMinimDraft_21_FD_180678 | JGI IMG/M metagenome (GOLD analysis project Ga0233361, IMG submission 180678) | Fecal eukaryotic communites from dung pellets of Tule Elk in California, USA - Elk Dung C0 | ecosystem: Host-associated > Mammals > Digestive system > Large intestine > Fecal | place...
GCCCTCATTTCCCATCTGTTTCGTCCGCAAGTACAGCCAATTCAATCCTGGGGCAATCTATGTGCAGGACAGGTGATGATAGCTTTGCCTTTTGCGTTGATGAATGGTGTGTTGATGCACAGCAAATGGCTGATGTTGGCACTATTTATTTTGCTATGGGTGAATGATAGCGGTGCGTATATCGTGGGCAGCCTAATGGCAAAGCGCAAGGGAGGTAATCATAAGATGTTTCCTCGTGTGAGCCCTGCCAAATCGTGGGAAGGATTGATAGGTGGATTCGTGTTTAATTTGATAGCAGGTTACGTGTTTTTCCGTGTAGGATGGATGGGTGATATGACATTGATGAATAGTTTGTTATTTGCTTTGGCTGGCGGCGTGTTCGGTACATTGGGTGATTTGATGGAGAGCCTATTCAAGCGCACTTTGGGTGTCAAGGATTCGGGTAAGTTCATGCCTGGTCATGGCGGTGTGTTGGACCGTTTTGATAGCTTGCTATTGGCTGTGCCAGTGACGTATTTCTTCTTTGTTTATTTGCCAACGATTCTATAAACACTAATTGCTTCCCACGGATTTCACGGATGAACACGGATTACAAGGAATATCAGTGAAAAATCAGTGTTATTAGTGGGAAACCCTTATAAACAAAATGTTACTTTTGATTCGCATATTCAGTCTGCTACCTTTGTCAATCCTCTATCTATTAGCGGATTATCTCATCTATCCATTGGTGAGGTACGTCGTGCGATATCGATTGAAATTGGTTCGTAAGAATATCACTTTGTCCTTCCCTGAGAAATCGGAGGTGGAGCGCAATATGATAATCAATGCCTTCTATCACCATTTTGCTGATATACTGGTGGAGATTATCTATGGCTACCGCGTGAGTGATGAGGAAATGCGTGAGCGGGTGGTGTTTGAGAATATGGAAGTGCTGGAGGATTTGGCGCGTAAAAAACACGGCGTGATTGCTTATCTCGGACATATGTGCAATTGGGAATGGATTGCGGATGTAGGCAAACAATTCACCGACCCATCCATCGTCGAATACAACGTCTATCGCAAGCAAAAGAATGCTAAAGCGGATCATGCGATGTTGGTTTTGCGTAGCAAACGTGGTGGTGAATGTGTGGAAAAGAATGTGCTATTGCGTAAGTTGGTACAATTGCGCCATGCTGATCATCCGTTTGTGATTGGTTTAATAGCCGATCAAAAACCATCACCACGCAATGCCCACACTTGGACTACTTTTCTGCATCAAGATACTGCATTTTTAGATGGCGGCGAGGTGCTGGCTCGTAAGTTTGATTTAGGGGTCGTATATGCCAATATTACATCACCCAAACGTGGATATTATCGCATTCATTTTGAGGTGATTACAGATGATCCGATGGCTATGCCAGAGAACGCGATTACGCTAAGATATGCTACTCTGATTGAGGCTAATATACGCCAACAACCTGAACGTTGGCTTTGGACACACAACCGCTGGAAATGGGCAAAACCTTAAAAAAAACTCGTTAGGTTTGCATATGTTTAAAAAAAATATTATCTTTGCAGATTAATTCGTATGCGCATGTGCGATAGAAATATGAATAATGCCAGAACAGCATTGAGATTGCTGTGTGGGGTGCTATGTGCTTGTGCGTTGGTTGCGTGCAATACGACTAAGTTTGTACCCGAAGGCAAATACTTGCTGAATGATGTGAAAGTACGTGTGGAGGATACAAAGGCTGTGACTTCATCTGAACTGATGAAATACGTGCAACAGAAACAAAATACGGAGATTCTAGGTTTTTGGAAACTGCAACTAGATATATATAATACCGCTTCTGCGGACACTACCAAATGGACAAGCAAGAATGCGCGAAAAATAGGCGAGGCACCAGTGGTGTTCGATGCAGAATTGGCGGATGCGAGTTGTACGCAGTTGCAACGCGCGATGAACAATAAGGGCTACTTCCGTACGCAAGTGGATACGACAATGGCTGTGAAGGATCGCAAAGTGAATCTGGTGTACCACGTGACAGCCGATAAACCATATATGATTCGTAAATATTCAGTGAATTTGCCTCAATCGGACTTAAAGTTGATTGCTACTAACTCACGCGCGCTAGTTGGTAATGGTATGCAGTTTGATGCAGATGTGCTGAATGAGGAGCGTCGTCGGGTATCAAGTGCCATGCGCAGAAGAGGGTATTTCTATTTCGATCAAGAGTTATTGCACTTTGAGGCAGATAGTACGCGTGGCAAGGGTGAGATAGATGTGACGATGAAGTTGCACGATTATCTGAAAGAGTTGCCTGCCGAAGAACAGGAAAAGATATTTCGTAAGTATCGTATTGCCCATGTGCATTTTCACTTGGATTATGATCCTTCGCGCCTTCCTGATACAGAAGAGATGTCTTCGAAGTCGAAGGATGGTTTTGTGTTTACGTGGGTCGGCAAACAGTTGCTTCGTGATAACGTGTTGAAGCGTCACTGTCCGATTGAACCAGGCGATATGTACAACGAGCGCATGGTAGAACGAGCCTATACGCGATTCAATCAATTGGCACCTGTTAAGTATGTGGATATAAGTTTTGAACCTATATCAGCGGATGAATTGGATTGTCATATCGTACTTTCGCGAGGCAAGTTGCATACAGTATCAGCGGAGATTGAGGGTACGTATTCGGCTGGCGATTGGGGTGTTGCAGCAGGAGTGGGATATGTGAATCGAAATCTATTTCGTGGTGCGGAAGAACTATCTGTAAATGGTCGTGCAAGTTATGAGTGGCGACAAAATGGCGGTCGTGCCATTGAAGCAAAAGCCGCTGCTGGAATGAAGTTTCCCAATCTGGTATCATTGGATTTGAGTTATGACTTCCAAAATCGTCCCGATGAATATACACGCTCCATTTTTGGTGCTGGATTAAATTATACGATCCGTCAGCCACGTGTCGGCTTGGAGCATCAGTTCCGATTTGTGGATATTAGTTATGTGTATTTGCCTTGGGTGAGTGATATTTTTCGTGACCAGTTTTTGCAATCGACAAATATCTTGAAGTACTCCTACGAGAACCATTTTATCGTAGGTCTGGGCTACTCAGGTAACTATAGTTCGTATCGTGCCAGTCGGCCAAACAGTTCGTATTGGAATGTGAATTACAATATTGAGACAGCAGGTAACTTGCTACGTGCATTGGCGAAACCATGTAGGTTTGCAGTGGATACATTGTCGGGAAATTATATTTTCCTCAATACGCAGTTTGCACAATTCGCAAAGGCCGATTTGTCGGTGACCTATAATCAGATGCTTCATCCGAAACATCGATTGGTGTTTCATGCCGATTTGGGCGTTGCAGTGCCCTATGGTAATTCACAAACGATACCCTTTGAGAAACGCTATTTCGCAGGAGGTGCGAATAGTGTGCGTGGTTGGTCAGCTCGTACGTTGGGACCTGGTGGATATAAGGGTAATGGCAAGTTGATTGACTTCAACAACCAATCGGGTGATATTCGTATGAATTTGAATGTGGAATATCGTGCAAAGGTATGGTCGATTTTTGAGTTAGCTGCTTTCTTTGATGCGGGAAATATATGGACCATATTTGACTATGAAGCGCAACCCAATGGTGTGTTCCGCTTTAGTGAGTTTTACAAGCAAATCGCCTTGGCGTATGGTGTGGGTGTGCGTTTGGACTTCTCATTCTTTATTTTCCGTGTGGACTTTGGTGTGAAATTGTATGACCCAGCATTACGCTATGATGGCTCGGGTAAGCAGTGGCGCACCGTAGGCAACGGCTTGAATTGGGCAGATGATATGGCATTCCATATTGCGATAGGATACCCATTTTAGGAGAACCATTAGACAAATTGGACCAATAAGGCTAATTAGTAAATCGGACATGCTAAAAGCATATTGCATAGAAGGAGTTGTGGAAGCCGGTTGCGATGAAGCAGGACGCGGACCATTGGCAGGGAGTGTGTTTGCTGCTGCGGTGGTGCTTGAGCCGAAATTGGTAGAGCAAGAGCAACATCGCGAATGGTTAGAACTACTCAATGATTCGAAGCAACTCACTGAGAAAGAGCGTCGGTTTCTTCGCCCGAAGATAGAACAATATGCTACAGCATGGGCAGTCGTGGAAGTGACGGCGGAGGAGATTGACCAAATCAACATCCTGAAAGCATCCATCATTGGTATGCAGCGGGCATTGGATAAATTGACTATCACACCTCAGCATATCCTGGTGGATGGCAACAAATGGAAGCCCTATATACCCGCAGGACAAGTGATGGAAGTCCCTGCACGCACAGTGGTTAAAGGCGATGGTAAATACTTATCTATAGCGGCAGCGAGTGTGCTGGCTAAGACTTATCGCGATGAGTATATGCTACGCTTGCATGAGGAGTATCCGCAGTATCATTGGGATACAAATATGGGCTATCCTACCAAAGCGCACTATGAGGCAATACGGCAGTATGGTATCACGCCTTACCACCGCAAGACATTCAAACTAAATAAGCCGTAAATCCCTTACTCGTTACCTGCTAATTACGGCAACGACACGGCAACGACACGACAACGACACGACAACGAGAAAAGACTTTAATGAGAGATAATAAACGCTTTAATGTAAAAAAACAATGGCAATTTTTGTAAAAAAAGAGGGAGAACCTCGTAAAAAAATGGGTTGCTTAGGCAAAACCCTTATCGGTATTGGTGTGTATTTTGGTTTTTGTTTCCTTTTTGGGGCGTTGATGGGCGATATGATGTCCACACAAACCACTAAATTGGAGGAGAACACTATCTATCGTATTGATTTGAAAGGTAATTTGGTAGAGCAAGTGGGCGAGGAGAATCCATTGGACGCCATCATGGGTGAAATGTATGGTCAAACTACTACCAACGTCGGCTTGAGTGATTTGCTCAGCAACATCGCTTTGGCGAAGGACAACGACAAGGTGTTGGGTATTTACCTCAAGGGAGGCTCACTGGCTGCGGGACCAGCTTGTGCAAAGGCGCTACGCGATGCGCTGCTTGACTTCAAACAATCAGGCAAATTCATTATCGCTTATTCTGATTCGTATTCACAAACCAACTACTATATCGCTTCTGTTGCAGATAAGATTTTCTTCAATCCAGTTGGTTCGTTGGCGTGGGATGGATTGAGCGCACAAAAAGAGTACTACACTCGCCTCTTCGATAAGATTGGCATTGAGATGCAAATCCTCAAGGTGGGTACTTTCAAATCGGCTGTTGAACCATACTTCCGCACTTCGATGTCAGAGGCAGACCGCAAACAAACCGAGCAATATCTCGGTGGTATATGGAGCGAGATGAAAGTGGCAGTAGGACAAAGTCGCGAAATCACTCCTGAGCAATTGCACGCATACGCAGACGAAGGTATGTCATTGCAACCACAAGAGAAATACCTTACCTACCACTTTGTGGACTCATTGGTATATATCCAAGAGATGGACAGCATATTGCGCACCTATGCGGGTACAAAAGAATATAAGCAGCTGTCTAACAGCAAGATGACCAGTGTAGAGCGTAGCAAGATTGATGCAACAGACAAGGTGGCAGTCTTGTACGCAGAAGGTGCTATCGTGGATGCTGGTACAGATGGTATTGTAGAGGGTAAAATCTTGAAAACAATCAAGAAAATCTATAATGACGATGATGTAAAAGCAGTAGTCTTCCGTGTGAACAGCCCTGGTGGTAGTGCGGATGCAAGTGAGCAGATTTGGCATGCGATGAAGATGTTGCAAGATAAGGGTCTTCCTGTAGTGGTTTCTATGGGCGATTATGCGGCATCTGGTGGCTACTATATCTCTTGCAACGCCGATTATATCTATGCTGAGCCTACTACGCTTACTGGTTCAATCGGTATCTTTGGTACAGTTCCTAACTTCAACAAACTCCGCGAGAAAGTCGGTTTGGATATTGATGGTGTTTCTACCAACAAACATTCAGCCTTGAATGTCAATGCAGTTTACAAAGGTATGAACCCACAGGAGATGGCACTCATGCAAAATATGGTGGAGCGTGGCTATGACCTCTTTACTCGTCGTTGCGCCGATGGTCGCGGTATGACCCAAGATGAGATTAAGAAGATTGGCGAAGGTCGTGTATGGCTTGGTAAAGATGCTTTGGAGATTGGCTTAGTGGACAGCCTAGGTAATATTAACGATGCTATCGCTAAAGCTGTGGAGTTGGCAGAATTGGGAGAGTATCAATTGGCTATCTATCCAGAGAAGACCGACCCATTTGAGGAACTCATCAAAATGTTGGACCCTACCACACCAGAGGAACGCCTCGTAATGAAGGTACGTGAGTTTGCTTCTAAACCACGTATTATGGCATTGATGCCTGAAGTGACAATACAATAATACAGAATGAAATTCTTATTGGCTCCCATAGCATGGATTTATGGTTTCGTCGTATGGCTTCGTAATTTGCTATACGACGACCATATCCTGCATTCTACTCAGGTTAGCATACCTACCATTTGTGTGGGCAATCTTGCTGTAGGCGGAACAGGCAAAACACCAATGGCAGAGTACTTGATTTCTTTGCTCTCGTCGGATTATAAGGTAGCGCTTCTGTCACGCGGTTATGGGAGAAAAACAAAAGGCTTTCGCATTGCTAATGAGCAGGATACAGCACAAACAATCGGTGATGAACCAATGCAAATCCACACTCATTTTCCCGATATACCAGTGGCTGTATGCGCCGACCGTGTGAAGGGAGTGAAACGTTTACAACAGTTGTATCCTGATTTGCAATGTGTAATCCTCGATGATGCGTACCAGCACCGCAAGTTGCGTTGCGGATTCTATGTGCTACTTACGCCTTATGATTGCCTATATACCAATGATCATCTGTTGCCATGGGGTAGGTTGCGCGATTTGCCTAATCAGAGTCACCGAGCCAATGTGGTGGTAGTGACTAAATGTCCGTCTCAAATGCAACCGATTGACAGACGAATAGTGAGCAATGCGTTGCATTTGGCATCGTACCAGCATTTGGTTTATTCTTCAATCGGTTATGCACCAATAGCATTGAATGGAACACCATTGCTTGTTACGGGCATTGCTAATCCGCTACCGTTGTTGGAGCATTTGAAAGCACAATGTCCAGATACCGAGTTGCTCGCATTTCCAGATCACCATGTGTTTACGAAACATGATATCGCTCAGATCATACACAAAGCAGAACAATATAGCTGTGTTGTAACCACAGAAAAAGATTATATGCGTTTATTACAGACTCCATTGGTTGAACAGTTGGGTAACAAATTGCAAGTATTAGCTATTCAAACGGATTTGGGTATTGACAAAGAAGCTTTTGATCGTCAAATCCTTCTCTACGTCAGTGAGAATAACCGCAAACTGTCAACTATTAACTGTCAACTGTAAATTGTCAACTGTCAACTGTAAATTGTCAACTGTCCATCATGAACATCATATCACTCTTAAAACGCTTTGTACCGCCATATCGTTGGCAAGTGGCAGCAAACCTATTTTTCAATATCCTCTCTACGATATTGTCGCTATTCTCATTTGCTACGATTATCCCCGTCTTGCAGATTCTATTTGGCCTTTCAGAGTTGGATGTTGCTTATACACCTTTGTCGGATGCTGCCACTGTGCAAGAAACAATCAATGTTTTGAAGAATAATCTCTATTATTTCTTGCAGACACAAATTGATACCCATGGTGCGCAATCTGTATTGTTGCTATTAGGAGCTTGCTTAGTGCTTCTCACGGGTTTCAAGTGCTTCACCGCATGGCTTGCAAACTATTTCATGGTGCCTATACGCACGGGCGTGCTACGCGACCTGCGCGCGCAATTGTATAAGAAGGTGGTCAGTTTGCCTATCGGTTTCTTTACTGAAGAGCGCAAAGGTGATGTCATGTCGCGCATGACTAACGATGTGAATGAGGTGGAGGCGAGTATCATGTCCACATTGGATATGCTATTCAAAGACCCCATCATGATTCTTGTTTATCTCATCACGCTCTTTACTATCTCGTGGCAACTCACGCTGTTTGTACTCGTGTTATTGCCTATAGCGGGTTTGTTGATTGGACGTATCGGTCGTTCACTCAAACGTGCTTCTACCAAAGGACAAGAACAAAATGCTGAGATTCTTACCCAAATAGATGAAACATTAGGTGGTCTACGTGTTGTTAAAGCCTTCAATGCTGAGGGCAAACTCACCCATCGTTTTCTCAATCTCATCAATGCCACACGAGCAACTTTCAACCGTATCAACCGCCGCTATTATCTGGCGCACCCTGTATCGGAGTTCTTTGGTACGGCACTCATTGCCATTCTCCTATGGTTTGGCGGTACGCTGATCTTGGGTGACCATTCCTCTATTGACGCGGCTACATTCATCTATTACCTTGTGATTTTCTATTCTATCATCAACCCTGCTAAAGACCTCAGCAAAGCCACTTATGGCATACGCCGTGGTATGGCTTCGTTGGAGCGAATAGATAAGATACTTAATACGGAAAGCAATATTCGTATCGCGGAAAATCCAAAGCAAATAGCAGATTTTCAGTCGGTTATTCGTTATGAGGATGTCTGCTTCTCCTATCAAGCTGATCGCCCTGTACTCAAGCATATTAATCTGGATATTCAGAAAGGGCAAACCATTGCTTTGGTAGGGCAATCAGGTAGTGGAAAGACAACAATGGCTGACTTACTACCACGCTTCTATGACACTACTGCTGGGTGTATCACTATCGATGGTATAGACATACGAGAACTCAGAACTTTTGATCTTCGTGCCCTTATGGGCAATGTCAATCAGGAGGCGATTCTCTTTAATGATACGTTCTATAACAATATTACATTTGGTGTAGAGTCTGCTACGATGGATGAGGTGCGCCATGCTGCGCGTATTGCTAATGCCGATGACTTTATCATGGCGACGCCCGATCAATACCAAACGATAATAGGCGATCGTGGTTCACGTTTAAGTGGTGGCCAACGCCAACGCATATCCATCGCACGTGCTATACTTAAGAATCCACCAATTCTGATTTTGGATGAGGCTACATCTGCTCTAGATACTGAATCCGAAAAATTAGTGCAGGAGGCACTGGAGAATCTTATGAAAGATCGTACTACCTTAGTGGTGGCGCACCGCTTGAGTACAATCCGCAATGCCGACCTTATTTGTGTATTACATGAGGGACAAATAGTAGAAAGAGGTACACACGATGAGTTGTATGCTCTTAACGGTTATTACCGCAAACTAGTTGATATGCAGCAAGAGTAAGGATAATAAAAAACGATTATGCAAATCGCATAATCGTTTTTTTATATCAATACTATTAGTTTAGATTAATAGCAATCAGCTTCACTCTTGTTTGCTCTTTTATATTCTACAGAATAGAGATCTTTAGAAATACCTTCCTCAGCCATTTCTGCCTCCAATTCAGCAATAGCTGCATCTAATTCGTTGGAAGTCCCCCATACGTAATGGTCTTGAGACATAGTAAAGCCTTCGATGTTAACTGTTGTAGTCACCTTATAGCAATAATTGGTATCACCACAACTGCTCAATACGCCAGCCAAAATTACGGCACATGCAATAACGATTTTTTTCATTGTTTTATTAATTTTAATGGTTAATGATTTTGTTTTGCACTACAAAAGTACACTTTTTTGGTTGTTTAACCAAATAAATATTAACGAACGACAATGTTTTGTTAAAAAGCGTCTATTTTTCACCAACCAATTTCTTGATTTCGCTTAGTTTATTGAGTGCCTCCAATGGGGTCAGGTTGTTGATGTCCAAAGTCTTCACTTCATCACGAATCTGCTCCAATACAGGGTCGTCTAATTGGAAGAAACTGAGTTGCATGCCACTTGGTGCGCTGACCGATGCTTTGCCACTACCGATTGTTGGCGATGAGGCTATAGGCGATTGGCTATGGTCATTTTCTAAATCTTTCAAAATCTGATTGGCACGCTGAATAATCGACGATGGCATACCTGCAAGTTTTGCCACATGAATACCAAAACTATGCTCCGAGCCACCGCGTACCAGCTTACGCATGAAGATTACCTTTCCGTTGGCCTCGCGCACCGACACATTGTAGTTGCGTATGCGTTGGAAACTCTCTTCCATCTCATTGAGTTCGTGGTAGTGGGTAGCAAAGAGTGTCTTGGCATGACCTTTTTGTTCGTGGATATACTCCACAATTGCCCAAGCAATGGAGATACCATCATAGGTGCTGGTACCGCGACCCAACTCGTCGAAGAGCACTAGGCTGCGCTCGCTGAGGTTGTTCAAGATACTTGCTGCCTCATTCATCTCCACCATAAAGGTACTCTCACCTAATGATATATTATCGCTCGCGCCCACGCGCGTGAAGATCTTATCTACCACACCAATGCTGGCGCTTTCCGCAGGTACGAAACTACCCATCTGTGCCATCAGCACAATGAGTGCCGTCTGGCGGAGTAGGGCAGACTTACCCGCCATATTCGGACCCGTGATGATGATAATCTGCTGCCCGTTGTTGTCCAATAGCACATCGTTTGGCACGTACTCCTCATCCAGTGGCAATTGCTTTTCAATCACAGGGTGACGACCTTGGCGGATATCAATCACCAGACTATCGTTGATAGCAGGACACACATACTTATTCTCCACCGCCACACGCGCAAAGCCCATCAGGCAGTCCATCTGCGCTATCACGTTGGCGTCCATCTGCATTTGTGGTACGTACTCGGTCAATGCCAACATCAGTTCGGTGTACAGACGTGTCTCAATGATCTGAATCTGTCCTTCCGCATTGAGAATCTTATCTTCGTATTCTTTGAGCTCTTGTGTGATATAGCGCTCGGCATTCACCAAGGTCTGCTTGCGAATCCATGTCTCTGGCACTTGATCCTTGTAGGTGTTGCGCACTTCCAAATAATAGCCAAACACATTGTTGTATCCTATCTTAAGCGACTGAATACCAGTAGCGTCTATCTCTCGTTGCTGTATTTGCAAGAGGCGTTCTTTGCCATGAGCTTGTATGTCGCGCAGTTCGTCTAGTTCTGCATTTACACCACGTGCAATGGTATTCGGACGACCTTGTACGGCAGGTGGATCAGGAGTAATCTCATGTTGGATTCTCTCGCACATCTCGCTGCACAGACTGAGTTGCTCGCCAAGCAAACGCAAGTAGGAATTATCGGTTGCGCTCTCACAGATCTGTTTGATAGGAGCAATGCAATTGAGTGCCACACTCAGTTGCACCATCTCGCGAGGGGATATTCTGCCTGTAGAAATCTTGCCCACAATTCGCTCCATATCCATGATTCGCTCTAAGTTCTCACGAATAATCTCGCGCTCCTCTGGATGGCGGAAAAGATACTCTACCACTGTCTGACGGTTGCGAATCGCACGCACATCCTTCAGTGGGAAGGCCAACCAACGGTGTAGCAAACGTCCGCCCATTGGGGTCGTTGTGCGGTCAATGATATCATAGAGCGTGGTGCTGTTCTCGCGCTGTCCGTTCAGCAGCTCCAAGTTGCGAATCGTGAAACGGTCCATCCATACGAACTTATCCTCCTCAATGCGGCTAAGATGCTGAATATGACCATTTTGCAAGTGTTGTGTAACGTCTAGATAGTGCAAAATCGCACCTGCTGCTATCACGCCTTCAGGCAATTGCTCCACGCCGAAGCCTTTCAAGTTTTGCACCTGAAACTGCTTGGTCAGTCTATCCATCGCAGCGTCGTGGGTCATCATCCAGTCGTCCAACTCAAAGGTGAAGTATTTGCTACCAAAAGCCGCTTCAAACACTTGCTTCTTTCCTCGCAAATACAATACCTCCTTAGGCGCAAAGTTGACCAACAGTTTGTCGATATAATCGCTTGTGCCTTGTGCAACGAGGAACTCGCCCGTAGATATGTCCAAGAACGAAACACCCACTTCGCGTTTACCAAAGTTTACACATGCCAGCCACGTGTTCTCCTTTTGTTGCAAAGTAGTATCCGAATAGCTCACACCGGGCGTAACCAACTCTGTCACACCACGTTTCACGAGTTTTTTAGTCAGTTTAGGGTCTTCCAACTGGTCACAAATTGCCACACGCAACCCTGCACGTACTAGTTTAGGCAGATAGGTGTCTAACGCATGGAAGGGGAAGCCAGCCATCTCTAAGGCTTTGGCTTCTTTGCTTGCGCCGTTGCTGCGATGGGTGAGCGTGATATTGAGTATTTTGCTTGCTCGAACCGCATCTTCAGCGTATGTCTCATAGAAATCGCCACAGCGAAACAGCAATACCGCATCAGGGTATTGGTTCTTTATCTCGCGAAACTGTCGCATCATTGGGGTTTCTGCTGCGTCTATTTTTGCCATATATTTTTGTTCGTTTTAAAAATCTAAACTATTTTATTCTTACATCAATCTTCAAGTTGAACATACGTCCTGTAAGGTAGTTCGGACTTGCCCATTGCATGCCGTCGGCGGCGGTGACCCAGTAGTAACTATTTACGTTCTTCCAACCAATGAGGTTGAATACATCAAACTGCACTGTCCAACTATCCACATGCTTCGACTTCTTCATCCACTTATCGTGACTAGCAGCGAAGGTGCGACTGGCACCGATGTCGATACGTTTATAATCGCTCATATGCCCCAAATAGCGCATTTCCTCGTTACGTGGATAGCCAAAAGGTAAACCTTCGCTCCAAATAAACTTGAGGTGTAACTTGTATTGAGGCAATTGGGGTAGGTAGTCCTGGAAATAGACCGTGAGGTTGTAGCGTTGCTCCTGTGGGGTAGGAATCCAGCCCAGATTGTGTTTGTCGTCTGTGAAACGCATACGGCTGCGCATGGTGGAGAAACTAATCCAAGAATCGGCACCTGGAGCCAATTCGCCAAAGAGTTTCAAGTCTAACCCCAGGGTATAGCCCTCGCTATCGTTTTTACCCGAATAGCGCACGCGCACGTTGTCCACGGTGTAGCTCTCCATGCGGTCCATATATTTGCCATACGCCTCGGCGGTGAACTTAAACGGACGTCCCCATGCGCGGAAGTAATAGTCGGTACCCAATACCAACTGATACGAGCGTTGCGCTTTGAGTTGGTCGTTCAGGTGAATACGATACACGCCATTCTCGTCTTGGTAGGTTTGGCGCAACTCTTTGTAGAAGGGTGCTTGGTAATACACACCTGTTGCCACACGGAACGTGAAATCTCGCTTCCAGCCTGGCATCCATACCACGCTCACGCGAGGGGATGGAAGCACCTCATTGGTAAAAGTCCAGTAGTTGAGGCGCATACCTGCGGTTAAGAACACTTTGCCTTGCTCCGTACTCCAGCGATAGGTGTTTTGTGCATAGGCTTGCAAGCGACCGTTCAGCATGCGTGTGGTACCCTTCATGGCGTAGTAGAGTGCCATCTCTTGCTCCAGATTAGGCAAACTATAACCCATAGAATCGCGCCACTCCCACTCGCTGATGCGGTCGTTGATCATCTCCAATTGACCACTTACGCCCCATTTTAGGGTGTTCTCGCCACGCTTCCACTCGCCCGTATGCGCAAGGGTTATCATGCTGGCTTGTAGGGTGTTGCGTGCGTGTTCGTGGAACTCACCCTTGCCGAGTAGGTTTTGATTGCCTTCAGGGGTGGTGATCTCGTTGTTGGCATTGCCTCCATGGTTACTCTCTTCGCCACTCATATCTTGCTGGCGAAGCATGTATTCGCTACGGATGTCGTATGTCTCTTGTTCGTGGGTGTAGAATCCACTCAAATCTACGCCTATTTTTACTTCTGGATGTACTTTCCCGTATACGCTCAGGGCAGCAAAAGCGGTGCGGAACATATCTTTCTCCTTGCCCTCGTAGTAAATGGTGTTCTTCACGGCGTTTTGCATACCACCAAAGCTGGTGACTGATGAGTCAGGAGTAAACTCGTAGCTATTCTGCGAGAAGTTGCCCATCAATCGAATCTCCCAATCACGTTGTTTGCCTACCTTCCACGTCATCTGTGTTTGATAGTCCACGAAGTTGGGCTTGTAGTTACCTTTGGTGTCCAATGCACCGAGCATGTATTTGGATGTCTTGTAGCGAATGCCGTGCATTTGACTCTGCAAACTATCTCCCCAACCTAGGTAGGCGCTTGCACCCAAGATACTGATGTTCAGATGAGATTCCAATTGGGTAGGGCGTTTGTAGCGTATATCCAACACGGACGACATCTTGTCGCCATACATGGCATCAAATCCACCTGCGGAGAAGTCCACGCTCTCCACCATGTCGGCATTCACGAAGCTCAGACCCTCTTGCTGTCCGCTGCGGATAAGCAATGGACGGTGTACCTCTAAGCCATTGACATACACCGAGTTTTCGTCGTAGGTGCCGCCACGTACATTGTACTGGCTACTCATCTCGTTGTTTTGCCGTACACCAGCGAAGGTGATGAGCAGACTCTCAATGCCGCCACCTGTGGCATCGGGCATCAATCGTGCCACCCCCACATCGGTGCGCTCCATCGTACCAGTCTGTCGTTGGATACCGCGCACGGTGATCTCGCTGAGCATCTCCTCGTTGGTGGGGAGGACGACATTCACACCAAGTACTTGATTCTGAGTGTATAACTGCTGACGAATACTCTCGTAGCCCATCATGGAATATACCATGATGATGGTGTCGCCCATCTCGATGGTAAGGTCGTAATAGCCGTTTTGATTGGTGGTTGTACCGTTGGTGGTACCCTCTACATACACGTTCGCCAACTCAATGCCGCGGTTATCCGAATCGAGTACATAACCAAATACGCGCACCTGAGGAACTTTTGCACTTAGCGCCATGCTAAAAAATAAACATACTACTAAGCACAAACACTTGCACTTGACTTCTTTGATATATAAATATAGGGTTTTATTCATCTACGTAACAAGTTCTCATAATTTGACATACGAAGGTACGGAAAAAACGCATAAATGCAATAAATAATTTTAGGGTATTACTGCAATATCACCTCGTCAAAGGTATGCCAACCTGTCTTGCCTTTCATCCATTCAGCTGCAATCACGGCTCCCAGGGCAAAACCCTTACGCGATTTGGCAGAGTGGCTGATGGTGATAGTATCCACTTCGCTATCCCATGTGATGGTGTGTATGCCTGGCACTTCGCCCTCGCGGATAGACTCAATATCGGCTACAGGAAGACGCTCTTCGCCAATAGCCTCTTGCAAGGTTTTGGCAGTACCACTTGGGGCATCTAATTTGTGAATATGATGCACTTCGGTCATGTGGGGCGTATAATTGGGATATGCTTCCATGAATTTCGCCAATTGCTTGTTGAGGGCGAATAGAAGGTTTACGCCAATACTATAGTTGGATGACCACATTAAGCCCACTTTTTGCCTTATGGCCTCTAGCCTTGTCGCCTCAATATTCCATCCCGTTGTACCAGATACTACAGGTACGCCTACTGCCCAAGCACGTAATACATTTGCTTCTGCTGTTTGAGGGGTAGTAAATTCAATGGCTACATCTGCAGAGGCGAATGCAGCTGAGTTGAAGTCCTCAACATTGTCTTTATCAATGACACACACAATCTCATGTCCACGCTCAATAGCAATGGACTCGATGATATGTCCCATTTTGCCGTATCCGATGAGTGCTATCTTCATTGTTATGATTGTTAATCGGGGAACTCCATCAAATATGCTTTAATAAACTCGTCGATATCACCATCCATCACAGCATTCACATTGCTAGTCTGATAGTTGGTGCGATGGTCTTTCACACGGCGGTCATCAAAGACGTAGGAGCGTATCTGGCTTCCCCATTCGATCTTCTTCTTGCCAGCTTCTACCTTGGCAGCAGCTTGGCGACGTTTCTCGAGTTCGAGTTCGTAGAGTTGGCTACGTAAGTGGCGGAGGGCATTCTCGCGGTTCTTAGGTTGGTCGCGTGTTTCGGTGTTCTCAATCACAATCTCATCAGGTTGGTTGGTGAGCGGGTTGATGAATTTATAGTGCAAGCGCACACCCGATTCCACCTTGTTGACGTTCTGACCTCCTGCACCTGAAGAGCGGAAGGTATCCCA